>ODAK010000500.1_pt1 | contig 45295 bp, 19 predicted proteins | sample 1539591 | NCBI WGS metagenome assembly ODAK01 (sample SAMEA3539303, study PRJEB22396) | soil metagenome | biome: tundra; feature: field; material: soil | place: USA | collected 2010-05 | depth 0.15 m
CGGGCATTTCAATCAGCTTGGCCTTGGCCTCCGAATCTTCGAGCTTGATTTCGTCGCGGACGAGGCTGATCACTTTGCGCGTCGTGTAATCCGGCGCAGAGGTGATGGTCAACTGCACTTCCGTGCCCTTCGGCCCGCGGATTTGCTGGACAACTTTTTCCAGTTCCATGTCCACCACGTCCACCGGCGGCTTGCCGGCCTGCGCCACGGCGACGATGCGGTCCTTTTCATTGAGCAATTTGCTTTTGCTCGCCGGCCCGCCCGCGACGAGCGCATGGATGGTGCAATAGCCGTCGTCCTCCGTCAGTTGCGCGCCGATGCCGAACAACGCCAGATTCATGCTGATGGAAAAATCCTGCGCGTGCGGCGCGCTCATGTAATCCGAGTGCGGATCGTAGGCGTGCGCCAGCGCGTTCAAATAAGCCGACAACACGCTGTCGCTGTCCTGGTTCGTCATCAGGTGCTGGTTCCAGCGGTAACGCTTTTGCAGCGAATAAATGATGTTGGTGTTTGCGTCCGCCGGCAGCTTGATGGTGAACACGCCATTGGTCTCGGAGATTTCGCGCCCCAGCTTGTCCTGCAAATACTCATAGCGCACATGCTGCCGCCAAAACTGCTGCGCCTCCGCCAGATCCTTCGGGAACGGCTCATGCCGCCGGTCAATCTGGATCTTGTCCTCGGTGTTGAACTTGAATTTGTCCTGCTGCAGCAATTCATTCACATAGGCGGTGTGCTGCTGGAACCGTTCCTGGTAGCGCTGGTAAATCGCAAACGCCGGCGACAAATCCGCCGTAAGGTTGCGCCCAAGCGTCAGCGTGTCGAGATTCGTGCGAAACGGGGCGAACTCCGCGAGGTCGCTTTGCAGAAAATGCTCGTGCCGTGAATCCAGCGAATCAATGTAGCCGTCAAAAAACTTGGCCGACAGATCCTTGTCCAGCGGGTGTTGCAGATAGTGATATTCCTCCAGCAGCCGCGCCGCGACGAAGGCGATGCGCGGGTCGTCCGGCCCCGGCTTCAAGCTGTTCGCCGGCAACGCCACTGCGGGCGGCGGCGCCATCTGGCCCGTCTCGCAGCCGGCCCAGATGACCAGCCCGATGGCAACGCTGCATGGCACCGGCCAGAATTTTTTCAGTTGTAACATGATGTTTGGCACAATTTGACCCAATTTAGTCCAAATCGTTCACCGAGGGAAATGATTTGCGGCGGAAAATTAAACTCCGGCGAAACGCAAGAGCCGTTGACCGCCGGCAGCCGGTTTGCTATTTTCCTGCCGTCGCGCCGATGAAATCCGCATTGAACCAACATGTGCTCGTGTTGAACCGGCTCTGGCAGGCAGTCAATGTCTGCACCGCCCGCCGGGCGCTCACCCTGCTCTTTCAAGGCCACGCGCAGGTGGTGATGGACAACCCCGACGGCTCGTTCCGCACCTTCAGCTTTCAGGAATGGCGCGACGTTTCCGCTGGCGCACCGCAGGAAGAATCCGTTCACGCCATCTCCTTCCGCATCCGCGTGCCAAAAATTATTTTGCTGTTCCTGTATGACCGGATGCCAAAGAAGGAAGTGAAATTCACGCGGCACAACATTTTTGAACGCGACAAAAACACCTGCCAGTATTGCGGAAAAGTTTTTGACCGCAACGACCTGAACCTGGACCACGTCGTCCCGCGCGACCACGGCGGCCCGACCTCCTGGGAAAACATCGTCTGTTCGTGCGTCGAGTGCAACACGCGCAAATCCAACCGCACGCCGTTCGAGGCCGGCATGAATCTGGTGCGCAAACCCAAGCGTCCCAAATGGCGGCCATTCGTGCAGGTCAACTTCACCCTGCACCGGCACGACAGTTGGCGGCATTTTGTGGACCTCGCCTATTGGAACGTGGAACTTGGCGAAGACGTGGAATCGTAGCTGCGAATTGACTTCACGATTTTCGCAGCTAGGATTAAAGCTCTTGGCGTGCTCGTCTATCGGTTAGGACACGGCCCTCTCAAGGCTGAAAGACGGGTTCGATTCCCGTGCGCGCTACCACGAAAAACCCTGACAATTCAGGGTTTTCTAATTTAAAGTGGATACGGAAAGCGTTGCTTTCCGATGCGGGGAGTGATCAACCAGCGTCATCATCATGGGGAGGCTGCGAGCCTTGGACTCGCAATCTGCGAGTGTAAGCAACGCCAGGTTTGCCGATTAACCTACGCACCCAGAACGAATGGGAAATCGCACGCATTTTGAAAATTGCAAAATTATTTTTCGCTTCTTCTTTTGTGCCTCAACTGCAAGGCGCAAAGGGTCGCCAAATTCACCAAATGCGGAACTGAAATTATCAGGATTTGGCGATTCATCCGGACGCGGTTTCGGTCTAGTCTGTGAATCAAACCATGAACCGCATCTTTTCTTTAGGGCTGGCATTTTTGTTTTGTTCCGCTGCGGAACAAGGTTCCGCCGCTGAAACGCTGCCGCTCGCAGGCGAATGGCGTTTCGCCATCGACCGCACCGACACCGGCACAAACGAAAACTGGTTCGCCAAAAATCTGCCGGACAAAATTAAACTGCCGGGCATTCTCGAATCGCAAGGTTACGGCGATGAAATCAGCACGACAACTCCGTGGGTGCTGTCGCTCTACGATCACTTCTGGTTTCTGCGCGCGGACTACGCCACTTACACGAACGCGGGCAGCGTGAAGGTTCCGTTTCTGTGTCAGCCCGTGCGACATTATCTCGGCGCGGCGTGGTATCAGCGCGACGTAGAAATCCCGGCGAACTGGAATGGCAAACGCGTCGTGCTGTTTCTCGAACGGCCGCACTGGAAATCCACCGTCTGGCTCGACGACAAGGAAATCGGCTCGGACATCAGCCTCTGCACGCCGCACGAATTTGAGTTGGGTGTGATGGCCGAGCCGAGCCATGCTCGGCGCTCCGGACAAATTGCTCCGGGCAAACATCGCCTGACCATTCGCGTGGACAACCGGATGATACTGCCGTATCGCCCGGACGCGCACAGCATTTCCGATTCACTCGACAACGCGTGGAACGGCATCGTCGGGAAAATCGAATTGCGCGCGACAGCATCAGTGTGGGTTGAAAACTTGCAAGTGTATCCCCACATCGCCACCAAATCCGCAACTATTAAAGGCACTATCAAAAACATCTCGGCCAGATCTGGAAGTGGTGCGTTGAAGGTGCTCGTGACGCCTTTGCGATTTGAAAATCCCCCCAAGAACATGGCACAAACAAATATTGCCGTCTCATGGACCGAGCATGGCGGAACTTTTCAAACCGAAGTAACTTTGCGAAGCGGGGCAAAACTTTGGGACGAATTTGCCCCGACAATTTATCGGCTGGCCATGTGGTTTGATGACCACAATCCCGTTGGCACCCACTTTGGCCTCCGCGAATTTAAAACCGTCGGCACGGATTTTGAAATCAACGGTCGTAAAACTTATCTGCGCGGCACGCATTTCGGCGGGGATTTTCCGCTGACCGGCTACCCGCCGACGGACGTGGAATCGTGGAAGAAAATGTTCCAGACATGCAAGGATTATGGGCTGAACCACATGAGATTTCATTCGTGGTGTCCGCCGGAAGCCGCGTTCACGGCGGCGGACGGACTTGGTTTTTACCTGCAAGTCGAGTGCGGCATGTGGAATCAATTTTCGCGCGGCGGTGAGATGGAGAAAATGCTTTACGCGGAAACCGAGCGCATCATCAAGGCTTACGGCAATCACCCATCCTTCCTGCTGCTCTCCGCCAGCAACGAGGCGGGCGGACGCTGGAAACAAGTGCTGCCCGAATGGGTGAAACATTTCCGCGCCACCGACCCGCGGCGACTTTACACGCCGGACACCGGCTGGTCGCTGATTGATTCTCCAGACGAACCGCTCAATGGCGGCGCTGATTTTATGGCGATTGGCCGCATTGGGCCAAACCGTGTCCGCGGCGAACGCAGCTGGTTCGGCGGCGACTACGGCGAGGCCATCGCAGGTGTGAGCGTGCCGGTCATCTCGCACGAAGTCGGCCAGTGGGTTGCGTATCCCGATTTTGACGTCATCAAAAAATTCACCGGCTTCATGCAGCCGGGAAATTTTGAAATTTTCCGCGACTCGGCAGCAGCACATGGATTGTTGCAGCAAACTAAAAATTTCGCGTGGGCTTCGGGCCGGTTCCAACTCGAATGCTACAAGGAGGAAATCGAGGCGAATCTGCGCACGCCCGGACTCGCCGGATTTCAATTGCTCGATCTGCACGATTACCTCGGCCAGGGCACCGCGCTCATCGGTGTGCTGGATGCGTTTTGGGGAAACAAGGGATACATGGAACCGTGGGAGTTCAGAAGATTCTGTAGCACCGCCGTTCCTCTGGCCAGATTAAGAAACAGAGTTTTTACTACGGCTGACAAATTTGAAGTGCCGGTAGAGGTAGCCAATTTCGGCGCGCAGTCATTGACGAATGTAATAATATACGTGATTGTTCGGAAAATGAACACGTATGGAAGTTCAGTCAATTATGAAACATGGCCGCCAACCACAATTCCCATTGGGAAAAACTTCCAGCTTGGAACATGGTCTCTGGACCTTTCCAAGCTGCCCGCACCAATGGCCTATGAACTTGATGTCCAGGGCTACCCATTACCGTATGGCGGCGGCTTACCGCCTCAATATTTCCACAATGTGTGGAATTTCTGGCTCTATCCCGCGCAAATCTCAAATTCAATTCCACCGGACATTTCGGTCACCAGTTCGTGGGACGATGCACAAAACAAATTGTCAGCTGGCGGAAGGGTCCTGTTCATCCCCAATAATTCCGATCTCGACTGGAGCAGTCCGCCGCTCGCGCGCGTGCCGGTGTTCTGGAACGCGTTGATGGGGCCGACTTGGAGCCGGATGCTCGGCCTTTGGTGCGACACCAACTCCCCTGCCCTCGCGGAATTTCCGACCGAGGCCAACTGCGACTGGCAATGGACCGAACTCATTCACAATGCCCGCGCGGTCAATCTCGACAAACTGCCGCGCAGTCTGACGCCGATTGTTTCCGCGATTGACGACTGGAATCGCAATTACAAACTCGGCGTGATTTTTGAAGCCAAAGTCGGCAAGGGTAAATTGCTCGTCTGCTCGATTGATTTGGATTCGCGTCCAGGCGCGCAACAATTGCGGCGCTCGCTGCTGGATTACATGGCCGGAGAAAAATTTCAGCCGCAGACGGAAATCTCACCGGCGGATTTTGCCAGCCTGCATTTCGACACGCGCATCATGCACAAGCTTGACGCGACGGCCACGGCGGATGGGCAGCGCGCATATGAAATCATTGATGGCGACCCGAACACATTCTGGAGCAGCGCTGACGTGCGCGGCAACGGTCCGCAACATCCGCACGAAATTGAAATTTCCTTTCCGCAGCCGGTGGCGATGGATGGCATTGTATTCATGCCAAGACAAAACCAACGTGAACATAAGGGCGACATCCGCGAATTCAGACTGGCATCCAGCAACGACGGAAGAAACTGGCAGCCGGTCACCAGCGGGCAATTGCCTTCGCAGTTTGACCCGCAGAAAATTTCCTTCGCGCAAACCATCACGACGCGATTTCTCAAGCTGACCGCGCTTTCCGGTTTTGGCAACGACCCTTCCGCCGCGCTGGCGGAACTGGCCGTGATTTACGCCGGACCGAAACTGCCGGAGAACAGCAGCCGCATCGAATATCAACGCGTCCGCACCGCTTCGCCAGACATTGACGCAGGCGACGCGCCCGCCAGACCGGCGACGCGATAACAAAGCGGCGCCGTTTTCACCAGCCAGGATGCCATCGGTTTATTCCGGGCTGCCAGATTTTGTTCCCCACCGGCTCGGTTGCGCGCCCATGGTGAAAACAAGGGTGCCGCCGTTTTTCAATTCCTTGTATGGCAGGAACGGCGAGTCCCAGTTTTTGCCGTTCAACTTGACGGATTGGACGTAGATGTTCTGGTCGGAAAGATTTTGCGCGGTCATGGTGAACGCCTTTCCATTCGAGAGGTGCATCACGGCCTTGGGAATTTGCGGCGCCCCGATCACATAGTAATCACTCGCCGGACACACGGGATAAAAGCCCATGCAGGTGAACATATACCAGGCCGACATCTGGCCGCAGTCGTCATTGCCACAAAGCGAGCCGGGCTGGCTGCCGTATTGGCTCTTGACGATTTGGTGCAATTTTTCCGCCGCCTTCCACGGCTGGCCTGCATAGCAATACAGGTAAATGATGTGATGCGCGGGTTCGTTGCCGTGCCAGTATTCACCAATGCAACCCCGCAGATCGTTTTCGGATAATTCGCGCGAGAAGGTTTCGGATTGCTTCGCATCAAACAGCGAATCCAGTTTCGCAATGAATTTTTCCTTGCCGCCCATCAGGCCAATCAAGCCGGGCACGTCCTGCGGCACAAACCAGGAGTATTGCGAACTGGTGCCTTCGGTAACGTCCTGCAGATTGGTGCCGCCGCCAAAGAGATGCGCATTAAAATTTGGACGCCAGTTACCCTGCGAATCCTTCGAGTGCATCCAGCCGAGTTGATGATCATAAATGTTCTTGAAGCTGGCGGAACGTTTCATGAAATAACCATAGTCATCATTCTTGTCCAGCGCCTTGGCCATTTGCGCGACGCAATAATCGTCATAGGCGTATTCGAGTGTTTTGGAAAGCGATTCGTCTTCTTCGTCGCAGGGCACATAGCCCAGCTTGCGATAGGAAGCCAGTCCGTCGTAATGCGGATTCATCGCCGTGGTTCGAATGGCGTCATAGGCCCGCTCGGCATCAAAACCTTTCACGCCCTTCAAATAACCGTCCACGATCACGGGCACGGCATGGTAGCCGATCATGCACCACGTTTCATTGCCCTGCAGTTCCCACATGGGCAGCAGGTGATCCGCGCTCTGCTGATAGTGGTCGAGAATGGAATTGATCATGTCGGAATCACGCTTTTCCTGAATCAACGCCAGCAAGGGATGCTCGGCGCGGAAGGTGTCCCACAGTGAAAACACGGTGTATTTTGTGAATTTCTTGGAGCGATAAAAATTCTGGTCCAGGCCACGATAGTCACCATTTACGTCTTGATACAGATTGGGCACTAGAAACGCATGGTAGAGCGAGGTGTAGAATGTAGCTTTCTGTTCGGGCGTGCCTTCGATGTCAATCCGGCCCAATTCCTGGTTCCACTTGGCCACGACGGCATTCCGCACTTTGTCGAAATCCCAATCAGGAATTTCCGCATCGAGGTTTTGCAGCGCGTTGGCGGCGCTGACGGCGGACACCGCGACTTTCACCTGAATGACTTCGTCCGCCCGGGTCGTAAATTTTGCGAGGAGCTGGAGGTTGGTTCCCACGGCTTCATTGCGACTGCGGAAGCGATAGTTGACATAGCTCTTGTAAATGACCGGCTTGCCGTCCTTGATAATTTGCGCCTCGTCAAACGGCTTGGAGTAACGGGCCGCAAAATAAAGATAGCGTTCACGCGCCCAGCCATTGACCAGATGGAAACCCGTTACAGTCGAACCATCCTCAATCCGCAACCGGGATTCAGCAATCCGCCAGCGGCCGCCGTCAATGACGTGATTAAGGTCCGTCAAAATGGAAGCCTCTTTGCTCGCCGGGAAGGTGAAGCGCAAAATGCCGGAGCGCTCGCTGGCAGTAAGTTCGGCGGTAACGCCGGATTTTTGCAGCTTCACTTTGTAATAGCCAACCGCAGCCGCTTCATCCGCGTGCGAGAAAAGAGATTGATAGCCAGTCGCCGGGTGATCCTTGGTGCCGGGCACAAACGCCGGGGTGCCCACCTGGGGCACGAACAAAAAATCGCCGAGATCGGGACAGCCCGTGCCGCTCAAATGCGTGAGGCTGAAACCGAGAATGGTGGGGTCGGTATATTCATAGCCGGAATCCGTGTTCCAGTTGGTGGTATCCGTGTCCGGGCTGATCTGCACCATGCCGAAGGGCAAGGAAGGTCCGGGAAACGTGTTGCCTTCGCCCTGCGCACCGACGAAGGGACGCACATAATCCGAAAGCATCATGGTGATTTTCCCAGACGTTTCCGCTTGAATCTCTGGCGCACCAAAGCCAAGCAATGCGGCTCCCATCCATAAAACGATTCTTAGAGAAAGTGTGGTGATGCGATGTGCGTTCATAAATTGCCAAAGAGAATGGAACATTTGCCCAAAATCACAACTCGTTTTTCAAACGATTTTTCCTGGAAAGCGTTGCGTCTCAGCCACGACTTGGATTTTGGCAAACGGTTTTACCTCATGGTTTTGGAGACAAATTTATAAGTTCCCGAGCCAACTTCAAAAACGGCGCTCCCTTGTTCCATCCGCAGGAAATTCACGCTTTCCACCTTTTCCACGCGCCGACCGGACTCCGTCACGTTCGCAATGTCCATGGCCGGAACGTGGATTGTCGCAGTAGTGTTCACCGGCACTATAACTTCCAATGTCAGTTGGTTGCCTTCACATTTCCAAGCGGTGGCAATTTGGCCATGAATTGAGTCATAAGAAGTTTTCGCCCAAGTGAGTCCATCGCCGATGACCGGCTCGATCAGAATATTTTTGAATCCGGGGCTGGCGGGACGGATGCCGCCGACGCCACCAAACAAGTATTCGCCACAGGAACCAAGCGAGTAATGATTGAATGAATTCATGCCCGGGTCTTGAAATCCCTTGTCTGGCGTCCAGCCATCCCATCGCTCCCAGATCGTCGTAGCCCCGTGTTTTACGGAGAACAACCAAGACGGGAAGGTATCTTGCAGCAGCAGACTATAGGCGGTATCCGCCTTGCCCATTTGAGTCAGCACCGGCAGCAGGTAACTTACTCCCACAAAACCGGTCGAAAGATGCGTGCCTTTGGCCTTGATGTCTTCCTCCAAATACTGTGCGGCTTTTGGACGCAGTTCCTCCGACAGCAACTCGAATTTCAGCGCCATGGCATAGACGCATTGAGTGTTCCCTTTGATTCGCCCGTCGGCGGCAACATAGCGCTTGTTGAATGCGGCTTTAATGTCCTCAAACAACTGCTGGTATTTATCAGCTTGTTCCACGCGTCCCACAGCGCGATAGGATTTTGCCAACAAGTGCGTGGAATAGGCAAAAAAGGTGGTGCCAATCAAATCCTTGGGCGTATCGGCGCCGATGGACAGCCAGTCGCCATAGTCGTTGCCGCGATCCTTTTCGCGAATAAGTCCGTTGCTGTGCAAGCGCAAATATTCAACCCACTTGGTCATCGCGGGCAAATGTTGTTCCAAGATGCGCTTGTCACCATAAACCTCATAGATGGTCCACGGACAGATGACACCAGCATCGCCCCAGGCGGGAACACTGTCGCAGTTCATGGTGTTTGGACTCACGTCGCTGAACGATCCCGCCGAGGTTTGGCCGTCGTCCACATCCACCAACCATTTGGTGAAGAAAGCCGCGACATCGGAATTGTAAGTCGCAGTGCGGATGAACACCTCCGCATCACCCATCCAGCCCAGCCGCTCATCGCGTTGCGGACAATCGGTTGGAATACTGACATAGTTGCCGCGCTGCCCCCATTGGATGTTGGACTGAAGCTGGTTGATACGCGGATCGGAACAGGCAAATTCACCCGTCCGCGTTGTATCGGAGGCAATGACAATTCCCGTCACTGCATTTTTGCTTGGCCGGCCGGGCAAACCGGTGAGTTCGACATAGCGAAAACCGTGGAAGGTGAAAACCGGCTGCCAGATTTCCTCACCACCACCTTTGCAAACATAATGATCAACGGAAGTTGCGCCCCGCAAATTTTGAGTGTAGATCGTGCCGTTAGGATTGAGCATTTCGGCATGGCGCAATGTTATCTTGGTTCCAACTGGTGCCGACACTTTCAACCGGACGACGCCCACCATATTTTGGCCCAGATCATATACCCAGCAACCAGGCTTTACTTCGGTGACCTTTTTCGGTTTCAATTCGCAAATCTGACGCACGGGTTCCATGACTTGCGACCCGAGTTGAGGGGAAGACTCGTCACGCACGCCAACCGGCGTCCACCGGCTTTCATCCAAGCCTGACTTATCCCAACCTTTGACCTCCAGTCGGGCATCATAGTCCTCACCCAGCATAAAGTCAGAAGCCAGGACAGGACTATCAAGCGACTTCCAGGTGTCATCCGTTGCAACCTGTTCGGTATGGCCATCCTTGTAAGTCACTTCTAACTGGGCCAGGAAAGCCGGTTCTTTTCCGAAAAACGCATTGCCGCCATTGCCTATATGACCGCTGAACCAGCCGTTGGCCAATGATGCGGCCATGGCATTGCCGCCTTTTTTTAACAAGGCGGTGACATCATAGGCTTGATAACGCACCCGTTTGCGATAGTCCGTCCAATCGGGTGCCAGCACATGATCGCCGACGCGTCGGCCATTGATATGCACATCATACAACCCCAAAGCCGTGGCATAGAGAACGGCCCGTTGAACTGGTGATTTCAAATCAAATGCTTTCCGCAAATACGGCAACGCCGACGGCTGTTCCGGAAGCACCAAGGTTTGGTTCTCGTCAATTTCCTTCGTTAAAGATTGCCCGCCATACTCGTATTCCACGTGCAAATGCTTGACCACATTGTAGGCAGGATCAACCCCCAGCGTCTTGTTATTGACAACCAATTTAAGATGATCTTGTTTGACTTGCTTCATCAACGCGGCCGTCACATCCGCCGTTTTTCCCTCGGCAACAGCCTCATAAGTTGCCCGGCGGATGACCAGCGGCGCGGTTGGAATTGCGGCCGGAGCTTTGGGAGCGATCCATTTGGCCAGCCAATCCTCCGGCTTGAGCAAGCCCATCTGCCATTGCGCAACCGGACTCCACGCGCCCGGATGACCCGCGCGATCCCAAGCCCGCACTTTCCAAAAGCACCTCTCACGGGAAACCAGCGGGCAACCGGCATAAACTACCTGTGCGCTTTCATCCGAGATCACTTTGCCGCTGTCCCAAAGATCGCCGGCGTCGGTTTTAAGCTGCTTTTCCGAGGAGGCGACCAGAATTTGATATGCCGTCTGGGTTTCGCCGCGATGATTGGAGGATAAGATCCAACTTAGCCGCGGACTGCCGGCGTCAATACCCAGCGGGTCGGCAAGGTATTCGCAGCGAAGGTTCCCGGCGGTGACTGCCGCTGAACAAACACCAGCCAGCAGCACGACTCCCAGCAAAAGGATGTATTTTAATCGGTTCATTTTGTGTTATATCTAAGAATTGAACTGCGCGAATTACACCAAACCGCTGGCTGACGAAAAGCCGGCCAGCTACCCGCCCAAAGCTGGTCAGACTTTGACACGAAGCAATAAGTCGTCCGTGGATTTCAATTTTGTTTGATATACTTTAGCCTCGGTGCTGCGGGTGCGTCCATCCCCCGAACATGGTGAACGGCTCATCACCGAAACAGGGGATGCTTGGGGAAACCCCTTTTCAAATCGTCTGCGAAATAGACCCAGCACCAGTTTCAGCAGGGAGCCACACGACCACGACAATCCTTACGGCCTCGGCTGCGGAGTTTTGGAGGCCATGTAACGAACCACGGCCTCGGTGCGCGAACTGACATGCAGCTTGGTAAATACATGCTTCAAGTGGCTGCATACCGTATCTATGCTCAACTCCAGCTTGTCGGCGATGACCTTGTTGGCATAGCCTTGAGAAAGCAGCATGAGAATCTGCTCTTCCCGCACTGAAAGGCGCGCGGTTTCATCACGGATTTTGGACTTTTGTCGAAATGACTCAATCACGCGCCGGGCAATCTGACTCGTCATCGGGGCGCCGCCTCCCAGCACGTCGAGCAGGGCCGTGCGCAAATCCGCCGGCTTGGTGCGTTTCAGCAAATAACCGTCCGCCCCGGCCTCTAGCGCCAGAAATACAAGTTCTTGGTCATCCATCGCCGTGAGAATGACAATCTGGGTCTGGGGCAACAGCTCTTTCAGTCGCACCGTGCATTCGATGCCGGACATGCGGGGAAGAAAAATATCCATGAGCACCACGTCGGGTTGCACCTGCGGAATCATCCGCAGCGCCTCCTCGCCGGTCGTGCAGGCGCAGATACAGGTGAAATCTGGAAAGGAATTGATGAGCTTGGTCCAGCTCTCGCGAACCTTCGGCTGATCTTCCACCAAGGCAACTTTGAGTGTCCGCTTCGAGGAGGTTGGTTCAACCGGCCGGCTTGCCTTCGCCGGTTTCGTCATTTTAGCATTTGGTGGGGTCATGATTTTGGGAGGGTTCATTCGTCCGGGTGTTTTTTGTTTCACTCGCCGGTTCAGAAAGTTGCTTCTCGTTCCAAATCCAGGCCCATAGACTCCGGCGCGAATGTTTCAAGGGAATGCTAAATTCAACGCGACAGCCCTTGCCCGGCTGGCTGGTGATGTGGCAACTGCCGCCGAGTTCGCTCATTCGCTGGGTCATATTGGTCATGCCATTGCGCTCTGACTTCACCACCGCCGGATCAAATCCCTTACCGTTATCTTGGACCACGACGACTAACCGCTGGCCTTGCCAATGGATTTGCAGGTGCAACTCCGTGGCGGCAGAATGTTTGACGGCGTTGTTGAGCGTTTCCTTGATGGCCATGAGCAGGCTGCGCCGAAGCGGAAGATTAAAGTCTGCCGATGACATCTCCGGGTCCAGTTCAAACAGGCATTGGATTTGAGTGGGTTTTAAGAATGCCTGCGCGTAGTTGCAAACAAAGGCGGCAAAGTCACGCAACGTATCGCGTCGGGGATTAACGGCCCAGAGGATTTCATCCATGGTGGACAGCAGCCCGCGGGCTTCCTCACAAATCCAGTTGATTTGCTGGCGCATTTCCGAGTCGGCCGGCAGCTCATTTTGCGCCACTTCCCCGTGCAGCACCAGTTGTGTCATCCTCGCGCCAATGTCGTCGTGAATGTCCCTGGCAATCCGGGCGCGTTCTTCCTGCAAGAGAAACCGTTCTTTCCGATGCAGCGCCAGTTGCGCCATGAGCCGGAGACTTATCAGCAGGATGAGTCCGCACACCGTGAGCAGCGAGATCTGGAACCAGCCGGTTTGCCAGAAGACAATCTTGATTGGCGTGAGTGTGGGCATGACATCCACGTTTGCAGGAGTTGCCCACCTTGGGTCAACTCCCAAGGCACCCACAATGGTGGCAACCGGCCAGCCTGGTGCGGCCTCGGTCTTTGTTTTCCAGCCACTGGTTCTTTCGGGAACAATTCGCCAGCTTTGGTCGGATTTGACTTTGATGCTGCCCCCGTCCGCCAGGGAAACCTGCAGCCCAAAGATCATTCCGGCAGCAAAAGCGGAGTTATACCCGCTGACGGCCAGGACGTGCCGGCCCGGAGACAGCAGCGGGGTCAAATTAAAGTCGAACAACTCGCGCCATTCGGCACCCCGCCCCAGTTCACGACCGTCCAGATACAGCGTGAACTCGTTATCCACCGTCATTACCAACCGGGCATTGGTCACGGGGGTTGAATTCGGGATTTCAAATGAATTCCAAAGCTGGCAAGTCTGACGATCAAACGTGTTGCTGGCCCAAATCCACGCACCGAGCCCATTGGTCGGGCTGACGTAAGGATTGGAAGCATCCAGGGCCGTTTCCTTTTGGCCAGCCTCCTGACCAGCGACCGGCAACGGGACCGCCAAGGCAAATCCCATTGCCAGCAAAAATCGCGCGATCACCCTAAATTGCAAACGCCCCGACCACGATCTCATCAGGTAAAAATAATTAATCGAGTGGTGCAAGCACCGGCAGTTTAGCGGATTTCACGCCCGCGCCAAGCCTGTTGTGAATTCATGGCAACGTGATGATTTCCGCTGTCTGAATCGTCATCGGGCCGAGCAAACCGGATTTCGGCAGCGGCGTGTCCTTTGTGAAAGGCTCGAATGAACTCCAGGTGAACCGCCCGGATGCCGGCAGCGCCGCGTCACCAATCATGCGGTTCGGCCAGCGATTCGCCACGCGGATTTCCAGCGTGTTGCGACCCGATTTGACAACGTCAGTAACGTCCACTCGAAACGATGGTTTCCACGACTGACTCCGGGTGTGCGGGTGTTCTCGGCGGGTTGGTGCGTTTCGTCCCTGAAACCAATTGCTTTGGAAATGCGATTGACACTCCTCATCGAAGGTTTTCATCTCGCGTGGTGCCAACGCCAGGAGGCAGGGAATTTTTTATCATCAGGCGTATTATTCGTGTTGTTCAAAAGTCAGGAAGTCGAGTGCAGCCAATAAATTTGGGGTTTTTTGGGGGTTGTCAAAAAAATCGGAGAAGCGGGTTAAGCGTCTTCTATTCCTCAGCCCGCTGCAATGTCACCGGACCCAACAATCCAGATTCGATGAGCGTGGTATTTTTAGTGAGCATATCGAAGCGAAAAACATCATGGGTTTGGGTGAAGCGTTTTTCTTTGGGCTGGTTAAGATCGCCGATGACGCGGTTCGCCCAGAGATTGATGACGTCAATTTCCAACACGTTGCCAGTGGGCTTCACAGCTCTGGTGATATCGACGCGCCAAGGGAAGCACCAAAGGATGCCGAGTTTCTTGCCGTTGAGTCGCACTTCGGCGACTTCTTTGACATTGCCCAAGTCAAGAAAAAGTCGTTTTGTCTTGCGGTCGGTTTCTTTCGCTGTCCCGGCTGCGTCGCTCAAGTCGAATTTTTTCCGGTAGGTGGCCTTGCCCGAATAGAACTTGATTCCCTCTTCGGGACGTTGAGTCCAACTGACCAATTCGGGAAACTCAGCATTGGTGGGACCGCCCCAAGCAGGATCGAATGCGACGTTCCACGGGCCGCCGAGATTTTGCAGTTGGACGAGCTTGGGAAAATTCTTTTCGGCTTTCCCAGTAATCTTATTGGCGACCGGCTTGCGAAACACCACGAAATAGGAGCCGAAGCGATCAAACTCCAACGGCACTGTGGTGCAACCATCGGCCTTACGAAAGGCATTTGCCGGCCGGATGCCGCCGCTTACGGGGTCAAAAATCTCGGGCTGCCTGCCGGTGACACGGAAGGTAAAATTCTGCGTCGCCGGCTGCTGATTGCGGTTGATGACGTAGTAGATTTCGGCATCACCTGACGTGCGATGGATGTAGTCGAATTTGTCCGGCTGCGCATCCTGTCCCGGGAAAGTAAAATCCGGTTTTACACCGGCAGCAAGAAGAACCTCGCGCGGCGATTTGCCCCAGATGACGCGACCTTTGCCGAAGCTGCGCTCGGTCCGGTTCGTGCCGTTCAAATCGCCCCAAATTTCGGCGGCGATCCGTTGCACTTCCTCATCACAATCTGGATAGTCTTTCAGTCCGCTGGCCTTTTCGGGCGGCGCACCGACGATGGTTGCTCCTTCACGAACTAACTCCCGGAGTTTCTTGATGACCTCGACAGACATGGTCTTCGACGGTATCGGGGAAACCCTCAAGCTCTGATAATTACCGACTCGCTTGGCTATTTCCGGCACGGGTGAAACGCAATTTTGCAACACCAACAGCCGGTAACCCATGCCGTCCGGCAGGACGATCCGGCCATCTTTGACCGACATCCGTGTTAGCAGCACTTCGGCATTGCAGTAATCGCAATCGTAGCCGGCGCCTAGTCCGGGAACGGTATATTTGGGCGGGGCCAAGACGGGCGGCTCTTCGCCCATATAGAAACAAACGTCTGCCGTGAAGTTCCCCTGCTGCAGTAGATATGAGCAGCGTGAGAGGAACGTGAAGAATGCCGGCGATTGTTCCCACCAAGTGATGTTTGGAGTGAAATGCTGGCCGGCACAAAATTCATAGCCGGGCTTGCCGTCGGAGGGCGGTTGACAGGTCGCCTGATGCAGCATGATGCGATTAATCCCCCAGCAGAAGGCGTCGTTGGCGTAGGGTTTCAATTCGGCCGGGCCGAATGACCAATGGGTGCGATCACCTTCCATTTGAGTGAACGATTCAGCCTGGGCTTGGCGTCGCCCATAGACGTGCGCGGCGGCGGCGGTTTGTTTAAGGTTAAGCTTCAGTCCCGGGTCAGAGTTAAAGTGGTCGGGCGCATTGTAGTTCACCCAGAACTCGCCGGCTGGAAAATCGCAGCGGCCTAAATTCTTCAGCGCATCCTCGGGCGGAATATTATTCGGGCCGGCCGCTTCACTGCCCATGATCATGCCGTTCTGATGGCACACATCGGCGAAATGACCGTAAAAGTTATCCGCCAGGCAATCCTGAATGGTCCGATCGAAGTCGGCGCGGAAGCGCGCGGTCACATCGTCATTCACGATGGTAACGCCCGTCCCCGGCTGGTAGCTCCCAATCACGGCGTCATCCATTTTGACGTTCCACGTCTGTGCGTTCTCAGGCCGTTGCGCCGCAGAAAGAGTGATGGTGTAAGTTGTTCCCGGAACAAGACCGGAAATGGTCTGCGAAAAAATTCCTGTTCCCTGAACAAACGCCGCCTGCCCACCTTGCGGCACATTCGGATTACCAAAACCACTACCGTTGGCGACGAGTCCCGAACCGTTGCCGGGTGAGCCGCCGAAGATCCAAGAACCTCCAGATGGATTATACTGATAGTTGCCCGCACCAAGGTTTGGCGTCTCAAAACCGAAGTTCGTAACCGTCACGGACGCTCCTCCCGACGAGACAATTTTCACGTTATCTATGAAAACAGTATTGTCGCCACCCGCCAGATCGGTGCCTACGAAGGACAGCGCCTGCGTGACAGCCGTGGCCGTAAAGGTCGGCGTGTAGTCCGCCCAACTGATCGCACCCGGCAGCGCGGCCAAGTAGGGTTTGAGATCGTAGCCGCGATACTTGCGAAACTGGTCCGGGAAATCCTGCGTCCACGTGAGCTTGCCGGCCTCCCAACTGTCGGACCACAAATACGCGAGATGACCGCCCGCCTCGCGAGCCGCCTTGAGAATCGGTGCGCCGAGATGTTTGAAATGGTCGTCGAACGCGGCGGAACTGAGGAAGTCAATCTGATAACCGGCACCACCTTCAAAAGTATCGCCGTCGGGATAGGCGTGCTTGAACTGGCCTTCCGTCGTGACCGTGTAGCCCGTTTGGAGAATTGTCCACTGTCCTTGGGGCACGTCCCATGCGAGCCGTCCGTCGGGTTGCAGTTTGGCGGTAAGATCAATGATGTCTTCGGGATGAATCGCAACGCCAGCACTCTTATGCGGGATGGCCTGCACGCAATAGTCGTGATAGTAGCCGTCCACCATGTCAGGTTGCGGGAGTCGGTCTGAGAATTTTTTCGGGCCTTCGACATTTAAGTTCGCTTGCACGACTTTTTTCATCGCCGTGTCGGGAGTGACCCATGGTCCCAGCATCACCCAGCAACTGGCGGAAAGATTGAAGCCCAACTCGATATTGAGCCGCTTGGCCTCTTTGACCGCATGGCGGAAAAGCTCCCACCACTCGGGGCTTTGATACTTCACGCCGGGCAACGGCGCGACGCCGGCATATCCGCCATTGCAGATCAAATTGACGCCGCTGATCCCTTTTGCCTTGAACTGTGCGAGGTCGCGGGTGATGCCAGCTTTGTCAACGCGATTGAACAGCCAAAACCAATACACGCGCGGTTTGGCGGAATCGGGAGGCGCGGCGAATCCTTTGTCGAGATTCCCTTCCGCCAAAACACCTGTTTTAGCGAAGAAAAAAACTGAAGCAAGCAACGCAAACGAAAGAAGAAAGCGTAACTGCCGCAGAAGAATGCTCATAGATAAGTAATGGTTTATGGCAGTGAGATTATTTCCGCCATCTGAATCGTCACCGGGCCGAGCAGTCCGGACTTCAGCAGCGGCGTGTCTTGGTTAAACGGCTCATACGAACTCCAGGTGAACCGCTCCGCCGCAGGCAAAGCCGCGTCGCCGATCATGCGGTTGGGCCAGAGGTTCGCCACGCGGATTTCCAGCACATTGCGGCCCGGCTTCAGCACGCCGGTGACATTGACTCGCATCGGCGGTTTCCAGAAAATGCCAAGATCGCGGCCATTGAGCTTCACCCGCGCCATCACCTGCACCTCGCCGAGATCAAGCCAGGTTTCAGTCTTCTGTTTTCCAATATTAGCCGTCGGCTCCCAGTTGAACGTCTTTGTATAAGTCGCCGTGCCTGAAAAATACTTCACGCCGGGATTGGTGGAATCGCTGAACGAGATCAAGTGGTCCAAAACGATTTGTTCCGGCGCACCCCATTTGGGCGGAAAGCGCACGTCCCACGCACCTGCGATGTTCTGCGGCGCGGGCACGTTTTTGATTTCAGCACGCCGCGTCTTGCCGCTCGCGCTGGTCAGTTCATAATGCCCCGGCTGTGACGCGACAATTTCCAATCGTCCCGCAGCGTCGCAACGGATTTCTGCCGGGCGGCTGGCCGCTGGAACCAGCCAGCTCAATTGAATATTGTCGTCGCCTGGACCTTGAAAGTATTCCACTCGACAACGGTATTGCTGTCCCGCTACGAGATTGATTTTTCCTGTGTGCGCCTCCTTGCCGCTATCCAGACTCCAATGATCAATCACGCTCTGGTCATCAATAAACAACCGGCATCCATCGTCGGCGTAGAGGCAAAATGAATACTCGCCCGATTTCAGCGCGGTCATGGTGCCAGTCCAGCGCGCCGACCAGTTGTTGGCCGGTATCCCCGCCGCCGGAGAACCATTGTTCCATGCAAAGTTAACCCGGGCATCAGTGCGGACCACGGTGGGCGTGCCGCTCAAATCCGTATTCGCGAAGTATTCTCCGGTCAATCCCCGGGTCCCGCCGGTTCCGGTTGTTAGAATTATTTCCGCATTCAGGCTGATACGATCGGGATCTTGGCCGCTGATGGTGAACGGCTGGCCGTCGGCGGTGTATTCCAGCACCAGAGTTTTTACTGTGCCATAAGCCGGATCATCACCCTGCGCCAATTGACTCACCTGAAACCCAAGTTCACCACGGTCCACCAACGCCTGCACCTTGGCCAGCACATCGCGCGTGCGCGCCGCATCGCCGGGCACGCCGTAGGTGGCTTTTTGAATCTTGATCACGGGCGGCTTGCTTACCGGCACCGCCGGCTGACCGTCACGCTTAAAACTAACCACCGGGTCAAATGGCTTGGATTGCGGACGAAAGACCACGAAAGCCGATCCGCTCGCTTCAAAGCGCAACGGAATGGAAATACCCGCCGCCGTTTCCTCATAGGTCGCCAACGGAGACATTTCACCGGTCTGCGGATTCCACAACTCGGGGCGCAAACCTTTCACCCGGAAATCACATTTCGCCTCCACCGAGGCAGCGTTCTCGTTGGCCACAAAATAAACTTCCGTGTCACCAACCTGGCGGTGAATCCAGTTTAACTTCACACTCGACGTGAAGTCGGCAGAAGTTTGCAACTGTTCCAACACCTTTTTGAGCGGCTGGCCCCAAATCACCTGACCCTTGCCCAAGAAATGTGTGGTCACCGTTTTACCCTCGCAGTCACCCCAAAGATCCGCCGCCAGTTGGTTCACCTCGCCGTCGCATTTTGGAAAATTCGCGAGACTGGGGGAAGCGGTGGGACGCGGCCCCATCACCGTGGCCCCGGCCTCCACGAGCTGCTTGATCTTACCGACGAGCGCCGGCGTCATCAAAGTGTTGTTTTCCGGCAACACCAATAACCGGTAACTCATCCCATCCGGCAGCACCAGCCGCCCATCCTTCACGCTCATGCGTGTGATCAACGCCTCTGCGCTGCACTCGTCGAATTTGTAGCCGGCGGGAACTTCGGGTGCGGGCGTGAAATAAGTTTGATCCGGCAACTCAGGACGCAGGTAACACAGGTCAGCGACAAACGAACCTTGTCGCAGCATGAACTGGCAGCGCGAAAGGTATTCATGCCACGCACTGGACATCTCCCACCAAGTCTGCGTGCGCTCGTAGTGCAATCCCCATGGCCCCATCGTCGCGCCGGGGAACCGGTCGAGGTAAGGCTGGTGAGCATAACGGTGAATGACAAAGCGGTTGATCCCTTGCGAAAATTCATAGTCACCGAGCGCCTTGACCGTCGCCGGGTGGAACTTCCACTGTTCATTGTCGCCCGAAGTGAACGCTTCCGCGCCGACAATTTTTTCGCCCATGACGTGCGCGACCGACGCCATCTGTCTGCATTTGGTCAGATTTTCATTCCCGCCCGTAGCCCAAAATTCCGTCATCGGCTCGTCCGCGCGCTGGGTGTAGGTCGCCTCGTCGCCGAACGGCAGATTGTAACCTTCCATCGTCAGGCGCAGACCGTGTTCATGCGCCAGTTCCGCCAGAGTTCCCACGTAATTTTCCGCCAGCAGTTCGGAGATCGTTTGCTGAAAATCCCAGCGGAACCGATTGGCCATTGCGGCATCGCCAATAGTGCCGTGAATGCTTCCGCCGGCGACATCCGGCAAAAACGGGATCGGGTCATAGCCGCGCCGTTTTTGAAATTCTTCGCGGAATTTTGGCGTCCAGTTTTGTGAGCCTACTTCCCAACTGTCAATGTGCGTCGCGGAAAATGTCGGACCGGCCATCGAGCCAACACTACTGATAAGTTTCCCGATCATGTTGGTGAAATGAACCGCCATCGCTTCGCGGCTCAACTTGTCACACTCCAATCCGTTGCCACCCTTGACCGGCGGACGGGTGGATGAGCCGGTTGTCGTGTGGCCAATGCGTTGGATGATCCATTTGCCGGCGGGAACCTCCCAATCCAGTTTTCCGGTGGCATCCATCTTTGCCGTCAAGTTGACCACAGCGTCAGGCGCTACAACGCCGTTGGTCGTTTCCGGAATTGCCAGGACGGCGATGTCGCGGTAGTTAGGCTCATACTTGACCGTGCTGCCAAAACCGTCCTGTCCCTGTTTGCCCTTCGCGTCGGACCGCGGCAGGACCATTGAAAAATGAGTTGGCCCATCCACTGTCAGATTCGTCGTGACGAGCATTTGCATGGAAAGTTCCGGCGTGATCCACGGCCCGCTGCTCCCGGCCCAGCCGGGACCGTTGGTCATGTTGATTTCGATGCCCAGCCGGTGCGCCTCGGCGACGGCGAAGCGGAATAGCTCCTGCCATTCGGCATTCATGAAATCGGCCGTGCCCGGCGGCGGCGCAAAGCGCTCCAGCACATCCATGATGATGACGCCGCCGATGCCGGCGCGCTGCATCGCTTCGAGGTCGGCGGTGATACCCGCCTTGGTGACGTTGCCATTGTTCCAAAACCAATAAACCCACGGCCGGGCCGAGGCTGGTGGCGTGACAAATTTTGCGGCGAGGTCACTGGCAAAAACTGGCGTGGAAGAAAGCGCCAACATTATAGCAATCAATAGTTGTTTCATACTTTTGCGATTATGGCTCGACCGGGCAGAACATTTTTACCGGGTCAAGACGGATGAACATGGCAACGATTCGACCGCAACACAACACCGCAGTTCGCAAACTAATTGGCCACGATGCGATAGAACTTTTGCGCATCGTGGGTCGTGGAATTCGTGAACGTGGCGACCACCTGGGTGGCGACAAAATTGGTTTCGGTAAACCAAGCGGCTGAAGCCAGGTTGGTGCTGCTCTGGAGCAGGTAGTTTTGGCCCAACGACAGGCGGCTGACGTTCATGACCACGCTCGCCGATCCTGCCAACCGCGTCACGCTCAACGTCGCCGGCACCAACGACAAGCTGACCCGCCCAAACACGGTGATTTTTGCGTAGCCGCAATAGCCGTTCTCCGAGGCCGGATTAGTAAAGTCAAATTTCAAGGCGGCCACGTTCGTAGCCAGCACTCCGGTCGTAGAAGCAATCCCAACCCGCGTTGCGGACTGTATGTTATCAGCAATTAAGGGGTTGTAGTTGACAATTGCCAGGGAGACAAAGTTCGTAGGTGCGGCCATCGTGGAGTAATACACGGTATAAGCCTGCTGGTCGCGGCCATTATCACCCCAGCCACCATAGACAACGATGTTGGTCAGATCGTAGCCGGTTCCCGAACCAGTCAGGGTATAGATCACCGACGAGCCAGACGCGTAGCCACTTCCGCAAGTCACATAGTTCGAACTCGTGGTAACGGGACTTCCACCGTTGGAAATCGCCAGACTGCCGCCCGTGGTCAGGGAGTTGACGGTCCGGCTGCCAAAGTAAGGCTCTTCGTTGAAATTTCCAGCCGCACTGCTCGGAATTTTTCCCGCGATCAGACTACCATTGGTCACCACATTCCAACTGGGAGAAAAGCTGCCGCTGCCGCTGCCAGTTTGATTGGTCGCCGTAATGATAATGGCCGGCACGACAGGAAGCTGAAACGGTGAAGACCAGAAATAGTGGCCGGACCCCACGGCATAAACGGCAGAACTGTTTGAAATACCAACATAATTGACACCCGGCGAACTCATCGCCGGCAGGCCGCTTTCGGTAATGGCCGTGGCATTGGTGGTCGGAACATAAATTTGCGCGGTGGTATTCGGAGGAATCACCACGTCCAAATTGAACGAGTCACCGGTATTTGTCCATGCGGTCGAAATAAGACCACGAGTAGAGTTATAGCTTGTGCTGGCCCAGGTCAAACCGGGGCCGGTGACCGGCTGGATGCGAATGGTCGTGTAACCGGGGCTGGCAGGATTGATGCCACCGACATCACTGTATAAATATTCTCCCACCGAGCCAAAGGCATAGTGGTTGAATGAATTCATGCCGACGCTCTGAAAACCGCCGGCGGGCGTCCAACCATCCCAACGCTCCCACATCGTCGTCGCGCCGAGCATGACTTGATAGAGCCAGGACGGATAGGTTTGCTGAAGTAGGAGGGTATAAGCGAGGTCATCGCGACCGGCGACGTGCAGCGCGGGCAACAACCGTGGCGTGCCGATGAAACCCGTGACCAGATGATTTCCATATTGCGCAATGCTGGCCCCGAACTTTTGGGCCGCTTGCGCACGCAGGCTGGCCGGCACCAAGTTCAGCGAGAAGGCCAGCGCGTAACCCGTCTGGCCGCTGCCATCGGTGAACGAGCCGTCGGCGTTAAAGAAGTTCGCGAACGCAGCCACGATGTTGTTATGAAGCGTGGAATAAGTGGCGGCATCCGCACTGTTGCCAATGGCGGCGGCCATCTCCGACATCGCCTGCGAATAGTAGGCGTAATAGGCGGTGTCCATCACGGTCGCGGTCGCGCCGCCACCCAGGTTCAACCAATCGCCAAAGTCGCCGGGCAGGCTCGTAATCACATAATTCGAGGCGTTGGCGGCATCAAATTGTCCACAACGCACGAATGAGGCGTAGTGATCAGCAATGACATTCGTGTCGCCATAGGCGCGATACATGTTGTAGGGGCAGATCCAGCCAGCATCGCCCCAGGCCGTCCCGCCACTGCCTGACCCTAAATCCGGCGCAACGTTCGCATAGGAACCGTCGGCATGTTGTGAGTCCTCGCATAGCGTTACGAGATGCCGGCGGAAGAAGGACTGGACGTCGAAATTGTAGGCGGCGGTCGGCACAAAGAATTCCGTGTCACCGCTCCAGCCCATGCGTTCATCCCGCTGCGGACAATCGGTCGGCACTTCGAGATAGTTGCCCTTCTGCCCCCAAATGATATTGCTGAATAGTTTGTTTACCAGCGGACTGGAACACGCAAAATTGCCCGTCAGCAGCATATCGGAATGAACCACGATGCCGGTGACGGAATTCAGCGTCGGCGCGATCGTCAGTCCGCGCACTTCAACATAGCGAAATCCGTGAAAGGTAAATCGCGGTTCGCAGGTGACTGTGCCATTGGTGGCGAAAACATAAAAATCAGTTGCGTTGGCGCCGCGAAGATTAGCCGTGTAAACCGAGCCGTCAGGGTTGAGCATTTCGCCGTGCCGCACTGTGATGCGGTCACCGACATGTCCGCTGATGTTTAATCGCACCCAGCCAACCATGTTCTGTCCGAGATCGAAAGTATAGCACCCAGGTTTCGGCACGGTCAGGTTGGTGGCGGCGAGGTTTTCAAAGCAACGTGCCGGCTCGGTGACCGCGGCCTGCACTTGCAGTCCGCCAATACCGGGAAACCTGGATGAATCGCCATAGAGTGCTTGGACAATGGTCAAAGTCTGCCCGGTGCCGATATTAACCGTGGCGTTCTCGGCAAACGATTGAGTCTGGTTCATGCCGCTGCCTAGTTTGAAGGTGATTTGCAGGGTTTTTACGACTCCGTATGCGGGATCGCCGCCGAGATTGCCGTTGCTCGCGACGAAGTTAAGATGATTGTTAGTTACCAAACCGGAAACGATGGCTGTCACGTCAGTGTAACCGCCGGCTGCGGCACTTAGGCCGGTCAAAACCGGCGACCACGCAGTGTCATTGAAATTAGTAGCATCCCATCCGGGCATTTCCAATCGCGCGTCATAACTCGAACCCATCAACAAGTCTCCAAATTGAATCGGGCCGAAACTCGCCTTCCACGATGAATCGCTGGCGATGGTTTGTTTGCTGCCATCGGACAATTCGATAACGAGTTGGGCCAGCAAACGCGGGTTTCCACCGTAGTTGAGCCGGGAGCCCTTGAACGCGAGGTCGCTGGCATACCAGCCATCGCCCAGTATCGCGCTGATAGTATTGCTGCCGCTCTGAATCATTCCAGTAACATCATAAGTCTGGTAATAAACGCGCTTGGTGAACTGGGTCCAGCCCGGCGTCAGCACATCGTTTCCCACCTTCTGGCCGTTGAGATGCAACTCATACGCGCCCAGCGCCGTGACATACACCGTCGCTCGCGTGACCGTTTGCGCGACTGAAAAATTCTTGCGCAAATACGGCGCCGGAACCCGCGCGATGTCATTGAGCGCCGGCGTGCCCCACGGCGTGCCGCCACTGGCGGGCGTCGCCCACGCTGAATCGTTATAATTGGTCTGAGTCCAACTGCCCGACGGCCATTGCGCCGCTTTCCACGAAGTATCCACCGGAATGTTGGAGACGCTGCCGGAGGCGAACTGCACCACCAGCCGGCCAATCACGGTGGCCGGCTGCTGCGCGTCGCTGTTGGTCGCCGCCAGTGCCAGCACATTGGTTCCCGCGTGCAACCACGGAGTCACATTGATCCGGGCCGTGGCGTCCCAGCGCATTGCCGAGTTTGTCATTGGCTGCCCGTTGACAAACACGCTGCAATAATTATCCGCGTAAAGCGCCACGACAGCGTTGGTGATGGTCTGCCCGGACGGCAGGATAACTGTCTTTCTTAATGAAGATTGATAGATGCCTCCTTGGGCTGTTTGTCCTGAATAACTAATCCAATTTAGTCCCGAAGTATTGAACAAGGCAGTATTCGTCGCCTGTTGTGGCGTCAAATTATACGCCGCATCATAGCCAATCCATTGCGCCGTCCAGTTTGTCGGAGATAGCAAGCCCATTGACCAGCAGGCTGGCGCGCTCCAGGCCGATACACTGTTGCTGCCGTCATAAACCCGTAACTGCCAGTAGCATTTTTGCCCGCTCGTCATTGGCTGGCCCGCATACAAAACATCCGTCGTCACACTGCTGGCGACCTTCCCGCTGTCCCACAAATCCGCCGCGCCTGCCGACGATCCGACTTGAATCTGGAAAGCACTCTGGACGTCGCCCCGCAATTGTCCTGCGCTTTGCAACTGCCAGGACAGTCGGGGTGCGGTATCTCCGATGCCCAGCGGATTCACGCGTAGCGCGCAGCGCAAATTCACCGGCGACAACGCCGCTTGAATCTGCACACCAGACAGCTCCATCACAAGAACTAGGACAATCAAAGCCGTCGCCATGATTTTGTTTGGAAACTTCATGAAAATATCTTCAGGTCTCTGACGCTCAAACGTAATTTGTCGCGGATCCTATGGTAACCGGAACCGGTCATTCAGCAGGATTGTAAAGAAAGAACCGGCCTGGTTACGGCCAGGGGTTGCCAGGAGAACTTGCCGAATAAGTTGACGACCATACTTGGTGCAGATCGCGATCTTTAAACACCCCGGAACTGGCATCCAGCCCTTGCAGCTTTTGGGTTTTCGGTTCCAGCCATTTCATCAGGCCCGCATGACCATCCGCAAAGGAAAATTGCCCGTAATTGCCATGACGACTGGCTGGAACATTGCGCCAAGTCTGCCCGGTATCTGCGAAGTTAACGGCATAGTAGCCGTCATCCAGGCTATTCTTCGACGCCGAAGAAGGATCCGTCTGTTCGTCCACAAAGAGCGAGGCGGCCGACGGATTCGGATCCCGGACGGCGCTGAATTTGACGTGTTCAATGATGCCCGGATGCGGATTGTTCGCGCCCGCCCTGAGGGTGGCACCATTATCACCCATCATGCAATTCAACGAATAACTGCGCGCGCGTGGCAGGCTGGTTCCATAAACATCGGCCTTGTCTCCCGGGCAATGATAGACGGCCAGAGAACTGCAAGACGGAAAAATTAGGGACGCCTTGATGAGGGCCGTGTTGGTCCAGTCTGAAATGAAAGTAGTTCCGCCAACATTGCCCAAGACCCAGGTGTTCGCGGTCGAACTGGAGGTGTTGATAATGATGGCGTCCTGAAAGTCCGCGGCATAAACATGCGCTCCCAGCGTGAGCTGTTTCAAATTATTGATGCAACTGATGCCGTTCGCCTTGGCCTTGGCTTTGGACAAGACCGGCAGCAGCATGGCCGCCAGAATGGCGATGATTGCAATCACCACCAGCAGTTCGATCAAGGTAAAGGCCCGGCGGCACAGGTGACAGCCTTGCTCACGCGCCGCAGTTGATTTAACGGTTTTCATTTTCATTTAAACTACCATCGCCTAAAACTGGAATCCGGCAAATTAAAACACCCGTTTCAAACCACGTCAGAAAACTGTCTGCCTGTCCATTGTTTAACTCTTTTTCAAAACCCACTGAAACTAACGGCCCGGGGACTCGCGTCCCCGGGCACTGCAACCACCACCTCAACCTCGGATCACGGCATCCGCAATTTAAAGAACCTCTCGGCTTGGGTTGCGCTGATCGGAATCGCATTGGAAAAGGCACCCGTGCCGTCCAGCGTGCCGCCGGCGCTGACCGTCCAACTGCCCAACGGCAGCGACAAATTCGTCGTGGTCAGCCAGGTAAAGCCCCGGTTCGGCGTGCCGCCGCTGCCCGTCAGGATCAGGTTGCCGCCCGAAATATGAGGCGGATTGACCACTGGCGGTAGCGAAGGAGTCAGACTGGAACCCTGCAAAACAATCTCGGCATAACCCGAATAACCATGGTCAAGACTGCCATTCTGCGGGGTGAAGTCGAACGTGATGGCATAAACATTAGTCGCGAGACTGGTGGCCCCATTGATGGGAGCAATATCCACGCGGTTGGCCGACACGCCGCCAAGGTCCAGTGGATTATAGAACACACTGGTCAGCGGAATGAACGTCGTGGGCGCCGCCAACGTGGAATAAGTGATGTTGTAGTATTGCATGTCGCGGTTGTAATTGCCCCAACCGCTATAAACCACGATATTAGTTATATTCCAGCCAGTGGCGGACGTGTAGGTGACGGACCTGCCGGCGTTATTACCACAAGTGGCATAGCTGGAAGCGGCGTCGGCATTTCCAAACGTCCCATCCGTGAGGGCAATGGTGCCCGCGACACCGGCCTCATTCTGGAAATTGCCTGACCCTACCGCGCTGGGAGCCTTACCCGCAATCAAGCTGTTCGTTTCAATCGTCCAACTCGGGGGCGTCCCGGCAGAAAGCACTTCATTGGCCGCCGACGATCCAATCAGTGGGGTTGAAGGTGCCGAGGTTGAACCGAAGACACTGATTTCACTGTATCCGGAATATCCGTTCGGCACTCCCCCCGGGGTGGTGAAGTCAACCTTGAGCGCATAGGCATTGCTCGCCAAGACTCCGGCGGCAGGCTTCATCGTCGTGCGGATGACGGATTGACCGGGGAACTGGGTTCGGTTGTTCACCGCGCCGATCGGAATGAAGTTGAGGGGATTCGCCACGGTGGAATACGAAACAGTATAGACTTGTGAGTTGCGGCCATTGTCATTCCATCCGCCGGCAATCACAATGTTAGTCACATTATAGCCGTTGGGGTTAGCCCCCAGCGCGTAGATGACATACTGGCCCGCGTTGGGACCGGCACAGGCAAAGGCCGGATGGGTGCTGTCATAGGCAAACACTCCATAACTACCATCCGTCAGCGCCGGCAGACCGGCACCCGCATCGCCACCACCCGTGAAACTGCCCGGTCCATAGCCGACACCGGGAGGATTCTGGCCGGCAATCAGGCTCGAACCCACGGCGGACGTATCCCAAGTAGGACCGAAGGGATTGGCGGCACCCGCATCCGAGGTCTGGTAGGCGAAGGCTGTAACCACATTGCCGACCGCCGCCGGAGCGGAGTCAATGATGACGGAGCAGCCACGGCTGGCATTAGTGCCGGCTGCATTTATAGCCAACAGCCGGTAACCGCCGTTGGTGGCGGTATCCGTCACCTGTAGGTTGTTCAGCGTCAGGGTAGTCGTCGTGGCTCCGGGTATATTGGTCCCGTTTTTCTGCCATTGATAACTGGTGGCGCTGCTGAAATCCGCCATGATGATCAACGAACTGCCCGCCACATCTTCAGCCGTGAGCGGCGTGATGTCATGGGTCAAAGGCGGTATCACCCCCAACGAAGGCGTGCCACCGATGGTGATTTCGGAATACCCGTTCCAGTTATTCTTGCTCTGCTGGTTAAAATCAATCTGCACGGCAGCCACATTTTGAGCCAATGCTCCCGCCACCGGAACAAGCGAAACACGGGTGACGTTCGGTTCTCCGCTTGCAAACGAGGGGTTGTAATCAAAAGTCCCAATACCGACAAACGTCCCAGGTGCTGACACCGTGGAATATAGCACCGAATATTTCTGCTCGTTGCGGCCATCGTCGGGCCAGGCACCGTAAACCGTGATATTGGTGATGTTATAGCCGTGGGCGGTGGTCGGCAGCGTGTAGGTCATTGATACCCCGGCGCCAGAATTCACCCAACCGGCGGACACCATCGCGGCTTTATCACCACTCAGATTGCCGTCAGCCAAAATGGTCGGGTCACCATTAAGCCCGGTTTCGAGCGCAAAGTTGCCCGCTCCGGCAGCGGCCGTTCCTGGATTGCCAGAGCCATCAGTCGGGAACCCAAAAATCAAGTCAGCGTTCGTGTTGATGCTCCAAGCGGGATAGAAACCCGTCGGGCCGGTTTGGCCGGTATTCTTCACAATGACGTTGCCCAGCGTGGCCGGCGTGCCGACCACGAGCGGGGCCGCCGCGCTATAAGAGGGTGCTGCCGCACCATTGGTCGCATTGACGGCTTTCAGCAGGTAGGAACCAGCATCAGTAAGTTGCACATTATTGAGGGTCAGCGTCGTGCTGGTCGCTCCAGCTATGATATTTGTCACTCCGTTGGTGATGACCAACCATTGAAGATTGGCCGGCGGAAAATTGCTGTAAACCGCCGTGAACACGACCTGATCGCCAACTACTGTCTCGGCATGAGTAGGCTGGGTATCCTGAACCAAAACCGGAGACGGCGGCGGGGGCGGGGCGGTGGTGTTGGTGCCTTGCACAATAATTTCCGAGTAGCCTTGGTAGCCATTGTTGAAATCACCTGAATAGGGAGGACTAAGAAAGTCAAACTTGATATTTTCCACCCCGCTGGCCAGCGGAGCGCCGTTGTTCATCGCGATCGTCACCCGGTTCGCCGGAGCGACACCGCCAAAAGAAGGCAGGTAATAGACCGTTGTAATCGGGATGTAGGTCGTGGGAGCTGCCACGGTGGAATAGGAAAGAATGTAATATTGACCGTCGCGGTCACCATTTCCCCAGCCGCTGTAAACCACGATGTTGGTCACATCTGATCCGTTGGGAGAATTGGTGAGCGTATAGATGACCGTTTGGCCAGGGGTCGGATTGCTGCGACCGCCGCAAGTGGCAAAGCCAGTAATATCGCCCGAATTTCCAAGAATTCCGTCAGTCAACACGGGAGCACCACCCGAACCTTCCAAGGTCAAATCGCCAACGAGAGTGGTCGGCACCATACCGGCAATCAAGCTGGGTGTTTCAACCGTCCAATCAGGAGTAAACGGGGAGGCACCGCTCTCGTTGGAAGTTGTTATTGAAATCACCGGCGAAACCACGCTCGGCGCAGCCGTTCCTTGCACCGTTATGGCACCGTAACCAACCGTGCCGTTCTCCGACAAAGGAAAGTTAAAAACGAATTCCACGGCCGCCACATTCGCGGCGATCACCCCGCTCACGGAGTCATTAATGATTTCCCGGTTGGCACTCGCCGTATTAGCCGGAACCGAAGGGTTGTAATTGACGGTGGTCAAGTAGATGAAATCGTTCGGCCTGGCCTTGGTGGAATACAGAACGGTATAAGCTTGTCCGTCACGGCCATTATCCGCCCACCCGCCATAAACGGTGATGTTGGTGAGGTTGTAGCCATTGGCGGCGGAAGTTGGCAGCGCGTAAACGAGCAACGAACCTGCGCCATTGCCGTTGCCGCAAGTCACGTAATTCGTGCAGGTGGTGGGGCTGCCAATCGAATCATCGGCATTGCCGGTAACTTTATCAATCGTAAGACTGCCACCAGCGGTCAGCGTGTTAACATTCCGCGTGGTTAACTCGAAAGCGAAATTGCCAACCGCTACCACGGGATTCGAGTTCAGAATCAAGCTGTTTGCAGCCGGGGTCCAACTGGGGGTGAACGGGTAAACATTCGCGCTGCCCTGCTGGTTGTCGGTCGTGACGGTCAGCGTCGCCGAGGCGGAACTGACGAGGGCCAGCAAAGCCGTCAAAGCAAGGCTCGCTGTGATTTTCCATTTAGGAGGCTGTGATTGTTTCATAATTATGTTTTTGGTGGGTTGCTTAATTTTTGTTCAGCGGGGCGCTTCAATCTGGAGCCAGCGTCGGTTGAGAGCTGGCGGAAAATATGCACGGTTATCAGGTTGTTAAAGAGTTGACATCATTGCAGGGCGGACGAATGCCTTGCATCCATCGGCAGGCTGCTATTTTCATAATTGGTTCATGTTTAATTCATGTTTAATATAAGCGAAGGCCGGTGAAATCATATCCCCAAACATGGTTACAGACGCATCACCGAAACAGGTGATGGGAACCGCCGGACCAAATCTCGCCGCCCGATCTCGTCGGGCCGCAAAGGAAGGAAATAAGTCTGCACGGCAAGCCGAACCAGCATCCGAAAATCCACAGGATCATCACACGCAGCCAGCGGCGCGCAGAAATAAAACGAGCGGCAGAATGGGTTTCGCCGCTCTTGATCAGGCTTGCAAAGCGATTTCAAGCAACCTTGGAACAGGCAGGGCGCGTCGCTCCGCGCGCGCCGTTGTGGTGAAGCAGGACGTGCCGGTTAGAATGCGGCGGCGCGCGCGGAGCGACGCGCCCTACCCGCCTAACATGCCAAGGTTGATTTTAACGGCTATTTCAGTCAAAACCCGGCAGACTTTCAGCCGCAGTTCGGCCGGCGAAATTTGTTCCGCAACCCATAGATTCCAAACAGCGCGGCCAAGCCCAGCAAGACGCCGGTCTGCGGTTCCGGCACGGTAATGATGTTCAACCCCACACTTACCAGCGTGCTTTGGCCGGCAGGTGAGAGGTCGGCAATGAACAAATTCCACATCCCGTTCGGAGCATTCCCCACGAACGAACTTAGAGTCGCCGTCGCCAGGGCGCTGTCAAACACGCTGCCGGAAGATTGCGGATCAATGTTGCGTCCGTCCGGCGCCCAAATGCTCCCGTTGCTGATCAACGTCGCGTAGCCGGGCACGCTTTGGTAGGTGTGAATGTTCCCATTGGCCGCCGCGTCACTCAACGTAATGTTGAATCCTGAGTCCGAATACCCAAAGGCATTGCCAGCGCTCAACCCGGTTCGGTTCAGCAGCACGGCAAAACCGCCGTTCGGGCCGACAAGAAAGGCGTATAAATCTCCGTTGAACCCGCCGGTGATGTCCAGCGACACCGTCACGTGGCTGATGGACCCGCTCAATCCACCCACCGCAATGGCCGTGGCAAAGCCATTGGCGTTATTGTCGGGCAAAAAGGCGTTGAGCGCCACGTTCGTGCTCCATGATTGTTGTGCCCAGGCTGCCGTCGTTGTCAGCAAACTCACGGCGATGATTGGTAAGGCTCGTTTCATAGTGGTTTTCAATTTTCTGGTTTGGTCAATGCACATACCTTGTCCGGTAGTAGCGTTGCGGCGCCGAGTTGATGTTGGTGAAAATCAAAAAGCCATTGTTCGCCGCCGGATTGGTGACCTGTGGCAGCCAGTTGATCGGCGGTGCCAGATTGGTCGCCAGATCCAGCGCATAATTGTAGCCGGGGATTCCAAGGAAGGTAATGATGTTCGTCCCATTGCTTAACGAAACCATTGACAATTGATTGTAGCCTTGAACATTGGAACTGATGGCAACGCTGACCGTCGCGCTGGCCGTCCCGCCAAAACCGTCGCTCACCGTGTAAGTGAAAGCGTCGGCGATCCCGTTGGTCGCTGTGTAAATCGCATTCGTGCCGTCGGTGCTGACGGTTCCGTTGGTCGCGCCGGTGACACTGGTGACGGTCAGCGTATCATTGTCAACGTCTGTGGGCGGATACTTGCCGCCAACAATCTGCGCAGTGGCAGGAATGCCCAACAAGGTTCCCATCGTGAAATTCCCACCGGCCACCGGGGCGGTGTTGTTGTAAGTGAGCGTAACAATCGAACTCGTGACGCTGCCGGAACTGTTGCTCGCCACAACGTAATAGCTGGTGCCATCGCCACGCTGGGCGCTCGGTATGCTCAACGTCGCACTGGTGGCGCCGGGCAAATTGGTCCCGTTCTTGAACCATTGGAAGGTAGGATCAGGAACGCCCGTCGCGCTCACTGTGAAACTGGCGGCTTGTCCGTGACTGGCAGTTTGGTTCACCGGCTGACTCGCGATGTTCGGCAACGACTGCGGGGTCCAACCATAGAACCAGATGGTTGCATTAGTCGCCGCGAGCAATCGCGGATCGTTGTTAGTCACGCCAATCGTCTGCACATTGGAAAATGAAATGGAGTTGGCCGCGGAAATATCCCGGTTGTTGTTCTGCCAGAAAACATAGGTGCTCGAAAGCGCCGTTGACGGGCTTACATAGGCGTTGGTGTCAATGAAACAATTGGCCCATGAATCCAAGCCGCCGGCTGTGCCGTTGGAACCAGCCAGGGTGATGTTGCCAACGCCTGGATCAGCTTCAATGGTGCAGCCCACGAATGAAAAACCGTTGGCAGAATAGGTGGTGCCATTCGGATTCGCCCATGGAGTATTCGTGCTCAACGCGGCGGCAGTCAGCGTGCGCGCGGCCGTCAGGTTATACGATCCAGACAGTGTATTGGTGATGGTGTGCAACACGCACTTCTCAAAATAGCCGACACCCACACCCCACAAATAGTCAAAGTTACCCACGACTTTGCAATTATAGAAGTAGCCTTGCGACGTGCTGGCGTTGATCAGAATAGTGTCTTGGCGGCTGACGATGTCGCAGTTGTTCACGATGCACCGCAAACCGTTGTTGTAAATCAGCAGGGTTTCGGCCTGTGAACCACCCTGCGGCGTGCCGTTGATCAGCGTCACATTTTCGATCTTAATGTCGCTGGCATTGACCTTGAAAGCCATGCGTCCGGCAGTGGTGCCAGTAAGATTGTTGTTATTGGCGTATCCAACCATGGTCCCAGTGCGGCTTTGTCCGCGCAATGTGATGTTATTCTTGCCCGAGATGTCCACAATTTCCACGTAGTTGCCATTGCGAATGTTGACCACGGTATAAGTGGTGTTTCCCGCGAGGATGGAATCCACCGCCCCTTGCACGGTGACAAAATCGCCGCTGCCATCCGCCGCCACTACAATGTTCGTCGGGTTGGCCGGACCGGTTGGCTTGGTCGTGAACCGCCAGGCGTTCGTATCCGAGATGCCGGAAAAATATGCCCCAGTGGCGTCCGCAAGGATTCCATTTTCCATCGTCACATAGTAAGTCTGATTGCTGGTCAGCACGCCCGAGTGCGGATAAATCGCAGCCGTGGTCCCCGAAATAATGACCGGGAAGTAGTTAATCACCTGGGCGTCACCGGAGAACAAGCTGTGCGGCTGGATGTTATTGGTCAGCCCAATTCCAGAGCTGATCATCACGGTGTTGGAACTCATGTCAATCGTATCCACCGGCGTGACGGCGTTGGTGGAGTTGTAAATCCGAATCTTGCCGGAGTTGACGATTGAGATCGCGCCGTTGAAGGTGACATACAGCGGCGTGTCATAGCCGACGCCGGTCGTCCCATTTGCCGGGGCAAGCGCCGCCGCCGCCAGCGAAGTGGAATTGACGGTCAGCTTGACCACCGAACTCGTAGCCGAGCCGGCAATGTTGGTGGCAATCAGTCTGTAATTTCCGACATCAGATCCCTGCGCATTCGCAATCGTCAGCGTGCCGCTGGTTTGACCAGAGATGGCCACATTGTTTTTATACCATTGCAGCGCGGGTGTCGGCACGCCGCTGGCACCAGAGCTGAATACCGCCGTGGCACCCACGTTGACCGTCGCATCGGTCGGTTGCGGTGTTATCGCCGGGGTCACAATGACGGTCAGGGTCGCGAAGTTGGTGACGCTGCCCGCATTGTTTGTGGCGATGACTGAAACGATCATGCCATCGTAGGCAAAGGGAACACTGTTCAGCGTCAAATTAGTGCTGGTTGCGCCAGCGACATCAACCCCATTGGTCTGCCATTGAAGGCCGGGGTAAGGATTGGCGATCGCCACCTTGGTATTAAACGTGACGCTGTTGCCGGCAATAACGGTCTTGTTAGTAGGCCCGGAAAGGACCGGGATAACATCGCCAACAATCAAAGTCGCAACCCGGCTGGCAATTGAGTTGTAGTTATTGGTTACCACCACGCCATAAAAACCGGTATCGGATGCCAGGGCGCTGGCGATCGTGAATGAGGCATTGGTCGCGTCGGTCTTTGGCACGGGTGAACCGCCATTGATGTCGGCATACCGATACCACTGATAAGCAAGCGGCGCAGTGCCTGTGGCCACAACAGTGAACGTCGCCGGTGTGTTGGTCGAAACAGTCAGGTCTGCGGGCTGACTGGTGATCGCCACTTGCGGGGTGGCCATCAATTTGATCTGGCCCGGCGTGCTCTCATCAATCGTTACGGAACTATTCAGTAACCCGGTCACAACAACCGTGGGATTGAAGGAGCCGGACTTGGTTCCGGAATAGGTGATCAACGTGTTGGTGGCCGTCTCCAGCGCAGTTCCTAAAACACTGATTGCAATCGTGCAGTTCGCGCCGATTGACAAATTGCCTTGCACCACCAGCAAATCGCCGGCCGCGCCGTTGGTTACTTCAAAGAGATTGGTCGCGCCGCTTTCCAGCGTGAGGTTGGTCGCGAGCGTCAGCGTGCCCAGGCTGGTGCCTGGCGAAATCGTGCCGCCATTTTTTACCACGACCAGGCCGGAAATAATTCCGTTGCCGCCCAAAACACCGCCATAAACCGCCACATTGCCCGCCGCGAAGGTGGCCTTGTCATACGCGTTGGTGCCGTTGATCACCAGCACGCCGTTGCTCACCACGGTGATGCCGTTAAAATAATTGCTGGCGGTCAACACCAGCGTGCCCGCGCCGATTTTGGTGAGTCCACCCAGATCGCCAATGGCCGCACCAGAACCTTTGATCGTGCTTGCCAAGGTGAGCGTAGTTCCAGAAACAATATCAAACGTGCCACCCAGACCGTTAAACGTCACTGCCCGATTCTCGGTGACGCTGCTGCCAGTATAACGCAATGCGCCGGCATTCATCACGAGCGGACCGCTGGCCAGCTTGGCCAGATCACTGACTTCCACTGCACCGCCATTGAGATAATTGGTGCCGGTCATGTTATCCGTGCCGGTTAGGATCAACTTGCCCGGTCCAGATTTTGTCAGGGATGTGGCCGTGCCGTTATCAGCCAATGTCGAACTGATGGTCAAATCGCCAGTGCTGTATTGATGAACCACCAAATCCGCTCCGCTGGCACCCAAGAGCGTGCCGCCCGTAATCGAGTTCGCTCCCGTGCCGGTCACCAGCAAGCCACCGGAAGCAAGCATGAGCGTGCCGTCGAGTGCGACCACGGAAGCCCCGGTCAGTTTCAATGAATTGATGGCCGTCGTGGGCACGTTGGGCGATGGATTTGCGCTCAAACTAACGTTGTTGGCCGCCACCCAAGTTGTCGGGTCGGCAGCCGTGGTGTAAGCGGTGTAGGCAGCCAGCGAGGTGCCTGCCAACCAGTCGCTCTTGTTCCAAGTCGCCCACCCGCCTTGAATGCCGTTCACGTTGACGTTGGTGGTCGTGGAACCACCAGCAGCAAGTTTATAAAAGTCCAGTGTGCCTCCCACTTGACGAAAAAAGCCGCCAAATGCAACCGAGCCGCCCGAGGCCCCCGCATTGGTTGACAAAACCGACGACGCTCCAGGTCTGATGGTCGTATTTCCGGTCCCGGGGTTTTCCGTTGTAGGGTTGATTGCCGGATTACCATTGGTAAACATCAGAAAACCGCCGCCGAGCGTAAGTCCTCCGTTGGGGAGCAATCTTGCGGAGTTGATAGTGTATTTGTCAAAAATAAGCGTGCCGCCGTTCATCGTCACGATATGACCGTCGGTGGCCGACGTGTTGGGCCGGTTCGTGATCACCACCGTGCCGGCGGTGGATTTGAAGGTGTTCATCCCGCCAATCCGATAACGGCTCGATAAGATGCTGCCGCTGCGGAGATCATAGTTCGTGGCGTTGACATAGCTGTTAGCCGTCGAGTCTGCAATCAAACCGTTATTTTCAAGAACCAGCTTGTTCACGGTGAGAACTGTGCTGGCCGTGATGTTAGTTACCAGGCCGCCATTTACAATCAACGTCGAAGTCGGACTGATCATTGAATTCTGTGAATAGAGAAATGTTCCATTTGGATTCACCAACAAGTCGCCGGCAATGGTAACGGAGTTATTCCCACTAGCGGCCGTCAGCGTGCCGGCATTGACCGTGACCAGGCCGCTGTAGGTGTTCGCCACACTGCCCGCAAGCCGCAATATGCCACCACCGGCTTTTGTAAAGCCGGTGCCGGCGAGAATTTCAGTGTTGGTCGCCGTGCTGCCGGCAGCGACGGTAATCGTCGGCGAGCCGGTCAAGGTCAGCGCATTGCCGGAGATGGTGTAACTCGTGTTGAACGTGATGTTGGAAACGGTCACTCCGGCCGCCTCGGGGATGGTGATTGTGCCACCTATGCCATTGTTCGTGCCAATAATTGCACTATAACCGGACGACCAAACACTCTCGCTCGATCCGCTTGACCAGTTTGCGTTGGTGGTGGACCAGTTGCCGGCACCGTCGGTCGGCGCGGTCGGATTGGCACCGCTGGCGTCCCAAGTCAGGGAATTCCCCAGCGAAATACCGCTCAGTGTCACCGTAACAGGATTTACGGTGGTGTTGTTAAACATGAAAGCGAATTCATCGAACGAGGAAACGCTTCCCACCAATGGAGTGACCGGATTAATATAGGAATACTGGGTCACTCCCGGTCCGACGATGGCCACCCCAGCCGCCGCCAGACTCGAACCGCCCGTGCCGAGACTGATGCCCGTGACGGTGCTATTCATTTTCATGAAAAGCTGATTTGTGTAGATCGTATTGTTGACCGGGAAACCAGTTGTGGTCGTGCCCTGTCCTGGTTTGGTGCCCGAAAACAGATTGGCCGCGCCGGCTGAATGATAATAGGGTTCTGTATAATTCGCGGCATTAAACATGCCGAAATAGCCCACGTCATCAGTGAAACTTGCCGTGCTGGCTGAGTTGTAGCATCCAAACCCGATGACTCGTTGCCCGGAGGTTGCACCGGTCAATCCACCGGAAGCGGACATTTGAAAGGAAACCACCTTTGCCGAATTCGCCCCCGCCAGGCTAAACGGTGTAAAATTCTTGGTTACGAAGAACAACTGGGTGCCGGCGGGAATGGTGAAGGTGACGGGGCTGCCGGAGGTCTGGTCGCCGCCGCTGGCCACATTAGCCGTAACCAGGTTGCCACTGGTATCGTAGGAACTCCACTGCAACTGGGCAAAGGCGGGGGCCGCCAGCGCAAAGGCCATCAGCGTCAACCATTTCAGACTGATGAATGGTTTTGATTTGAATAAAATTGGTTGGGACGTGCTCATAATGTTGAGTTGGCGAATTGGGTTCGATGCCAACTGTAGCCGAGGATTTAAAATCGTCATCCCCTAAATACTGCAAATGACTTTGAATAAAGTGCCCAATCACGTTTGCTTACGGCAACCCGGAAACTTCCGCGTCCGCCTCCAGAATCAACGCCCGGCCCGACCCCGTTTTGATCTCTGAATTCTTGAATTCGACCGCGTGGGCATTGCGCACGGTCAACCCTTTCGGCGCGGCAATCTTCACGTTTTCAAAGACCAGGTTCGTCACGCAGCTTTCCGGCAGGCCGATGACAAAGCCTGCGCTCGACGGACTCTCCGCCGTCACATTCACAAATTTCAAATTGCGGTATAGCGGCGTTTTGTCCGTCACCGGCTGTGCGGCATCGGTCGCGGGAATCTTCGGATAGTAGCTGGTGATGTTGATCGGAATCTTCACGTTTTTCATCGTCAGGTTTGAATAGGTGCAAGTGTCCACCACGCCGCCACGCGTGCGGTCGGACTTGATGCGGATGCCGCTGGTCGTGCCGTCAAACGTGCAGTTGCGCACCGTCAGATTTTTCACGCCGCCAACCGTCTCGCTGCCGATGCTCATCCCGTGACCGGCCAGAAACGTGCAGTCCTCCACCAGCACATCCTCCACCGCCGCGTTCGGATGCGCGGCGTCAATGTGGCCGGACTTGATGGCGATGTTGTCGTCACCCACGTCGAGGACGCATTTGGAAATTTTCAGATGCCGGCACGCGCTCGGATCCATCGCGTCCGTATTTGGTGAATCCGCCGGTGCTTTGATCGTCACGCCGGTGACAGTCACCTCCTCGCAATCGCTCGGCACCAGATGAAAACTCGGCGAATTTTGCAGCGTGATTCCCTCGACGCGCAGGTTCAGACAATTTTGCAGCACCACCAGGCGTGGCCGGCGACGTGGTTCAGGCATGCCGTTTTTCTTGGCCGTTTTCACTTCCGGCCACCACGCTGCGCCCGCGCCGTCAATCACGCCCTTGCCGGTGATGGTCAGGTCGTTCAAGCCTTTCGCGTTCACCAGTGCCACGACTGCGCCGGGCTTTTGCGGGTCGTCAAAATCTGAAAAATGATCTGACGCCTGCAACTTCGCGCCCTCGTCCAACTGCACCGTCAGCCCATTGCCCTTCAGAAAAACCGGTTTGCTCAAATAAGTTCCCGCCGGAAATTTCACCGTGCCGCCGCCGGCCTTCGCGCATTCGTCCAGCGCTTTTTGAATTGCCGCCGTGTCAAAAGTTTTCCCGTCGCCCGTTGCGCCGGATTTTTTCACGTCAAAAACCTTTGGCGCAACCATCGCCGCATTTGGCTCGGCCAGCAGATGCGGCGCTAGTTCGGGAACGGCTTTCCGCAATTCTTCGACGACCAACTGCGCAAAAACCATCTTGCCCGCGTTGTTGAGATGCGTTGTATCCGGTTTGCCATTGGCGACGGGATTCAGTTTTGCCGTTTCCTCCGGGCCAATTTTCTCGCAGAACTCCACACTGCGATCGTGCAAATCCACCAGCGGCACATTTTTCTCCGCCGCCAGTTTTTTTATCACCGCGACATACGGCACGAGACTCGGTGCCAGTTTGCCATTGCCAGACTTGTCAAAAACCCGCCGCGCGAGCGACGTGACCAACACCGGCTTCGCGCCAATGGCTCGCGCCTCATCCACATAACGTGTCAGATTCTGCGAGTAAGTCGTCTCCGGATCGGTTTCGCGCTCCGGCCCCTTGCCCGGCTCGTCGTTGTGGCCGAATTGAATCAGATAGTAATCACCCTTCAACGCCAGCGCATTCGTCCAGCGGCCTTCCGTGATGAAACTTTTCGAGCTGCGCCCGTTCGCCGCCGTGTTGATGCACTCAATGTCGCCGGTCAAAAATTGCTTGAAGCCATAGCCCCAGCCGCCGCCATCGTTCACCGTTGAATCGCCGACAAGGACGATTCGGATTTTCGATGTCGCATCCGCCGGATTAGCGTTGACCGGCTCGGCACGCAGAACCAGCGCGAGCTCCGGCACAGTCTTGCGCAATTCCTCGACGACCAACCGCGCAAACAGGACATGGCCCGCGCCCTTCAGATGTGTGTTGTCAAAAGTATTCGTGCCGTCCACGGTTTTGGTCGGGCTGAACAACTCCAGGCATTTTTCTTTGCCGAGCGATTCGCAAAGTTCTTTGGCGCGGTCGTGCAACTCCACGATCGGCACATTTTTTTCGGCGGCAATTTTGCGCACCTCTTGCGCGTAGGGCGTGAGACTGGATTTGATTTTCCCTGGATTTTCTTTGTCCCATTGCCGGCGCACCAGCGGCGTCACCAGAACGGGTTTCGCGCCGATGGCCCGCGCGTCATCCACATATTGGTTCATGTCGCGGATGAACGTCGGCATGTCCGTGGAACGACCCGGCTTGCCCGGCTCGTTGTTGTGGCCGAACTGAATCAGATAATAATCGCCCTTGAGCACGAGCGCATTTGTCCAGCGGCCCTCCTGCATGAAACTCATCGAACTGCGCCCGCCCGCCGACGCGTTGACCAGCTCAACTTTGTCGGGATCGAGAAATTGTTTGAAGCCGCTCCCCCAGCCCGCGCTGTCGGTCATGGTGGAGTCGCCGATGAGAATGATTTTTATTTTGTGGCTGCCGTTCGTCGTCCCGGCAGCCGACACACCGGCGGCAAAACACAAAACCATCACAAGAAAAAGAAAGGTGGCTTTCAAGCGGCCAAAGGTTACGCCGCAAAACCTCAAAGCGAACTCCGATTTTGTGCAAATAGATTTGAAATTCTTGCGAAGCCGCAATGCCAGGCCGGTCACGACATTCACCAGATGATAAATCGCGCCGGGATATTCAATCCGTAGCTGCCGGGGCATGAAACGGGATTAACCATCTGCCGGGTTCGTGTCAAGATCAGGTTGAGCCATTTAGCGAACAATACTCCTCCAGTTCTTCCGCCGGCAGCGTTGCGCCACATTGCAGACACTTTCTTGGGTTACCCATGATGGAATGATTGTTTTGGTGAACGAAGCAAACCTTTGCGGCACCCGGCCAAAATGCCACTACGGCGAGCGGATGCGGTAAAAACGATTCGGATAATTCGCCCACTGCGCATCGCTGAAATAGAAGGAGCCGTTGGTGAGGCTCGCGGATTGCAGCGCGGTCCACCCGCCGCCCAGGTTGGTGCCAAGGATGATGCTGGCGAGGCGGGCACACAAGGAAAACGCCCCGTCTCCGATACTCAATAGTATCCGCCTGACCTGCTGCGTCAGGTTTCGGCTGACGAATAAATTACTCCACCGCTGCACGGGCTTGTAAAAGACTGAAAGCATAAAAGAGCAAAAACTAAAGCCTCCTCACACACCGAAAGCCAACGAAGTCGTAGCCTGCGCGCGGGTCGTGGAAGTAGCGACAGGCGCACCGCACGCCGTAGGCGACGCCGTCCCAACTGTCGCCGCGCAGCACACGGCCAGATTGATATATGTCGTCGGATGCCGGGCCATGTGGGTCGGTGCCTCCCAAATACGGGCTGCCGGCGGGATATGTCGGCCAGGCATACCAGTCCCAACACCACTCATATACATTCCCCGCCATGTCATTCAAACCATATCCGTTCGGCGCAAAATAGCCCACCGGACTTGTGTAAGGTAGAGTAGCATTATTGTCACCGTCGCTAAACGCCGGATCAAAATCATTCGCTGTGGCAAGGTCATAGAAATAACCACCCGGATCAAGCGCCAATGGATCCCCGTAGTAATTTGCCTGACTCCAGGAAATCGTGCTTCCCCACGGAAATCGCTGGCCGCTCAGCCCGCCCCGTGCCGCCTTCTCCCACTCCGCCTCCGTCGGCAACCGATAACCGTTCGCTCCCCAGTTGGCATACACCGTCGTCCCATAGTCCCCATTCGTGAATACCTGCGTGAACAACGCATCCGTGTAATAGACCGGCGTCAATCCCGCCTGCGCCGACCGCGCATTGCTCCACTTCACACAATCATACCAGTCCACCGACTGCACCGGATGATTCGCCGCTTTGCCGCGAGCGGTATAAGTGCCATAATAAGCGTTTTGAAAAAAAGCATAGCCTTGATTCGTCGCGTAGCTGTAAACCGTCTGCCATTGTCTGTAGCTCACCAGATTCACGTCCATATAAAACGCCGACACTGTCACGTTGGTGGAAATCGCATCACTCCCGCCGTCCAGCGTGTCGCCAATGGTGAATACCCCAGCCGGAATCAAGACCATCCCAGCCGGCGGGTTGAACGAAACGATTAGGTTGGTGTTGATGCTATTTGTGACTGGAAGCTGAACATAATCCACCCAGGTGCCGCCGCCAGCCAGGTTGGTGGTCACTTGCACCCTGTAGGTCGCGCCCGGGGTCGCTCCGCTCCAGAACATCGTGCCATCCGCCCGGAACTTCGTGATGGTCACCGCCGTCGGCCCGACGAGGCGGAAGAATTGCTGCGCGTTGACCGCCGCCGCGGACCAAAGCAGCAGCGCGGGCAGCAACACGAACCAGTTGGCGAATGGGATGTTTTGAACGATTTTTGTTTTCATAAAGTTGTTGGTGGCATGGCCTGCAATCATGGCAGCAGCAGGACGCGATAATACCGCTGCGAGTTGGTCATGGCATCCGTGTTGTTGACCGTGGGACCGCTGGCCGTGATGGGGCTGCCGAGATTGATCCAGTTGGTCTGCGTCAAATCCGTCTTCACCTGCACCTGATACGTCTGGCCCGGGCTGGCATTCCACGCAAAAGACAAGGTGCCGCCGGTTTGCGACAGGGTTTGGAACTGCGGCGGCAACACCACCGTCAAGTTGGCTACGCTGCTGGTCACCGAGCCGGAACTATTTGTAACGATGACTTGATATTTGCCCGTGTCAGCCGCCAGCAGATTGAGAATGGTAAGATTGGTGCTTTGCGAGCCGGTGATGCGTAGGTTGTCCGTGAGGTTGGTGTTGTTGAACTGCCATTGGTAGGGCAGCGGAGCCGTGCCGGTGGCGCTCGCGCTGAAGCTGGCGATGGTGCCGGCCAGATTGGTGCGGCTCTGCGGCTGGCTGGTGAAGGTGGGCGGGATGACGGCAGGTGCGGTCAAAACCGGCCGCACTTGCACGTTATCGAGCAAGGGATCCACGTCGGCACCAAGATCTTGAAAGCTGATGGTATAAGATCCCGGCGTCAATGCCGCAGTTACCGCTCGTTGTTGCCAAACTATGCCCTGTAAGGTAGCAAAATTTGTAATCGCGATGGAACCGTTCGTAATGATGTTGTTCGAGCCATCCACAAACATAAAGGAATAGACTGAGTAAAACACGTAATACGAAGTATAATCAGGAATTGGCGTATTATCGAACCACGAGAACCAGTAAGTGCCAGCATTGGTCACGGTGAAACTCTGGCTTAAGGAACTGCCCGCTATGTCCACGCATTGCTGGCCTTCCTCCGGGGCCGGCCCGGAGGAAAATCCCGGCAATGGGTCGTAAGCCGGCGTGGGGACCAATATGCCATTGCCGGGATAAGGATTGCCATTGAGAATTTTGACCGCTGGTGACCAGCCTGCCGGGGTAGCGTTCGTGACCGTATCCGTGGCGGCGGCGGGCAATTCAAAACCACCATTCACCAGCAGATTGGTTCCCAGCACGGTCAATGAAACCGGCGCGCTCGTAACGGCGCCCCAGGCATTGCTGATCACAACCGAGTAGCTGCCCATGTCTCCGTAGCCGCTGCTGGCAATGGCCAGTTGATTACTCGTTGAGCCTTGTATGTTGAGACCATCCGAAAGAGCGACTCCACCACGCTGCCATTGATACATCAATGGCCAGGTGCCAGTCACGCTGATAGTGAAACTCGCTGGTGAATTCAAAGGCACCGCCGCCTTAGCTGGCGGAACCGCAATGGCTGGCGGCACATTGGAAAGCAAGGTGACACTGACATCATCCAGATTGACGCTATATTCATCAGACAAGCCTGCTGTCACGCCAAATTCCAAAGTTGTTGCGGCGGATGTGGCCGTGACGGTGCAGGTAATATTTGTCCATGCTATCAAATTGGTGGAATGAAGTTCAAAAATCATTTTTCCATCCCAGGATGCGCCCACTTCGGGCCATTCAGAATAATATTGTGGTAATTGGTTTAGCCAGAACGAAACGAGGTAAGTTTGCCCAGGCACGGTTGGAATACTTTGCCAGAGCCACCCCGGGAGAATGGGATTGGGATCATATACATAACCTGATCCTCCGACTGCCGCGATTGCGTATAAGATCGCATATTTGGTCCCAGAATGAGCATGTAGCTGAAAGTTACGGACATCGGAAAGGCCGTTCGCAAGAGACCCTGACACCAACCATCCGGGGGCAAACGAACTTTGATTAGCATTGTTTACGTTTACGATACCATTCTCAAAGCCTCCATTTTGCACCAGCGGCTGCCGGGCAATGAGATTAAAATTCCGCCTTTGCACATAACCGGTATTGAGGTTGGTGAAAAGCAAAGTCGAGGCATAATTGCCGGTCGCCAGCGAATCTGCAGTGGCGTTCAAGCTGGCGGTGATGGCCGCTGCCGGGCCGGCCGGCAATAGAGCGCCGCTGGAAGCGGAGACATTCAACCAGGCGCTGGTGTTGCCCAGCGACCAATTCAAGGGCGAGCCGCCGCCATTCGTCAGGGTAAAGGTTTGCGAAGTGATGTTGAACGGCCCGACCGGACCATTGGCCGCCGTGAAACCGGAGGCGGGAACAATCCCCATGAGATCCGGTGTGGCCAGGGCGTTGATGAGCGGCTGGCCGGTGGGTGTGCCCCAGCCGGTGCAAAGGTCATAACCGGGCACGGCAAAAAAGTTCGTGGGACTCACGCTGTTGGTGTTGTTGCCCGTGGTGATGTCATGGAAACACGCGGCATAGTTGGTGCTATTGCCAATGGCATAAATGGCGGGGTTGAGAAAACCAACCGGCGGCTGGCCGTATGCTGCCGCCTGCTGGTTGATCAACGCTGTAAAACCGGCCCATAACGGACTAGCCGCACTCGTCCCGCCAGCATACCCATCCCACTTATTGCTGAAACAAATGAACACGCCGTCAGCCAGCATCGCCACATCTGGCGTATTGCGCATGGTGGTTGATCCACCGTTGGCGGACATATCTATCCCCTGCTGCCAGCTATACACATGCGCATAAATAAAGCGACATTAGTTTCAAGAAAGCCTTGTCGTG
>ODAK010000502.1_pt1 | contig 45179 bp, 43 predicted proteins | sample 1539591 | NCBI WGS metagenome assembly ODAK01 (sample SAMEA3539303, study PRJEB22396) | soil metagenome | biome: tundra; feature: field; material: soil | place: USA | collected 2010-05 | depth 0.15 m
TCCCCGACACCGGCGCCAGCACCGTCTGCCGGCTCGGCGAATCGCCGCTCGCGGCACGCGACATGCTGCTGGCCAAGCTCGAGGCGTCCGGAGCCGAGTCCGGCCAGCGGGCGTTCGCGCCGTTGCCGGCCGCACCCGCGGTCGCCTCAGACTCCTAGTAGCGTCGGCCCACCGTTCGGGGGATTCGGCTCTGCTGAATCCCCCAATGGAATTGACTCCAGTCAATTCCACGGGCTCCTAGAATCCCCCGCCGATGCCGCCCGCTCACCGTCCCGTCGATTCCCGCGCCTCTTTCCCTGAACTCGAGCAGGTCGTGTTGGAGCGCTGGCGCGCGCGCGACGTGTTCGCCGAGTCGGTGCGCCGCCGCGCCGGCGCGCCCCAGTGGGGGTTCTACGAGGGGCCGCCGACGGCCAACGGATCGCCCGCAACCCATCACGTCCTCTCCCGCGTGTTCAAGGACATCTTCCCGCGCTACCGGACGATGTGCGGCTACTACGTCGAGCGCAAGGGCGGCTGGGACTGCCACGGTCTGCCGGTGGAGCTGGCGGTCGAGGCCGAGCTCGGGTTCGAGTCCAAGGCGGATATCGAGCGCTACGGGATCGCGGAGTTCAACGCCCGCTGCCGAGAAAAGGTGCTCAGCCACGTAGCCGAGTGGAACCGATTGACCGAACGGATCGGCTTCTGGGTCGATCTCGACGACGCCTACCGCACGCTTGACTCCGATTACATCGAGTCGGTGTGGTGGGCGCTGAAGACGATCGACGACAAGGGACTGCTGTACGAGAAGCTGAAGGTGGTGCCCTACTGCCCCCGCGACGAGACCTCGCTGTCCAGCCACGAGCTGGGCCAGCCGGGCGTCTATCAGGACGTGATCGATCCCTCCGTCTATGTGCGCCTCCCGGTGACCGTCGCCCATGGCGCCGCGCAGGCCGGGGACGAGTTGCTGGTTTGGACGACGACGCCCTGGACCCTGGTCTCCAACGCGGCCGTCGCGGTCAACCCCGAGCTTATGTACGTTCGGGCCCGAACCAGCGATGGCCGCGTGCAGATCCTGGCGCAGGCTCTGGTGGAGCGGGTCCTAGGCAAGGAGAGCGAGGTGCTCGCGGCGTTCCCCGGCAGCGAGCTGGTCAGCACCGCCTACGAGGCGCCGTTTCAGTACATCGCCGCCGACGCCTACGGTCCCAAGGGACACACCGTCCTGCCCGCCGACTTTGTCACGGCGCAGGATGGCACCGGTCTGGTGCACACGGCGATCGCGTTCGGCGAGGAGGACTTCCGCCTCGGCGAGCGCGAGGGCCTGACGGTGGTCAACCCAGTCAGGCTCGATGGCACCTACGACGACCGGATCGGCCGCTACGCCGGCCGCAGAGTCAAGGACGCCGATGCGGATCTGATCGACGACCTTCGCGCGCGCGGCAAGTTACTGCGCGAGCAGCCGTACGAGCACTCCTACCCGCACTGCTGGCGCTGCGGAACGCCCCTGCTCTATTACGCCAAGCCCTCGTGGTACATCGCCACCAGCCAGATCAAGGACCGGCTGCTGGCCGCCAACGAGACAGTCAACTGGCACCCGGCTCACGTCAAACACGGGCGCTTTGGCAACTGGCTGGAGGGCAACGTCGACTGGGCGCTGTCGCGCGAGCGCTACTGGGGCACGCCGTTGCCGGTGTGGCGCTGCGCGCACGGCTGCGTGAAGGTGATCGGCTCCTTTGCGGAGCTGCACGAGCTGTCGGGCGTGCGGCTCCAGGACCCGCATCGCCCGTTCGTCGACGAGGTCACCTTCCCGTGCGAGAACTGCGGCGGCGAGATGCGCCGCGTGGAAGAGGTGATCGACGTCTGGTTTGACTCAGGCTCGATGCCGTTCGCCCAGTTCCACGCGCCTCACGAGCACAACGATCACTTCGAGCAGCGCTTCCCGGCCGATTTCGTCTGCGAGGCGCTGGACCAGACACGCGGCTGGTTCTACTCGCTGATCGCGATCTCGACCCTGCTGTTCGACCGCTCCTCGTATCGCAACGTCGTCTGCCTGGGGCTGATCCTCGACGAGCAGGGACGCAAGATGTCCAAGTCGATCGGCAACACGGTCGAGCCCTGGGAGGTGATCGACCGCTTCGGCGCCGACGCGCTGCGCTGGTACTTCTTCACCTCCAAGCAGCCCTGGGACGGCTACCGCTTCTCACTGGAGACGATCGGCGAGGCGGTCCGCCAGTTCATGCTCCAGCTGTGGAACACGTACGGCTTCTACGTTCTCTACGCAACCGCGTCCGAAATTTCGCGGACGGAAGTCGCCGAGAGCGCAGCTTCGCCCGGCGAAATTTCGAATTGGGAGATTTCGCAGGGCGAAATCTCCCGGGACGAGACGTTGCCCGTTCAATCCGATCTCGATCTTTGGGTGTTGTCACGGCTGCAGGCGACCGTTGAGGTGGTCCGCGACCGGCTGGACAACTTCGACGCGACCGGCGGCGGGCGAGCGATCCAGGAGTTTGTCGACGAGCTGTCCAACTGGTATGTGCGACGTTCGCGGCGGCGCTTTTGGGAGGGCGACCTGGCCGCGTTTGCGACCCTGCGGGACTGCCTGATCACCGTCTCACAGCTGCTGGCGCCGTTCACCCCGTTCCTGGCCGATGAGATCTACGACAACCTCGACGGCGCGCAGGCCAGCGTCCACCTGACCGACTTCCCCACTCCGGGCCCTCGCGACCGAGAACTTGAGGACGCCATGGTTATCGCGCGCGAGACGGTGCGCCTCGGGCTGGCGGCGCGCGGGCAGGCCAAGCTGAAGGTGCGCCAGCCGCTGCGCGCCGCAGTCGTCGTCGCCACCGGCCGCGAGCGCGAGGCGATCGAACGGATGGCCGAGATCGTGCGTGAGGAGCTCAACGTGCACGAGCTGCGCTTTGTCTCGCAGGCCGACGAGCTCGGCCAGGTGGAGATCAAGCCCAACTACCGGACGCTCGGACCGCGGTTTGGCAAGCAGATGCCGCTCGTGGCCGCAGCGGTGGCCGGCCTGGACGCGGCCCACGCGGCGTCGGCGCTGCGCGACGGCCAGTCGGTGGCCATCTCGGTAGCGGGCGCCGACCACGAGCTCGGAGTCGACGACCTGCTGGTCACGATGAAGCCGCTGGAGGGCTACCAGGTCGAGCGTGAGGGATCCCACGCGGTCGCGCTCGAGCTCGAGATCGACGACGAGCTGCGCAACGAAGGCTGGGCGCGCGACATCGTGCGCGCGGTGCAGAGCGCGCGCCAGGAGGCCGGGCTGCAGGTCTCAGACCGGATCGCGCTGACGCTCGACGGCGACCAGGCTCTGATCGGGGCGGCCAGGAGGCACGAGGCCTACATCGCAGGCGAGACGCTAGCGATGCTGGTCAGTTACGAATCGTTGGATGGCGCGGCGCCGGTGAAGATCGACGGCCGGGCGCTGAAGATCGGCATCGCGCTCACCTAACGCGCGGCTCTGGAGCGGTGGCTCGCTGGAATCCCGCTCCCACTCCGGCTCCCAGATGTTCGGATCGCTCATCGCGCTGAGGGTAGCGCCCTTCGCCCCGGCCGGCGCGACCGGACGACCGCTAGACGAGCTCTATCTGCTCCTCGATCTTGCGCTTCGGGTAAGCGCCGATCACCGTCTTGGCGACCTCGCCATTGCGGAACAGCATCAGCGTTGGGATCGACAGGACGTTGAACTTGATCGCGGTCTGCTGGTTCTCGTCGGTGTTCATCTTGACGACTTTAAGACCTTCCGCGCGCTCCTTTGCGATCTCCTCGACGACCGGCGAGACGCGGCGGCAGGGCCCGCACCACGGTGCCCAGAAGTCGACCAGCACCGGAAGCTCGGACTCGATCACCTCGGCCTGGAAATTGTTGTCGGTGACGTCTTGCACCGTGCCTGCCATGGTCACTCTCCTTCGGGATGCTCAGGTCTTTACTTCAGAAAGTATAGCGCGGGTTCACAATAGCCTACGAGGCAGATGGCGGATCCCACCAACTCCGAAATCGCGCTCGCGCTCGACGAGCTCGGCGACCTGTACGAGCTCGACGGGGCGATCGTCCACCGCATCGTCGCCTACCGCAACGCCGCCAAGGCCGTCCGCGATGCTCCGGTGTCGGTATCCGCACTCGCGCGCCAAGGCCGCGCCACCGAGCTGCCGGGAATCGGCCGAACGATCCACGAGAAGGTGATCGCGCTCGCTGACGACGGCGCGATCCCCGCCCTGGTCAAGCTACGGGCCAAGTTCCCGGCTGGTCTGATTGAAATCACACGCCTGCCCGGTCTCGGCCCCAAGCGCGCGCGGCGGCTGTTCGAGGAGCTCTCGATCGACTCCTTGGAATCGCTGCGGGCAGCCGCCGAGGAACGGCGGATCCGCTCGATGAAGGGCTTCGGGCCCAAGGCCGAGGAGAGCATCCTGGCGGCGCTCGACGCGCACGCGGCGGCGCTTCAGGAGGGCGATCACGGAGGGTCCGGAGGACGCGTGGTTCTGGATCGGGCGCTGGCCGTTGGCGAGGAGCTGATCGACGCGCTGCGCGCGCACCCGGCCTCCGAGCGCGTCGAGCTGGCCGGCTCGGCGCGGCGGATGACCGACAGCGTCAAGGATCTGGACGTGATCGCTACGGCCAGCGATCCGGGCGCGCTGGCCCGGGCCGCGGCGTCACTGGAGCTGGTGGAGGCGGCGCAGACGCCGGGCGACGCCGGCGTGCGGCTGCGCACCCACACCGGGCTGAAGGTCGATCTGCGGATCGTCGCGCCCGACCAGTTCGGCAACCTGCTGCAGCACTTCACGGGCTCCAAGGAGCACAACGTCGCGCTGCGCGACGCGGCGGTGCGCAAGGGACTGCACGTGTCCGAATACGGCGTGCTGGACGACGCCAGCGGCCAGACGCACCGCTGCGCCACCGAGACCGAGGTCTACGCCCTGCTGGGGCTGGAGTACATCGAGCCCGAGCTGCGTGAGAACCGCGGCGAGCTGGAGGCCGCGGCGGATGGCCGGCTGCCGGAGCTGATCACGGTCGATGATCTGCGCGGCGACCTGCACTGCCACACGACCGCCTCGGACGGGACGGCGTCGGTTGAAGAGATGGCGGAGGCGGCGCTGGAGGCGGGATACGAGTACCTGGCGATCACCGACCATTCGGCGAGCTTCGGGTTCGGGGACGAGGTCTCGCCCGAGCGGCTACGCGCGCAGATCGAGGCCGTGCGCGGGGTCTGGGTCGACGGGATCCAGCTGTTGGCCGGCTCGGAGGTCAACATCCTGCCCGACGGGACGCTCGACTACGACGACGAGCTGCTGGCCTCGCTCGACTGGGTGGTCGCGTCGGTGCACTCGTCGTTCGCGATGGGCGCCGAGGCGATGACCGCGCGGATCGTGCGGGCGATCGAGCATCCGCTGGTCGACGCGATCGGGCACCTGTCCGGGCGCAAGATCGAGCGCCGTCTCCCGTATCAGTTCGACGTCGAGCGGGTGATCGAGGCTGCGGCGCGGACTCAGACGATGCTCGAGATCAACGCCAGCCCGGACCGCCGGGACATGAACGAGGTCAACGCGCGGGCGGCGGCCGCCGCCGGCGTGGCGATCGTGATCGACTGCGACGCCCACCGGGTGACGGGTTTTGAAGCGGTGCGCTTCGGGATCGCCACCGCGCGGAGGGCGTGGCTGACCGCCGATCAGGTGGCCAACACCAAGCCGTGGGAGGTCGTGCAGGGGATGCGGTCGCGCAACCGGGCATAGGGTCGCCGGTCGGTCGGTTTCGCCGACGTCGGCGGGTAGCTGGCCGGTCACCAACCGCCGCTAGCCGCGCCGGCGCCAACAACCGTCGTGGCGTGCGGAAGGAAACCGTCAGCACCGGAGTCCTTGCACATACAGCCAGCAGCACAGGCTGATTAGGCACCACACCAGAGCCGGCTATTCCGCTGACCTCAACGCCCAACGCCAGATCGTCTGACCGAGCCGCCATCGGCCGCGACCGCTGAGGTGGTCGCGGCCGATCCCCTCCTCAAGTAAGGACACAACCCATGTTCACCGGAATCCTCGAGCCCACCCACCTGATCGTCGTGCTGGTCGTCGCCCTCGTTTTCCTCGGACCCAAGCGGCTGCCCGGCGCCGGCCGCGCGATCGGCCAAGGCCTCAAAGAGTTCAGGGAGTCGATCAGCGGCGAGCCGCCGGTCGAGCCTCAGCTCCAGCCGGCCGAGCCTCAGCTCCAGCCGGCCGAGATCACCGCGCAGCCGGAGTCAACCCCGGTCCGGTGACCGCGCCAACCGCTGGCCCGTGGCCGTGCGCCCTAACGCCGGCCACGGGAGTGGCGCCGGGCCGGGCGGGGAGGAGCGCTGCGAGCGGCCGGGGGACGACCCTTGCGGCTCTGCGAGGACGCGGCGGGCGGGGGGCCACCGGACCCCAACCAGGCTGGACGCCACCCGCGCTGGATCGCCGCGAACCACAGCAGCCCGGCCAGGCACAGCAGCGAGGCCACCCAGAAGTTCAGCCTGAGCCCCAGGATGTGATTTGAGTAGTCGATCCGCAGCGTCTCCTCGAAGATCCGAAAGCCCGAGTACCCGGCCACGTAGAGGGCGAACAGCCCGGGCGGGTGGATCCGCCGCCGATAGCCCAGCCAGACCAGGAATCCGGCAAACGACAGGTCCCAGATCATCTCGTACAGAAACGTGGGCTGGAATGTTGCGTAGCGCTCAAAGCCCGCCGGGCGGTGCAGCGGGTCGATCTTTAGACCCCAGGGCAGCGTGGTTGGCTTGCCGAACAGCTCCTGGTTGAAGTAGTTGCCGATCCGCCCGATCGCCTGGGCGACCAGCAGCGAGGGCGCAACCGCATCCATGAAGCGCAGCATGTCGGCGCGCTTCAGGCGCCGGTGCACGATCCACAGCCCCACCGCTGCGCCGCCCGCGATCCCACCCCAGATGCCCAGCCCCCCCTCCCAGATTGCGAACACTCCCCACCAGTGGGACGGAACCTGGCTGGGCGTGGTGATGTCGAAGTAGATCCGCCCGCCGACCAGGCCCGCCGGGAAGGCCCACATCGCCACCTCGTAGATGAGATCGGGATCGCCGCCGCCCCGGGCCCAGCGGCGGCGGGAGATCAGGATCGCCGCGGCGACCGCGAACACGTACGCGATCCCGTAGGCGTGAAAGAAAAAGGGGCCGACGCTGAAGCCGTTGGAAGAGGGGCTGGGGATGTACGCCAGCGGGCTCACGTTCCCCATCCTGGCAGCAATTGCGGCAGCACGCGCTCGGAGATCACGCGGTCGACCTCCTGGCGGCGAAACGGGGCCAGCAGCCTCTGGGCGCGCTCGCGGTAGCCGTCAGACGGATCGTCCAGCGCGATCCGAATCGCGCCGGGCAGGTCGTCGCCGACGAGCCTGGGGTCCAGTTCGCGCGCCAGCGCCAGCGCGGGATACGGTCCGCATGACGGCGTCGTGACCAGTATGCAGCCGTCGGCCAGCGCCTCCAGCGGGGCGATGCCGTAGTCCTCGCGCTTGGGCGCCGCGACGAACACGCGGGCGCGGCGCAGCAGCGCGCGGTAGTCAGCGGGGGCGAGGCGGCCGGTGACCTCCACGCCGGGGATGCCGCGTCCCTGGTCGGTGCCCGCCACGACCAGCGTCTCATCGCCGCGCCGCGCGCGCGCCCAGGCGGCCAGCACCAGTTCCAGCTGGCGCTTGTCAGGGTCGGCAGCATAGGTCAGAGCGGCGAGGTCCCGCGGGGCCCCGAAGACCCCTTCTCCGGCGAACACGTCGACCGGGGCCGAGCTCGCGACCGGGACGGGGACGACGACCGCATCCGGGCGCCAACCCGGCAGCGGGGCCAGCGAGGTCTCGCTCATCATCATCACGATCGACGCCTGGGCGAGCCGGCGGCGCTCGACCGGGCGCTGCCAGATCCCGTGGCGCCCGGGACGGTTCTCGGCCGCGATCGAGTCGATCCAGACGGCGCCCGGGCGCGGCCACAACAGCGCCGCGGTGATCGAGCAGTAGACGATCGCCGCCGGCTGGTACCTGGCGATCGCGCGCTCGCAGGCCTGGCGCGCGGCCAGCGCCTGCACGAGGTCGGTGAGCGCGAACGTGCGGACCGCGGGCGGGCGGGCCGTGACCACTGTCTGCACGCGCGCGCCGGAGCGCGCGATCGCGCCGCTGAGCTCAGCGGTCGAGGTGCGCCAGCCGCTGGTGGCGCCCAGACCGACGACCAGCACGTCGGTGCGTGAACCGGGACGCGCAGCGGCGAATGGCGCCGGGGAAGCCGCCCGGGTCACAGGAGCTGTCACTGACCTAGTGCACCGTTCTCGAAATCCCTTCCGGAAGGCTGCACTAGCGGGGAGAGGTCTGACGGTGGCCGGAGGCGCCGTTGAGCTCGAACAGGTTGGAGCGAAAGCCGGGGGTACGGACGAGCTTGATCGGATCCAGCGGCGAGGTCTGCTCGACATAGAAGCGCGCCCCGTCCCGCTCCTCGATCGCCGTCACCGCGCTGGCCTGGCGTCGCCAGGCCAGCGCCCAGATGATCGCGAAGCCGGTCGCGATCGCCGGCACCTGAGGCAGGATGAAGCCCAACGCGCCGGCGCCCACGGTGCAGAGCAACAGCGGCCACAGACGATTCAGCACCGTGCGGCTGGGATTGACCTCCGGCAGCGACATCTGCATCCGCGCGCTGGCCAGCAGCGAGGCGATCGGCTGCGAGGTCTCCCCGCGCCGCCCGAACCAGGCCCCGATCAGGCCCGCCAGCACCCACCAGCCGGCGGCCACCGGAACGACGAGATCGTCGCTGGCACCCGCGGCTCCGGCCAGCGTCACGGCCGCGAGTACGCTGGCCGCGGCCGCGCTGATCAGAACGGTGGCGCGCAGGAAGTCCGCAAACCTCACTGGCGATCACTCGGCGATCAGGGCCGCGAGCAGTTCCTGCACGCCGGCCGGACCGTCGACCACCAGATCGGCCTCGGCGGCGATCTCCGAAGGCCCCTCCTCGGAGCTGACCCCCACCCGGATCGCCCGCGCCAGACGCCCTTCGGCCACCAGCTCGGTGAGTGTCCGGAACGCATCGAGATCGGTCGTGTCGTCACCGACGTACAGCGCCGCGTCGATCTCCTCGCTCGCGTCGGCCAGCAGCGCGCGAATGCCCTCGCCCTTGTCCATCTTGATCGGAGGCCGGACCTCGAGCACCTTGCGCCCCCAGTGGGTGCGCAGGCCGGCTGCCTCGGCGCGTGCGGCGACCGCGTCGATCGCGGCTCTGGCCGCCTCCTCGTCGGCGGCCCCGCGCCAGTGAAAGGCGACGATCGCGCCCTTGTCCTCCAGCCGGACGCGACGCCGGCGCAGGTCCGAGGTGTCGGCCTCACGGCCGAACTCGCGGATCCGGCGGACCCAGTCCTCGACGCCGGGGTCGAGCTTCGCCTCCGTCCAGCCCGCACGCAGCAACTCGACGCCGTGGGAGCCCAGATAGGAGATCGCGCCGATCGAGACCATCGCGCGGGCCTCGGAGGCCCGCCGCCCGCTGACACAGGCTACGAGGCCATACCGCCTGGAGACGGTGATCAACAGCAGGCGCGTGGTCTCCGGCACGTGCGCGTCGGCCGCGTGCTCGACGATCGGCGAAAGCGTCCCGTCGATGTCGAGCAGGATCGCGGCGCGCGCCGGACTCGCTCGGAGCGGCGCGAGCGCGTCTGACAGGAGCGCTGACGTCACCGCTCTAGTATGCCCCCTCATGGTGTCCATCACCACGCTCGGAGCCCGACAGTCGTCCGGAGGATCGTGACCGGCGATGGCTGACCAGAACGAACGCGGCGATTATGCGGTTTCGAGCCTGGACCAGCTCGGCGAGGGATACGGCTTTCGCAAGCTGCGGAGCGGCCTGGGGATAACCGCGTTCGGGATCAACGCCCTGGTGCTGGCGCCCGGCTATGCGACCGGAATGCACTACCACGACGAGCAGGAGGAGACCTACTTCGTGCACCGAGGCGAGATCGAGCTCCGCTTCGGGGACGGCTCTACGCATCTCCTGGCGGCCGGTGGCGTGGCTCGGGTGGATCCGGCGACGCATAGGGGAGTGCGCAACGTCGGCAGCGTGGACGCGATCCTGCTGGTGGCAGGAGGCAAGGATGGGTATGTCGGACGCGACGGACAGGCCGTCGGCGACGGCCCCCGCGGCGGTCCGCCCGGCGCAGCGTAGGGCTGGCGCCAAGGCGACGCCGCCGAGCCGCGGGCCGGTCCTGCTGCTGCACGGCCAGCCAGGCGGTGCCCGCGACTGGGAGCGGGTGATCGCCGCGCTGCATCCGGAGACCAGGGCGATCGCGATCAACCGCCCGGGATGGGACGGTGCCAGCGAACCGCTGGACCTGCCGGGCAACGCGGCCGCCGCGCTGCGCTCGCTCGATGCCCGCGGCATCGACCGCGCGACGATCGTCGGGCACAGCCTCGGAGCCGCGATCGCCGCCTGGCTGGCCGCGCACCATCCCGAGCGGGTCCGCGCCCTGGTGCTGGCATCTCCGGCCGCCAACCGGGACTCGCTCTACGCCCTGGACCGCCTGCTGGCGGCGCCGGTGGCCGGCTATGTGACGACGGTCGCGGCGCTGGCCGGCGTGGGGCTGGCGCTCGCCGCCTCGCCGCTGCGGCGTCTGGCGGCCGGAGGACTGTCGATCGACGAGCACTACCTGAAAGCCGCCAGCCGGCGATTGCTGGAGCCGGCATCATGGCGCGCTCACCTGGCCGAGCAGCGCGCGCTGGTCAAGGACCTGCCGGCGCTCGAGCAGCATCTGCCGCGGATCTCGGCCCCGACCACGATCCTCGTCGGCGCGGGCGATCGGATCGTGCCCGTGGCGTCGGCGCGCCGCCTGGCAACGCAGATTCCGGGGGCACAGCTGGAACTGGTCAGCGGGGCTGGGCATCTGCTGCCACAGCGCCACCCCCAGCGGCTCGCCGAGGTGATTGCGGCGGCTCTGGACGACGCGTCGCCGCGGTTCTAGTGTCGTGATTCGAAATTACGGGAGCAGATCTCGCGAGTGGCTCGGGCCGCGAGGGTCACGGGCTCAGCCGACTGGGGAACCTCGAGCCCAGGCTCACGGCGGTCCGTCGACTGTATGCTTCGGAGTTCCTTCATCGCATATTGCATGCTTGTCCGGTACCCGGACCTGAGGCGGCCGGGGCCGGTGGCGATGGAGCTTGCGCTGCATTTCTCGACCGCCTACGGAGATACCCTTTCTGCCTGCAGCTCGGCCGTCCGCCGCCGGTCCGAGCCATCGATCGCCATCCAATCACCGCCCCGTGGAAACCACCCCAGAGCGCCTCGATCCACGTTCTGATCCGGTCGGCATCACGGGCTCTGAGCTGATCGGCCGCGACGGCACGGCGGCGATAGAGCCGGTGGTGCGGACGCGCCGGGCGCGTCGGTCGCGGCCGCTCACGCGGGCCCGGCAGGAGTTGCACTGGGTGATCCTCGTGTATCTGGCGACCCGCGTCCTGCTGCTGGCGGTCGCATGGCTGAATGGACTGATCGGCCACCACAACTTCCTCCACGAGCTGGCCAACTGGGACGGCCTCTGGTATCGGGAGCTGGCCAATCACGGCTACCCCGCCTTCAGCTCCCATCTGCAGACGACGCTGGGCTTCTTACCGCTCTATTCGATGGCCATCTGGGTGGGGTCGCAGATCATTGCTCCGTTCACCAGCCACGACGTGATCTGGGTCTCCACGGTCTCCGGCCTGCTGATCTCCTGCGCCGGGGGCCTGATCGCGACAATCCTCGTCAACCGCCTGGCCAGGGGCTGGTGGGGCGTGGACACCGCCCGCCGCGCGACGGCACTGTTCTGCCTGTTCCCCGGCTCGGTGGTGTTCTCGATGGTCTACTCGGAGGGGCTGCTGATCCCGCTGGCGGCGGGCTGCGTGCTGGCGCTCCAGCAACGTCGCTGGCTGCTGGCCGGCGCGCTGGCCGGTTTGGCGACGGCGGTCGAGCCGACGGGCCTGGTGCTGGTGGCGGTCTGCGGTGTCTCGGCGCTGCTGGAGTTCCATCGCCGCGGTTGGACTGACCGGACCGCGCGGCGGAGCCTGCTCGCTCCCGTGCTGTCGTTGACCGGGATCGTGGCGTTTGGGCTGTTTCTGTGGGCCTGGACCGGAACTCCCCTGGCCAGCTATGAGGCCCAGCATCACGGATGGTCGGAAAAGACCGATCCGCTGGCGGTGCTGCACATGACCACGCGCCTGCTGAGCAAGGTCTCGCTCTCGCATTTCAACCAGCCGACGCTCAACCTCAACCTGGTCGTCGGGCTGATCGGTGCTCTGTTGCTGATCGGGATGCTCGCGTTGATGTACCGCGTGCGGCGGGAGATCTCGATCGAGGCGATCGTGTGGACGTTCGGGATCTCGTTCCTGGCCCTGACCTCCGAGTACACGCCTCCCAATCCGCGCCTGCTGATCACCGCGTTCCCGGCCTTGATGGTGGCGGCGCGCTTCGTGCGGGGCAGGTGGTTCACCCTGCTGCTGTGGGTCAACGGGCTACTGCTGATCGGGCTCAGCGCGCTGACCTTCGTCGGCACCACGCTGCGCCCTTAGTATTTATGGTGGGGAACACTTAGGGCTCGTTGGCCCTTAGCCCGCGATCAGCGCGACAGCAGTTCGACGCGGATCACCGCCGCGTAGCCGAACTTGGCCTTCCGGTGGCGGGGGTAGGCGCGCTCCAGCGAGCCCCGCAGCGCGACGAAGCGCCGGTAGTTGGCCCGGGATCCGGCAGGTCCGCTCGGCTCGCCCTGGTGGCTGGCGATGAACCATAGCCGCCGGCAATCGCCAGGCAGCCGCGACACCTGGGCCGGCGTCAGGCCGGAATAGTCCTCGACGTAGGTCCGCACCACCCCCCAGCGCGCCACGGGCAGGATCGAGCGTGGCGCCCGGCTGACGGCGGCGGCGCCGGTTCCGAGGTAGTACTGAAAGGCCATCCGGCCGTCGGATGCGTAGAAGGCGACGCAATCCCCCGGCTGGGTCCTCGCCAGGACATACGCCGTGGCCCCGCGCCAGTCCTCCGGCGAGGTGCCATAGCTCGGCGCCAGCGCCGCGGCCCTGAGGCCGAGCACCACCACGAACGCCGACCACGCGAGCCCACGCGGAAGGCGCGGGTCGGTGATCCCGATTGCCAGCAGCAGCGCGACGGCAGGGACCGCGGCGAGCAGGTTGCGAGGCTCGAAGATCGGCTGACCGAAGAGCGATTCGACGAAGGCCAGCGCCACCGGAACCACGAACCAGGCCAGGATCAGGATCTGACCCCAGGCTCTCCCGTCCCGCTCGGACCCGCCCGGGCCCGGGTCGGCCGTGCCGCGGACGCGATCGCGCACGATCACGATCGCCACCGCGATCAGCGCCGCGACGGTCAGCCCCAGCAGCACGAAGGTCACGGCCGTCTTGCGAAAGACCGGTTGCAGGCCGGCCGAGGTGAGTGACTCGAACACCTGCTTGTTCACCGTGTGCGACGGGCGCGGGACCCAGAACAGCTGCCCGGATCCGCGCCCGACGGCCAGCAACAGCAGCGGAACACTCAGCGCCGCGACCGCCGCCAGCGCCCCGAGCAGCCACGCGGCCACTCGCCGGCGACCGGCGAGCGCCAGGGCAGTCAGCTGAGCGGGGACGACCAGCAGCGTCATGAAGCTCGAGTAGACGCCGAGCGCGATTAACACGACGTAGGCCAGCCACCACCATCGGCGCCGGCGTTCCGCGCCCTCCGCCTCGACGATCGCGATCAGAGCCAAGAACGACGCCGACGCGAACAGGACCATCGGCGCGTAGCCGCGGGCGCTCTGGCCCCAGAAGACGAGTGGGAGGCTGACTGCGGTCAGCAGTCCGGCCACCAAGGCCACACGGCGATCGAACAGCGCCAGCGCGATAACCGCGATGACTCCGACCGCAGCCGCGCCGGCCACCGCCGATGCGGCGCGGAGCACGAACAGGCCGTTGCCGAACGCACCAATCAGCACGTGCAGCAGCAGGTAGTAGCCCGACATGTTGCCGCCGTCGTGGGCGATCGCCGATCCGAGCGCGCCGCCGTGCTGGGCGGCGATCGTCATGCTCGCGCCCTCGTCGAAGCCGAGGCTGCGCCCGGTGATCTCGATCAGGCACAGCGCGGCGCCCAGTAGCGTCGGGATCGTGACCGCGACGGCGTTCAGCGCGCGCTCGCGACGATCCCCCTCACCTTCTCGATCGCCGGGGAGAAGCGGCGGATCGCCGGCAGCACCGGTGCCCGCCGGCGGCAGTCCCTCCGGGGGTGAGACGGTGCGCGTCAACAACCCGCCAGCCGCGCGGGCACGCGTCGTCGCGATCGGTACCAGAGCGCCGAGCCGATCGCCACGTACACGCACACGACCACCGGAGCGCTGGCGAGGGGAAGCGTCAGGATGCCGTTGGGCTTGACCACGAACACGGCCACCGCCAGCGCCAGCGCCAGCGCCAGCGATCGCTGCGGACCGGGAACCGCGGCCAGCAGCACCAGCCCCCAGGTGAAGTACCAGGGCCAGGCCGCTGGACCGCCGGCCGCCGCTGCGATCAGGATCAGGCCCAGCAGCGCCACCAAGTTCTCGATCCGCACCCGCCACAGCAGGACGGCTGCCAGGGCCGCGGTCAGCCCCGCCGCGACGACACCGAAGGCCGATTCGACGCCACGGGCGTGCACCATGACCCCCAGGTCATGCAGTAGCGACGACACCGTGTACCCAAGCCCGGTCGCCGGCGTGATCGCCAGGCGGACCTTGGCCGGCGTGGAGAACGGCGTCGTCGAGACCCAGCCGATCCCCAGTCCGGTAGCGACGCTGATGACCGCGAGGATCGCAGCGAGGACGAGCAGCGCCTTGAGCGCGACGGTGAGGGCGCCGGCGCGAGTCGGCTGGGCGCGAACCCAGACGACGGCGATGAAGACGGCGCCGAGGATCGCCGGAAGCTTGATCGTGCAGGCCACGGCACAGATCGCAATCCCCAGCAACGGACGGCGCTCGAGCGCCAGCGTGACTCCGGCCACCAGCGAGCCGATCATCAGCACGTCGTTGTGGCCCGCGGCGATCAGCTCGAGCATCGCCAGCGGGCTGAGCACCGCCAACCACAGAGCGCGGGCCGGATCGCCGCCGAGCGCGCGCGCGAGCCGCGGCACGAACACCACCAGCAGCGCGATCCCGCCGAGTTCCAGCAGGCGGATCAACAGCACCCCGAAGATCAGGTTCGAGCCGCTGATTGTGACGATCAGGCTGAGCAGGGCCAGGAACAACGGGCCGTAGGGGGCCGTCGTTTCCCGCCAGAACGGGGAGACCGCAGCCAGGATCTGCCCCTGGCCATGGCGGCCAAGCACAACCGGGGCCACGTGATAAGGATCGAGGCCGAGATGCAGGATCTCCCCCTGGGCCAGGTAGCTGTAGACGTCCCGGCTGAACAACGCGGGGCCCAACGCCAGCGGCGCCAGCCAGGCCGCGCCGATGACCAGCAGCTGCGCGGGGCGCGCCCCCGCGCCGTCCTTCAGGCGCCGCCCGAGTCCGAGCCAGGCGACGCACAGCGCAGCCATCCCCAGCCACAGCAGGGCCAGGCTCGGCCCCCGGCCGCTCCCGATCCGCAGCTCATACCACCAGCTCGCCCCGCCGCCGTTGACGACCCGCGGGCCGGTGAGCGCCACCAGCAGCGAACCGGCCAGCCCGAGGCAGCCCCAGGCCCAGGCCTGGCGGCGGTCCTGCGCACGATCGCCGGGGACCGCGCGTGGCGATCGCAGCAGGGACTTGTGTTGGTCATCGGCGAGCAGCTGCTCGCCGGACAGAGCCGCGCCCGCGTCGGTCATCGAACCGCCCCACGGGCCGGCGCACTGGCTGTTTTCAAGCCCTTGATCGTAGTGCCAGCACCGGCTTGCGCCCGCGGATGGTCGCGACTCTCAGCCGCCGGCGGCGCGCCCGGATCCCGCGACGCGCTCGGCCACAGCGGCCGCGAAATGCGCGATACGGTGCGCCCGGGCCAGCCCGTTCCGGTCGGCGTACGTCCATGCCGATTACCTCACCGAGCCGTGACGTTGGTAGGTTGCCGGCATGACCAAGCTTCCGGAATCAGCCCGCGCCGTGTTGCAGTCCGCCGCCCTGGCGCACCTGGTCACCCTTGATGCCGATGGGCGCCCGAAGGTGTCGATCGTGTGGGTGGGACTGGACGGCGAGGAGATCGTGGCCGCGCATCTGCCCGAGCACCGCAAGGTCCGCAACATGCGCCGCGATCCGCGAGTCGCGCTCTCGGTAGAGGCCGGCACCCGCAACCAGATCGGCGGCATCGGTCCGTGGGCGGGCTGACCGAGGGCCATCTCGCAGCGGATCGAGCATCCCGTCCAGTCTTTCTCGCCGCTGCAAATCGCCTAAGGGTTCTTCCCTGACGGGCCCTAACCAGGAGACATGATTGTGAGTGCTGAGGAACTGATCACCGGCGTCGACTTCGTCTCGGTCCCGACGCGCAACTTCGACGCGGCGGTGGAGTACTACGGCCAGACGCTGGGGCTGCGGCGGTCGGCCTACCGCCCGGATCGCCACTTTGCCGAGTTCGAGACCGGCAATCTGACGCTGAGCGTGATCGATGCCGAAGCGATGGGCCTGGAGCACCACGTCAGCCAGAACGCGATCGCGCTCCACGTCGAAGATATGGATGCGGCGCGCGCCCGGCTCCAAGAGCGAGGCGTGACCTTCCACGGAGATCCGTTTGACACCGGGGTCTGCCAGATGGCGTTCTTCGCCGACCCCGACGGGAACGCGCTGATGTTGCATCACCGGTACGCGCCGCGCACGCCCGAGGCATGATGCGCCCATGTCAGGCCAAGCCGGCCGCACGGAGCTAGCCCGCAGCCGCGTCGGGCTGGGACTCGCCGCGCTCGGGCGGCCGGGCTACATCAACCTCGGCCATGCCGCTGATCTGGGCGGCGACACCGACGAGCGATCGATGGAGCGCCATGCTCATCGAGTCCTCGACGCGGCCTACGACGCCGGGGTCCGCTATTACGACGCCGCGCGCTCGTACGGCAAGGCCGAGGCGTTCCTGGCCTCGTGGCTGAGCCAGCGCGGACTGAAACCCGGAGAGGTCACCGTCGCCTCCAAATGGGGCTACACCTACACCGCCGGCTGGCGCGTGGACGCCGAGGTCCACGAGCGAAAGGACCTGTCGGTCGCCACGCTGCGCCGTCAGCTGGGCGAGACCCGCGAGCTACTGGGCGAGCACCTGCGCCTCTACCAGATCCATTCCGCCACGCGAGACAGCGGCGTGCTGGAGGATCGCGAGGTGCTGGAGGAACTCGCGCGCCTCCGTGAGCGCGGCGTGGCCATCGGCCTGACGGTCACCGGGGCGCGCCAGCGCGACACGATCGAGCGCGCCCTCGAGCTCGATCGGTTCGATGCCGTTCAGGCGACGTGGAATCTGCTCGACGGCTCGGCGGGCCCGGCGCTCGCCGATGCCCATCGCGCCGGGATGACGGTGATCGTCAAGGAGGCGCTGGCCAACGGCCGCCTGACCGGGCGCGGCGATACCCCGGCGCTGGCCCGAGCCGCCCGCCGCGTCGGGGCCGAGGCGGACGCGGTGGCGCTGGCCGCCGCGCTCGCCCAGCCGTGGGCGGACGTCGTGCTCGCAGGCGCCACGACGGCCGAGATGCTGCACAGCAACCTGGCTTCACTGGAGCTGAAGCTCTCCCCGGACACACTCGCGGCGCTGGGCGATCTGGGGGAGGAGCCGGCGGATTACTGGGAAAGGCGCTCCGCGCTCGCGTGGAACTGATTTGTTCATAACTTACAAATCTGAAGGCCATCAGTGCAGAAACGGCACAAGAAATGCATCTCTACGTATGAGAGCCTCAGACGTCGTGACCCGTACCGAACGCACAGCCAACCTTCTCGGCGTCGTCGTCCCGTTCATCGGCGTGCTGGTAGCCGTGGTCCTGCTCTGGAACCGGGCCGTCGACGCCGTCGACCTGGGGATCCTCGCCGTGATGTACCTGCTGACGGCCTTCGGCGTCACGATCGGCTATCACCGACTGCTGACCCATCGCTCGTTTGCGACCTATCCCGCGCTGGAGCGGATCTTCGCCATCCTCGGGTCCCTATCGGTGCAGGGCTCGGTGATGGATTGGGTCGCTGACCACCGCAAGCACCACGCGCACACCGATCGCGACGGCGACCCGCACAGCCCCCACGTGGGACATGGCAGCGGTTTGGCCGGCCTCTGGCACGCGCACGCCGGGTGGCTGCTGGAGACGCAGGGGCAGGCCGATTGGAAGCGCTACGCCACCGACCTCTACGAGGATCCCGCGATGCGCCGCATCGGTCGGAGCTTTCCGCTCCTCGCCTATCTGTCGCTGCTGATCCCAGCCGCCGCAGGCTTCGTCCTGCACGGCTTCACGCTGGACGGCGCGCTGCGGGGGCTGGTGTGGGGCGGCCTGGTGAGAATCTTCTTCGTCCACCACGTGACCTGGTCGGTGAACTCGATCTGCCACTTCTTCGGACGCCGCAGGTTCGAGGTCGACGACCGGTCGACCAACGTCAGCTGGCTGGCGCTGCTGTCGCTGGGCGAGTCGTGGCATCACAACCACCACGCGTTTCCCCGCTCGGCCTACCATGGCCTGCGCCGGTGGGAGATCGATCTTTCGGGGCTGATCATCTCGGCGATGCAGCGTCTGGGACTGGCCTGGAACGTGGTGCGGATCACAGCCGAGCGCCAGCGCGCCAAGACGGCCGGCGGCGCAAAGTCCGACGTGGACAGGACGTCCACCGTCGACATCGCCGCCTGACGCAACGACCCGGCGCCTGCGTCTGACGTCGCCATCGATCGCCTACGTGCGTCCGCCCGTGCTCTCGGCCCGCCGGACAGCAGCCTCGCCGCGTCTCGCCGTCAGCCCCACAAAGCGAGTGAGCACCTGCCGCGCATGGGCCATCTGGGCCGGGAGCCTGGCGCGGCATTCGGCGCGAAAGTCGGCGATCGGGCGACCGGCAGCCTCGATCTCGGCGATGCCGTGCGCCTCGGTGAGCCATCCATCAAGCAGCATCGAAGGCGTCGCCTCCAGGTGCATCTGGCTGCCCCAGGCCACCGGCCCGACCCGGAACAGGGCCGTGCCCGGAGGTGAGCTGGCCAGCAACGTCGCGTCCGGCGGCGCGTCGATCCGGTCCTGGTGCCATTTCAGGACGGGTAGTCCGGCCGCCAGCTCGGCGAACAGCGGATCGCGCCGGGCGGCTGGCAGCACCGAGAGCGCCGGCCAACCGAGGCAGAGGCTGTCCATCGTCGAGACCGTCCCACCGGCGGCGACCGCCAGCAACTGGGCGCCGAGGCACAGCCCCAGGATCGGGATTTCGTGTTCGAGCGCCGCGCGCAGCAGCGCGACCTCCTGGGCCAGGAACGGATTGCGATCCACCTCGGTGGCGCTCTCCATTCCGCCCAGCGACACGACCGCGCCGAGCTCATCGACGGGCCCCAGCGGCGCGTCGTCGGGGGGATTGCACTCGATCACCGGGTACCCGGACTCCGCGAACGTCTCGCCCACGAGTCCGCTGTGGCGATCGGGGAGGTGGGTGACGATCAGGACCGGCTTCATCGCGCGCTAGCAGGGCTGAAGATAGCCGTCCGCCGGATGCCCGCGACGGCCGGCGCAGAGTCAGTGTCAGCCATGGCTGCGGTTGTCGAGGATCGCGCGCGAGCACGAGGCGATCCGCTCGATCGTGCGCTCCAGCGTCGCTCGCGTCGTCGCCGGCGAGGTGACGACGATCCGCAGGTGGCGACGACCGCCGACCAGCGTCGAACTGAGATGCACGTCGCCGTCAGCCATCAGCCGATCGCGCACGAGCAGCTGATGGTCGTCGTCACCGTCGGCGCGGAAGCAGAGGATGTTGGTCTCCGGCTCATAGGGGCAGCTGAAGGCTTCGTGGGAGCACAGCAGTTCCCACGCCTGGTGCGCGACGTCATAGCGCGCGGCGACGTCCTCGCCGAGGCCGCACTCCCCGCGGGCGGCGAGCTCCAGGAACAGCTTGAGCCCGAGCGCCGCCTTCGTGCACTCGACCGTGCGCGACAGCAGATCGACGCCCTCGCTGTCACGGTCATAGAACAGGTAGCTGGCCTGTTGCTGAAAGGCGTGGTCGAGTGCGGTGGCGTCGCGCACCAGCACGGCGGCGCACAGGCCCGCGACGCGTAGCAGCTTGTGCGCGTCCCAGATCACCGAGTCGGCCTGATCGATCCCCGCCAGCAGCGTGCGAAAGCGCGGCGAGAGCAGTCCTGACGCCCCGTGGGCGGCGTCGACATGCAGCCAGATGCCGTGCTCGCGGCAGAAGGCGGCCGCCGCAGTGACGTCGTCGTGCAGTCCGGTCCCGGTGGCACAGGCGGCCGCCACCAGCGCGAACGGCCGGCGCCCGGCGGCCCGGGACGCGGTCAGGCCCTCGTGCAGCCTGCCCGGGTCAAGACGATCCAGATCGTCAGTCGGCAGCGCGACGATCGCGTCTGTGCCGAGGCCGAGGATGGCCGCCGCGCGTGACAGCGAATAGTGGGCCGCAGGCGTCGCCAGGAGCGAGAGGTCAGACGGCGCCCCCCGCTGCCAGGCCTGCGGGGCGGCGCGAGCCCGGGCGGCGAGCAGCGCGGTCAGGTTGGCCAGCGAGCCTCCGTGGGTCAGCACGCCTCCGGCCGCCCCCGGGTCAAAGCCGATCTGCTCCAGCATCCAGGCCACGACCTCGACCTCGATCGTCGCCGCGGCCGGCCCCATCTCGTAGATCGCCATCGGGTTGTTGGTGATCCCGTGCACGAGGTCGCCGATCGCGGCCGGGACGTCAGGGACGGCGACCTGGTGGGCGAGCTCGGCTGGGTGGCCGACTCGCGTGGTGAGCGACAAGTAGGACGCCAGAAACCGGCCCAGGGCGTTCGCGTCCATCCCCCCGTCCCGGATCCAGCGTCTCAGTTCCAGCGACTCCGACACCGCGCCCAGCGGCGGCAGCACGACCGCCGGTCCCTCCCCGCGCTCGGCGGCACGCAGGTAGGGCTCCAGGGCATCGACGGCGGCGCTGACCGCTGCGCGGAACTCCATCCGGGCATGATGCCGCAATCGGCTGCGCGTTCACGGATCTCGGCGTCGGCGTCTGGGCCGGCATGGCCGCGGTGGCGGCGCTGGTCGCCCTGCTGGCCACCTGTCATACCGGCCTCCACCGTGCTGTGAATACGCGCCTACAGGCGCTCGGCCCGCTGCTGCTCTTCGACCGTCAGCTCGGCGGTCGGCAGCGCTTGCAGGCGACCGTCGGGGATCGGCTCGCCACTCTGCACCGAGAGGCCGTACTTCCCGGCCTCGAGCCGCTGCTCCGCGCGCTCCAGCGCCGCCAGATCCCTGCGGAGATCCTCCGTGCGACCGGCGTCGAACTCGTCCTGGTAGAGGTCTTCGGAGTCCTCGTCGCCCGGCTCCCGGCGATCGGTAGCCTCCAGCGGACCTTCGCCGGTGAGCGCGGCGAGCGCCCGCTCGATCCGCGCCCGTTCGCCGGCCAGCAGTTCCCGTGCCCGTTGCGGATCCATGCGCGGCAGCTTAGCTGGCTTAGCTGGTGAACTCCGGTCGGCGGCCATCGTGGGGCGACCGGCGGCTGCCGAAGACCGGGGCGAGCGTCATCTGTTGCCAGTGGTGCTACGCTGCGCTAATCAGGCTGGGCATTAGCCCAGTGTCCGTTAGTGCCAGCGCTCGTAGCCTTTGCTTAGCAATCTCCGCGTTCGCAGCACGCATCAACGCCGGAGGAAACAATGGCTACAGGAACCGTAAAATGGTTCAGTGACGACAAGGGCTTTGGATTCATCACTCCTGATGACCAGTCCAAGGACCTGTTCGTCCACCACACCGCGATCATCGGCAACGGTTATCGCTCGCTCGCCGAGGGTGCGAAGGTCTCTTACGACGCCGAGGCCGGCGACAAGGGACCCAAGGCCGCCAACGTGCGGTTGGTATAGCGCTTGCGGGCCTGCTGACCTTCACCGGTCCGCAGGCCCGAGTCGCTCTCCAGGCCCGAGCCGCCCCCTTCTCATCGGGCGGCTGGCCTAAGGGCTCGCGAGCCCTGACCGGTCGAAGTCGGCCGGGCCTAGCCGGTCGAAGTCGCGACCGCCCGCAGGTGCTGAAACGGACGTCCGTCGCGCAGTTCGCGCACCACGGCCTCCACCAGCCCATCGCCATGCAACTCGCGGCCGTCGGTGACGGCTGAAACGATCGCGCGCTTGCTCTGGATCAGCCGGGCCATCGTCTCGTCGATCGTCTCGGCCGCCAGCAGGTACCAGGCGGTGACCGCGTCGCGCTGACCGATCCGGTGACAGCGATCCTCGGCCTGATCGTGCATCGCCGGCGTCCATTCGAGCTCCAGGAACGCGACGTTCGACGCCCGCGTGAGGGTGATCCCCTGGGCCGCGACGCGGGTGGCGCCGACGATCAGCCGCGGACCCTCCGGGTTCTGGAACGCCGCAATCGACGCCTCGCGCTCGGCCAGCGAGTCCGCGCCCAGCAGATGCAGGGCGCCGGGGAACCGGGCCAGCACCGAACGCTGAACCTCGACATGGCGCGCGAACACGACCAGCGCCTCCCCTGAGGCCAGGAAATCTTCGATCCAGGCCAGTGCCGCCGCCAGCTTGCCGCGGGCGGCCAGGCGCTGCAGCGTTCCCAGCTGAGCCAGGCGCTCGGCGCGCAGCGTGGCCGCGATCCGCGCGTTGAGCTCGGAGAGATCGAGCGGCTGCGAGCGCAGCCACTCGATCACATCCTGCTCGGCCAGGCGGTATTCGGCGGAGTTCGTGAGCGCGACCGGCACGACGACCTGCCGCTTGGCCGGCAGCTGGGGCAGCACCTCGGACTTCAACCGCCGCACGAAGCAGCGACGGCGCAGATGCCAGTGCAGCCGTTCCTCGCTGAGCTGCCCGCGGAACTGCGCCGAGAAGCGCGCACCCGATCCGAAATCCTCCAGGCGCCCGATCACGCGCAGCTGGGCGATCAGCTCGTCGGCGTGGTTGAGCACCGGGGTCCCGGTCAGGGCGAGCCGCAGGCCGTCGGGAGCCACCGCGTTGGCAAGGCTGCGCACGGCCTGGGTGCGCTTGGCGCGCGGGTTCTTGCAGTAGTGGGATTCGTCGATCACCACCGCCCGGAGGCGGCGGCGGGCCAGCGCGTCGCGATGGGCGGCGACGATCTCGTAGTTGAGGATCGTGATCTCGCCGCTGGGCGGCACCGCGCCACGTCCCTGGACGACGGCCACCGACCGGTGTGGCAGCCATCGCTCCGTCTCCCGCTGCCAGCCGAGCTTCATCGACGCGGGGCAAACGACGACCGCCGGGTAGGCGCCATCGGACTCCAGGGCCGCCAGCGCCTCGACCGTCTTGCCGAGCCCCTGCTCGTCGGCGATGAAGACCCGTCGCGCGTCCAGCGCGTAGCGGACGCCGGCCCACTGAAACGGCGCCAGCTCGCCCCCCAGCACGGCGGCGGCCGGCTCGATCGGATCCGCGTGGGCGGACCGCGAGCTGCGGATCGCGTCGGCGGCCTGGCGTCGCTGCTCGCGCAGGGCTTCGATTGCCTCCAGCGCAGCGCCGGTCACCTGAACGTCGTGGCGGGCGATGAACGCATCCAGCGGCTCGGAGATCCAGGCGTCGAGCGGCACGGCCCGGGTTCCCTCCGAGCCGGGAAGACGCTCGAACGCCCTCCCCACCTCCGGATCCCAGATCACCTCCAGGCGCAGCTGCTCTCCGTCCACGCCCCGGAAGAGGACGAGCCGGGCGGGCGGCGGCAGATCTCCGGACTCGATGATCGACAGGCAACGCTCGGCGGCGATGTCCAGGCGCGCGGAGGGCTGCTGGCGCAGCGCTTCACCCGCCGGTCGCGTGAGCGGCACGAGCAGCTTGCCCTCGTGCTCGACCGCGCCGGGGCGCAACGCCTCGGGGACCGGGCCGGCCCTGGTGTCGAGCACCCACCAGCCACGGCCGTCGTGGCGGGTTGTGCGCACGTAACCGATCCAGCGCCGCTGCACGCCCGACAGCCAGGTGACCACGTCGCGGCTGGCCGTCAGCTCCGGGTAGCGCTCCAGCAGCTCGGCGACCTTCAGCGCGGTCCAGTCCTCGGCCGGCGCCGACCACTCGCGCCGGTCCCAGTCAAAGCGCCGGTGCGGGATCGTGCGCACGAGTTCGACGATCGCCCGGTCGTACGGGAAGGCCATCACCACTGTCGGCTCGCCACCACGGTCGTGGCTCAACTCGACGTTCGGGCGTTGCGGAACCAGCTCCATCGGCGTCCTACGCTAGCGGCCCACCGGGACGGGGAGCCGCCGCTGCGCAGCCCCGGGTCTGGACGCGTTCTGGCACGCTGTGCCGATGACCATCGATGCCTGGATGCAGCATCCGACCCAGCGCTTCCTGGACCAGGAGATGTTCGCCTCGCTGCGCCGCTGGACCGGTACGACCCATGACAGACAATCTGACACTGAAACTCGGCTGGGTGATCGTGTACGTCGAGGATCCGGTCGCCACCAGCGCGTTCGACGAGCGAGCCTTCGGCCTGCGCGCTGAGTTCGCCGCCCCCGACGGGTCCTACGCGCAGTGTGACACCGGGCCCACCAAGCTCGCGTTCGCCGCCTACGCGCGGCCAGCGCGTCGCCTACGTCCGCGACCCGTTCGGGACGCTCGTTGAGCTGGCCGATCTGATCGTCGCGCTCAGCCGATCGCCCGCATCCGGTTGCCGCGCGCGTTGTGCTCGAGCTCGGCCAGGCCGAGCGCCTCCATCAGCGGCGGCACGTACATGCCAAAGCGCCCGCGCAGCCCCTTCTTGAGGCCGTAGAACCCGCCGACCGGGTTTGAGTCCGAGCGCGCCCACGCCTCGACCGTGCCCTCGCCGGCGGCCTTCTGCTCATCGGCGCTTCCGAGCGCGATCCAGTCCCCGTTGTCGATCAGCATCGCATGCAGATCCTCGATGCACCGCAGTTGATATGCGAGCTTTGTCTTCCCCACCACGCAGACCAGGGCCGGCGGTTCGGCCGACTCGTCACGGTACATGTGATATTCCGACGTGCCCGGCGGCGTGTGCAGGATCCACGGGTCTTCGCTGGTCCCGGTGTTCGTGCTGGCGCTCATGTTGTCCTCCGCGGTCGGTGAAATTCATATTCTTGTCCACCGAGCACCTCGATGTGGGATGATTGACGGGTGTTCGGCGACGACGGAAATCGGGACAGCTTTGAAGAGATGATCCGCGCGATCGCGCGGGAGGTCAGCCGGTCGGTGGAGGACATGGCGCAGATCGACCTCGACGACCTCGCCGGTTCAGTGGGCGTGGACCCGGAGCGAGCCAGGCAATGGCTCGGCGGCGCGGGCCAATGGCTGCGGTCTCAGACTGCCGACCCGCAGGGGGACGCCGCCTCCCCGACCCCGGAGCCACGCAAGCCGATCGCCAGCGAGGATCCGCTCAGCAGCGCCGGGCCCCATCCGCTCGATCTCCCCACCGACGAGCAGGGACTGGCGCTGGCCGCGCTGGAGTCCAACCGCTGGACGGTCGAGCCCGGCAGCCACGCGCTCACCGCCCACGGCGACGGTCCCGGACCCAACGACGCGCTCGGGCTTGTGCGCGAACTGCGCGTACGCGACTGGATCGCCGCCGGCGGCGAGGTCACGGTCGTCGGTCGTCATGCGCTGGGCCGCTGGCTCGCCGCCGGCGACCCGCGCTGACTGATGGTGGCTCGCCGCCGCCGCGCCGCATCGGCTGTGTGCCCGATGGGCGCCGCGCCAATCTGACGGCAAGCTCGAATCTGAGCTGGCGCAGGTCGCCCTTGCGAGCCCGTTTGGCCACCCTAGTGGCAATGAGCACACGCGAACGTATGTTTGGTCGCGCGCGCTTGGGGTAGGAAAACAGTAGACCCTGATCGAACCCCCAAGGAGCTGACGCGAGCATGGCAACCCAGACCACCACCCAGCGGCAGGCCGCCGCAAAGAAGGCGACAGCTACACGTAAGCGGAACGTCGCCAAGCAGAGCGCGTCGAGCCCGAAGGCCTCCGCGCGACGTACCTCGAATTCGGCCAGGAGTTCCGCCAGGACCACCTCGCAGGCGGCCAAGCGCAGCTCGCAGAGCGCACGGAGCACCGCCAAGCAGGCCACCCGCACTGCGGCCCGTAGCGTCGACGCCCAGGCCACGCGTCTGGAGGCCCTGGCGCGTCAGGCCGAGCGAGTCGCGCTGATTCCAGTCGGCGCGGCGCTGGAAGCGCGCGACGCGGTCGTCGACACGGTGCGGACGTACACGGATTCCCGTACGGCCAAGCGCCAGCTGGATCGTTTCGAGCGGCGCGGCGCCGCCGCGCTCCGTCGTGACCGGCAGAGCCTGGAGCGCACCGCACGTGCGACGCGGCGCGATATCGAGCAGCGGACCGACGGTCTGCGCTCGGGCACCTCGAGCCTGGTAGACGAGGTTCGCACCCTGATCTAGCCGGCGACGGGCGGTGACACCACACGGTGGCACCGCTCGTCACAGGCTCACGCCAGGTGGGTCACGCGTGCGTCCAGCACGCGCGCCCAGCGTCACTCGCTGCCGTCCAGGCCGCGATCGTAGATGTGGCCGCCCTGGCGCGGCTCGAACACGATCTCGGCCAGCTCAGCCTCCAGGATGTGATGCTCCTTCGGCCACCAGGTCCCCATCTCGTCGGTGAAAACCGAGAAGGCGCGCTCGATCGGCGCCTGGACGACGATCGACGTGCGGACCGACGTGTCTTGCACCTGCACGGTCATGAGACGTCCTGATCTTCGGGCTCGACGGTCGACTTGAAGGCCGCCAGCGCCTGGTTCCAGAACTGATCGAGGTAGGCGCGCAGGGCGACGACCCCGTCAGGGTCAAGCTGATAGATCCGCCGGTTACCGGCGCGACGGTCGATCACCAGCCCGGCGTCCTTCAGCGTCCTGAGGTGCTGCGAGACGGCCGGACGGCTGACGGGCAGCTCGCGGGCGAGCTCGCCGACCGCGCGTGGACAGGCGGCAAGGGACTCGAAGATCGCTCGGCGGGTGGGGTCAGCCAGTACGGCGAATCCATCAGCTTGGTAAGTCCTCACTAACGGTAAGTCTAGACTTATATATGTTGCTTCGTCAAGCCTGGATCGCCGACGGGTATCTCTACTGATCTCGACGCGGTAGCTTGGGGGCATGTCCACTGATTGGCCGGCGCTGTCCTACGACGAGTGGAGCGCGACGTGCGACACGCTGCACGCCCATACCCAGGTCCTCGGCAAGCTGGCGGTGGTGCTCGCACCTCCGGAGCCGCAGCTGCAGCACGCCGCGCTCCGACTAACCGCGAGGGGATGGGAGACAGCGCCGCTCCCGGCGCCCGACGGCTCAGGGACGCTCGTGGTGGCGCTGGACCTGCGCACCCACGAGGCGGTGGTCGAGCACAGCAGCGGCGGTGATCACCGCGTCGCGCTGGGCCCCGACCGCGCCGTGGGCGAGGTCACCGGCGAGCTGCTCGGTGCGGTCCGCGCGCTGGCGGGTCAAGTCGTGATCGACCCCATGCCGCAGGAGGTGCCGTGGAGCGTGCCGCTCGATCAGGACAGTGAGCACGCGCGATATGACCCCGCTCAGGTGGCTCGCTATTTCGCCGCCGCCACCCGCGCCTCGCTGGTCCTGGCCGAGTTCCGCGCGCCGTATCGCGGGCGATCGACGCCGGTCAATGCATGGTGGGGCTCGTTTGACCTGGCGGTGAGCCTGTTCTCCGGCGTGCCGGCCGATCCACCGTCTGAGGACTTCATCATGCGCAACGCAATGGACGCTCAGGAGGTCGCCATCGGATGGTGGCCGGGCGATCCCCGCTACGGCCGGGCCGCGTTCTACGCCTACGCGCATCCAGCGCCGCCGGAGTTCTCCGCCGCAACGCTTTTCCCGCCGCCGGCGCACTGGGAGACGGAGCTCGGCGAGTACCTGCTGGACTCAGAGGACGTTCGCCGCAGTTCCGACCCGCACGCGTTCGCGCTGGAGTTCGCCCGTTCGGCGTTTCGTCATGCCTGCATGATCTGCGACTGGGACCATGCGCTCCTGGCCAGCGCCGCCGGGACCCCCCCGCCAGTCGCCTGATCTCTAGCGATTGCCCTCGGCGGGTGCGAGGATCGTGTCCAGCGCTCCGATCACGTCCTCCAGCGGGGGGAGCGTCACCCTGTGGAGGGGCATCTGACGCCCCACGCGCCTGAGCGCGGCGCGAACCGGGAAGGAATCGTCGGCGACGGCGTCAAGGGTAGTAGGCGCCGCTGTTTCCAACCAGATCGATTCGCGACTGACCTCCCGGGGGTCTCACTGTGGACCCGCGCGAGTGAACGTCCGTGGACCAACCATCGGAGGACGATATGACTGACAAAGCTCCCGCATCGGGCATCGCAGACCTGGACCCGACACTGTCACAGCACGCCACCAGCCGCCGCTCGTTCCTGGTGCGTGCGGGAGGTGGCGCCATCGGCGTGGCGTTGCTGGCGAACGTCGCACCGGCTGCCGCAAGCGGCAGTCTCACGCCGGGCGATGCCGCGATCGTCCGCTTCTTCGCGGTGCTGGAGACGCTGGAGACCGACCTGTGGCAGCAATACAACGAGCTCGGGGGAATTCAGGACAGCGAGGTTCCCGGCGGGACCGGTAGCAAGGAGTACACGACCGCGTTGTCGGTGCTGGATTCTGACATGGCGCAATACGTCCATGACAACACCGATGACGAGTTCTCCCATTTCACTTTCCTGAACGCATATCTGCGCGCGCGGGGAGAGACGCCGGTCAACATGGATCCCTTCCGGACGTTGCCGAGCAGCCAGGCGACAGGGGCGCAGCAGATCGGACGGCTCACCAACCTGATGGAGCTCACGGTCGACACCAGTTGGTGGACAAAGTACCGCAGCGCGAGCAAGAACCCAGATTTCGGCGACACGTTCCCTCAGGCCGTCCCCGGGCTGAGCCAAGGCCGGTTCCCCGCGATCCCCAGATCCGACGCCGACCTCAAGCCCAGGGAGCATCTACAGGCGATCGCGAACACGGCGGGCTTCCATTTCGCGTTCATCGAGCAGGGCGGCACCAGCCTGTACCCGTCACTGGCGCAAAGGGTCACCGATCCCGAGGTGCTGCGGGTGCTGCTCAGCATCGGCCCGACCGAGGCGATGCACTTCCAGACCTGGCACGACAAGGCTGGCAACGCTCCGCCCCTCAGGGACCCGACCAACGGGTTGGTGTTCCCGGATCTCAACTCGTCGCCCTTCGGAGGTCAGGATTTCCAGACCAACCTGATCATGCCCGAGCCGACGATCTTCCTGCGCCGGACGTTCCCGGTGTGCTCGATCGTCCGGCCCACCGAGACTGACGGCGCGGCGCAGGGCGCGGTCAAGGCGCTGACCGACGACGGGCTGTTCAGAGGCCAGTCGCCGGCGTTCTTCGCCCTTCTGCGGCGTCTCGCCGCGCAGGCCGACGCCGCCCAGCGAGGCTCCTAGCCACCCCGATCAGGCGGGCCGACCCCGCGGGGCCGGCCCGCCTGACGATCCCGCTGTCAGCGCTGACGGTAGGCGGCGAGGAAGGCGTGTACGCCGGTGTCTGCGTAACGCTCGAGCTCGGCGGCTGTGGGGGGTCGTCGTGGCCGCACAGCATCGCTCGGTTAAGGGGGATCGACATGATCAGCCAGTTGAAGTGCGCGGCGGCGAGCGGCGGGTCGCCGCAGCCGCCGGGCCCATCATCCACCTCCACGCTCGCTGTGGTCCTAAGGGCTAATCGACCACATGACGGCCCATCCAGTCCGATTGTGACACTCCGCCGTTTCTCGCCAACTCGAATCCCATCAACCTGTCGATCTGCGGTCCTCGCTGAGAGCTAAGCTCAGCCGGTGAGCGGAGGCTGCGCGCGCGGGTTCGCGTCCGATAACTCAGCCGGGGTCCATCCTGCCGTGCTCGAGGCGCTGGCCGCCGCCAATTGCGGTCATGCGTTCGGCTACGGCCACGACGACCGGACGCGGGCCGTCCAGGAGCTGTTCGCAGAGCATTTCGGCGACGGCGCGCGGGCGTTTGTCGTCTTCAACGGGACGGCCGCCAACGTGTTGTCGCTGCGCGCGGCGTGCCGTCGATGGGAGGCGGTGATCTGTGCCGATACGTCGCATTTGAACGTCGATGAATGCGGCGCCCCGGAGTCGATCGCCGGGGTGAAGCTCCTGACCGTGAGCACGGAGCACGGCAAGCTCACGCCAGAGCTCGTGGAAAGCCGAATCGAGCGGCGCGGGGATGAGCACGCCGTACAACCTCGAGTGGTGTCAATCTCGCAATGCACCGAGCTCGGGACGATCTACACGCAGGCCGAGATCCACGCGCTCGCCGAGCACGCGCACGCGCATCAGTTGGTCTTGCACATGGACGGAGCGCGCCTGAGCAATGCCGCGGCTGCCCTTGAGCTGCGGCTGGGAGAGCTCAGCACCGAGGCCGGCGTGGACATCCTGTCGTTCGGCGGAACCAAGAACGGCCTGCTCGGCGCCGAGGCGGTCGTGTTCCCCAAGCCGGACCTAGCCGAAGGGTTTGAGTTCGTGCGTAAGCAGTCGCTGCAGCTCGCTTCCAAGATGCGGTTCCTGGCCGCCCAATTAGAGGCGCTGTTGACCGACGAGCTGTGGCTCCGCAGCGCACGCCGGGCCAACGCGATGGCTGAGCGGCTGGCGGGCTCCGTCCGCGAGATCCCCGGGCTGACCATCACCCAACCTGTGGAGACGAACGCCGTGTTCGCGACGCTGCCCGCCTCGGCTATCGCCGCGCTGCAGGAGCGCTTTGCGTTCTACGTCTGGAACGAGCGCCGAGCCGAGGTTCGCTGGATGTGCTCCTGGGACACGACCGAGGACGACGTGGATGCCTTCGCGCAGGCGGTGAGAGAGGCTGTTGGGTAGGCCGTGTCAGGCGATGGCGGCAATCAGCAACGGTCGGATGCCCTTCGGGGTGCGGACACCGACGAGGTCGCCGACCCGATGCCCGAGTAGCGCCCTGGCTATCGGGGAGGCTGCCGACAGTCTGCCCTCCGCTGCCGAGGCATCGTGCGACGCGACGATCGTGAACGTCTGCTCGCGACCCGCGCTCTGGTCGGTGAACGACACCGTGGAGCCGAAGCGAACCTCGTGCTGGGCGGTCAAGTCGATGGTGCTCATGTCTACCTTCCTGTGTCGCTGGTCTTTTTGTTTCGCCTCGGCGGTCCCAAACCGGAGCCTCATTCCTACACTCAGAACGCGCGCCGATTCCTTTACCTTGGCGATGCGATCGACCCCGGGACGCTGGCGGTTACTCGCTCAGCCCGTGCTCGAGCGCGCCCTTCACGCTGGCGTCCAGCGCATTGAGGCGGTAGAGCGCGAGTGCCTCCGGCGAGGCGAACCGCCCGCCGGGCGCGGACGAGGGACCGTGGTGTGCCAGGACGCAATGCAGCAGCGACAGCCTGCGCGGCTCGTCCAACTGCCCGCTGCGCGCCAGGAGGATCTGCTGTCCAATCGCCACATGACCGAGCAACCTCCCCTCGTCGGTCAGCCCGAGCTCGGCGCCGTAGGTGAACTCGCGGGTGCGGCCGAGGTCGTGGGTGATCGCCGCGGTGAGCAGCAGGTCGGAGTTCACGCGCGGATGTAGCTGGCAGAGCTCGTGCGCGAGCGTCGCGACGGCCACGGTGTGCTCCAGCAGGCCGCCGAGGTAGGCGTGGTGCCCGCTGCGCGTACACGGGGCGCGGCGCCAGGCCGCTCGCAGCGGCGCATCGGCCAGCAGATTGTCGAGCAGGGCCCGGTAGCCGCGGTCGAAGACCTCGCCGGCGAGGTGCTCCAGGAATCCGTCGAGCTCGTCGAGATCCCGATAGGCGGACGGCAGGAACCGGCCGGGGTCCACGCTCTCAAGCGCGACACGCGTGATCTCGGCCACCTCTAGGACGAGGTCGTCACGGAAGCGCTCGACCCGACCTGAGACCCGGACCACGTCGCCGCGTTCAAACCGCCCGGCGAGCTGGTCGGCGTTCTGAAACGCCCGCGCCGTCACCGTGCCGGTCTTGTCTCGGAGCTCCAGCGCCAGGTACGCAGAGCCCGAGCGCGTCTTCAGCCGGTCCTTGCGCGTGCAGGCGAAGACGCCGCTTACCGGTTGGCCGGGGCGCAGCGAGCTGACCGTGGCCATTGTGATATCGGCGGATGCCATGTGCCCATGATGTACGGTGGTTCGGATGCAGCCGCTGCAATGGGAGCATCGCCCCGACGGGCTACGAGCCCCGGCTCTGGTGTGCGCGTTCAAGGGTTGGAACGACGCGGCCGACGCCGCCTCCAGCGCGATCACGTTCGTCGGCTCGGCGCTCGGCGCCAAGCGCTTTGCGACGATCGACCCGGAGGATTTCTACGACTTCCAGGCCACGCGCCCGCGGGTCAAGCTGGTCGACGGCGAGGCACGGGAGATCGTGTGGCCGGCCGTGGAGCTCTATGAGGCTCGGGTTCCGCGCGCCCCGCGCGACCTGATCCTGCTCTCGGGCAGCGAGCCTTCGTTTCGCTGGCGCACGTTCAGCAGCCTGATCACCGAGCTTGCCGAGGTGCTCGGGACGCAGCTCGTGGTCACCCTCGGAGCGCTGCTGGCCGACGTTCCCCACACGCGGTCGATATCGGTCACCGCGCTCAGCTCGGACCGGTCGCTGATCGCCCGGCTGGGGCTGTCGCCTTCCTCCTACGAGGGCCCGACCGGGATCGTCGGCGTCCTGCACGCGGCCTGTCAACAGGCCGGCCTGCCGTCGGCGAGCCTGTGGGCGGCGGTCCCTCACTACATCGCCGCGACGCCCAACCCCAAGGCCGCGCTCGCACTCGTCCGCAAGCTGGAAGGGCTGGTGGGCGTGGCCGTCGACGCCTCAGAACTGGAGCACGCGGCGTCTGACTACGAGCGCCAGGTCAACGCCGCAGTGCAGAGCGACCCGGATGTGCAGGCATTCGTTGAGCGCCTGGAGCAAGCCGCCGGCAGCGAAGCGGACGATGAGACCGGCCCGCTGCCGTCGGGCGAGACGATCGCCCGTGATCTGCAGCGCTTCCTTCGCCAGCGCGGCCCCGTGAACCCCGGCCCGACCTAGCGCACCAGCGCTCAGCGACCCCGTCGCGGTCGCCGGCCACGCTCTTGCTCGGGGAACACCTGCGGGCTGGGCACCGTCGGTGCCGGCAGGGCCGCGCACTGTTGTTCTGCTACCGCGGCCGACCCGCTGGGATCGGGGAGCTGCGGAAAGCGGCTAGCGCGCTGGCCGAAATCAAAGGCTGTGGTCAGATCGCCGCACGTCCGCCGTCTCCAGGCGCTGATGTTGGGCTCGTACACCCCGAATCGGCGCTCTATGAAGCGGATGATCGAAGTGTGATCGAAGACGTCACCACAGGCAAAGCCACCGGTGCTCCAGGGTGAGATCACGATCATCGGCACGCGGAAGCCGAGACCGATCGGCAGTCCGGCCACGTATTCGTCTGTGGTTCCGAGCGGCGCCGTTGGCGGCGGCACGTGATCAAAAAAGCCGTCGTTCTCGTCATAGGTGAGGAAAAAGGCGGTCTTGCGCCACACGTCCGGATGCTCCGCCAGCGCCTTCAGGTAGCTGTACGTCAGCTCGGCTCCCGCCGCCGGGGTGTAGGAGGGATGCTCGGACTCAAAGGAGGGGGCGATGATCCATGAAACCTGCGGCAGCTGACCCGAGGCGACGTCGTCTGAGAACGCGTCCGCCGAGCGGTCGGTCAGCCCGTTGACGTACAGCGGCGAGCTCTTGGGCGCTTGCTGATACTGCTTGAACCACGCCAGCGCGTTGTCGTCGTAGTTGTCGATCTCCTGATAGATGCGCCAGCTGATCCCGGCGGCCTGGAGACGCTCCGGATAAGTGGTCCATGTGTACGGAGGCGTCTCGGAGTTGTCGATCACCGGACCGCCGTACTTGCCCTCCGGGTCGATCATTGCGCTCCACAGATACAGCCGGTTCGGATTCGTCGGTCCCATCACCGAGCAGTGATACCCGTCGCAGATCGTGAACGTGTCAGCCAGCGCGTAATGGAACGGGATGTCGTTGCGCGTGTAGTAACCCATCGTCAGCGGTCCGTTCGTATTCCCGTCCGCGAGTCGATGCGCCGGAAGCCAGGCGTCCATTTGCCCGCCGTCCCAGGCGCCATGCTGAGCCTCCCACGCATGGGACAGGTCGGCGACGCACGCGCTGCTGGTGGTCTCAGTGTCGAGATGGAATGGGAGCTCGTAACCATCGGGGTTGAGCGGATCGGGCTGGTAGAAGACCGAGCGGCCGCTGGGGAGCCTGATCGCGTGTGGATCGTCGAACCCGCGCACCCCGTAGAGACTTCCGAAGTAGGTGTCAAAGGATCGGTTCTCCTGCATGAACACGACGATGTGCTCGACCCCTTCCAGGCCGGGCCGCTGAGGCCCGATCTTGGCCAGAGCGTTGAGTACGTTGCCTCCCATTGCTGCCGCTCCGGCGCCCGCGCCCGTCACCAGCAGCTTCCTACGTGTAATCGAACGGCTCATTGCCATCTCCTGTCGCGCAGTTGACCCGGGCACCGTACGTCAGACGGCGGGCGGCGTCGTTACGAAGCTGTCAAGCCGGCGTGAAAACCCCGTTGGCCGTGTTCATCGCTCGGCGGCCGGACACAGCAGCCGGTAATCGCAGATCGAGCAGGCGGCAAATGACGGAGTCGGCTCAAAGCCCTGCGAGAGGATCCCGTCGGCCACCTCCAGGGCCACCTCACGCACCCAATCGCCGCGATCGCGTTCATCGGAGGTGACCGCCACCTTCTGGTCGTCGAGCAGGTAGTAGTAGGCCTGCCGGGACGCCTCTAGGCGCCACGCCTCGCGCGCGCCGACCGCGTAGAGCGACAGCTGGACGTCCTCCACCAGTTGCGCGGGGCTCTTGGGCCGTCCGGTCTTGTAGTCGATCAGCTCGTACTGCCCATCGGGGAGCTTGTCCACCCGGTCGACGCGGCCCCGCAGCAGGTGCGGCCCGAGCTTGAACGTGAATTGGCGCTCGAACCACATCGGCTGGGACTCCTGGGATTGGAAGCGCTCGTGGTAGCGGGTCAGGGCGGTGGTGGCCTTGGCCCTAAGCTGACGCTCCTCCTCGGAGTCACCGAAGCCCCCGCGCCGCCAGCCGGCCTCCAGCAGCCCGAGCAGCTCCGGCAACGTCCTGGAGTCGCGGGCGTGGAATCGCTCCAGCACCTGATGGACCAGGATCCCGAATCGCTGATGGAGCGTGGGCTGCTGGGGGATCCTGAACACGCGGGCGAACTTGTACTTCAGCGGACAGGCCCGATAGGTGTCGATGTCCGAAGCCGAGAGCACGACCCCATCGCCGCGCTTGGGCAGGAACGGCTCCAGCGAGGGCTCGTCGCGCGAGGCGATCACCTGAGCGCGCCGGCGCGCGTCGCGCTCGGCGTCAAGCAGGTAGTCATCGAGCGCCGAGGAGGTGAAGATCTCCCGCTGCTCGGAGGTCACCGCCTGCAGGATCCTTGAGTTGACGTCGCGCAATGCATCGGCGACGCCATGCCCCTCCGGGCGGGCGATCAGCGCCGCCACCTTGAGCAGCTCCAGGTAGCGCACGACCGCGTGGGACACGTCCAGGTCGGTGTCGAAGCGCAGCTCGCCGAGCCGGCCGCCGGCGCGCATCGTGCCCTGCAGCAGCTCGTCGCGCAGCATCCGGTATGTCGAGTGGAGCGTCTCGGCAGGCCCGAACAGCTCCTCCTCCATGTCCTGCCAACTGCTGCCGTCCACGGCCTCCAGCACGTTCTCGACCAGCGGCGAGGGGGCCAGCGCAGCTCCGCGATCGTCGGCCTGCGGGTAACACAGCACGAGCCGGCGGCCAGCGCGGGTGAGCGCCACGTAGAGCGCCTGGCGCAGCGTCGCGCGGCGATTCTCCTCGCTGTCGGGCGGCAGCTCCTCGCGCAGCAGCGCGTCGGGGATCGGCTCCGGGGTCGGCATGGCCAGACCGGCGGAGAGTCCGAGCACGTACACGTGATCGCACTGAAGGCCGCCGGACGCCGCCAGCGACAGCACCTGGACTGCGTCGGCGCCGTGCAGCGCAGGCTCCTCCTGCTCGCGCACGCCAAAATCGGCCACCGCCGCGATCGAGCGCGCGAACTCACGCGGGGTCGCCTGGGGCGAGCGGCGCACGTAGGCGGAGGCGAGCTCGCCCAAGGAGGCCAGCGCCCGTAGCCGCTCCACCACGTCCGCCTGGGCCGCGAACAGCTGCTGGCGACGCAGGCCGAGCCGGTCGATCAGCCGGTGAACGTACAGGTCGGGCCGCATCGTGTCGATCGCGGCAACCCCTGACCGGTACAGCTTCAGGAAGACGCGGATCCGCTCGCGCGCCTCCGGTGGAACCTGAGGTGACTCCAGCGCCGCCGCCAGCGCAGCGACCATGTCGAGCTTGCGCCGGCGCGCGATCTGCGTGCAGCGCGCGATGTCGACCGAGCGCAGCTCCACCGGCGCTCTGGCCAGCGCGCGGACCACCGCGGCCGCGTCGGAGGGATCGGCGAGCAGGCGCAGCCATGCGAGCACGTCGCGGATCTCGGCGCGCTGAAAGAAGGCGGCCTCGCCGATCAGCCGGTGGGCCACGGCTCGCTCCTCCAGCGCCAGCGCGACCGCCTGCCCCTCCCGCGCGGCGTCGGGCACGAGCACCGCAATACGCCCCGGCTCCACCGACTCGCGCGCGATCAGCCGCTCGATGTCACGAGCGACCGACTGGGCCTGGGCGCGGTCGTTGGCGCAGCGCCACAGCTCGAGCTCACCGCCCGGGGCGCCTTCGGGTGCCGTCCGCTCCAGGATCGCGCAGGCCGCCTGCAGCACCCGTTCGGGGCACCGCAGGCTGCGCGCCAAGGTCACGATCCGGGTACCGGGCGCCTCAAAGCTGTGCATCCTCCGCTGACCGGCAGCGCGAAAACGGCGCAGAGTCTGACGCGGATCGCCCGCGACGGTCAGCCCCGAGCCGGCCACCTGACGGGCCAGCCGGGCAGGTGCCAGATCGAGCTCCTGGGCATCGTCGAGCAGCAGTTGATCGAAGGGGCGCAGCGACCCGGGGCGCTGCTCGAGGACCGCCAGCGCCTGGCGCACGAGGTTGCCGGCGTCCGAGCCGCCGACCTCGTCGAGGATCCGCTCGTGGGCAGCGTAGATCTCGGCGAACTCGCGCTCGCGCTCGGCCTCAGGTCGCTGGGTGACGTCAAGCGAGGCGGCCCAGCGCAGGTACTCCTCGGGTCCGATCAGCTCCGCTTTGAGCCGGTCGATCCGCGCCACGAGGCCCGCTAGCAGCGTGTTGACGCGCCCGCCGAAGTCGTGGTGGCGCAGGGACAGCTGATCGATCCGCTCCACCAGCATCGCCAGCCGGTCGCCGGCGCCCAGAACCGCATCCAGCGAGTCCGGATAGCCACCGGCACCACGCAGAATCAGCGCCGCCAGATCCACCGGCGTCAGCACGTACAGGCGCTCGTAGCCGCGGTCCAGCGACGGCTCCAGCGCTTCGCGCAGCGCGATTGCCCGAGCAGCCGACGGGACCAGCAGGGCGACGCGCTCAGGCTCACAGCCCTGGGCCACCAGCCAGCGAAAGCGGGTCTGGATCACCCGCGTCTTGCCACTGCCGGGCTCGCCGATGACCAGCAGCGGGCCGCCCCGATGGGTGACCGCCTCGCGCTGAGCGGATAGGAGGCCGTCCAGCAGCTCGGCTTGGACGATCAGATCCGGGTTCCCGGGTTGGGATCGCGCCACCGGGCCCGTAGCTGGGCCGGCCGGCAGAGCGTCAAGCCTCAGTTCTAAAGACGGAAGGTCGGCTTGCGCCCTTCCGTGAACACGTTCATCCCTCGCACTCACCGTCTGACAGCATAGGTTGACGATGACCTCCACCCGCTCAGCGCTCGACGCAGATTGGCTCGGTGCCTGCCGGCGCGCCGTGACGGGGCTCGAACAGATGCTGGCCGACACCACCAGCATCTCCGAGCGAGCGATCGAGACCGGCACGCGCGGCAGTGGCGGAGACCGGACGCTGGTGATCGACCGGTCGGCCGAGGAGGTGGTGCTGGGCGAGCTGGAGGGGCTGCGGGCCGAGGGCCATCGGTTCGTCGCCCTGTCGGAGGAGCGCGGAGAGGTCGACTTCGGAGATCCGAGCGTGCGCGTGATCGTCGATCCGATCGACGGCTCGCTGAACGCCAAGCGCGGCATCTCCCATTACGCACTGTCGGTGGCCGTGGCCGCCGGCGAGACGATGAACGACGTCGTATTCGGTTTCGTGCACGACTTCGGACCCCGCGAGGAGTGGTGGGCGCGCCGGGGCGAGGGCGCGTGGCTGGATGGCGTGAAGCTGGATCCGACGCTGCGCGAACGCCGCGCGCGCGACGGCAAGCTCGAGGTTCTGGGGATCGAATCCGCCGACCCCCGCTGGGTGGCGGCATCGATCGACGAGCTCGTCGCCTCGGCTCACCGGCTGCGGGCGCTCGGCACGATCGCCGCATCTCTGTGCCAGGTCGCGGCAGCGCGCTTTGACGCGATGGTCACGTTGCGACGCTGCCGCGGGGTCGACGCCGCCGCCGGCCAGCTGATCGTGCGCGAGGCCGGCGGCCTGGTCAGCTTCCCTGACTGTGAAGACCCGCTGGGGGCGCCGCTGGACGCCGCGCCCAGTTCGCACTTGATCGCCGCGCGCTCGCCGCAGACGCTGCACGAGCTGGAGTCGGTGACCAGATGATCGACTGGATCCTGGCCGAGAAGATCGCCGGTTATGTGGCCGGCAGCGGCGACGGGGGCGTCCCGACCTCGGATCTGGCCGAGCTGGCGCTTGAGTCAGAGCGTCGCGTGACCGCGTACACGGGGCTGCAGCCGGCCCGGCCGTTGCCAGAACCCGAGGGCATCGGGCGGCGCGAGTGGGTCACGAGCAACGTCGAGGCGATGCGGGCGCTGCTTGACCCGGTGATGGAGCGCGCGGGAAAGGGAGCCGGTCCGCTGCGACCGGCGATGCAGCTGGCGATCGGCGTGGTCGTGACCGCGGAGATGGGCGTGGTGCTGGGCTATCTGGCTCAGCGCGTGCTGGGCCAGTACGAGCTGGTGCTGCTCGACGAGGCGGCCGAGAACCGGCCTCCTCGCCTGCTGTTCGTGCTCCCCAACCTCGGTCAGGCGGTGCGGGCGTTCGGCGCCGAAGAACGCGAGTTCATGACCTGGGTGGCGCTGCACGAGGTGACCCACGCGGTCCAGTTCTCCGGGGTGCCGTGGTTGCACGGTCACCTGGCCGGTCTCGTTCGGGAGCTGCTGCAGAGCGCCGAGGTGCGGATCGACACGCCACGCAAGCTGCGCCTTCCCAGCGCTCATGAGGCCAGGCGGGTGGCCGGCGCGCTGCGCCACGGGGACCTGATCACCGCCGTGACCAACACCGCGGAGCGCGAGACGCTGGACCGGGTGCAGGCGGTGATGGCGGTGATCGAAGGCCATGCCGAGCACGTGATGGACGCCGTCGCGCCTGACCTGCTCCCCTCGCTGCCCAAGCTGCGCCAGGCGCTCGATCGTCGCCGGCAATCGCAGTCGGGGCTGTCGCGCCTGATCGCCCGGGTACTGGGGCTGGAGCTCAAGCTGCGCCAGTACGAGCAGGGCAAGCAGTTCTGCGACGCGGTCGTCAGCGCGGCGGGGACCGAGGCGCTGCACCACGTGTTTAGCGGACCCGAAGCGCTGCCCACGCTCGCCGAGCTCAACGAGCCCCGGGCATGGCTCAAACGGACCGGGCTCGACGGAGCCTCGCCCCAGCTCTCGACCGCATGATCCGGCGCTCCGCAGCCCTGGTGCATCTCCCCGAGGCCACCGCGAAACGAGCCACCGGCGCCCGCTCGATGTAACCCTGGCGCCGCTCCGGTTTACAAACACATGTTCGATGAAACGTCAGCGAACGGCTATCATCTACAAACACATGTTCGATGAGCGTCGGCGAACGGCTATCATCATCAGTCCAACTTGAGCGAGTGAGCGAGCAATGGCTACCACCAGCAACAGCGGCACGCGAAAGACCGAAACCGCCAGAAAGACCTCCGCGGCGCGCAAGTCCGCCGGCACGGGGCGCAAGTCCGCCAGCCCGGGGCGCCAGCCCGTGGCGACCGCGCGCAAGACGGCGGCGACCAGCCGCCGGTCGGCGACCACGCGCAAGTCAACCGGTTCGGCGACGACTACGACGACCCAGCCCAAGACCCGCATCGAGCAGGCCCAGGAGATCGCCGAACGCGCGGTTCTGGTGCCCGTCGGCGCCAGCCTGCTGGCCCGCGACAACCTAGTCTCGTCGGTTCGGGGCTTCGCGACCACGTACCGTTCTCGCTCCAGCCTCGAGCGCGAGCTCAAGCGCTACGAGCGCCGCGGCGCGACTGCCCGCAACCGGTTCGAGCGCCAGGTGCGCCGCACGCGCACGAAATTCGAGCGCGAGCTGCGCCAGCGCCGGAATCGCGTCGAGCGCACGGTCAAGCAGAACCGCCGTCGTGTCGAGCGCGAGGTGCGCTCGGTGCGAAAAGATTTTGAGAAGCAGTCTGAAACAGTGGCTTCGCGGGTAGAGGGCGTCTTGATTGGGGCCCAGCAGCGCCTCCCCTAACTGCTCTGAAAGTTTCCCCCGCCCCACGCCCAGGAGAGCGCGCGGCGGGAAAGGTTCGCCGGCCTCATATCCTCGCCGGCGAATGAAGCACCCTCTCCTCCCTCAACCGCCGGGGCGTCACGAAAGTGGCGCCCCGTCGGCCTTTCCGGAAGGCGATCCGAAGCAAACGTGGAGGCAACGGCGATGGAACTGTGCTTGATGATCGAAGGGCAGGAGGGCGTGACGTGGCCTCAGTGGCTCGCTCTGGCGCGCGCCTGCGAGGAGCACGGGATCGGCACGCTGTTTCGCTCCGATCACTACCTCAACCTCGACGGCCAGCATCCCGAGCGAGGCTCGTTGGATGCTTGGGCGACGCTCAGCGCGCTGGCCGCGGCGACCACCAGCCTGCGGCTGGGCACGATGGTTTCGCCGGCCACCTTCCGGCATCCATCCGAGCTGGCGAAGGTCGTGACCACCGCCGATCAGATCTCCCGCGGACGCGTCGAGCTCGGCTTGGGGGCAGGCTGGCATGAGCCTGAGCACGAGGCGTTCGGCTTCCCGTTCGCGCCGACCCGGGTGCGGATGGACGTGCTGGAGGAGCAGCTGCAGGTCGTGCTGGGGGCGTGGGGAGAGGGGCCCTTCTCCTTCCGCGGTTCCCATTACGAGCTGTCGGGCCTCGACGCGCAGCCCAAGCCTGTCCAGCGTCCGCATCCGCCGCTGATCATGGGCGGCGGAGCCGGACCGCGCAGCGCCGAGCTCGCCGCCCGGTTCGCCGACGAATACAACACTCCGTTCCCCGGTCTGGAAGACGTCCGTCGGCGCAGCGCGGCGATCCGCCAGGCGTGCGAGCAGGCCGGTCGCGAGCCGATCCCGTTCTCGGTGATGACCGGGGTCGTGCTCGGCAGCGACGCCGGCGACCTGCGCGACCGCGTGCGGCGACTCAGTGCCGTCGTCGGCGCCGAGCCGGACGCGCTGCAGGCCGACCCGCCCGCGGGGTGGATCGTGGGCACGGTCGACCAGGCCGCCGAGCGGCTGCACGAGCTGGGCGAGGCCGGCGTCAGCCGCGTCATGTGCCAGCACCTGCTGCACGACGATCTCGACGCGATCGCGCTGCTGGGCGATGAGCTGGCGCCGCTGCTGACCTGAGCGCAGCCAGCGGCTGAACTCGGCGGCCCGAGTGACCGGGGCGCGCGGCGAGAAACGGCGCTGAGGGAAGGTCTTGGTTTATCACCGGGGCAGCCGGCATGGTGCGGTTGGCAAACATCGGCGTCTCCTCGGGCTCGGCGAATTGCCGGCGATCATCGCGCACACGCACGCGCCCGTCCAGCGGGTTGGTAAGCGGTGGGCCGCCTGATCGGGTCTGCCAGAATGGACTGATGCCGACAAGAGACCAGGTGACCGAAGCCCTCCGTGCCGTAATCGACCCCGAGCTGCGACGCGACATCGTCGAGCTGGAGATGGTCCGCTCAATCGTCATCCACCCCAACGGAGTGATCGACGTGATGGTGTCGCTGACCACGCCCGGCTGCCCGATCCGCAGCCATTTCCAGACCGGCGTGGCGCAGGCCGTACGCGAGCTCGAAGGCGTGACCGGCGTCAACGTCAGCTTTGACGTGCTCAACGACAACGAGAAGGCCGTGCTCGGGCGCAAACTCGGCCGCGGCACCCTGCCTGAGGGCGCCCTGGCCCAGGTTCGCAACGTGATCTGCATCGGATCTGGAAAAGGTGGAGTCGGCAAGTCCAGCGTGACCGCCAACCTCGCCGCCGCGCTGGCGGCTGACGGCAAGCAGGTCGGAGTGCTGGACGCCGACGTCTGGGGCTACTCGCAGCCCCGCATGTTCGGCCTCGGGGCCGAGCGCCCGCACGTCAACGCCGAGCGCAAGCTGATCCCGATCTCCGCCCAGGACGGCATCAAGCTGATGTCGATCGGCTTCTTCGTCGAGCAGGACGCCGCCGTCGTATGGCGCGGCCCGATGCTCCACAAGGCCCTGCAGCAGTTCCTGGAGGACGTGGAGTGGGGCGAGCTGGACTATCTGCTGATCGACCTGCCCCCCGGTACCGGCGACGTGTCGATGACGCTGGCCCAGCTGCTGCCCCAGGCCAAGTTCGTGATCGTCACCACGCCCCAGCCGGTGGCCCAGAAGGTCGCGCGCCGCTCGGCTGAGATGGCCACCAAGCTCAAGCTGGAGATCGCCGGCGTGATCGAGAACATGTCGGGCTTCGTCACGCCAGGCGGCGAGCGCTTTGCGCTGTTCGGCGAAGGCGGCGGCCAGCTGCTGGCCGAGGAGCTCGAAGTCCCCCTGCTGGCCAAGGTGCCGCTCACGATGGCCCTGCGCGAGCAGTCAGACGCGGGCCTGCCCGTCGTCGTCTCCGACCCGGATGACCCGGCGGCTCAGGCGTTGCGCCACGGCGCCCGCGGCCTGATCGCGATGTCGCCAATCGAGCTTCCGGTGATGCAGGCCCCAGCCCCCGCGGCGGCGCCCAAGCCCGCCGGCATGTCGCTGCCGATGGCCTAGCCTAGTCAGCCTGCGCGCCCGGGAGCCCGAGACAGCCCTGGGACCGGGACCGGGCGGGCCCCGGGACCGCGGTCAGCAGTTGACCGTCGCGGTCGGCAGCAGCCGGATCGCGACCGTTCCGGGTCAGCCCTGCTTGCCGTAGTACTCGGCGTTGATCTGCACGTACTTCGTCCACTCCTCGGGCAGTTGGTCCTCGGCGAAGCAGGCATCCACCGGACAGGCCTCGACACACGCGTCGCAGTCGATGCACTCCTCCGGATCGATGTAGAGCATCTTGACCTTGTCGTAGTCGGGCTCATCGGGCGTCGGATGGATGCAGTCGACCGGGCAGACCTCCACGCACGAGTTGTCCTTCGTACCGATGCAGGGCTCGGCGATTACATAAGCCATGTGTGTCGGGTTCCTCTTCGGATCGTTTTCGTGGCGGACCGGTTGTGACCCGTTGGAAAGCGCATTCTAGGGACCGCGCTCGCCGGTAGCCTCCCCCCGGTGCTGCTCCTGACAGGTGCAACGGGGACGGTGGGGATGGCGTTGCTGACCCGCCTCACGGCCGCCGGAGCGCCTGTGCGCTGCCTCGTGCGCGACCCGCGACGGCTTGGCACGCAACGCGTCCGGGTGCAGATCGCGCTGGGCGATCTCGGCGACCCGCTCTCGTTCCGTCACGCGCTGCGCGGCGTCGACACGGTTGTCCATCTGGCGTCGGTGATTCGCGACCAGCCCCACGGCTCGATCGAGGAGCTGGCCGGCGTGGCCACCTGGAGGCTGGTGCGCGCCGCCGAGTCGGCCGGGGTGAGACGGTTCGTGTTCTTCTCGGTGCTCGGGGCCTCCGCGCACAGCCGTGCCCGGCTGCTGCAGGCCAAGGCGATCGCCGAGCGCGCGGTGATCGAATCCTCGCTGGCGCACACGATCTTCGCCCCCTCGATCGTCTACGCCCCCAAAGACCCCTACCTGCGGCTGCTGGAGCGCATGTCACTGCTCCCGGCGATGCCGATTCCCGGTTCCGGGCGCGCGTGCTTTCAGCCGATCTGGGCGCAGGACGTGGCCGACTGCGTGCTGGCCGCGCTCCCCGGCGGATCGCATGAGAAAACCGCCATCGGCGCGCGCTACGAGCTGGCGGGCCCCGAGACGCTCACCCACCGGCAGATCGTCGAGACCGTCCTGCGATCGCTGGGCCGCCCGCGCCGGATCGTGCGCATTCCCAGCCCGGCGGTCCGCCGGACGCTGAAGCTCGTCGAACTGCTGATGGGGCCGACCGCGTTCGCCACCTGGGACGAGGTCGAACTGCTGGAGGTGTCGTTGACCTCACCGCGCGGAGCGGACGACGCACAGCGCCTGGGCGTGACCGCCGCGCCGATGCGGGCCGTTCTGGGGAGCGGTAGACGGTCAGCGGTACGCGGTCAGCGGTAGGCGGTAGGCGGTCAGCTTTTGGCGATCGGCGCCAGCCGATCGGCCCAGGGCACCGCGGCCTCCAGCTCGGCGGCCAGCGCCAGCAGGACCTCCTCACGCGCCGGGGGCCCGATCAGCTGCACAGCGGTCGGCAGCCCGTCCTCGCCCTGGTAGAGCGGCAGCGAGATCGCCGGCTGGCCGGTGACGTTGACGATCGCCGTGTAGGGGGTGAAGTAGCCCGATCGCTGGTAGTTACCCCACGGGTCAGGTCCCCGTCCGTGGATCTCCCCGATCAGAACCGGACGCAGCGCCAGCGCCGGGGTGAGCACCGCGTCATAGGGCGCCAAGAACGAGACGACCGACCGCGCCATACCCTCCAGTCGCGATTGCGCGGCGAGGTAGCTGAGCGTGCCCTGCGTGCGGGCGCGCTCGTAGAGCTCCCAGGTCAGCGGCTCGACGTCGTCCGCGGTCACCTCGCGCCCCGCGATCAATCCGCCCACGTGCGTCACGCTGGAGATCAGCGGGCCGAAGGCGCGAGTGAAGTCGGGCAGCACGTCGCTTCGGGTCCACGGGGGCGTGATCTCCTCCAGTTCGTGGCCGAGCGAGGCCAGCAGTGCCGCGGCGTCGCGCGCGGCTGTTTCGCAGACGGGATCGAGCGTCGCACCCTCCAGCGGCATGTTGAGCGCCAGGCCGATCCGTAGCCGCCGTCCGGACCCCGGCCGTCCGGACCCCCGCTCCAGCAGCTCCGCGTAGAGGGCGGGCGGCGGCGGGGCCCAGCTCGCGTCGCCGGGCTCGTAGCCGGCGAGCAC
>ODAK010000503.1_pt1 | contig 45162 bp, 38 predicted proteins | sample 1539591 | NCBI WGS metagenome assembly ODAK01 (sample SAMEA3539303, study PRJEB22396) | soil metagenome | biome: tundra; feature: field; material: soil | place: USA | collected 2010-05 | depth 0.15 m
CCGGCCGAGGGCACATTCTCGAAACGGACGACAGCGGCGTCGTCCAAGCCGCCGAGGAAACTGGTGAAGTCGCCGCTCGCCACCGCCTCGTTGAAGGTCGCGACATGCCGTTCGGCGATCTGTGCGGGTTCGGTCACGATCAGCACCCTAGGGTGTCTCCTGGGGCGTGTCGGTGGATCCGCGGGATCGCCGCCGGGCGCGCCGGGTCTGGCTACGCGGTCCGGTAAGATGATCTTCGGCCACGGCCTGGTTGCCTGCGACACGCAGGCTGATCTTGCCCTGGCTGCCTGAGCTGCCCTACTCCTCGCACGAGAACCGCTCCCACGCCGCCTGGCGGGTCATCCCGAGAGCAGCTCCGACCCGCGCCCAGGTTGCCCCCAGTGACCGGGCCCTGAGCACCCACCCGGCAAGATTCTGCTCCACCTGCAGGCCGGCGGCTGCCACCCTTGGCAGGTTCGCCAGCACCTCCCCGGCGCTGACCGCCTGCTCCCACGGGGCCAGCTGAGGCACCGAAGCCGGCTTGCCCTCGATCACCTGCACGCAGAGCGCCACGCAGCCATCACAGATGAACACCCCAGGACCGGCGACGAGCGCCGCGACTTCAGTATTCGGCTTCAGGCAAAACGAGCACGTGGCGATTACCGCCCGTTCCGTCACCGTGGACATCACACCCGCCGGGCACTGATCCGCCACGGGCCCGGCCGGCCTCTGGCGGGCCGGAGCGCGGGACGAATATCGTTCGGCATGTGACTGTTCTCGGCAGTGCCCTGGACGTTCGCGGACCGGAGTACGCGGCCCGGCGCGCGGCGATGCTCGCGCGGCTCGCGGAGCTTGACGCCGAGCACGCGAAGGCGGTGGCGGGCGGCGGGCCGAACTACACCGAGCGGCACCGCAGCCGTGGCAAGCTGACCGCGCGGGAACGGATCGAGCTGCTCATCGACCCGGACTCGCCATTCCTTGAGCTGTCGCCGCTGGCCGCCTGGGGCACCGGCTTCGGAGTCGGCGGCAGCGTGGTGACCGGCATCGGGGTCATCGAGGGCACCGAATGCGTGCTGTCCGCGAGCGACCCGACGGTCCGCGGCGGGTCCGCCAACCCGTGGACGCTGCGCAAATCGCTGCGCGCTGGTGAGATCGCGCTGCGCAACCGGCTGCCGCTGATCAACCTGGTCGAATCCGGCGGCGCCGATCTGCCCACCCAGAAGGAGATCTTCATTCCGGGCGGCCAGGTCTTCCGCGACCTGACCCGGCTGTCGGCCGCCGGGATCCCGACGATCGCCCTGGTCTTCGGCAACTCCACGGCGGGCGGTGCCTACGTGCCGGGGCTGAGTGACTACGTCGTGATGGTCGAGGGCCGCGCGAAGGTCTTCCTCGGCGGCCCGCCACTGGTGAAGATGGCGACCGGCGAGGAGGCCGACGACGAGTCGCTCGGCGGCGGCCGCATGCATGCGCGCAGCTCCGGGCTTGCTGACTACCTCGCCGCCGACGAGCAGGACGCGCTGCGCATCGGCCGGTCCATCGTCGCCAGGCTGAACTGGCGCAAGCTCGGCCGCCAGCCTGCGAGCAGGCCGGCGCCGCCGCGCTGCGGCGAGGACGAGCTTCTCGGCGTCGTGCCCGAGGACCTGAAGGTCCCCTTCGACCCCCGGGAGGTGATCGCGCGGATCGCGGACGGCTCGGACTTCGACGAGTTCAAGCCGCTCTATGGCAGCAGCCTGGTGACCGGCTGGGCAGCGCTGCACGGCTATCCGATCGGGATCCTCGCCAATGCGCGCGGGGTGCTGTTCAGCGCGGAGTCACAGAAGGCCGCGCAATTCATCCAGCTGGCCAATTCCAGCGGGACGCCGTTGCTGTTCCTGCAGAACACCACCGGCTACATGGTCGGCGCCGGTTACGAGCAGGCCGGCATCATCAAGCACGGCGCTTTGATGATCAATGCGGTATCCAACAGCCAGGTGCCCCACCTGACGGTCGTGCTGGGCGCCTCCTATGGCGCGGGCAACTACGGCATGTGCGGCCGCGCCTACGATCCCAGGTTCCTGTTCAGCTGGCCCAGCGCGAAGTCCGCGGTGATGGGACCGGCGCAGCTGGCCGGGGTGCTGTCGATCGTCGGCAGGCAGGCCGCCGCGGCCAGGGGCGAACCGTACGACGAGGCGGCTGACGCCGCCATGCAGGCCACCGTCACCGAGCAGATCGAAGCAGAATCCCAGTCGTTCTTCCTGTCCGGCCGGATCTACGACGACGGCGTCATCGATCCGCGGGACACCCGCACGGTGCTGGGCATGTGCCTGTCTGCTATCGAGAGCGCGCCGCCAGGATGGGGGGCGCCCAGCTGGGCGGCTCCGGTCAGCGCGGCGTCCAGGCCAGGCGGTTATGGCGTGTTCCGGCTGTGAGAGGCGCGTAATTGATCACCAGATTGCTGGTCGCGAACCGCGGCGAGATCGCCCGCCGGATTTTCCGTAGCTGCGCCGCGGCGGCCATCGGCTGCGTAGCGGTGTTCTCCGATCCAGACGCGGGGGCACCGTACACGACCGAGGCCGATGCGGCCGTCCGGCTGCCCGGCGCCAGCGCGGCGGAGACCTACCTGAACGGGCCCGCGATCGTCGCCGCCGCTGTCGCTGCCGGCGCCGATGCGGTCCACCCTGGTTACGGCTTCCTCGCCGAGGACGCCGGCTTCGCGCGCGCTGTCCTTGCCGCCGGCCTGACCTGGGTCGGGCCAGCGCCGGATGCGATCGAGGCGATGGCATCCAAGATCGGGGCTAAGACGCTCGCCGCCGGCGCGGGCGTCCCGGTGCTGCCCCTGCTCGACCCGGAGTCAGTCGGCACATTCCCGGTCCTGGTCAAAGCCTCGGGCGGCGGTGGCGGACGCGGCATGCGGGTGGCGCGCAATGCTGGCGAGCTGCCGGACACCATCCAGGCGGCGCGCCGGGAAGCGCAGGCTGCATTCGGCGATCCCGCCGTCTTCTGCGAGCCGCTGCTGCCCGGCGCCCGCCACGTGGAGGTGCAGGTACTCGCTGACTCCCGCGGAACGGTGTGGACGCTCACCGAACGGGACTGCTCCATCCAGCGCAGGTACCAGAAGGTGATCGAGGAGACGCCATCCCCCGCGGTCGGCCCGCGACTGCGCGGTGAACTGCTCGCGGCTGCCGCGGCGATCACCCGGACGGTCAGGTACACCGGCGCAGGCACCGCGGAGTTCCTGCTCACCCAGGCCGGGCAGTTCTATTTCCTGGAGTTCAACACCAGGCTGCAGGTCGAGCACCCGGTAACCGAGTGCCTGTACGGCATCGACCTGGTGGCGATCCAGCTCGACATCGCCCAGGGCCTGCCGCTACCGCCGCGGCCGCCGGGACCGGCCGGGCACGCGATCGAGGCCAGGCTGTACGCGGAGGACCCGGCGGCCGGCTACCGGCCCGCCACCGGGACCATGCACCTGCTGGCAATCCCCGGCGTCGGCGCCCGGTTCACCGTGCCGGCTGCCCCTGCTGGCCTGCGACTTGATGCCAGCGTCGAGTCCGGCAGCGAGATCAGCCCGCACTACGACCCGATGCTCGCCAAGCTGATCGCGTGGGCGCCGACCAGGCGGCTCGCCGCCCGCAGCCTAGCCAGCGCCCTGGAGCGGGCCCGGATCCATGGTCCGGCGACCAACCGCACGCTGCTGACGAGCCTGCTGCGCCACCCGCGGTTCCTGGCCGGGCAGGCCGACACCGCGCTGCTCGACGACTACGACCTCGACGGGCTTGCTCCCAGCGGCCCGGCGGTCCGGCTGTCGGCGGTCGCCGCGGCCCTGGCGGAGGCCGCCGCGGCGCGGGCCGCCGCGCGAGTGGCAGCCAGCCTGCCGTCCGGCTGGCGGAACGTGGTTTCCCAGCCGCAGCGCCGGTCCTTCGACGGCCCGGGCGGCCGGATCGAGATGGCCTACCAATGGACCCGGGACGGGATCGAGGTCGCGGACTCCGACGGCCTGAACGTGATCACCGCAGCCAGCGATCACGTCCTGCTGGAGGTATCCGGCGTGCAGCACAGGTTCGACATCGGCCGCGGCGGCGGTGTCGTCTGGGTGGATTCCGGGTTCGGCTCGATCGCCATGACCCCGGTCGAGCGGCTGCCGGCGCCGGCCGCGGCCGGCGAGCCAGGCTCGCTGGTCGCGCCGATGCCGGGGGCCGTGGTGCGCATCGAGGCCGTCATCGGCAGCCAGGTCAAGGCCGGCCAGCCGGTGCTCGTCCTCGACGCGATGAAGATGGAGCATCAGATCCTGGCGCCCGCCGACGGGATCCTGGCTGAGCTGCGAGTGAAACCCGGTACCCAGGTGGATGCCGGAGAAGTGCTGGCCATCGTCAGCGGGGAGGACTCGTGAGCCTGGTCCGCGCTGACCATGCCGAGCACGTCACCACCATCACCCTTGACTCGCCGGCCAACAGGAACGCGCTCTCCTCCGGCCTGCTGAGGGAACTGCACGCGGCGCTGACCGCGGCGGTCGCCGATCCGCGGATCCGGGTCATCGTGCTCACCGGCAGCGGCCCGGTGTTCTGCGCTGGTGCCGACCTTAAGGAGCAGCGGGCCGCACCGGGTGCGGCGCCGACCTTGTTCCCGCAGATCCTGGAGCAGATCTGGGACAGCGACAAGCCGGTCATCTGCCGGGTCAACGGCACCGCCAGGGCCGGCGGCATCGGGCTGATCGCGGCGTGCGACATCGCGATCGCGCCAGCCCCGGCCACGTTCGCGTTCACCGAGGTCAGGGTCGGGGCTGCGCCCGCGATCATCGCGGTGACCTGCCTGCGCCGGATGCAGCCGCGGGCCGGATATGAGTACTTCCTCACCGGCGAGACCTTCGGCGCCGAGCGGGCCGCCGCGATCGGGCTGCTGACGCGCGCCGTTCCGCAGGACGATCTCGACGCGGAAACCGCCAGGTACGTGAACCTGCTGCTGCGCGGTGCCCCGGGAGCGGTCGGCGCGACCAAGGCCATCCTGAGGGAGGTCCCCGGCCTGCCGGTGGCCGACGGACTGGCCCGGATGGCTGAGCTGTCCGCGAGCCGGTTCGCGTCGCCGGAGGCCCAGGAGGGCATGGCCGCGTTCGCGGAGAAACGCGAGCCCCGCTGGGTCGCGGAGCTGAGGGCGACATGACGACGGGAGCCGGCTACCTGGCCAGCGGCGGGCCTGGCGGGCCGGTGCTCCGGGTGGCCAATTGCAGCGGCTTCTACGGCGACCGGCTGTCGGCGGCCCGGGAAATGGTCGAAGGCGGCCCCATCGACGTGCTGACCGGAGACTGGCTGGCCGAGCTCACCATGCTGCTGCTCGCCAAGAGCAGGGACCGGGGCGGCCCTGGCTACGCGCGGACCTTCCTGAGCCAGCTGGAGCAGGTGCTCGGCACCTGCCTGGAACGCGGCATCAAGATCGTCTCGAACGCGGGCGGTCTCGACCCGGCGGGCTGCGCTGAGGCCGTCCGCGAGCTGGCGCGACGGGCCGGACTGGCGCCGAAGGTCGCGCACATCGAGGGTGACGACCTGCTGGAGCGCCTCGGCGCGCTGATGGCAGCCGGGCACGATCTTGCCAACACCGACACCGGGGAGCGCCTGGCTGACGCGGGGGTCACGCCGCTGACCGCCAGTGCGTACCTGGGCGGCCTGCCGATCGCCGAGGCGCTGCGCCTGCAGGCTGACGTGGTGGTCACCGGGAGGGTCACGGACGCGGCCCTGGTCGTCGGCCCGGGCATGTGGCGGTTCGGCTGGTCCGGCGATGACCTGGACGCGCTGGCGGGCGCGGTGGCGGCCGGTCACATCATCGAGTGCGGATGCCAGGCGACCGGCGGTAATTACGCGTTCTTCGGCGAGGTTCCCGATCTCGCCGAGGCCGGCTTCCCGGTGGCCGAGCTCGCGCCGGACGGGTCCGCGGTGATCACCAAGCATCCGGGTACCGGCGGCCTGGTCAGCGTCGGCACGGTGACCGCGCAGCTGCTCTACGAGATCGCCGGCCCGCGCTACGCCAATCCGGACGTGATATCCCGGTTCGACGCGATCCGCCTTGAGCAGCAGGGTCCGGACCGGGTCCTGGTGGCAGGATGCCGCGGGGAGCCGCCGCCCGCAGACCTCAAGGTGGCGATCAACTACGCAGGCGGCTACCGCAACACGATGATCCTGGTGATCGAGGGGCTTGATGTGGCCGCCAAGGCCGACCTGGCGCAACGGGCGATCTGGGCCAGGGTGCCCGGCGGCCCGGCTGCCTTCGAGCAGGTCTCCATCGAGCTCATTGGCTCGGATCCCGCGCTGCTGCGCATCACCGTGCTGGACGCCGACCGGCTCAAAGCCGGTCGCGTGTTTTCGGCCGCTGTCATCGAGACGGCGCTGGCCAGCTATCCGGGCCTTTTCTCGCTGACCCCGCCGGGCGACGCGTCGGCGTACGGGGTCTACTGGCCGGCGGCCGTGGCCGCGTCCGTGGTGACCACGCGGGTGATCATCGACGGTGAGCGGGCCTGGTCGGGCCCCGCCCGGGCAGAGCCATCGGACCGGCCAGGAGAGCAACGGCCTGGCCTGGCTGCGCCCGTTCCCGGCGCGGCGGAACCGGTCAGCGCGCCGGCCAAGCCGGGCACTCCGGCCGCTCTCGGCGTGACCGGCACCGCCCGGGCGCCGCTGGGCACCGTCGCCGGGGCCCGCTCTGGCGACAAGGGCGGCAACGCCAACGTCGGCGTGTGGGTGCGCACGCCCGAGGCGTATGCGTGGCTTGCGGACTACCTGACCGCGGAGCGGCTGGCCGAGCTGGTGCCGTCGACAGCCGGGCTGGTGATCGAGCGCTACCGGCTGCCGAACCTGCTCGCGCTCAATTTCGTGGTGATCGGGCTCCTCGGCCGCGGAGTCGCGGCGAGCACCCGGCTTGACGCGCAGGCCAAGGCACTGGGCGAGGAATTGCGGGCGGCGGCGGCCGACATCCCCGAAGCCCTGATCGCCAGGAGCTGAAGCCGGCCGGTCAGGGTAGGTGGTTCCAGCAGGCCGTCCCCCTTGGTATTCTCGGCTTCCAGGTCGAGAGGCGCTGCAACGGGCTCAGGTCCGCCACGCTCGACCTCGGTATCATCACCAAGGGCGCCTCCCGCAACGGGAGGTGGTCCGGTGGAAGCGCTCGTGAGCCGCGACGGGCAAGATCACGACGATGTCCGGTACCTATCCAGGGCCGGCGGCCCCGGGCCGGATGGAGCGCCGCAGGCGTGCCCGGTGGCAGCAGCGGGCGGCCAGGCTCAGGCCCTGCGGGAGCTTCTGGACCAGCGGGTCGTGGTGCTCGACGGGGCCTGGGGAACGATGCTCCAGGGCGCCGGGCTCACCGCGGCCGACTACCGGGGGGACCGGCTCGCCGATCACCCGCACGATGTGACCGGTGACCCGGACCTGCTGAACCTGACGCGCCCTGATGTCGTCCTGGACATACACCGGCAGTACCTCGCGGCGGGCGCGGACATCACCACCACGAACACCTTCACCGCGACAAGCATCGGGCAGTCGGACTACCGGCTGCAGCCGCTTGCCCGGGAAATGAACCTGCGGGCCGCTCAGCTGGCCCGCCAGGCCGCGGACGAGGCGGGCGGGCGTTTCGTCGCCGGCTCGATGGGGCCGCTGAACGTCACGCTGTCGCTGTCCCCGCGGGTGGAGGACCCCGCATACCGGGCGGTGTCGTTCGACGGGGTCTACGCCGCGTACGCCGAGCAGGCCCGGGCGCTGGCCGACGGCGGGGTCGACCTGCTGCTGATCGAGACGATCTTCGACACCCTCAACGCCAAGGCCGCGATCGCCGCGGCCCGCGATGTCGCGCCGCAGCTGCCGCTGTGGATCTCGGTGACGATCGTCGACCTGAGCGGGCGCACGCTGTCGGGGCAGACCGTCGACGCGTTCTGGAGGTCGATCGAACACGCCAGCCCGCTGGTCGTCGGCGTGAACTGCGCGCTGGGCGCGGCCGAGATGCGCCCGCACCTCGCCGAGCTGTCGCGGTTCGCCGGCACCTACACGGCCTGCCATCCGAATGCGGGCCTGCCGAACGCGTTCGGCGGCTACGACCAGACACCGGACGAGACAGCGCAACTGCTCGGCGAGTTCGCCGCGGCCGGAATGGCCAACATCGTCGGCGGTTGCTGCGGTACGACGCCGGCGCACATCGGGCAGCTGGCGGCCGCCGTGTCCGGCCTGGCGCCGCGCCCGGTCCCGGCGCCCCCGGCGCGCACCCGGTTCAGCGGCCTGGAGGCCTTCGAGATTGGCGCGGACACCGGGTTCGTCATGATCGGGGAGCGCACCAACGTCACGGGCTCGGCGCGCTTCCGGCGCCTGATCGAAGCGGGCGACCACCAGGCTGCCGTCGGCGTCGCGCTCGAGCAGGTACGTGGCGGGGCCAACCTGCTCGACGTCAACATGGACGCCGACCTGCTGGACAGCCAGCAGGCCATGACCACGTTCCTGAACCTGATCGCGACTGAGCCGGAGGTCGCCCGCATCCCGATCATGGTTGACAGCTCGCGGTGGAGCGTACTGGAGGCCGGGCTCAAGTGCGTTCAGGGCAAGGGCGTCGTTAACTCGATCAGCCTCAAGGAGGGCGAGGGCCCGTTCCTCGAGCAGGCGCGGCGCATCAGGGACTACGGGGCCGGCGTCATCGTCATGGCCTTCGACCAGCAGGGGCAGGCCGATACCGCCGAGCGCAAGGTAGCTATCTGCGGGCGCGCCTACGACCTGCTCACGCAGCGGGCCGGGTTCGCCGCGCAGGACATCGTGTTCGACCCCAACGTGCTCGCGGTCGGCACCGGCATCGCCGAGCACAACGGCTACGCGAAGGCGTTCATCGACGCACTGCCGCTGATCAAGCAGCGGTGTCCCGGCGCGCGCACCAGCGGCGGCATTTCCAACCTGTCGTTTTCCTTCCGCGGCAACAATGTCGTGCGCGAGGCGATGCACTCGGCGTTCCTCTTGCACGCCGTCCGCGCCGGGCTGGACATGGGCATCGTCAACGCGGGGCAGCTCGCTGTCTACGAGGACATCCCCGCCGACCTGCTCGAGCTTGTCGAGGACGTGCTCTTTGACCGGCGCGCCGATGCCACCGACCGGCTTGTCGCGTTTGCCGAGACGGTGAGCGGGACCGGCACCCGCCGCACCGTCGACCTGGCCTGGCGCGATGCACCCGTGCAGCAGCGCCTGGCGTACGCGCTCGTGCACGGCATCGTGGATTTCATCGAGGCCGACACCGAGGAAGCCCGGCAGCGGGCAGCGCGGCCCCTCGACGTCATCGAGGGCCCGCTGATGGACGGCATGAAGACCGTCGGTGACCTGTTCGGCGCCGGGAAGATGTTCCTGCCGCAAGTCGTCAAGAGCGCGCGGGTGATGAAGCGCTCAGTCGCCTATCTCGAGCCGTACATGGAGGCCGAGAAGGAGCAGGCACGGCTGGAGGGGCGCGCCGAAGACGGCGCCGGCCATCCGAAAGTCGTGCTCGCGACCGTCAAGGGCGACGTGCACGACATCGGCAAGAACATCGTGGGAGTCGTGCTCGGCTGCAACAACTACCAGGTCATCGACCTCGGAGTGATGGTCCCCGCCGCCGTCATCCTGGACACCGCGGTCGCCGAAGGCGCTGACGCCGTTGGCCTGTCCGGGCTGATCACCCCGTCCCTGGACGAGATGGTCACCGTAGCCGCCGAGATGCAGCGCCGGGGGCTGAAGCTGCCCCTGCTGATCGGCGGCGCCACTACCTCGCGCCAGCACACCGCTGTTCGCATCGCCCCCGCCTACGACGGCACCACGGTCCATGTGCTCGACGCATCCCGCGTCGTCGGCGTGGTCTCGGACCTGCTTGACGCGGACCGGGCGGTGTGGCTGGCGGAGAGCAACCGCCACGAGCAGGAGCGCCTGCGCGAGCAGCATGCCACCAGGCAGCGGCGCCCCCTGCTGCCCCTCGCGCAAGCGCGTGCCAACCGTGAGCAGGTGCCTTTCGACGACCTGCCCGTCCCGGAGTTCACCGGCGTCCGGACCGTCCAGCCGGATCTGGCCGCCCTCCGGGCAATGATCGACTGGCAGTTCCTCTTCCTCGCCTGGCAGCTGAAGGGCAAGTACCCGGCGATCCTCGACCAGCCGGTGGCACGCGAGCTCTACGACGACGCGAACGCCCTCCTCGACGAGATCATCTCTGGCGGTCACTTCCGGGCGCGCGGCGCTTACGGTTTCTGGGCCGCCTGCTCCGACGGCGACGACCTCGTGATCGAGGCGGGCCCGCCGGCGGCGCGCGGCGGCGGCAGTGTGCGCTTCCCGATGCTGCGCCAGCAAACTGCCAAGCCCGCAGGACGGCCCAACCGCTGCCTCGCCGACTACGTGGCCCCGGCCAGGGACCACATGGGCGGCTTCGCCGTGGCCATCCACGGTGCTGAGGACCTCGCCGCGGCCTACGAAGCCCGCAATGATGACTACCGGGCGATCATGGCCAAAGCCCTGGCTGACCGGCTCGCCGAAGCGTTCGCCGAGTACATCCACCTCCAGGCCCGGCGCGCATGGTACGAGCCGGGCGCCGACCCGCAGGTCGAGGACCTGCACGCCGAGCGCTTCCGCGGCATCCGCCCCGCGCTCGGCTATCCCGCGTGCCCGGACCACAGCCAGAAGCAGGCGCTGTTCGATCTGCTCGACGCCGGGCAACTCGGCATCGCCCTGACCGAGTCGTTCGCGATGACCCCCGCCGCCAGCGTCAGCGGGATGCTCTTCGGCCACCCCTCGTCCCGGTACTTCACCGTGGGACGCATCGGCAGCGACCAGGCCGAGGACTACGCCCTGCGGCGAGGGCTCGCCCTTCCCGAAGCCGAACGCTGGCTGCGTCCCAACCTCACATAACCGAAAGAGCCGCTGCTGACCCGGGCGCCGGTCATGCCTGCACGACGCGGCGCGCTGGCTGATGGCCTCACTGGTCCGGGATCAGCCGGCGGTAGCGGCCGGCCTGGTGAATGAGCGGCTCGCCGGCGCGGGGCTCGGTCACGCCGACGACCTCGCCGACCACGATGCTGTGGTCCCCGCCGTCGTGGACGGCCGTAGTCCGGCACTCCAGCGCCGCGAGCGCCGAGCCCAGGATGGGCATGCCGGTCACCGGGCCCGGGTGGTGGCTGATCGTGTCGAGCTGGCCGGCCAGCGGGCGCCCGCGGGTAGCCAGCCAGCGCGCCGTCTTCTCGGAGTCCTCGTCGAGCACCGAGACCGACCAGGCACCGGCGGCCAGCACCGTATCGTGAAAGCGCGCGATCTTCTCTGCGCAGAACATTACGAGCAGCGGCTGCAGCGACACCGAAGCGAACGCGCTCACGGTCATGGCGTGCGGGTTGGCGTCCAGGCGGGTGCAGACCACCACGATGCCGCTGGGGAACTGGCCGGCGGCCCGGCGGAACGCCGCGGCGTCGACCGGCAGCACCGGCGGCATCACGGACCTGGCTTCCACGGCCGCACGCCGCTCCATGCGGTCTGGCCGCTGCGCGGGGTCCGGCGGGCCCGCGGGGCGGACCATGTCACGAAGCCGGCCACGACCCCGGCTGCCGCGCAGGCCGCCCCGCCGAACAGGAACCATTTGCCCGCGGTCGTGTTCGTAATCACGATGCTCCCTCCCGGGGTGCTCATGGCCAGCACGAACGAGGCGGCAAACCACCCCGCAGCGGGCATAAGTCCGGCGGACGGGGCGCGCATTCCCCAGGCGGCCAGCACGCAGGTAGCGAGGATCAGCACATCGAAGCCCAGCGCGGCGGCGGGGAACTGCCCGATGCCGCGGCTGTACTGGAAGGCACCGACCACGCCCTCACCGATCCCGAGCAGGAAGAGCACGGCGTAACAGCCGCCGGTGAGGGCGCCTCCGGCGACTGCCCGGCGCTGCGGCTGGCCGGGCTGCGGCGGCACGCTTTCCACGACAGGAAGGCTAGCCAATCCCGGCGAAAAGATCGCTCTCCCGGCCCTGCGGCCCGGCCGCCGGACCGCGCGGGCCGGCGAGCAGCGAGTAGTACTCCCGGCCGAAGGCACGCTGCCCGATGTTGTCGGAGAGCGCGAAGAACGGGCTGTCCACCGCGATCTGGGTGGCATGGGCGCGCATTGCGGCCAGCTTCGCGTCAAGGAAAGCCGTCGCGTCGACCTCCGTCGTCACCTCATCGTCCGGGGTGCCGAACGGGAGCTCAGCCACCGACTCGACCTGCGTGAAGTCGACCCCGCCGCCCGTGGCGCCGCTGGCCCCGCTGCCGCGGGCCGCCTCGATGGCACGGGCCAGGACCGACCTGGGGACCGCGGTGGCATAGAACTTGCTGACCTGGCCACCGGCCAGCTCAAAGGCACGCCATGCCACCCGGTGCGCCTGGATGTGATCAGGATGCCCGTAGAAGCCGTTGTCGTCGTAGCTGACCAGCACCTGCGGACGGACCTCGCGGATCACCGTGAGCAGTTCGCCCGCCGCGTCGTCCAGGTCGGCCTGCCAGAAGCAGCCTGGCGCGTTGTTGCTCTCCAGGCCCATCATCCCGGAGTCCCGCCACCGCCCTGGGCCGCCGAGGAACCGGTAGTCGGTCACGCCAAGGGCAGCGCACGCGACGGCCAGCTCGCCGATCCGGTACTCGCCGAGGCGGTCCTCCCGGCCCGCGGCCAGGTAGCCGAGATCGTCCGGGATGATCTCGCCGAGCTCGCCGAGAGTGCAGGTCACCAGGGTCACGCCGGCGCCCTCGGCCGCATATTTGGCCATCGTCGCCCCGGTACCGATGGACTCGTCATCGGGATGGGCGTGCACGAGCAGCACCCTGCGACCGTCGCGATGGCTCATGGCGCTGAGCCTAGCCGCGGCGCACCACTGCCGTGCTGGCAGGATCTACTGCTATGGCCGACACCTTCCCGCGGCAGCAAGCCAGGACCCAGCGGTTCACGCTTGGTGCCCCGCGCTCCTTCCAGGTCTCGCCGGATGGCAGCCGGGTCGTCTTCCTCCGCTCCAAGAGCGGTACTGACCCAGTGAGCTGCCTCTGGCTGCTCGACGTCGAGACCGGCCAGGAGCACCTGGTGGCCGATCCGGCCTTGATCATCCCCGGTGGCGAGCAGCTGGACCCGGCCGAGAAGGCGCGACGGGAGCGGGCCAGGGAGCGGGCCGGGGGCGTGGTCGGGTTCGCCACCGACGCGCAGCTGCGGACCGCCGCATTCGTCCTCTCCGGCCGGGTTTACGTGGCAGACCTGACCGCCGGTGCAGCATCAGGCGGTGCGCCGGCCAGCGCGCCCTCGGTCCGCGAGATAGCGGCACTGGCCCCGGCGGCTGATCCCCGGCCCGATCCCGCCGGGCGAGCCATCGCCTACCTGCATGGCGGCGCGCTGCGCCGGGCAGATCTGGCCACCGGCGATGACCATGCGATTGCCGGACCGGGGGACATGCCCGGTATCTCGTTCGGCGCTGCCGAATTTATCGCCGCTGAGGAAATGTCCCGGATGCGAGGCTACTGGTGGGCGCCGGACGGCTCCGCGCTGCTGATCGCCCGGGTCGACGAGAGCCCGGTGCAGCGCTGGTACATCGCCGATCCCGCCAACCCGGCCCGCCCGGCCGCGCAGGTCCGCTATCCGGCGGCCGGCACGCCCAACGCCGATGTCTCGCTGCTGCTGGCCGCTCTCGACGGCACCATGACCCCGGTGGAATGGGACCGGGCCGGGTTTCCTTACCTGGTCACCGCGTGCTGGGACCAGGTTCGCCCGCAGGCGCCGCTGATCGTCGTGCAGACCAGGGACCAGCGGGAGATGCGCATCCTGGCGATCGATGCGGCGACCGGGGCCACCACGGTTGTCCGGGCGGATACCGACCCGCACTGGCTGGAGATCGTGCCCGGGGTTCCGGCCAGGACCGGCGACGGCCGGATCGTCTGGACCACCGACTCCGGCGGCGCGCGGCGGCTGCTGGTCGCCGCGCCCGAGGAACTCACCGCGGGAACAGCCGAGCCGGTGACTCCGGCCACGCTGCAGGTACGGGAGGTCCTCGATGTCGACGGCGACACCATCTTGTTCAGCGCCTCGGCGGCTGAACCGACCGAGGTCGGGCTGTGGACCTACGGGCCTGACGGGCTGAGCGCCCTGCCGGCCGGCGGCCCACCGCAGGTGCAGAGCGGGCGGCGGGCTGGCGGCACGACGCTGGTCGCGTCGAGGTCGCTGGAGTCTGCCCGGCTGACCACGCGGGTGCTGCGCGACGGGACGCAGGCCGGCCGGATCGCCGAGCACGCGGAGCAGCCGCTGGTACCCGATCCGCACCCGGTTATCTTCGGCGCCGGGGAGCGCGGCATCCGTACCGCGCTGCTGCTGCCGTCCTGGCACCGGCCGGGGTCGGCGAAGCTGCCGGTGCTGCTCGATCCGTACGGCGGCCCGCACATGCAGGTAGTAGTGGCCAGCGGCTCGGCGTTCCTCACCGCACAGTGGCTGGCCGAGCAGGGGCTCGCGGTGGTGATCGCGGATGGCCGGGGCACCCCGGGACGCGGGCCCGAGTGGGAGCGGGCCATCGCGGACGATATCTGCGGCCCGGTGCTGGCCGACCAGGTCGACGCGCTCGCGGCCGCGGCCGCGCGCTGCCCGGACCTGGACACGGGACGGGTCGCGATCAGGGGCTGGTCGTTCGGCGGGTTCCTGGCCGCGCTGGCCGTGTTGCGCAGGCCGGACGTCTTCCACGCGGCCATCGCCGGGGCGCCGGTCACCGACTGGCAGCTCTATGACACCCATTACACCGAGCGGTATCTGGGCCTGCCTGACGACAATCCGGCGGCCTACGAGCGCATCTCACTGATTGCCGACGCGGCCAGGCTGAGCAGGCCGCTGATGCTCATCCACGGCCTGGCCGACGACAATGTGGTGGTCGCCCACACGCTGCGGATGTCCTCGGCGCTGCTCGCCGCCGGCAAGCCGCATTCGGTATTGCCGCTGTCCGGGGTGACTCATCTGGCTTCGCAGGAAGAGGTCGCCGAAAACCTGCTGCTGCTCCAGGTGGACTTCCTGCGGGGCGCGCTCGGCGCCCTCCGGCCGGCGGCGTGACGCTGGCCAGCCGCCAGGACCACCCGCCGGGCGGCGCGCGCGGGCACTGTAGCAATTGTCACACTCAGCAGAACCTCGCCCCGGCCCCGCGCGATGATATTGGTTAGGAATAGGGTTCTGACGGCAACGCGGCCACGCGGGGCCGCCGAGGTGGCGCCGCCACGCGGCCGGCCGAGCGGATGCGGCGCGGAACGACCCCAGCGGTTTCCAGGGCGGAGTGCTCGACAATGACGCAGGCACCGGCGGCGCCAGCCAACACCAGGGCGCAGATCTCGGAACGAACGCTGCGCAAGGACCATTGGTTGCGGGAGCCGCGCATCACGGCCGCGGCGCTGACCATCTGGGTGGCCTATGCGACGGTGCACGTCTTCCTCGGCCGGTGGTACTGGGTGCCGCGCTACCACTACCTGACCCCGTTCTACTCGCCGTGTGTCAGCGGCGCGTGCGCCTCGGGAGCCAGCAGCCTCGGCACCTGGTTCCCGAGGGTCCCGTCGATCATCCCGTACGCGGTCGTGTCCCTGCCGTTCGTCCTCGGTTTCCGGCTGACCTGCTACTACTACCGGAAGGCCTACTACCGGGCATTCTGGCGGGCGCCGGCCGCCTGCGCGGTGCGCGAGCCGCATGCCAGCTACAGCGGCGAGACCAGGCTCCCGCTGATCCTGCAGAACCTGCACCGGTTCTTCTTCTACCTGGTGATCCTGATCTCGATCCTCAACACCTACGACCTGGTGCAGGCGTTCCGCGGCCCGGACGGCAGTTTCGGGATCGGCCTCGGCACGCTGATCATGGGCGTGAACGTGGTGCTGCTGTGGGCGTATACGCTGTCCTGCCATTCCTGCCGGCACATCACCGGCGGCAGGCTCAAGCACTTCTCCAAGCACCCGGCCCGCTACTGGATATGGACCCAGGTCTCCAGGCTGAACGCGAAGCACATGCAGCTCGCGTGGACCACGCTGGGCACGCTGATGCTGACGGACCTCTACATCTGGCTGGTTGCCAGCGGGGCCATCAGCGACCCGAGGATCTTCAACTGAGGCAGACTGAGGCAGGCAAGGCGGATGACTGACATCGAGCGGCACTCCTACGACGTCGTCGTGATCGGCGCCGGTGGTTCCGGGCTGCGCGCGGCGATCGAGGCGCGGCTGGCCGGCAAGAAGACCGCGATCATCTCCAAGTCGCTGTTCGGCAAGGCGCACACGGTGATGGCCGAGGGCGGCGCCGCCGCGGCGATGGGCAACGTCAACTCCAGCGACAGCTGGCAGGTGCATTTCCGCGACACGATGCGCGGCGGCAAATTCCTCAATAGCTGGCGGATGGCGGAACTGCACGCCAAGGAGGCCCCGGAGCGCATCTGGGAACTCGAAGCGTGGGGCGCCGTTTTCGACCGGACCAAGGATGGCAAGATCAGCCAGCGGAACTTCGGCGGCCACGAGTACCCGCGGCTGGCGCACGTCGGCGACCGGACCGGCCTCGAGCTGATCAGGACCCTGCAGCAGAAGGTGGTCGCACTGCAGCAGGAGGACGCCATCGCCGGGGGCGACCCCGAAGCCATGATCAGGGTCTTCGCGGAGACCACGATCACCCGGCTGATCACCGAGGGCGGCCGGATCGCCGGCGCTTTCGGCTACCGGCGGGAGACCGGCCGCTTCGTGGTCTTCGAGGCGCCGGCGGTGATCCTGGCCACCGGCGGGATCGGCAAGTCGTTCAAGGTCACGTCCAACTCCTGGGAGTACACCGGGGACGGGCACGCGCTCGCACTGCTCGCCGGGGCGACCGTGCTGAACATGGAGTTCGTGCAGTTCCACCCGACCGGGATGGTCTGGCCGCCGTCGGTGAAGGGGATCCTGGTCACCGAGTCGGTGCGCGGCGACGGCGGGGTGCTGCGCAACTCCGAGGGCAAGCGGTTCATGTTCGGCTACGTGCCTGACGTGTTCCGCTCGCAGTACGCGGAGACCGAGGAGGAGGGCGACCGCTGGTACAACGACCAGGCCAACAACCGGCGCCCGCCCGAGCTGCTGCCCCGCGACGAGGTCGCCAGGTCGATCAACTCCGAGGTCAAGGCCGGCCGCGGCTCGCCGCACGGCGGGGTCTTCCTGGATATCGCGTCGAGGCGGCCGGCTGAGGAGATCCTCCGCAAGCTGCCGTCCATGCACCATCAGTTCAAGGAACTGGCCGACGTCGACATCACGACGGAGCCGATGGAGGTCGGGCCGACCTGCCACTACATGATGGGCGGCGTCGAGGTCGACCCGGACACCCAGGCGGCCAAGGTGCCCGGCCTGTTCGCCGTCGGCGAGGTCTCCGGCGGCATGCACGGCTCGAACCGGCTCGGCGGCAACTCCCTGTCCGACCTGCTGGTGTTCGGCCGCCGGGCCGGCCTGGGTGCCGCGCAGTACGTCGACGGCCTGGCGGCCAGCGCGCGGCCGGCCCCGAGCGAGCAAACACTGGCGCGGGCTGCCGCCGAGGCGCTCGCTCCGCTGCAGCGCTCCGGCGGCGAGAGTGCCTACGGCGTGCACAGCGAGCTCCAGCAGGCCATGAACGAGCTGGTCGGCATCATCAGGCGGGAAAGCGAGCTGCAGGCGGCGCTGGGCGAGCTCGGTAAGCTGCGGGCGCGCGCGGTGCAAGTGAGCGTGCCAGGCGGCCGGGCCTACAACCCCGGCTGGCACCTGGCCCTGGACCTGCGCAACATGCTGCTGGTCTCGGACTGCATCGCGCAGGCGGCGCTGGAGCGCGAGGAATCGCGCGGCGGCCACACCAGGGACGACTTCCCTGAGATGTCACCGGTCTGGCGAAAGGTGAACCTGGTCTGCTCGCTGAACGGCGACCGGGCGGACGTGCGGCACCAGCCGCTCACCCCGATGCGCGACGACCTGCTCCGCCTGTTCGACCGGGCCGAGCTGGAGAAGTACCTGACCGAAGAGGAGCTCCCCGGCGACGGCAGCACCTCCCCCGCCACGCCTGAGGAGACGCACTGATGGGCTACGAGGCAGCGCTGCGGGTCTGGCGCGGCGACCACGGCCAGGGCGCTCTCGCCGACTACAAGGTCGAGGTGAACGAGGGCGAGGTCGTCCTCGACGTGCTGCACCGGCTGCAGGCGACCCAGGCGGGTGACCTCGCCATCCGGTGGAACTGCAAGGCGGGAAAGTGCGGCTCCTGCTCGATGGAGATCAACGGCAAGCCCCGGCTGGCCTGCATGACCAGGATGTCGGTCTACTCGCCGGGCGAGACCCTCACCATCACGCCGATGCGCACCTTCCCGGTGATCAGGGACCTTGTCACGGACGTCTCGTTCAACTACGCCAAGGCGCGCGAGATCCCGTCGTTCACCCCGGATCCAGCGGTCAAGCTCGGTGAGTTCCGGATGCAGCAGGTCGACGTCGAGCGCTCGCAGGAGTTTCGCAAGTGCATCGAGTGCTATCTGTGCCAGAACACCTGCCACGTGATCCGTGATCACGCCGACAACGAGTCGGCCTTCGCCGGCCCGCGGTTCCTGATGCGGATCGCCGAGCTGGAGATGCACCCAGCCGATACCGCCGACCGCCGCGAGATCGCGCAGGACGACTTCGGTCTCGGTTACTGCAACATCACCAAGTGCTGTACTGAGGTCTGCCCCGAGCACATCAAGATCACCGACAATGCGCTGATCCCGATGAAGGAGCGCGTGGCCGGCCGCAAGTACGATCCGCTGGTCTGGCTCGGCAGCAAGATCGGCCGCCGTACCCACAAGGACACTCCGAAGGTCCCGGGAACCCGCAGCGGCTCATGATCGCGGGTGGCCGGGGCGGCTGGTTCTGGTGGCCAGCGGTTGGGGCGGGCGTGCTCGGCGCATTCGCTCAGCGGCCATGCCAGCACCGGCTAGCCCGCTGCGGACGTGCCTGGCGGTGGGGCCAGCACAGCGATGAAGTCGCGGGTCCACCCGGCCAGGTACTGGTCAGCTGGCCGGACCTGGGCCGGGATGACCGCGCGGAGGCCGCGTCCTGGCGCCCGGCTCACGTCAAGCTGCACCCATTCCGGGTTGATGTCTAGTTCCATCCCAGTGCGCGCGCCGGCCTGCACCAGCGCGGCCGCCAGGTCGGCCGGCGTGGCTGACATGCTGCCGGCATAGATGAGCTCGCCCGCCGCGTTCTCGCCCAGCGCGCTGCGGGCTACGGACTCGCCGCCGCCGAGCGTGGCTCCCCAGCTCTGCCAGTCGGCGGCGGACGGGGCGGGGCGGCCGTGCTTGACGAGCAGCCGCAGATTCTGCCGGACGCTGAACACCGATTCACCCGGCCGGGGCAGTCCCGAGCCCCAGACCCCGATACGAGCCGTGCCCGACCGGTCGATCACCAGGCTCGCCAGCCCGTTCAGGAGCGGCCTGATGACATGGCCCTCCTGCTCATAGCCGCCATCTCCGGCCGAGAGCAGGAAGCCGCCGTTGAACGCGGCCAGCAGCCGATGGCGCTCGCTGCCGCGGACCTTCGGTCCGGCGAGCACGACCGGCAGGGCTGCGGAGCCGGGGTCCGCGCTGCCACTGTGCAGCCGGTAGCTGACCGGGCCGCGAAACCGGGCCAGCGTCACGAGTGACCCGTCCGCCGCCCGGTAACGGGAGACGATCACCCTCGGCCTGGGCGCCGCCGCGACCTGAGCTTTGGGGCTTGGCGTCACGCCCGGACTGCCGCCGGGCGAGGCCGGACGGGCCGACTGGGACGGCGCAGGTGGTGCGGCCGCCGGCGCGGTCGATGCGCAGGCTGCCGTGATGAGCACGGCGAGCAGGCCGGCTGACTGCTGGAGACGACGCACATGCACTCCCCGTCCGGGCATGCCCGGATGCCCGTGATCGCGGCGACGCCCGAAGGCGTTCCCTAGTGCGGCGGCTTCCAGCCCAACGAGCTAGCCAGCCGGAAAGTTGCCGGATCTGATGATCGCGGACCGTCGCCGCGCAGGCGACGTGCCGGGCCGGCGCTCGCGGCCAGCCAGCAAGGATACGCTAACGGCCTGGTCACCTAAGGCGCAGCCGGTCCGTATCCGGCGATCACGCCCTGGTCCGCATGGCCGACGGTCCGCTCGCCGACCGCCCACAGCGATGCGGTCCGCGGCACGCGGGCCACGTCGCCGAGGTAGGCATGGCGGCCTGCGGTTCTGACGGCGGGCAGCCGGGTCCACTGACCGCCGGTGTAGTGCCACATCCGCCAGTTCCCCCGGCCGGACCCGGCAGCGGCAGCCCAGAAGCCGCCATGACCGCCGGCGGCGAGGTGGAACCCCACGTTCATCTCCGACGTCGTCATCCTGCGAAGCCGCCAGACCTGCCAGGCGCCGGCCTTCCACAGCGCCACTGCGCCAGGCGGCCCGGTGCTCCCGGCAGGCCGGCCACCGCCGGCCCAGGCACTGTCGGGTCCGGCCGCGAGCACGCTGTACAGCCGGGCGCCGGTCGCCAGCGACGCGGGCAGGCTGACCGGACTCCATTGGCGGCCATTCCAGTGCGCCAGCGCGTTGGCCGTTCCGGTCTGCGGCCCGCCGCTGGTCAGGGCCCACATGCTGGCGCGCGAGAAGGCACTGGCGGCAGTGACGGCACCCGCGCCAGGGAGCGCCACGAGCCGCCAGATCCCGCGGCGCAAGTGCGCGGCGTACGGCGCGACCCGCCCGGCTGCGGTAACAGCGAAGCCGAAGGCCCACACGTTCGCCCTGCTGATCACGACCGCCGCGCTGATAACCGGCCGCGAGCTGCCAGCGCCGCGGACCGGAAGCCGCCCGGCGGTCCAGTGCGACCCGGCCCGGTGCAGCCAGCTGCCGGCCAGCCCATCAAATGCCCAGACACCTGATCCGCGGGAGGCGCGGATGACGCTGAGCCCCTGGCCCGTGCCCAGAGTGGCAAGGATCCGCCCTGGCAGGGACATCCGCTGCCAGGCGGCACCGTTCCAGTGCATGATCAGCGGCTGGAAGCTGAGTAATCCGGCGGGCGCGATGCCGCCGGCCGCCCAGGCATCCGTCGCGGAGACGGCTGCCACGCTGTTCAGCTGGACGGAATCACCGGGCACCGAGATGATGTCCCGCACGTGCCAGCCAGTCACCCCCGCGGCGCGGACCGGGACGGCGGCCCCGGAGAGGGCCAGCACGCTGGCAGCGGACCCGAGCAGGGCAGCCCGCAACAGCTGAGTGGGCATGGGCACCTCGTGTCAGGTGGGAGGCCATAAGCCGCAGCTCTACTATCAGTAGTCGATTGATTACTATGAGTATCCAGGACGACACGACTGCCGGCAAGAGGCCCATCATGATCGTGACCTGGATATGCCACCCGGACCCGGACCTGCGCGAAGACCCGTCGCGCCAGGCTGCCAGCTGGTTAGCTTAGGTATTAGCGCCAGGTTTGATCATTGTGCCCAGGCTGACCGACAGCACGCGGCGCGCCCGCCGCCGGTGGTCGCCCGGGATACCCGAGGACCGTGACCTCCGCGTACCACGCCGCTTGGCTGGTCCCGGCGGCGGCCAGGGTGACGGGAGTCGCCCGCAGCCAGCCGTTTGGCATGGCTAACCTGTCTGGCGCGGGCCGGGATATTTACTTGCGGAGCGAAGGGCTGTCATGTCGCATCTGACCTATGCCGAAGCCATGGTCGTCGGGCTGATCCAGGGAGTGACTGAGCTCTTCCCGGTGTCCAGCCTCGGCCATAACGTGCTGCTACCGGCGTTGCTTGGCGGCAGCTGGGCCACTGACCTGAGCGTCGCCAAGCCCGAGTCCCCGTACCTGGCCTTCATCGTCGGATTGCACGTGGCGACGGCGATCGCCCTCATGATCTATTTCTGGCGGGACTGGGTCCGGATCATCGGCGGGTTCTTCAGTTCCCTCCGGGCCGGCCGGGTGACGACCGTCGACCAGAAGATGGCCTGGATGATCATCTTTGCGACTATCCCGGTCGGTCTGGTGGGGCTGGTGTTCGAGCATGAGTTCCGGGTGCTGTTCGCCAAGCCGATCAGGGCAGCGATCTTCCTGATCGTCAACGGCCTCATCCTCTTCGCCGGGGAGAAGTTCCGTACCAGGGCGTCCCTGGCAGCGGACGCGCAGATCGCGCAGGAGCGCAAGGCCGAGGACGAATTGGAGACCGCGGGCCACGCTGAGCGCGGAGCCGCCGCGCATGCATCCGGCCAGCGGGCGGTCCGGCAGCTGGAGATCTCCCAGGCCGTTCAGGCGGATCAGCGGCTGACCCGGTTCGGCTACGTGCAGGCAGCGATTATCGGCTCCGCCCAGATCCTTGCGCTGCTCGCGGGCATCAGCCGGGACGGCGTCACGATTGTGGCCGGCATGTTCCGCGGGCTTTCCCGCGAGGACGCGGCCAGGTTCGCCTTCCTGCTGGCCACGCCGGTCATCCTGGCGGCCGGCGTGCTTAAGATAGGCGACCTGGTCGGGCCGCTGGGTAACGGCATCCGCGGCCAGGTGGTGGCCGGCAGCGTGCTATCCGGGGTCGGTGCCTACGTGTCGGTGCGGTTCCTCATGCGCTACTTCCAGACCCGCACGCTGACCCCGTTCGCGATCTACTGCGTCCTCTTCGGGCTGGGCAGCGTGATCTACCTGACGGTCAAGTAGCCGTCCGGCACTGCCGGGGCGGGACTGCCGGGGCGGCCGATAACCGTCATCGCTCAGCTGACCTCTCCTCGGACAGGCCATATGGCATCCATTGCGCGAGCTGAGGAACGGCGGAGGGGATCTGGTTTGGACGTGGCCTCCGGGCAGTCACTCGCCCTGGCGGGACCGGCGGGCCCGGGAGCGGCCGCGCTCCTTGGCGTCGAGCACCGTCTTGCGCAGCCGGACGGTGGCGGGCGTCACCTCGGCGCACTCGTCGTCCCCGCAGAATTCCAGCGCCTGCTCCAGGCTCAGCAGCCGCGGCGGGATCAGCCGCTCCAGTTCCTCGCCGGTCGACTGGCGGACGTTCGTCAGCTTCCGCTCCCTAGCGATGTTGACGTCCATGTCGTCGGACCGGCTGTTCTCCCCGACGATCATGCCCTCGTACACCTCGGTGCCCGGCGCGACGAACATCGTGCCGCGCTCCTGCAGCGAGAACATGGCGTACGGGGTAGCGGTGCCGGACCGGTCAGCCACCAGGGATCCAGTCGGCCGCATCCGCATCGGGCCCGACCATGGCTCGTAACCCTCGAACACATGGTGCGCGATGCCGGTACCGCGGGTGTCGGTCAGGAACTGGGTGCGGAACCCGATCAGCCCGCGCGCTGGCACCGTGAAGTCCATCCGGACCCAGCCGGTACCGTGGTTGATCATGTTCTCCAGCCGCCCCTTGCGCTGGGCGAGCAGCGAGCTGACCGCGCCCAGGTACTCCTCGGGCACGTCCACGCTGAGCCGCTCCACCGGCTCGTGCAGGGCGCCGCCCACCTCCTTGGTGACCACCGTCGGCCTGCCTACGGTCAGCTCGTAGCCTTCCCTGCGCATGGTCTCCACCAGGACCGCCAGGGCCAGCTCGCCGCGGCCCTGCACTTCCCAGGTGTCCGGCCGGCCGGTGGGCAGCACGTGCACCGAGACATTGCCGACCAGCTCACGGTCGAGCCTGTCCCTGACCATCCGCGCGGTGACCTTGGACCCCTTCTCCCTGCCGACAAGCGGAGAGGTGTTCACGGCGAGCGTCATCGAGATGGCCGGCTCATCGACGGTGATCAGCGGCAGCGGCTGCGGATCGTCGGGGTCGGCCAGCGTCTCGCCGATCATGATCTCGCTAATGCCGGCGACCGCGATGATGTCCCCGGCCGATGCGCTGGCCGCGGGGACCCGCTCCAGTGCTTCCGTCCTGAATAGCTCGGTGATTTTCACGCGCTCGATGGAGCCATCGCGACGGCACCAGGCCGCCTGCTGGCCCCTGGTGATCTCCCCGCTGAAGACCCGGCACAACGCGATCCGGCCCAGATAGGACGAGGCGTCGAGGTTGGTGACATGAGCGCGCAGCGGCGCACTGGGGTCGTAGGACGGCGCGGGAACCGTCTCCCGCAAGGTGGTGAAGAGCGGTTCGAGATCGGGCGAGTCGGGCATGGTGCCGTCGAGGGGCGCCGTCAGGGAGGCGCGGCCGGCCCGCGCGCTCGCGTACACGATCGGGAACTCGATCTGCTCCTCGGACGGGTCCAGGTCCATGAACAGCTCGTAGCAGGCGTCCACGACCTCGGCGATCCGCGCGTCCGGCCGGTCCACCTTGTTGATGACCAGGATGACCGGCAGGTGCGCCTGCAGCGTCTTGCGCAGCACGAACCTCGTCTGCGGCAGCGGGCCCTCGCTGGCATCCACCAGCAGCAGCACGCCGTCGACCATCGACAGCCCGCGCTCCACCTCGCCGCCGAAATCCGCGTGGCCCGGGGTGTCCACGATGTTGATGGTCAGCCCGCCGTGGCGGACGGCGGTGTTCTTGGCCAGGATCGTGATGCCCTTTTCCCGCTCCAGGTCGCCGGAGTCCATCACCCGGTCGGCGATGTGGGCACCGGCCCGGAACGCCCCCGACTGCCAGAGCATGGCGTCGACCAGCGTGGTCTTGCCATGATCGACGTGCGCGACGATCGCGACGTTGCGAAGGTCATCGCGGGTGGCGAGCTGAACAGTGCGGGCAGGCATGCAGTAAGGCTCCGAGATAGGAAGGGGAGGTGCCAGGACTCACGGCCAGTTCAGCTTATTGCTTTCCGGCGCGTAACGAGGATCGTCTGGTTACCGCCAGCACAGGCTGTTCAGCCGCGGCACCGGTAACTGCCCCTTGAGTGGCTCTTGGTTAGCTCTTAACGCATTCGGGCGTGCGGTTAATCCCACGACATGCCCCCGCGCCCCTGGTGCCGCGCGCTGAAAGCCTGCGCCTCGCCGGCGCCGGCCGCGACGGCCGCGATCGTGGCGGCGGCTGAATGGCTTAGCGCCGCTGGCGGCTGCTGTCGCATAGCTAAGGCATCCGCCCGATGCGCCACCGGGGGCCTTACGACGAATCTGAATCGTGTCGGGCCGCAACCGCGGCCCAGCCAACGAGGAGGAGAACCGTGAATCAGGTGCACCCGGCCATGATGGCGGCCATCGCCGCCGACCACATCAAGGACATGCGCGAGGACGCGGTACGCGACGGGCGGGCCAGGGCAGCGCGGCGGGCGCGGCGGGCAGGCCACTGGCACCCTGCCAGCCGGTCCCGGGCCGCTAACCGCTAACGTGCAAGCGGCACAGCTGAGCTCAGGCCGGCGGGAACGGCGCCGCCGGCTGCCAGTCCGGCCCGATCCCGGTGGTGAGCAAGCGGGCGCCGGCCGCGGCGTTCGCGGGGTCGTTGACCGCACCGCTGACCAAGATGAAGTAGCCCGGCTTGTCGTCCGCGGCCCTGGCCCAGGCCAAGCCGTCGCACTGACTAGAACATACGTTCGATCGCGGATATCCTGAATTGATGGGAGCCTATCTTCCGCCGGGCTGGCCTGCTGGCGTTCATCCGCCGGGCAGCGATCGGTTCGAGCAGACGGCCGCGGCATGGCTGCTCGACGTGGTGCCGCCCGACTATCGGCTGCATGGCGTGCTGCGGCGTCACCCGGTCGCGCTCGCAGCGCTCGCCCGGCACCATGTGGCCGCCTGCGTGGCCGGGGCGCGCGACGGATACCGGTGCGCCCGTGCCGAACTGGGCGGCGATCTCCCGCCGGCCGGCCTGGATGCGGTACTGGCCGCCTACCGGAGCGAAGGCCGCCGGCTAGTGGAGACCGCTCGCGGCGTTGAGCTCATCGAGCGGGCCCTGCGCGGCGAGGCGTTTACGCCTCAGCTCGGTGGCACGCAGGAGGGAGACCGGCGCGCTACCGGCGGGCCGGCTCCTGGTCCGGGGCGGCCGCGCTGACCTGGCGCAGCGCAGCAAGCGCGGCATTGTCCATGGCGATGGCGATCCTGCGGGCCAGGCCAGCGGCGAGCTCTCGCGCCTCCCTGGCCGCCCAGTGCCCGCCAGGGCGGCCGCCGATCGCCAGCAGCCCGAGCGTCCGGTCCCCCGTGTCGAGCGGAAAACACCACGCCTGATCGGCGGCAAGTTCTGCCGCGCCCGGCGGCATCCGGTCACCGCTGGCGGCCGCTGACTGCCCTCGCGGCCCGCATGAGCGGTCCCGAGACGGTTCCAGGGTCCAGCGCCAGCCGGCCCTGCGGTTGCGGGCCGGCGGGTCGCCATGGTGGCCTGCGGCCGGCTCGGCATGATCAAGCAGCCATTCGAGCCCCTCGAGCCTGGCGGCATCCGCGTGCCCGGCATGCAGCGGCCGCAGCGCCCCGTTCCCATCAGGGACCAGCACCGCGCACCAGCTCGCCAGCTGGCCGACCGCCAGCCGGACGCCGGTCGCCGCGATCCTTTTCTCGTCCAGGCTGGCCGCCAGCTCCTCACTGGCCGCGGAGAGGTATTCCGCGCGCACCTGCCTGCCGGTCTCCAGCTCGGCCAGCCTGGCCCGCTCGATCGCCGGGGCCGCGGAGTCGGCTAGTTCCTGCAGCCGCGCGGCATCGCGCTCGGTGAACCGGTCAGGCTCAGCCGCGGCGACGGCCAGGACCCCGGTCACCCGGCCGTTGACAACCAGCGGCACGGTGACCAGGGACAGCACCGCGCCGTCGAGTGCCCGGACCGCGCTCCAGGTAACTGACCCGGCGGCGCGCTGCGGGTGCCCGGCGCCAGCGGCGGCACGCACCCGCAGGTCACCGTCCTCACCAGCGTCCAGCAGATAGCCGAAATCGGCGGCCGCAGCGGCCCGGCCGGCTTCTGCGGTACTGCCGAGCAGCTCTTCGTACCCGAGCTTGCTGAGACTTCTGCGGGCCGAGGCCTGGACGTTCGCCGCCATGACGGGCGTCAGGGCCAGCAGGCCGGTCCGGCCAAGCCGGTCGCCGGCCGCGGGGCCCGGCCAGTCGGTGGGCCGGGGGCCCGGCCAGTCGGTGGGCCGGGGGCCCGGCCAGTCGGTGGGCCGGGAGCCCGGCGGGTTGCCTGCCGGGATGCCAGGCCCGTTGCCGGGGACGGCGTCGCCGTCGCTGCGCCCGTCCGTTCCGGCCCAGGCTTCGGGGCCCGGCAGGCAGATCCGGAACCAGACGGCTTTGGCGGCCCGCGCGTAGGTCACCCCCCACGCCGATGCCAGCTGGGCGGGGAGCTGAAGGCCCCGGCCGCTGGTGCGCTCGGCGACGTCGGCTGGCGGCGGCCGGTCCGGGATCAGCTCGGCGGGCCGCCCGTCCTGGACCGCGATTTCCACTGCCCCGCCCGCTAGCTTGCACGTGACATGGACGGATGTACCGGCATGGACCACGGCATTGGTGACGAGCTCGCTGGTCAGTAAGACCGCGTCGTCGATCAGGGTGTCCCGGCGGGCTGGCCGCCCTGCCAGCGGCCAGGACCGCAGCGTGTCACGCACGAACCGGCGCGCTGCCGCTGCCGCGGCCGGCTCAGGCTGGTACGCAGCGCTCGCTACCAGGACATCTCGCTCCTGCACCTGCACTTTTGACTACCCATCGCTCAACTCCGCCCAGCGGTTACCGGCCTCCGGCGGCCTGCCCACCTCGTCCGCCTGTAGCGCACCGTCAGCGGTCCATAACTCATCGTGACAGACTTGTGACGCCTCCGTTGGCAAAGCGCTGAGTCCGGCCGCCGGCGGCCTGGCCCAGCCGGCACCCGGAAGGTACTCGCGGACGACCCTGGCCGGGGCCCCGGCGACCACACAGCGGTCGGGCACCTGGCCGCGGACCACAGAGCCAGCCGCCACCACCACGTTCGCGCCGATCTGCGCCCCGGGCAGGATGACCGCGCCGGCGCCGAGCCAGCTGCCGGCGCCTATCGACACGGCCGCGTTCACCGGCCATTGGCGTCCTATCGGGATATCCGGATCGGCGTAGCTGTGGTTCTGGTCGGTGATGTAGACATACGGACCGGTGAACACGTCGGCGCCGATCACGATCGAATGGTGCGCGATGATATGACTGCCGCGGCCGATCACGCACCGGTCACCCACCCGCAGCACCGGGCTCTCCCCGAGGTCATCTCCGGGCATCAGGCCCGCGCAGAGGGTGACGTAGGCCCCGATCATGGCCTGGTCGCCGACTTCGATCCAGGCCTCCCCGTACATGTCACCGGTGGGGAACGCGATCAGCGAATGCGGCCCGAACGCGGCGAACCTGCGGCCCGCCGCGGTATCAGCAGTAATCGTCCCCGCGCGCTGGGCGGCCCGCCAGGTCCCGTGGACCAGGCCGGCCGCGGCTACACGATAACGCTGGCCTAGCGCGCGCCTCCATGACATGGCCGAACGCTACCTGGCCGCTGCACGCTGCCGCGCGCCTATCGCCTCAAGACCGGCGCGGCGCCGGCGGCGCCCGACGCGGCGAGCTGGCCGCACGCGCCGTCGATCTGCCTGCCCCGGGTGTCCCGGACGGTGACCGGAATCCCGCGGGCAGCGAGGATTGCCTCGAACTCCGCCGCCGCGCCCGGATCCGACGCGGTCCACCGCGAGCCGGGCGTCGGATTGAGCGGGATCAGGTTCACGTGCGCGGGCCGGTCCGACAGCAGCCTGGCGAGGGCCTCGGCCCGCCAGGCATGGTCGTTGACGTCCCGGATCAGCGCGTACTCGATGGAGACCCGCCGGCCGGAGGCAGCCGCGTATCCCCAGGCCGCGGTCAGCACCTCGGCGACCTTCCAGCGGCGGTTCACCGGGACAAGCTCATCGCGCAGCTCATCGTCGGGGGCGTGCAGGGAGACCGCGAGCCGTACCGGCAGGCCCTCGCCGGCGAGCCTGCCGATGGCCGGGGCCAGGCCCGCTGTCGAGACGGTGACCGCGCGCCTGGAGATGCCCAGGCCATCAGGAACCCGGTCGGTCATCCGCCGGACGGCGCTGACCACCGGGGCGTAATTGGCCAGCGGCTCTCCCATGCCCATGAACACCACGTTCGAGACCCGCCCGGGGCCGCCCGCGATCTCGCCCCTGGCCAGTGCCCTGGCCCCGGCCATCACCTGAGTCACGATCTCGGCAGCGGACAGGTTCCTGGTCAGCCCGGCCTGCCCCGTTGCGCAGAAGGGACAGGCCATGCCGCAGCCCGCCTGCGAGGACACGCACATCGTGACGCGCCCCGGATAGCGCATCAGCACCGACTCGACGAAAACGCCGTCGAACGCCCGCCAGAGGGTCTTGACTGTCTGGCCCTGATCGCAGCTGAGCTCGCGCTCGGCGGTGAGCAGTCTGGGCAGCAGGGCATCGGCCAGTGCCGCGCGGGCGCTGGCCGGAAGATCTGTCATCTCGCCGGGATCATCGGTCAGGCGGCCAAAGTAGTGCCTGGCCAGCTGATCGCCGCGGAATGGCTGCTGGCCGAGCGCAGCGGCGGCCGACCGCCGCTGGGTGGCGTCCAGGTCCGCGAGGTGCACCGGCGGCCGGGACCGGCTGCCGGGACGGCGATCGCCAGGGCCGGGCAGCCTGACGGGCGCCGCGGCGTCTGACGCCGAAGGTAGCGGGCTTGGCACCGGTGCTCCGTTCTGCCTGGTTAGATGCCGCATGTCGCGCTCGCGCTTTGCAAAGCGGCAACGATAACAGCGTATAAGGACTGTTGACCTGCAGTAAGTCGGTAGATTTCCGTACTATGCCGACGTTGCGCAGAGGGACCAGCCAGTCCAGGATAGCCGCCAGACCCGGCCAGCCGGCGATCCTGCTGGACAGCGAGAGCCCCTACGCAAGCCGGCGCGCGGTTGTGGAGTGTGACGGCACGACCACGGCGGCCTACCTGCACGACAAGACCGGCCCGATCGCCGCCACCTGGATCGCCAACCATCAGCGGGCACCGGCCGCCGCCGACCTGGCCAGGCTCGATTCTGGCCAGGCTCCGGAGATGCCGGCCGCGCACACGAGGCACCCGGATGGAACGCCGCAGCCTGAGCCGCAGTCGCTGCGCGCGCTGTGGCTTGAAGAGGGCGACGGGGTCGCGATCCTCGAGCGTGGCGAGGTGCTCGCCGTACTCCCCGGCTGGTCCAACATGGCTAAGGGGATGCCCGGCTACAGCAGGGACGTGATCGGGCAGACCCCGTTTGGCTGGTCCCTTGATGACGCGATGGAGGGCCTCCGGCCCCGGATCGCGAAGGCAGCGGAGTACTGGCGCTGGCGTTCCGACGAGAACGCGTGGGCCGGCTTCCAGCAAGCGGTCCTCGGTCATCTGCTCACCAGGCTCGGCCCCGGCGGACGGTACTGGGACGTCGGCAGCGGCCGGCAGCCGCTGGCGGGCGTCTCCGAGCGGCCGCCCACCGCCCAGCGCCCCTACACGGTCCTGTCCACCATCGGGATGAGCTGCCAGCGCATGCCGGTGGTCGAGCAGCAGGGCGATGATCCTTCTGCCGCCGCCAGGATCGAGCTCGCCATCGCGACCACGATGCCGAGCACGGATGCGGCCCGGATCTTCTTGTGGCTGGCCCAGTATCCATGGCGTGAGATCACCTGGCTCGGTTCCGGCCACACGCTTCCCTGGTATCACGAGCCCGCCACCTTCCCGCTCAGCGGCGGCAACGAGGCCGTGCTGCTGCTCGCCGAGCCGGGCGCGCTGATCGGGCCCGAGGTCCCCGATCTGGACCGGTTCACGGTCAGCTCCGAGCCGGTCCGGTGGCTGTGGATCATCCCGGTCAGCGCGCCGGAACGCGCGCTGGCGACCGAGCGCGGGCCCGCCAGCCTGGTCACCCAGCTCGCCGCCCAGCGCCGCAGCTGGGTCGCTGGCTAGCGGCCGGAGTCTAGGGGCGGGGGACGAACACCGATAGCAGGAGCCAGACCACCGGGGCCACCGCGACCAGCGAGTCGAGCCGGTCCAGGATGCCGCCATGCCCCGGCAGCACGCTGCCCATGTCCTTGATCTGCAGGTCCCGCTTGATCATCGACTCGGCCAGGTCACCGAGGGTCGCGGCGGCAGCTGCCGCCGCGCCCAGGACGAGGCCCTGCCAGACCCGGCCGGACAGCAGCCACGGCAGCAGCAGGGCGCCGGCGATGAGGCACGCGGCGACCGAGCCTGCCAGTCCCTCCCAGGTCTTCTTCGGGCTGATGGACTGGGCCAGCGGGTGCCGCCCGAACAGGACGCCGGCCGCGTAGCCGCCGATGTCACTGCAGATCGTCAGCACGACGAAGATGAGCGCCTGGCGCGCGCCGCCCGGTTTCGCGAGCATCAGCGCGACGAAGACCGCCATCAGCGGCAGGTACGCCAGGGCGAAGACGCCCGCCGTCAGGTCACGCAGGTAGCCGTCCGCCCCGCCGCGCAGCCGCCACGCCAGCAGCGCGAACACCGAAAGGGCCAGGGCCGCCAGCGCCGCGGTGGCGCCCTCCCAGTAGGCCAGGGTGTACATCGCGGCGCCGCCCGCCGCGACCGGCACCAGCGGCAGCCGGATGTCGCGGGTCTTCAGGGCCCGGCTCAGCTCCCAGAGCGCGACCGCGACGATCACGCCCACATAGGCGAGGAACGTTACCTTGACCGTGAAGAGCGTGACGAGCACCAGCGCGCCGAGGAGACAGCCGACCGCGGCTGCCGCCGGAAGGTTGCGGCCCGCGGTGATCGGCTTTCGCTCGCTCAACCGGACCGCCCTATCGCGCCCGGGTTTCCGGCAGCCGCAGCCGGGCGCCGCGTCCTGCTGCCGGGCGCGGCATCCGGAGTCCTGGTGGGCGTGCGCGCCCCTCCGCTTCGCCGCGGCCGGCCGGCCGGGATCCCGCTATATGTCAAGCAGCTCGGTTTCCTTATGCCTGAGCAGCTCGTCGACCTGGCTGACATAGGCATGCGTTAGCTCGTCGAGTTCCCGCTCAGCCCGGCGGCCGTCGTCCTCGCCAGCTTCACCATTCTTGACCAGCTTGTCCAGCGAGTCCTTGGCATGCCGGCGGATATTGCGGATCGAGATCCGGCTGTCCTCCGCCTTGTGCCGCGCGATCTTGATGAACTCCCGCCTGCGCTCCTCGGAAAGCTCAGGGAACACCACCCTGATGATCACGCCGTCGTTGGATGGGTTCACCCCCAGGTCGCTGCTCCTTATCGCCTTCTCGATCGCCGGGAGCGACGACTTGTCGAACGGCTGGATGATCACCATCCGGGGCTCGGGCATGTGGAACGAGGCCAGCTGGTTCACCGGCGTCTGCGTTCCGTAATATTCGGCCGTGATCTTGTTGAACATCGCAGGATGCGCACGCCCGGTGCGGATGCCGCCGAACTCCTCCTTGGCGACCACTACGGCCTTCTCCATCTTCTCCTCAGCCTCGAGGATGGTCTCGTCAATCACAGCGGCTCCCGTGCTTCGGTAGGCGTACCGGGGCGCGCCCCCCGGCCCGCCCGCGTGCTTCCATCGTGCTCCAAGCCCGCACAGTCATGCCACGCCATGCCATCAGCGGCCGAACCGGCCCACCAGGGTGCCGATCCGCTCGCCGCGCACCACCCGGGCGACGTTGCCTTCACCCAGCAGATCGAAGACGACAATCGGCAGGTTGTTGTCCATACACAGGCTAACCGCCGTGGCGTCCATGACCCCGAGTTCGCGGCGGAGCACCTCACCGTAGTCCAGCCGGCTGAAGCGGACGGCGCCCGGCATCTTGTGCGGATCCGCGTCATAGACCCCGTCGACCTTGGTTCCCTTGAGCACCGCCTCGGCGCCGATCTCGAGCGCCCGCTGGGCCGCGCAGGTGTCGGTCGAGAAGAACGGCGCGCCAAGGCCAGCGCCGAAGATCACCACGCGGCCCTTCTCCAGGTGCCTGATGGCCCGGCGCGGGATATAGGGCTCAGCGACCTGGCCCATGGTGATGGCCGTCTGCACCCGGGTCTCCACGCCGTTCTTCTCCAGCACGTCCTGGAGGGCCAGGCAGTTGATGACAGTGCCGAGCATGCCCATGTAGTCGGCACGGGCCCGGTCAATCCCGCGCTCGGCCAGCGCCCTGCCGCGGAACATGTTGCCGCCACCGACGACCGCGGCGATCTGGATGCCCTCCCTGGCGGCACCGGAGATCTCCGCGGCGATGTGGATCACTGCGTCAGGGGAGATCCCCAGCGGCTCGCGGCCGGCGAAGGCCTCGCCGGAGAGCTTGACCACAACACGGTGCCAGGCGGGATGAGCTACGCCGAGCGGTCCTTCTGTCGGCTCCTGCACAGGGTGCATCCTTTCCCGCAATCCGTTCCGGCTCAGCCTGCCTGGCCGATCTGGAACCGGGCGAAGCCGCGCACGGTCACGCCATGCTCGGCTAGTAGCTGCCTGACGGCCTTCTTCGGGTCCCGCACGGACGCCTGCTCCACCAGCACGGTGTCCTTGAGGAACGCGTTCACGCGGCCTTCCACGATCTTGCCGATGGCCTGCTCCGGCTTGCCCTCGTCCCTGGTGATCTGCTCGGCTATCCGCCGCTCGTGGGCCAGCACGTCGTCGGGCACCTCGTCCCGCGTGACGTACCGCGGCCGCATGGCCGCGACCTGGTGCGCGATGTCCTGCCCGGCCTGCGGGGCATCGGAGTCAAGCTGCACCAGCACGCCCAGCGTGGGGGGCAGGGCCGGGTCAGACTTGTGCAGGTAGCTGGTCACGAAGCCGTCCTCGAACCGGGCGAACCTGCCGAGTTCCAGCTTCTCCTTCAGCGAGGCGCTGGCCTCCTCGATCAGCGCCGTCGCGGTCTGGCCGGGCCGCACCTCCAGGCCGAGCACAGCGAGCCTGTCCGCCGCGCCCGACGGCAGCGCCGCCTTCGCGATATCGGCAGCGACCTGCTGGAACACGTCTGTCTTGGCGACGAAGTCGGTCTCGCAGTTGAGCTCGAAGAGCACGCCCGAGCGGTTGCCGTCCAGCTCGGCGGTGACCAGGCCGTTCGCGGCTGTCCGCCCGGCCCGCTTGTCGACGTCCTTGGCGCCCTTACGGCGCAGGATCTCGACCGCGGCGTCAAAGTCGTCCGCCTCTACCAGGGCATTCTTGCAGTCCAGCATGCCCGCGCCGGTCAGCTCACGAAGCCGTTTCACGTCCGGAGCGCTGTAGTCCATGTCCTCATCCCTCGTCTATCTCGTCACGGGGCAGCAGCCAGCCCGGCACTACATCGCCGGGCCGCCTGCCGGTCAGGCCGAGTCCGGCGCTGACTACTCCCCCTCAGTCCCGGAGGCCGCATCGGCCGGCGCGGCAGCATCGCCGGCTGGCGCGCCGTCGCCGGCTGGCGCGCCGTCGCTGGCTGACGCGCCGTCGGCGCCGGGCGCCGGTGCAGCGTCTGCGCTGGCTGTCGCGTCGGCGGCGGCTGTCGCGTCGGCGGCGGCTGTCGCGTCGGCGGCGGCTGCATCGCCCGCAGGTGCTGGTGCATCGCCTGCCGGAGCCGCGCCGTTGGCGAGAGCCGCACCATCAGGTGCAGTGCCTCCGTCGGCACCCGCCGCTACTGCGCCATCGGTTGCCCTGCCTTCGAGCAGCGCCCGCTCCCACTCGGCGAGCGGCTCCTCGGTGCCGAGCATGCCGTCAGCCGCCGCTGACGGCTTCTCCTCGCCCGCGGCCGCGCCGGCCCGGGCGATCAGGCCGTCCGCGACAGCATCCGCGACCACCCTCGTGAGCAGGGCGACGCTGCGGATCGCGTCGTCATTGCCAGGGACCGGGTAGGTCACCTCGTCAGGGTCGCAGTTGGTGTCCAGGATCGCGATGACCGGAATGCCGAGCTTGCGAGCCTCGCTGACCGCGATGTGCTCTTTCTTCGTGTCGACCACCCAGAGCGCGCTAGGCACCCGGGCCATGTCCCGGATCCCGCCCAGCGAGCGCTCCAGCTTGTCCCGCTCACGCCGCAGATGCAGGAGCTCCTTCTTGGTCAGGCCAGAGGCGGCGACATCGTCGAAGTCGATCTCCTCAAGTTCCTTGAGCCGCTGCAGGCGCTTGTAGACCGTGGCGAAGTTGGTCAGCATGCCGCCCAGCCAGCGCTGGTTCACGAAGGGCATTCCGACCCTGCGAGCCTGCTCGGCGATGGCCTCCTGGGCCTGCTTCTTGGTGCCGACGTACAAGACGGAGCCGCCATGGGCGACGGTCTCCTTGATGAACTCATACGCGCGGTCGATGAAGTCCAGCGACTGCTGGAGATCGATGATGTAGATCCCGTTGCGCTCGGTCAAGATGAAGCGCTTCATCTTCGGATTCCAGCGCCTGGTCTGATGACCGAAATGTACGCCGCTCTCAAGCAGCTGCCGCATGGTGACGACCGGTGCCATCCCGGTGTCCCCTTCCTGTCGTGCGCCCGCCCTTATCCGCGGGCGCTCCCGGTTCCTCCCTGGCGTCCGAACGAGCCCACCGCGGGACAAGATCCCGCGGACCGGTGAGCTGCGTTCCGCCCGGAGCCAGAACCGGCCTCCTGTGCGGTAGACGGACGCGCGAATTTGACCACCGGACGCGAACAGGCTTCCGCGCGCGCCATGGCGGCCTTGCGTAGTCTACATGCCTGTGCCTGGTTCGCGCCGGGTCCGCTGGGGGCAGCAAAACCGTCGCCCGTTACGCCCTCGGGTGCGCCTGACGGTAGGCGGACAGCAGCCGCTCCGCCGATACGTGCGTGTAGATCTGGGTGGTCGCGAGCGAGGCGTGGCCGAGGATCTCCTGCACGCTCCGGAGATCCGCGCCGCCCTCAAGCAGATGCGTAGCCGCCGTATGACGCAGTCCGTGCGGACCGGTGTCAGGCACCGACTCCGCGGCGGCGATCCGGGCATGCACGACCCGGCGCGCGGTACGCGGATCCAGGCGGCCGCCGCGCCTGCCGAGGAACAGGGCGGCGCCCGACCGCGGGGTGGCAAGCCGGGGACGGCCGGCCCGGTGCCATTGGTGCAGGGCCCGCGCGGCGGGAGCGCCCACCGGCACAACCCGCTCCCTGCCGCCCTTGCCGAGCACCCGCACGCTGCGCCGCTCGCCGTCCACGTCACCGACGTCGAGCCCGCACAGCTCACTGACCCTGATGCCGGACGCGTACAGCAGCTCCATGATCGCCACATCCCGCCAGGCAATCGCGGCAGCGGCCTCGGCAGCGCTGGCGCTGGTGCTGGTGCTGGCGCTGGCGCCGGCCACCTCTGCCGGGCGGCTAACAGTGGGCGCGGCCGCGGGGGCGGGGGCGGCAGCCGCAGCCGCGGCGAGCACGGCGGTTATCTGCTCTCGGGCCAGCACCTGCGGCAGATGACGGTGTGTCTTGGGCGTCCCCAGCAGCATTCCCGGGTCACCGGCCAGCCAGCCGCTGGAGCATGCGAACCCGGTGAACGCCCGCGCCGCCGCCGCCCGGCGGGCCAGCGTGGCCCGCGCCCGCCCGCCCGCATGCTGGGCGGCGAGCCAGGACCTGATCACGGCGATGTCCAGGTCAGCGAGCCCGGTCAGGCCGCCCCGGCAGGCGTGCTCAAGCAAGGAGCTCACGTCGCCGAGGTAGGCGCGGACGGTGTGCGGCGACAGGCCGCGCTCGGCAGCCAGGTGCCGCTGGAAGGCAGCCAGCCGCTGGTCCGCCCAGCCGGGCAGTGCGGCGCCGGCCTCCGGCCCGGCAGGCTGCACGGCATGCCTTGCGCCCGGTGTCGGCGGCGCAGCCGGCCCCGGCACGGCAGCCGGCGTCCTGGCGGGAGCGTCCATGTACCAAGTGTCGGCTATCCAGGGGCTCGGGCCGGCGCGACACGTGGCCGCCGGCCGGCGGGTCATTCTGCTTCCGCACCCCGCCAGCCGGTACCCGATCGCTGCGCGAAGCCGGCTGCTGCGAGCGGCCGGAGGCAGCGCGGCACCGTATCCAGGCTGGCCCCGGCCCGGACGGCGATCTCCGCCGAGCCGACATCCTGTGCCTGGCCGGCGCCCGGTCAGGCGGCCGCCCGCTGGCCGCGGCACCCTGCCGGGCGATCGCATCGACGAACTCACGGCGACCCGCGTAGACAACTAATCCGAAAATCGGAGAGTTACCGGGCGCGCGGCAGCTCTCCGATTTTCGGATTAGACGCCAGGTTGCGCGCGGACGTCAGGTCGCTCATTCGGCTGGCCTATGAGGCCCAATATTCACAGGCACGCCAATGGCAGCTGATCTTGAAACCAGAGAGGTGTTATCTGGGCAGCCGGCTGGCTGCCCAGCGATCAAGCTGGTGTCCCGGATGTCGCGGATGGCCTGGTCCAGTTCGTCGACGGCGTGGCAGATCTCGGGAGCCGCGCGATGTTCGCCGATCAGCCCGAGAGCGGCCTGGAGGTGCAGTCCCGCGCCGAACAGCCGGCGGACCACCACGTCCGCCGGGCCCTGGGCAATCCGGTCGTGGACTCCGGCTAGACGCAAGGTAGTTCCTGCTCGGCTGGCTGCGTTGTTGCTCTCAGCGGTTAGCTCGCGGCCGGCCGTGAGATCCCGGGTTGGCTGCAGTCGGGACGTATCCGGCATCAGTGTCACGGTGCTGGCTGAGGCGGCTGGTGAGTGTGTCGGTGGTGCATCGCTGAGGCTCCTTGGTCCGTGGCCTAGTCAGGTTCGGCCGTGCCGCCAGGTCCATAGCGACGCGGGCGCTTGCATTCTTGACGTGACCTCGTGCGGGACAGTTCGGACGCTAATTCACGAGCTTGCGCTGGTTCTGTTCCCTGTTGCCGGACTAGGCGGGGCAAGTGTGCTGGTCAGGCCGGTGAGGAGGATGTCGAGGCCGCGTTCGAGTTCGGCGGCGCCGTCGTAAGCAGCCAGGACCGGAGCCAGGCTGCGGAGCAGCGGGAATTCGCCGATCGGCAGCCGGTGCAGCCCGAGCCGCAGCAGGTCGTCGGTCTCGTCGGGTTTCTCGATGAGTTCCTGGAGCTCATTGAGCACGTGTCCGTGCAGGAAGCCGAACAGGGCCCGGTAGATGTGCAGGGCGTCAGGTCCGCTGAAGCCGACACCGGTGAGCAGGGCGAGGATACCTTCGAGCGGCCGCAGCGTCCCCTGCGGCCGGAGGCCGAGCGGGGTGCCCAGGGGCCGGGTGACCAGCAGCGGCACCACGTAGGGATGGGCCAGGGCCAGCTGCCGGTAGTCCCGGGCGACGGCGCGCAGCTGGGCGGCCCAGTCGGGATCCGCGGAATCGACCTTGAGCTGAGCAAGGACCGTCTCGGCGACGCCGTCGAGCAGGGCTGCCTTGTTCGGCGCGTGCCGGTAGAGGATCATCGGGTCGCGGTCCAGGGCGCGGGCAAGGCGGCGCATGGATAGCCCGTCGACGCCATCCCGGTCGATGATCTCCAGCGCGGTGGCCAGCACCAGCTCACGGGTGATCTTGCCGGTCCCGTTGGCGGCAGCGTCCTGGACGGTGCGGTCACCCGGCGGTGGGGTCATGGCGATAGCACCTTCTTCATATGGCAAGCTGACGTTCATTCGCGCTGCATGTCTACGCGCTGACCAGATACTAGCAGTCATGCTCTACTGTAGGTCTACGGCGTAGAAATGCGGAGTCCGCCATGGCGGCTATCAAGCTGAAGCACATCCAGCTGCCCGACAGCATGAAGCGGGCGATGGCCCGGCAGGCCGAGGCCGAGGGCGGGTCTATGGCCGCCGCCGCGCTCGGCGCCGCCTCCGGGATCATGATGGCCCGCCCGCTGGCGCTGCAGTTGCGCACCTGCAGAGCCTGGTCGAGATGGGCGCGGACAAGAACATCACCGTGGTGTTCCCGGCCCCGCTCATGACCATCATCGCCGAGCTGCACCGCGGCGCAGGCGCTACGCCGCCGACCGAGGAGCAGGGCCCGTCAACCAGTAGGAGAAAGAAGATGGGAGCAGCATGGACGTGCTCAGGCACGGTCACGAGCGGGTCCGCCTCGCTCAGGACCCCGGCCGCCTCTGCTGCTACGTGCAGGCATCGAACCCTGGGACGGGAACCCATGAGTGAGGGCGCGCTGCACGTCGTTTTCGGCACCGGGCAGGTGGGACTCACCCTCGCGGCCCGGTTGGCCGGGCGCGGTGTCGCAGTCCGGGCCGTCTCGCGCCACCGGCCCGCGGCCCTCGCCGACGGCGTCGGCTGGCGCGCCGCGGACGCCACCGACCGCGAAGCCGCCGTCGGCGCGGCCAACGGCGCATCAGTCGTCTACCAATGCCTCAACGCCCCGTACACCCAGTGGCCGGAGCTGTTCCCGCCGCTGCAGCAGGGCGCATTGACCGCAGCCGAACGCACCGGCGCCCTCCTGGTAACCCTGGAGAACGTCTATGCCTACGGGCCGGCCGGCGGCAAGCCGATGACCGAGGACCTCCCTCTTGCCGCTACGACGTCCAAAGGCCGGATCCGGGCAGCGATGACCGCAGAGCTGCTAGCCGCCGCGGAGGCCGGCCGAGTCCGTATCGCCATCGGGCGTGCGTCGGATTTCTTTGGTGCGGGCGTCACGGAGTCCAGCCTCGGTGAGCGGGTCTTCGGCAATGCCCTGGCCGGCAAGCGCGCCGATTTCATCGGCAACCCTGACCGGCCGCACACCTACAGCTACGTACCCGACATCGCCGCCGGGCTGGAGACACTTGGCACCGACGAGCGGGCCGTCGGCCAGGTATGGCACCTGCCCGGCCCCGAAACCGTAACCACCCGTGCGCTCCTCGACCTTGTCGCCGGGGAGGTCAGCCACCCCGTCGGGATCCGCAACCTGCCCAAGCTCGTCATGCGCGCTCTTGGACTGGTCAACCCCTTGATGCGTGAGCTGGCCGAAATGGCCTACGAGTTCGAGGAACCGTTCGTCCTCGACACCACCAAATACGAGTCCACCTTCGGGACCGCCGTCACCCCGCTCGCCGCCGCGATCACCCACACGATCGACTGGTACCGAACCCGAGCAGGAGCAAAGTGATCATGTCAGGGTTGCCGACGGGTAACCAGCTGAGCCCAGCTGTTGCGTGGTCACATCGCGTACGCCGGGTGGGAGGCTTCATCCAGCTAGCTTTCGCGGCCTTCTAGCTTGTCCGCGGTGCGCTCACCATCGGCGGGGGAGCCGGGACCGCATTGACGGGGGTTGCCTTCGTCGCCGTTGATCGGACCGCTGCTGCTCTGGCTCGACCATCTCGTACACATCCCCCGCTACCGGCCGGCCGGCGTGGCGCTGACCATCGGACCGGTCGTGCTCGTCGCCACGATGTCAGGATCTGCCCTGGCCGCCACCACGGGCATCGCCGCCGGTGTCCTCCTGCTCGGCACCGCCACCGCCGGCTTCCACGACCTCGCGGGCCTCCGGCCCCGCCGCTTGCCTAAGCCGACCCGGCTCAGCACTCAAGTCCCGTGACCACCCGCCCGGAAGCGCCACGAGAGGATCCGGATGTTCTCAGCCGGTGATCGAGGCGCATCATCTCACCGGGCGCGACGGGGCGATCCTCGCGGTGGCGGTTTCCACGAGGTCGGCGCGCACCGTCGGCGCCGCTGGCCGCTGGCATCCGGCGCGATACGCACCCGCTCCCATGTGGTCATGCCTGCTTTCGCACCCGCCAGCCGGTACCCGATCGCTCGGCGAAGCCGGCTGCTGCGAGCAGCCCGAGGCAGCGCAACACCGTATCCAGGCTGACCCCGGCCCGGACGGCGATCTCGGCCGGGCCGCCGCCGCCCCGCGCCGGGATGGCCTCAAGGACCGCCGCCGAGTCCAGATCCAGGGCATCGCGCGGCACCACCGGCCCCCGGCGCCGCTCGCCCAGCCCGTCACCCGCCGGCGAGATGAGCTCGACGACATCCGATGCGCCGGTAACCAGGACGGCGCCCCAGTCCCTGATGATCTCGTGACAGCCCGCCGAGAGGGTTGACGTCACCGGGCCCGGAACGGCCATCAGCGGGCGGCAGAGGTCGCGGGCGTGCTTGGCGGAGCTCAGCGCCCCGCTGCGCAGGGCCGCTTCGACGACCACGGTGCCACGGCTGAGCGCCGCAATCGCCCTGTTGCGGATCAGGAAACCGGGCCTGGTCGGCGCCCGGTCGGGTGGCCACTCGCTGATCACGGCACCCGCACGGGCGATCGCGTCGAAGAGCTCATGATGGCCTCGGGGGTATCCGTAGCTGACTCCGCTGGCCAGCACCGCGATGGTGGTACCACCCGCAGCCAGCGCCGCCCGGTGGGCGCAGCTGTCGATGCCGTAGGCGCCGCCCGAGATCACGGCCCATCCGCGTTCCGCCAGTGCCGCGGCCATCTCGGTGGCGACGTGCGTGCCATAGCCGGTTGCCGCGCGCGCTCCCACGACTGAGACCGAGCGCAGGCAGGCGAAGCGCAGGTCCGCGCTGCCGCGCAGCCACAGCACGAGCGGCCGGGCGTCGCCGAGCACATCGAGCTGGGTAGGCCATTCCGGATCGCCCGGGCACACGGTACGGAGGCCCGCGCGTTCCCAGGCAGCGAGCCTGGAGTCGGCCGGAACCGCGCCGAGCCGCGCCGCCCACCGCTCGATTGCGTGACCCAGCCCGGGGATGCCGCTGCGCCCGGGTGCGCCGACCGTGTCCGGTGGGCGGCCGTCGCAGATCGCGGCGAATGCCTCGGCCGGGCCGCAGGCGCGCAGCAGCGCGCCGAGCGCGAGATCGCCGGGCTCGGCCACGAAGCTCAGCGCGATGCGCGCGAAGCGCTCCGGCCCGGGCACCGCGGCCGTCACTGCCCGGCCCGCCACCGCGATGCCAGCCCGTCACCCGAGCCGTCCCGCTCAGCTGCCCTGCCTCGCTGTGCCGCCGTACGGTTCAACCTCACCACCTCCGGTTCCTGAGCGTGCCGGAGGGCTGGCCCCAGCCGCCGGCTGACGAGGCTGCCGTGGACAAGCAGGGCATGTACCGGCCTGGCTGTGGATACCGCTGCCGAAATGTCAGATCCGCATGCTCTCGATGCGCCAGATCGGTGTGCTGAGGCTGGGCCAGGCCCAGCCCGGCGCCGCTCGTGCTCGTGGCTGCGCTGGGCCGGGTGATCCCGAGCGTGACGGAGAGCGGGCCAAACCGCCAGGGGCAGTACCCAGGCAGCACGTGCGCGCGTCTGAACGTACAGGTAGTTCGCAGCACCGGCCTCGTCCAGCGCGTCGAGGCGGGTACGGTCAGCGACCGACAGATCCGGCATCTGCCTAGATGGACATTCCGGCCTTGGCCAGAATGTCAGTCTGAGTGCCGATGCGGAGGGGATCGCGGTTAAGCGGGACTATGACCGTGCGCTCACCTTTACGCAGCTTGCAGTGGCTTCCACGGGTGTGAATGACCGCGAAGCCCTCGCTCTCCAGGAGCTTGATCATTTCCTTGCTGGAGAGCCGTGGCGTGCGGGGACTCACGCAGCTGTCAGCGTTATGTCGAAAGAGGTCACGACCGGGTGTGAGATGGGCTCGGGAAGCGGCTCGTCTTCCAAGTACAGCTCGACGGCCTCGCGGAGCATGGCGAGAGCCTCGTCCAGCGTGTCGCCCTCACTGGTAACGCCAAGCTCCAGGCAGCGCGCCACGTAGCCGCCCTCCTCGGGAGTGAGGCTCGCAGTCAAGGTGATAGTCCGGTTGGTCACCCCACCATGGTAGATCTATCAGGCTCGTTAGGCCCGTCACGGGCATGCGACTGCCTGACTGAATCGCCGCAGGCGTGCGCGGCTAGTGTGTCTGCATGCCGTAGGCGCCGCCTGATGTCCCCTGTCAGCGATCGGCAGCAGCGCGCACCAGGCAGCATGCCGCCGGATGCCTGCGGAAGGACCACCAACTACTCGGGTTCTCGGCTAGCACCTAGCCTCGCGGCGATGATGCTCGTTCGCCACCTGATCACTGGCCGTGGCGGCACCTGAGCGCGGACGGCCGTTGGTCACGGCGATGCAGGTGCCGCCCGCGGCCCCGGCCGAGAACGCGCCTGCGCAACTCGGCGCCGGCTTCGAGTCCGTCACCTGCATACGGCCCGCCAGCGACGCGCCCGTGATCATCCGCGACGCCACGGTAGCTGCTGGCTACGTAGCCAGCGTGGCCAGCCACTACCAGGACGAGATCGCCCGTCCCTGGGACGATGTCGTCGAGGACGTACGCCAGCACGTGCAGACGGTCATCGACGGCAAAGGAGCCTTCATCACCTCCGGTGATCTTGCCGCCTTCGTATGCCAGTGACGCGTCCCGGTCGCCGTCTGCGAGAGCGTGGCGAGCGTGACCTCGCAAAGCTATCTGGCGCTTGCGCCAATCGATGAAAACAGCTGCGGCGAGGGCAGGCACTCTGGAGGCGCCGACTTCGTCACGAAGCGTCACTGCCGACCTGGGAGCGGGCGTGCGATATCCGCCTTAATGTACGCCCCAGAGGCTACGCAGTGTTGGCAGCGGTGGCGCACAGAGCGGGCCGGTCTGGGTCCGGTCGCCTGCGTCCCTTTGGTAACGAGATCGGCCCCGGCAGGGACGCTGCCGGGGCCGATGTCAGTTGCTGGATGCGGCGCTTAGTTGCCGGCGGAGATGGGTGTCTTCACGTGGCGGAACACGTTGCTTAGCAGGCCATGGGCGGTTACCGGCTTGCTGAGCCAGATACCGATCGCATCGCGGGAAATGAGGTTGCGGGCGATCGTGACGCTGACGGGCGTGCCACCGGAGAACACCAGCACCCCGGTCGTCTGCAGATCTTCGGGGGAAGCAGGCGAGTCGAGCGGATCGCCGTCGATGTTGTTCTTGCCGATGACATTGCCGATGATCTTGTTGCCGCTCAGGTCCTCGAACTGGCCAGGGCCGATCGTGTGGGCGTGCATGGTCACGCCAGACAGCCCGTTGCCGGCGATGTAATTGCCCACGACCAGGTTGTTATACGAGGCGGTCCCGGCTGAGGCGTTGGCAAAGAGCACGCCCGCGCCGTCGCCTTTCAGCCCGTTGAACGTCACGATGTTATGCGCGATCACGTTGTCATACACCCCGGCGACCGACGGCTGCGGATTGCCTGCGGCATCCACGGCATCGGGGTTGTGCCCCGGCACGGTGATCCCGCAGTCGGTGGCGTTCCTGGTGACGACGTTGTCCTCGATCGCGTTGTGGTCGGTCGGTCCGGTCTCGTCGGTCAGCAGGATCCCGCCGGAGTTATCTCTGATCAGGTTCCCGCGGATCTTGGAGTACGCGACGCTCAGGAAATGAACGCCCTCGCCGCAGTCACCGGGGACCTGTCCCTCCGCGGCGCATTCGAAGTATGTCGAAACGGGCGGGACGCCGCCGCCGAGGTCATTGTGGACCACGGCATTGTGCTCGATCGAGATGTCACGGATGGTGCCGGTCACCCCCGCAGCGAGGATGCCCTCGCCCAGGGCGTCCCTGACCGTGAAGCCACTGAACTGGACATGTGAGCTGAGGATGACCACGCCGGCGAAGATGGTCAGCGGCCCGGCTCCCGGCACGGTGACCGTCAGCGCCGGGGTGACATTCTTCTCCTCGATGATCGCTCGCCTGCCCTCCAGAGACAGCGGCTTGCCGATGACCACCTGCTCGCGATAGACCCCCGGGCACACCACAACGGTGCCGCGTCTGGGGGCCGCGTTGATCGCCGACTGGATCGTACGGAAAGCGGCCGAATGGCAGGACCGGTCGGCGTTCGACACGCTGCCCTGCCGGGACACATACACCACGCCGTGGTGCCCGCCGTGCCAGCTTGCGTCGGCTGAAGCCGCACCCGCCTGCGCGATCAGAGCGCCGGCGACCACGACCGGTGCCAGGAGAGCGCCCGCTATGCGAGCCACTCGACGACATCTCATGATCCTCCCCCTTCGAGCGAACACTGGATTAGCCGCAAATCAGCCCAATCATCGCTATCTTCGGGCTGAAGAGGCCAGTGATAAGACGTGTGACGAACCGCACAGGTGTACATAAACACCGGAAATCGTCCTCGATAAAGCTGACCGCTGACATCACGGGAGCAATTTCCATCCGAGGGATCGCCGGAGACCGAGCGCCAGGAACCCCGGTATGCGGCTTGTGCGGCGACCGCGCCAGGTCCGGGAAGCAGACGAGCACCACGTCCACGCAGCTCTTGGCGGCCACCTCCCACAGCCGCTGCAGAGCCATGCACACCGCTGTGGCACCAGCACGCCCTTGGCCTACCATCTGGTCCGGCGCAGTCTGTGAGCCCAAAGCGCGCGCCTGCAGCACCCGGTTCCGCAGATTCCGGATTGCGGAAGCGCCGGACCCGGCGGGATGCCGGCCGCCGAGCGGCGCCGACCCGCACATCGCTGGCCGGGTTCGGGGGCATTACCTACCTGCCGGAGCAGCCTCCAGCAGGCCGGGGTCACACTGAGCCGATCCGAAGGCCGACACCCCGGGCTACGCCGATAGATGGCATCACGGTGAGTGATGGAGAAGATCAGGGAGAACACGCACTGAGCCGCCTTACCTGCATCGACCAGTAGCCGCAACCCGTACCGATTTGGGTTTTCAGG
>ODAK010000504.1_pt1 | contig 45112 bp, 46 predicted proteins | sample 1539591 | NCBI WGS metagenome assembly ODAK01 (sample SAMEA3539303, study PRJEB22396) | soil metagenome | biome: tundra; feature: field; material: soil | place: USA | collected 2010-05 | depth 0.15 m
AAGACCCATCCGCACTGGCGGTTCGTGCACACCCCCAACCACGCCAGCTGGCTCAACCAGGTCGAGTGCTTCTTCGGGATTCTCTGCCGCCAACTGCTCAAGCACGGCCACTTCGACACCCCCCAGGACCTCGCCGAGCAGATGCTCGCCTACATCGAGACCCGCAACCAGACCGCGACAGCGTTCCACTGGACTTACACCGGCAAGGTCCTCGGCGCGTGATCCACGACCATCAGGACAGGACTTACAGGAGACACCACTAGAAGGCCCCTAGCCGAAGGTGAAGTCATACGCGCTGACCCCGGGTGGCAGCTGGACGGTCAGGGTGTGCTGCCCGGCGCTGGGCAGGGACACGAGCGAATAAAGCCGCTGGCCCACGATGGTGACCATTCCACTGTGGACGTCGGCCCCGGCGTCGGCGGCCGAGACCGGGTGGCCGTCGAGCAGGATCCGGCCGCTGCGCGGCTGGTTGCCGGCCGAGGTCAGCACGAGATAGACGTGTCCGGCCTGAAAGCGGCCCACAATCGACGCGCCAGCGGAGACGGGACTGGCCGACTGCGCGGTGATCTTCCATGTTCCGTGCAAGCCGAACTCGTTTGGCTGCGGGTTGGTCACCCCCGCGTAGAAGTGCGTGCCGGGTTGCAGCGGCTGGGCGAAACCCTGCGCGCGATCCGGGTTCAAGTAGGTCTCGGGCGTGGCCAGCTGAGTGGATGGCATGATCGCCGTGGCCGTCATCGGCGGCGGCAGCTGCCTGGCACCTGCCTCGGAGAGCAACTCGCGGACCGCCGCCTCGTCCTGCTTGTAGTCGCCCTCGCCGAACTGCGTGTGCCTGACCTGTCCGCGTGAGTCGATCAGGTACTCGGCCGGCCAGTACTGGTTCTGAAAGGCGTTCCACGTGCCGTATTCGTTGTCCTGGACGACGGGATAGCGAAGGCCGTCGGACTGGATCGCCTGCTCTACGTTGCCGGCGTCCTGCTCGAAGGTGAACTCGGGCGTCTCGACGCCGATGATCTCAAGGCCGTAGCGGTGGTAGGTGGCATACAGGCCCTTCAGGAACGGCAAGGTGCGGATGCAGTTGATGCACGTGTAGGTCCAGAAGTCGACCAGCACGACGTGCCCGCGCAGCCCCGCCAGGGTCAGCGGGGCGCCACCGGGTGTGTTGAACCACCGCTGGGTCTTGGTGAACTCGGGCGCGGTGCCGAGATCGGGCAGCGACGGCGTCTTGACCCCCGGGATCGAGACGCCGACCCGGTCGGTGACGGGGCTCGCTGAGGCCTGGCTCTGGCGTTCGGCGAAGCGCGACGGCGGCCGCAGCGAGGCCAGGCGCTTCTGCACCGCGCTCGAGTTCTCCAATGAGCGGGTGGGATCGACCAGGAAGGCGGGCAGACTCGTGTCCTTGGCCAGCGCCTCCTCAAAGCGCACGTCGAGATTGGTCGCCATCACCAGAGCGGTCGCCAGCAGCACTACGCCGAGCGTGCGCTCGACCACGTGGCCCCGCGCTGAGCGGCGGATGCGCTCGATCACCGCCCGGCCACCGAGCGCGTAGAGCAGCAGCACGGCGCCGAGCCCGATCGAATAGGACAAGGCCACCACGACGACCCGCGCCGAGGCGCCGCCGGACGCGCTGACCGACGTGACGGCCGCGAGGATCGGCCCGGCGCAAGGGGCGCAAACGAAGCCGAGTGCGCCGCCGACGCCGATGCCTGACCAGAATCCGTCCCCCCGGGTGCGCGGACCGAACCGCGCCAGGCGGGAGAGCGGCGCCTGCACCCGCTCGGCCAGTTCGGGGACCAGCATCACCACGCCGAAGGCGATCAGCACGACGATCGCCAGCGTCCTCGCTGCGCTCCCGTCCAGCCCGACGCCCTTGACCAGCTGCGCCAGGGCGACGATCGCGATTGTGAACGTCGCGGCAAGCCCGAGCACGATTCCCAGCGGCCGCCGACGGCCGCCGACGGCGCTGGCCGACAGCAGAGCCGGGAGCACTGGCAGGACACACGGCGTAATCGCGGTTCCGGCGCCCGCGATCAGCGCAAACAGCATCAGCAGAGGCATCGGAGCCTCAGATGATGCCGATCAAAGCTTGCGATCCCGTTAACCGCCGATGGCGGACATCGTCCGCAGCGGCTGAATGAAGCCGGGCTCTCCCACGTTGTGCTTGAGCTCCTTGCGCCAGACCGCGTCACGGATGATCTGCTCCAGCTCGCCGTCGTCGGCGCCGGCTCGTATCGGCCCGCGCAGGTCGGTCTCGTTGAGCGAGAACAGGCAGGTGCGCAGGCGCCCGTCGGCGGTCAGCCGGATGCGGTTGCAGTCCGCGCAGAACGGCTCGGACACCGGGTTGATGAAGCCGATCCGCCCGTGGCCGTCGGCAAACCGGTAGACACGCGCCGTCGAACTGGGCGGGCGGGGCTCGGGCTCGAGCGGGTACACGGCCTCGATCGCTGCTCGGATCTCCTCGCCATTGAGCACCTGCTCGGGACTCCAGTTGCGATCGGCGTCCAGAGGCATGAACTCGATGAAGCGGATCTCGTAGGGAGATCGCCGGGCCAGCTCGGCGAACGGCAGGATCTCGTCCTCGGTGAAGCCGCGGATCGCCACCGCGTTGACCTTGATCGGGTAGGCCTCGGGGTACTGCTCCAGCGCCTTGAGCCCGCGCAGGACCTGGGGCAGGGCGTCACGCCTGGTGATCTGGTAGAAGCGATCGCTCTGCAGCGAGTCGACCGACACGTTGAAGCGGCTCACGCCGGCGCGGACGAGTGCCTCGGCGTCACGCTCCAGCAGGAACCCGTTGGTGGTGACCGAGACCTCGTGCACAGCTTCGGTGCGCGTGAGCATCTCCACCAGCTTCGGGAAGTCACGGCGCACGAGCGGCTCGCCGCCGGTCAGGCGGATGTCTCCGACGCCCATCTCGGCCAACAGCCCGACGAGTCTCGAGATCTCTTCAAAGCTCAAGATCTCGGCGCGCTCCAGCCACGGCAGGCCCTCGGCGGGCATGCAGTACTGACAGCGGAAGTTGCAGCGGTCGGTGACCGATACGCGCAGATCGCCGATCAGCCGTCCGTGGCCGTCGGTGAGCGGTTCCAGGAGCATCATCCACAGGCTACCCTCTCCCGCCATGCGGCCCACATCGGGGATCGTGATCGTGGTGCTCTCGTGCGCGCTGGCCGGCTGCGGCGCCAGCGCGCGTGAGGAGGTCCAGGCCAAGGTGCAGCAGTTCGCCAAGGCGACAGCCAGCGGCGACTACCAGGCGCTGTGTGAGCAGGTGCTGGCGCCGTCGCTGTTGCAACGCCTGTCCAGCGCGGGCCTCGGCTGTGAGCCGGCGATGAAAATCTTCGTGCAGAGCGTTCAGGATCCGACGCTGAGCGTGACCCGGATCAAGGTCACGGGCAAGCGCGCTTCGGCGGTGGCGCTCACCGCTGCGCGCGGGCAGCGCGCGGCGCTGGACACGATCGAGCTGATCGACACCCAAAACGGTTGGCGCGTGAGCTCGCTTGGATCGCCGGCGAAGGCCGATCAGCGATCGGCTTCTGAGGCCAGCAGCCCGTAGGCGACCATATCCTGGCGCTCGTAGGTGCCCTGCATGTAAGAGCGCAGCAGTGCCTCGCGCGTGAAGCCGGCCCGCTCGGCTACGCGCTGGGAGGCGGCGTTGCCCGTCGCGGCGAGCAGATCGATGCGCTCCAGTCCGAGCGAGCGGAAGGCCCAGGCGCAGATCAGGCGCACCGCGCGGACGGCATGCCCCTGTCCCCGCGCCGTGCGCGCAAGCCAGTAGCCGACCTCGGCGCGCGCGTGCTGGTGGGCGAAGCGCATCAGCGAGATCGACCCCAGCAGCGGGCCGTCGGTGGCCTGCACGATTGCAAACGGGGCCGAGGCTCCGGCAGCGATGGCGTCGTAGCGAGCCAGCAGGTACGCCCGGGCCTCGGACTCGCCATAGCGCGGGGGGACCCGGGTCCAGCGCACTATCTCCGGATCCTGGCAGGCCTGGACCAGCTCCGGGATGTCGCTGTCGCGCCACGGTCGCAACGCGGTAGGGTCGTCCAGCAGCGGCTCGCCGGGGAGCACGATGCGTATTCGGCGGGCCATGTCGGCCCACGATGGTAACGACGGTCCAGCCGGTGACTAATGGCCGCGACGCGGCCCTAGGCGCCGGTGGTCAGCACGACCTTGGTCGCCTCACGCGCGTCGAAGGCGCGATCGGCATCGGCGGCGTGCTCCAGCCCGACGGTGTTGCTGATCACGGCCGAGGGTGACAGGCGTCATCAGGCCGGGCTGAGCAGCTCTCGCTGCGCCGCTCGAGCGCGAGGGTCAGCGCGGGCACGTCGAGCCCTTGATCCTGCTCGGCGAGCCACCGCTCGGCCTCGCGGCGGCCGCCCAGCGCCCGCAGGCCGCGGTTTCCATGCTCGGCGGCGAAGTCGGCGAGCGCGTGCATACGCCGCGCGCGCAGCCGGCGCTGCGCGAGATCGAGTCCCTGGCGCTGGGATTCCAGCGCCTCGATCAGCTCGTCGATCCCCATCGGGGGCACGACCGAGGAGACCGCAACCACCGGGGTCCGGGTGGCGCCCAGCGAGCCCAGCGCTGCTCGCAGGTCGCCCAGCGCCCGCGTGGCCACGAGTCCCAGGTCGGCCTTGGTGACGACCAGCACGTCGGGGATCTCCATGATCCCGGACTTCAGGAACTGCAGCACGTCCCCGGAGCCCGGCTGGACGACGACGGCGACCGTGTCGGCGACATCGGCCACCTCGGTCTCTGACTGGCCGACCCCGACGGTCTCGATCACCACCAGGTCGAACGCGACCGCGAGCGCGCTGGCTGCCGCCCGCGTGGCGGGCGCGAGACCGCCGAGCCGGTCTCCGGCCGCCGTGGAGCGGATGAACACGCCGCGGTCGGATGGATCGGACTCGATACGGGCGCGATCGCCGAGCAGCGAGCCCCCGGATCGCCGTGAGCTGGGGTCCACGGCGAGCACGGCCACCGAACGCTCCGCGGAGCGCCAACCGGCGACGAGCCGGGAGAGCAGCGAAGACTTGCCCACCCCCGGCGGTCCCGTGATCCCGATGATGTGCGCGGGGGCTTCGCCGACGAGCTCCCCCGGCGACAGCGCGCCAAGCAATGCTGCGGTCTGCTCACGCGCCGTCGGGCTGCGGTTCTCGACCAGATTGAGCACCGCCGCGGCGACACTGAGGTCGCGCTTGCGCAGCCTGACGCCGAGCTCCCGCGCGTCCGCAGCGCCGGGGCTCAAGCCGGGGCGGCAGTGTCGACCCCGTGGCGCTCGCCGACCAGCGCGATGATGTCGCGCATCATCTTGTTCAGATCCCAGTCCTTGGGCGTGTACACCGCGGCGACGCCGCCCTCACGCAGGGCGTCGGCGTCGGCGTCGGGGATGATCCCGCCCACGACGACCGGCACGTCACCGGCGCCGGCCTCGTGCAGCGCCCTTAGGACGGCGGGGATTAGCTCGGCGTGCGAACCCGACAGGATCGACAATCCGATCACGTGGACGCCCTCCTGGGCGGCGGAGGTGGCGATCTGAGCGGGAGTAAGGCGAATCCCCTCGTAGACCACGTCCATCCCGGCGTCGCGAGCGCGGACCGCGATCTGCTCGGCGCCGTTGGAGTGGCCGTCCAAGCCGGGCTTGCCGACCAGGAATTTGAGCCGGCGGCCCAGGACATCGCTGATCCGCTCCACCTCGCCGCGCAGCTCGGACACGTCCTCGCTGGACACCGCCGCGGCCTCGCCGACCCCGGTCGGGGCCCGGTATTCGCCGAACACATCGCGCAGAGTCTGTGACCACTCGCCGGTGGTGGCCCCGGCCCGGGCGGCCGCGATCGTCGCCGGCATGATGTTCTCCGAGTCGTCGCGGGCGACCCGGGCCAGCTCCCGCAGAGCGGTGTCGACGGCGGTTTGGTCGCGCTGAGCCCGCCACTGCAGAAGCGCCGCGCGCTGCTGGGCCTCGACCTCCGGATCGACGACCAGGATGCCGCCGTCGGCATCGGCGGTCAGTGGCGAGGGCTCGCTTGAAGTGAAGCGGTTCATCCCCACCACGGTCAGCTCTCCGGCCTCGATCCGCCGCCAGCGCTCGCGGTGGGAGTCGACCAGCGCGGCCTTCATGTAGTCCACGGCCTGCACCGCGCCGCCCAATTCCGCGACCCGCGCCATCTCCTGACGAGCGTCCTTGGTCAGCTCGGCGACCAGGCCCTCCATCACCGTCGAGCCCTCGAAGATGTCGGGGTACTCGAGCAGGTCGGTCTCATAAGCGAGCACCTGCTGCAGGCGCAATGACCACTGCTGATCCCAGGGCCGGGGCAGTCCCAGCGCCTCGTTCCAGGCCGGCAGCTGGACCGCGCGGGCCCGGGTGTCGCGCCCAAGCGTGACCGCCAGCGCCTCCAGGGCGATCCGGTACACGTTGTTCTCAGGCTGGGCCTCGGTCAGCCCCAGCGAGTTGACCTGGACCCCGTAGCGGAAACGCCGCTGCTTTTCGTCTGCCACGCCATAGCGCTCTCGCCCCAGCTCCTCCCACAGGGCCGACATCGCCCGCAGCTTGGCGTGCTCCTCGATGAAACGCACGCCGGCGTTGACGAAGAACGAGATCCGCCCGAAAACGGCCCCCATCATCTCCCGTGGCACCCGCTCGCGGACGGCATCGAGCACCGCGATCGCGTTGCTCATCGCGTAGGCGATCTCCTGCACAGGGGTCGCGCCTGCCTCCTGGAGGTGGTACGAGCAGATGTTGATCGGGTTCCAGCGGGGCACGTGCGCGACGGTGTAGGCGATCGTGTCGGCGATCAGCCGCATGCTGGGCCCGGGTGGGAACGCATACGTGCCGCGGCTCAGGTACTCCTTCAGGATGTCGTTCTGAGTCGTGCCCTGAAGCTGGTCCTCGGCCACACCCTGCGCTTGCGCTGCGACGATGTACAGCGCCAGCAGCCACGCCGCGGTTGCGTTGATCGTCATCGAGGTGTTCATCTGGTCAAGCGGGATCCCGTCCAGCAGCGTTTGCATGTCACGCTCATGGGCGATCGACACGCCGACCTTGCCGACCTCGCCGCGAGCCAGCTCGTGATCGGGGTCATAACCGGTCTGGGTCGGCAGGTCGAAGGCGACCGACAGGCCGGTCTGGCCCTTCTCCAGGTTGCGCCGGTAGAGCTCGTTGGACCGGCGAGCGTCGGAATGACCGGCGTAGGTCCGCATCATCCACGGCCGATCGCGCTCGGACAGCCGAGCGGAGGATGATTCGGTCATGAGCGGATTGTATGAGCCGCGGGCCCGGTCCGATTAGGGTCACATAAACCCGGGCGGCAAATCGCGCCTCCGGGTTGTCCGCGTGCGACAATTGGCAGAGAAACTACGCATGCCTGACCAGAGCTCAGCCGCCACCGAGCACGCAATCCTGCAGGAGATCACGGCCCCGCTAGCGGGGCTGCCCGACGATCCTGTGTCGATCACGCACGCGGATTTCCCCGCCGCCCTGCGGGGATATGACCGGATGGCGGTCGACGCCTACGTCAAGCAGGTCAGCCAGCTGGTGGCCGAGCTGCAGGCCACGCGCTCGCCCGAGGCGGCTGTCCGCCGAGCCCTGGAGCGGGTCGGCGAGCAGATCTCGGGGATTCTTCAGCGCGCCCACGACACGGCCGAGCAGATCACCTCCCAGTCGCGGGCCGAGGCCGAGGATCGGCTGGAGCAGGCGCGTCAGGAGGCTGCGCAGATAGCCGCCGATGCCGAGCAGCGCGTCAAGGACCTGGACGCTGACACCGACCGGATCTGGGCCGAACGCCACCGGATCGTCGGCGACACCCGGGAGCTGGCCGGGCAGCTGGCGGGACTGGCCGACAGCGCGGCCGAGCGGTTCCCGCCCGCCGATGACCCCGAGGGGCAGGCCGTGCCCTACGACGACCAGGCGCCCGAGGACGACCAGGCGCACGACAGCTATCAGGCGCCCGAGGACGACCAGGCGCACGACAGCTATCAGGCGCCCGAGGACGACCAGGCGCACGACAGCTATCAGGCGGCGCCCGAGGACGACCAGGCGCATGACAGCTATCAGGCCCGCGAGGACGATGAGGGCGATGCCACGGTCGCGTTTGCCGCCGTCGAATCCGGCTCTGACGACGAGCCGGGTGCCGAGCTCGCCTACGAGGATGCCGCCGCCGAACCCGATTACGGGGATGCCGCCACTCAGCCCAATTACGGGAATGCCGCCACTCAGCGCGACGCGGCCGCCGATCTTGCCTACGAGGACGCGGCCGCCGGCTTGGACTCCGGGGGGGCGGCCGGGACGCCCCCGCCCGTGGCCGCCGATGAACGGCCGGGAGAGCATGATTCAACGGCCGTGATCCCGCCGGCGTCGCAGGCCGCCCATCGCCGCGCTGGCAGCTAGCGGGCGGGCTGGTTTCGGAGGCGGGGTTTGTTTTCATCGTGCGGGTGATTGATGTAATGCACCTCGGTCGCGAGCGAGTGATCGGGTGCTGGCAGGTGGACGACGTGCTGATCGATCCGGGGCCGGGCTCGACCCTGCCGGTGCTGCTGGACGCGCTGGGCGACGAGCGGCCGCGCGCGGTACTGCTGACCCACATCCACCTCGACCACGCCGGCGCAACCGGCGCACTGTTGGAGCGCTGGCCCGACCTTGAGGTCTACGTTCACGAGCTGGGCGCGCCGCACCTGATCGACCCGTCGCGGCTGATCGAGAGCGCGACGCGCCTGTACGGGGACCAGATGGACCGGCTGTGGGGTGAGATACTGCCCGTGCCCGAGCGAAATCTGCACTTGCTGACCGGCGGCGAGCGGCTGCTGGGCGGCCGGTTCAACGTCGCCTACACGCCCGGGCACGCTTCGCATCACGTCTGCTATCGGCACGACGGCACCGCGTTCGTCGGCGACGTCGGCGGCGTGCGGATCGGAGCTGATTCGCTCGCGATCCCGCCGACGCCGCCGCCGGACATCGACATCGAGGCCTGGCATGAATCGCTGGACAAGATCGCGGCCTGGAAGCCCGAGCGGCTGGCGATCACCCATTTCGGCGCCGCGGAGGACGTCGAGCACCAGCTCGCCGAGGTCGGCGCTCGGCTCGACGATTGGGCTCAGCGCGCCCGCACCCAGGATCTCGAGACATTCGTCGCTGGTGTCCAGGCGGAGATCGAGCGTGTCGCGGGCCCCGAGCTGGCCGCCACCTACCGGCAGGCGGCACCCTACGAGCAGCTCTACGCGGGCCTGGCACGCTACTGGCGAAAGCGCGCGGAGGGCTAGCAATCGACGCTCGCCGCGCGGGCGTCGCTATGCTGAAGGCCGATGTCGCAGACGGTTGAGCTGCCCCGCCTGGGCGGGCCCGGCAGCGGGCTGGGAGGGCCCTGGAGGGTCGTCGTTCTCAACGACGACCACAACACGTTTGACCACGTGGCCGAGACGCTGGCGCGGTTCATTCCCGGCGTCAGACTGGCGGACGGCTACCGGCTCGCCGATCGGATCCACAACACCGGCTGCGCGATCGTCTGGAGCGGACCTCGTGAGGACGCCGAGCAGTACTGGGAGCTGCTCGACGACGCGGGGCTGACCATGGGGCCGCTGGAAGTCGGGTAGGTCCGCTGAACGTCGGGTAGGTCCGCTGAACGTCGGCTAGCGGCTAGCGGCTGACGGCGGTACGCGGCTTGGCCGGCGGCGTGTTCAGCAACTTGGCGGCCTGGCGGTCGGGGCTCACGCGGACCACGTTCCAGACGATTCCCAGTTTCTCCAGCAGCCGGATCAGCAGCCCGGTCGGGTCGGCCAGCCGCTCCCAGAACCGTAGTCCATGGAAGGCCGAGGTGGGGAAGGCGTGGTGGTTGTGGTGCCAGGCCTCGCCCATCGACAGCGGAGCCAGCCAGAACACGTTGCGCGATTCGTCTTCTACGTCGAACCGGCGTCGCCCGAAGAAGTGGCACACGGAGTTGATCGACCACGTGACGTGGTGCAGCAGGAACACGCGCACGAAGCCGCCCCACAGCAGCGCAGTCAGCGCGGTCCCGATCCCGCCACCGATGATCCACCCGAGCGTGAACGGGATCGCGAAGCCGAGCACCACCCAGAGCCAGAACAGGTGGTCAACGGCGCGCACGACCCGGTCCCTGACCAGGTCCCCGGCGAACCGCTCCCGCTCGGCGGTGCCGACGTTCTCAAACAACCATCCGACATGGGCGTGCCACAGGCCCTTGACCCCACCCCAGAACCCGGGGCCGGCCAGATGGGGCGAGTGCGGATCGCCGTCCTGGTCAGTGAACGCGTGATGCTTGCGATGGTCGGCGACCCAGGTGATCACCGAGCCCTGCACCGCCATCGAGCCGAACACCGCGATGATCGCCTTGAAGGCGCGCGAGGACTCGAACGCACGGTGGGTGAACATGCGGTGAAAACCGAGCGTCACTCCGAACCCCGATAGGAAGTACAGCCCGACCAGCAGGGCAAGCTCCAACGGCCCGATCGCGCGATTCCAGAGCAGCACGATCGCCACGATCAGCCCGACGAGCGGCAGTGGGACTCCGATCAGGTTGACGATCTTGTTGGTACGGCTCATGCTCGTCCAAGGATACGTCCAAGTTATTCAAGTTTCTCAACCGGATTCCACTACTGGCGGCGACGAACTTGTACATTTGATATGAATGACGGTCGAGCAGCCCTGGCATGAGCTTCCACCGGCGATCGTCGCCGTGCTGCGTCCGGTGCTCGACGACGTAGCCGACGAGATGATCGAAGCGGTCCGGACTGTGCCGGGCTACGGGCGGCCACTGGAGGGACCGTTCGGTGAGGGGATCAGAGCCGGAGTCCAGGAAGCGTTGCGCCACTTCCTCGATGAGGTCGAGGCCGGCGGCCCGGTGGCGCGATCGGACGTCTACACGGCGCTGGGCCGGGGCGAGATGCGGGCCGGGCGCAGCCTGGACTCGCTGCTGAGCGCCTACCGCGTCGGCGCTCGCGTCGCGTGGCGGCGCTTCGCCGCGGCCGGTGTCGCGGCGGGGCTGGAGCCTGAGACCCTGTATCTCCTCGCGGAGTCGATCTTCGCCTACATCGACGTGCTGTCGGCCGAATCGGCCGAAGGCCACGCGCTGGAGCAATCGGCCGCCGCCAGTCAGGCCGAGCTGCGCCGGCGCAGGCTCGTCCGGATCCTCGTGCGCGATCCGCCCGCCGACCCCGACGCGCTGGAGTTGGCGGCGGGTGATGCCGGCTGGCCGTTGCCGCGGCGCCTGGCGGTGGTGGCGATCGCGGGCGAGCGCCGCGAGGCGGCCGCCTCCAGGTTGCCGCCGGATGCGATCTCGGATGTGATCGGCGAGCTCACCTGTGCCGTCGTGCCGGATCCCGACGGGCCGGGACGGTACGCATCGATCGAGCGCGCGATCGTCAGCGCCGGCGCGCGGGCTGGGCTCGGGACCACGGTTGATCACTCTCAGGCGGGGATCAGCTTCGCGCGGGCCAGAGCCGCGCTCGAGCTTGGGACCGGCGAGGTCGGGGTGATCTCCGCGCGTGCCAACGCCGGCCGGCTGCTGCTCTCAAGCGATCAGCGCCTCGCCGAGGAGCTCGCCGCCGATCGCCTGGCGCCGCTGCGCGAGCTGTCCCCGGGATCGAGGGCCCGGCTGACCGAGACTCTGCGCACGTGGCTGGAAGAGCAGGGCCGACTCGGTCCCGTGGCGCAGCGGCTGGGAATCCATCAGCAGACCGCCCGTTACCGGCTGGGAAGGCTACGGGAGCTGTTCGGCGATGCCCTTGACGACGCCGACGGCCGCTTCTGGATCGAGCTGGCCCTGCGGTTGGAGTCCAGCCAGACCTAGGTGACCCCTAAACGGCGGCCTGAGGCTCGGGCTGAGGCGCCGGCTGGTTAGACGAGGCCTCGACCTCGGGGCCGAGCGCCCCGGCGGCGATCTCGTCCTGCCAGGCGTAGGTGACCGGGATCTGGTAGCGACCGGAGTTGCGCCGGCGGAACTCGATCATCTCCGGACCGTCCCAGTAGCTGTACCAGCCCGTCTTGGAATCGAACCATGACATCTGGGTGATCCGGTAGCGGTCATCGTTGCTGACGTGCACCTGATATCGGGTCGCGCCATAGCGCAGCGCCACGGGCGCAATGCGCGCGACCTCGGCGGCGAAGGATTCGTTGCGCAGCACGGTGGCGTACCAGGAAACCCAGACGAGATCGGCCATCTCTACGCTCCCACCTCGGCCCGGATCGCGCCTGGCCCTTCGGTCTTCTTTCCCTGGCCCTCCTCGGTGGCGCCGACCAGGATCGCGATCTTGCCCAGATGCTGGTTGTCGCGCAGCAGCTGATGCGCCTCGGCCACCCGGTCAAAGCCCATCGTCTGCCACAGCACCGGACGGATCTTGGACTCCTCGATCAACTCGTTGGCCTTGGTCGCCTCCCACGCGTTGGCGAAGTGCGAGCCGATGATCTCCTTCTGGCGCATCCACAGATACCTTACGTCGAAATCCAGCTGGTAGCCGGAGGTGGCCCCGCAGATGACCACCTTGCCGAACGGCTTGACGGCCAGGACCGACGTCGGGAAGGTGGCCTTGCCGACATGCTCGAAGACGATGTCGGGCGCTGCGCCCAAGATCCGCTCGACCTCCTTGCAGAACCGCCGCGACTCCTTGAAGCGGGCTCGCTCCTCGTCGGCGCTCTCGCCGCCGCGGCGCATCATCCCCGTGAAGTCCGATCGGTCGATGTGGCCGACCGCTCCCAGCTGCTCGATCAGCCTGCCCTTCTCGTCGCTGGAGACGACGCCGACGGCGTCGGCGCCGGTCATCGCGCACAGCTGGGTGGCGAACACGCCGAGGCCACCGGCGGCGCCCCAGATCAGCACCCGGTGGCCGGCCTGGAGCTTGCAGCGGTCGATCAGCATCCGGTAGGCCGTGAAGTAGGTCAGCCCGTACGAGGCGGCTTCCTCCCAGGCGAGATGCCGGGGTTTGCGCAGCAGCTGCTGGGCCTGGACCTTGCAGAACTGCGCGAACGAGCCCCAGCTCGTCTCGTAGCCCCAGATCTGCTGGCTCGGCGCTGCCAGGGGGTCCAGCCCGTGGACTTCCGGATCCTCGTAGGAGGCCTGGTTGCAGTGGACCACGACCTCGTCGCCCGGCTTCCAGCGCGTGACGCCCTGACCGACCTTCCACACGATGCCCGACGCGTCCGAGCCGCCGATGTGGTGGTCCTCGTTGGGGTGATAGCGGAACACCGACACCGGCTCGCCGAGCGCGGCCCAGACGTTGTTGAAATTGACCCCGGCGGCCATCACCCGCACGATCACCTCAAACGCGCCGGGTTGGGGAACCTCGATCTCCTCGAGCTGGAAGGCGTCGAGCGGTTCGCCGAAGCGCTCCTCACGCACGACCCATGCGGCCATCGTGGGTGGAAGCTCGCCCGGCTCGGTCTCGATGTGTGCGACTTGGCTCAGGTCGACGGCCACGCGCGTTGTACCTCTCTGATCGGTTGGCTCGCTCTGGATCGTAGGGGTTTTGCGCGCGCCGGGCCCGCCGAACGAGCCCCGGAGCCGGGTGGCTCAGACCCCTTCGGCTACCCACGCGGCGGTGGCACTGACACTCAGACCAGGGTGAGCTCGGCCGGCACCTCGTTTAGCGACGGCGGCGCCTGGGCACCCGCGGCGACGCCCTCGGGCTGCGCGAGCGTGGGGGAGCGCTGAATCAGAGCCCAGGCCACGATCGCGCCGCACACGGTCACGGCGGCACCGATCGTCAGGCCGGTGCCGAGCGCGGAGACGAACGCGTCCCGGGCTACGGCGACGATGTGGGCGGAGGTGTGGCTCGGGCTGGCGCCGGCGCCGAGCGCGTTGGCGATCGCCGCGCGGGCGCTGGCGGAGACGTTGGGAAGCTGCTGATCGATCTGGGAGCGTCCGATCGCGGTCACCAGCGCGCCCATCACCGCCACTCCGAACGTGCCGCCCACCATCCGGCTCATCGACAGCACGCCGGACGCCACGCCCGCCTTGCTGCGATCTACGGAATTCATCGCCGCGGTGCTCATCGGCGACATCGTCAGCCCCATCCCGAGGCCCATCAGCACGAAGCCCGGGAGCAGCAGCCCGTAGCCGGTGTGGACCGTGAGGTGGGACTGGATGAACAGGGCTGTGGCGACCACCGCCAGGCCAAGGGTCATGAGCGGCCGCGGGCCGACCCGGTCGGTGAGCCGCCCGGCCAGCGGACCCATGATGATGATCAACACGGTGGCGGGCAGGAAGCGCACGCCCGCCTGCAGCGGGGAATAGTGCAGGACGTTCTGCATGTACAGCGCCAGGAAGAAGAACTGCGCCAGCATCGCGAAGGAGACGATGAAGGCGACCAGGTTGGCGCCTAGGAAGGAGCGCGAACGGAAGAAGCCGAAGTCGACCATCGGCGCTGCGCTGCGGCGCTCGATCACGGCGAAGGCCACGATCGACGCCACGGCCAGCGCGAGCAGGCCGATCACGCGGGCCGAGCCCCAATGCCAGGCGTTGCCCTCGACCAGCGCCAGCACGATTGAGGTCAGGCCGACCGTGATCGCCGCGATGCCCGGCAGGTCGACCTTGCGCGTGACCGTCTCGTCACGCGTCTCGCGCGTGGCGAACAGGGTCACCGCGACCGCGCCGATCGCGATCGGCGGGTTGATGAAGAAGATCGCTCGCCAGCTCACCTGCTCGGTGAGGAAGCCGCCGAGCACCGGGCCGATGGCCAACGCGAGCGCACTGACCCCGGCCCAGGTGCCAATCGCCATGCCTCGCTGGTGGGGGGGGAACGCCTGCGTGATGATCGACAGCGTGGCCGGCATCATGAATGCGGCGCCGATCCCCTGCACGGCGCGGAATGCGACCAGCGCGTGATCGTCAGGCGCGAACCCGATCGCCGCGCTCGAGATGCCAAACACGACGACGCCGAACAGGAACATCCGGCGCCGGCCGAAGATGTCGCCCAGCCGTCCGCCGGTGACCAGTAGCACCGCGAACGTCAGCGTATAGGCGTTGACGGTCCACTCCAGCGACGACAGCGAGGCCTTCAGATCACGCTGAATCGACGGCAACGCCACGTTCACGACGGTGTTGTCGAGCATGATCATGAACAGCGCAATGCACATCGCGCCGAGCGTCCACCAGCGGCTGTTGTCGTCGGTCACGAGGCGGTGTCGGTGGTCAAGCCAGCGTTGGGTCACGGCGGTTTTCAGTCCTCCAGTCGGCAGGCGGCGAGGTCGGGCCGGCGCAGCAGTTGGGATAGCGCTGCGCCGAGCGGTCCGCGCTCGTCCTCGGTCAAGGTCTTGACGAACTCCTGCAGGCCGCTGAGTCGGGCGGCGTTGAGTCGCCGGATCACCGAGCGGCCGGCCTCGGTGGGGCTGACGCGCTTGCACCGGCGATCCTCGGCGTCCTCGTGGCGGATCACGAAACCCCGGCGCACGAGGTCGTCGACCGTCCGGCTGGCGGCGGGCAGGGAGATCAGCACCAGCTCGGCCGCGTCCTTGAGCGTCAGCTCGCGATCGGCCTCCTCCAGGTGATGCAGCAGCTTGATCTGGGTCATCGACAGCTCGAGCGTTCCCATCGCCTCGAACAGATCCGCGTTGCAGTGCTTGTGCAGAAAGACGATCAGGGCGTAGAGCTCGCCCGCGAGCCCCGCCTTCCCGTCTGCGGTGACTGCACGTTCAGTAGTTACTTGCACGCATGCAAGTATTGCACAAAAGCTCTGATTGCGCGAACGCAACAGAGCGCCGGGGCGCTCGTCAGGGGCCGAGGAGGCTGTTGCTGGAGTTCGGACGCGCGGGCCCGATATGGATCGATGCAGCCGCGATCGAGCTGGGGTTGGCCAGCGACGCGTCGGTCGAGCCGTGCGGCGCGGTGGCGATCGTGTAGCTGCCCGGCTTGAAGTTCACCGAGACCTGGGTCGTGGCCTGCGGGTTGATCGGCGCCGTACTGGCCAGTGTGCGGGACCCGTCGGCGGAGGAGATCGTCAATGCCTCGGCGTGGCTGGCCTGATTGGTGACGATGAACACGACCGGGCCGGCGCCGACGGATGCGGGGGACACCGAGACTTTGGAGTCATTGACGTAGACGGTCAGGTTGACCGGAGCGGGCGGACGCGAAGCGGTCGGGGACGCGCCGCCTGCGCCGCCACATCCCGAGATAGCCACGGTGCTGGCCACGAGTATCCCGATCGTTGTCCTGCGCATTTTCTGTATGCAGCTGATCAGGCCGGAGGATGGGTCAATGAACGCCGTCGGAGCTCGAGCCGGCTCAACTCGGTCTGCAGCTCCGCCCACGATTCGCGCTCGGCGCGCTCGTACTCATCTCCGGCCAGTTCGCGCAACCCGTCGCTGTATGCGCTCCACGCCTGGCGGGTATCCGCCTCTAGCTCGCGGAACTGTTCGGTATCGGGGGCGACCGCCGTCATTTGAGGACTCCTTACCTAGCTGACCAGTTCGATCGTACCCCGCCAGGCGGTCATCGACCGGATTTCCGGGGTGATGGGCTGCGCGGGTCCTGCAAGCCGGCTTGCACTCCGTCCGGGCGCGGGCGTATCACCGCCCCGATGCAGCTGCTCGAACAGCCCCTCGCCTCGTGCGAGTTCATCGTCGTGGACACCGAGACCAACGGGCTGGGAGGCGAGGGTTGCGAGGTGACCGAGATCGGTGCGGTCCTGGTCGGCGGCGGCGAGCTGCACGACCGCTGGTCCTCGCTGGTGCGCACCAGTGCGCCGCTGCGACGGGGGATCCAGCGCTTCACCGGCATCTCGCAGGCGATGGTCGATGCGGCGCCGTCGCTCGAGCTGGTGCTTTTGCAGCTGAGCGGGCGGCTGGCCGACCGGGTGCTGGTCGCTCACAACGCGCCGTTTGACCGTCGGGTGCTGAGCCAGGCGTTCGGGCGGATCGGGCTGGAATGGCCAGACCCGCCCGTGATCTGCACCGCCGCGCTGGCACGCACGATGCTGCCGCTGCAGCGCGAGCGCCGGCTGACCGCGCTGGCTGACGCGCTGGGGATCGAGGTGCACGTCGCCCACCGCGCCCTGGCCGACGCAGAAACCTGCGCGCGCGTGCTCTGCGCGCTGTTTCCGCGCCTGTGCGCCAACGCCGGCACGGTGGGCGAGGCGCTGGCGCTCCTGGCGCCGCGCCGCCCGCGCCGCACCGCCGCGCGCAGGCGCGCCGAATCGGTGCTCGACCGTCCCACGCTGGAGTTCGGCGAGCTCCCGCGCGACCCGGGCGTCTACCTGTTCCGCGACGCCGGCGGCCAGACGCTCTACGTCGGTAAGTCGCTCTCGATCCGCAGCCGCGCGCGCGCCCATTTCGCTCCCTCGACCCCGGCCGCCCAGTGGACCTCGCACGCAGCGATCGTCGACTATCGTGCCACGCGCTCGGAGCTCGGCGCGCTCGTGCTGGAGAACCGGCTGATCAAGCAGCTGCGCCCGCCGGGGAACGTCCGGCTCGCTCGCCGCGACGACCGTTTGGTCTACATCCGCTGCCGGCTGGACGTTCCGTTCCCGATCCTGGAGGTCGCCGGCGACCCGGCGGCGGGCCATGGGGTGACGATCGGGCCGCTACGCGGGCGGCGGCTGGCCGCTGAGCTCGTGGAGCAGCTCGACTCGCTGTTCGGGTTGCGCCACTGCGGCCGCCGGTTGCCGCGCCGCGAGTATCCCTCGGCCTACGGGCAGATGGGACGCTGCCTGTCCCCTTGTCTCGGTGACCTGGATCCAAACCTGTACCGGCGCCGGCTCGACGAGGCGTTGCGGCTGTTCGTCGGGGGTGGCGACGGTGGCCGGCGCCTGCTGGAGCACGTGCAGGCGCAGATGCGCCAGGCGGCCTCCCAGCAGCGCTTTGAGCGCGCCGCCTGGCTGCGCCGGCGCGCACGGCGGCTGGGGGCGATCCTCGGGCGCCTGGACGGAGTCCTGGAAGCCACCCACGCCCGGCCCCGGCTGGTGCTCGCTCCGCACCCGGCCAAGCCTGAGTTCGACGCCTTCTGGCTGGCGGGCGGACGGCTCGTCGATTGGGGGCCGTTGCCGGTCGGCTCTGGCGAGCTGGCCCGGCGCACCGAGGCGGCCTTGGCCCGGGGCGGGCGGATCGGCGAGCTCGGTGCCCACGTCGCTCCCGATGAGGTTGACGAGCTGCGGATCATCGACCGGTGGCTGGCCTCGCACCCCGACGCGCCGCGGCTGATGCTCCAGCCGGTTCCCGACCGGGCGTCGCTGGCTGCCTTCGCCGCGCGCGGGTCAGCGTCGCAGCGGGAGCTCGACGACCTCGCCGCGGATCGCGTCGGAGCCGACGTCGACGGCTGAGCCGGGGGGCGCCTCGCGCCGGATCAGCGCCAGCGCGATCGGACCCAGAGCGGGCGAGTACGCGATGCTGGTGACGCGACCGACCGGACGTCCGCCCAAGCTCACCTCGGAGCCGGCCGGCACGGGCTCGGTGAGCCGCAGGCCGCGCAGGTGGCGGTTGGGCTTGCCGCGGTAGAACAGGCGCGCGACGGTCTCCTGCCCCACATAACAGCCCTTGGTGAACGAGACCGCGCGCTCGTTGAGGCAGGCCTCCTGGGGGATCACGCCGGCGTCGAGATCGATTCCGTAGCGCGGGCGCCCGTGCTCGATCCGCACGCATTCCGCCACGGACTCCGAGACCGTGGGCACGCCTCGTGCCGCCAGCTGGGACAGCAGCCGCACAGTGTCATCGGCGTCGCAAAGCAGATCGATGCCCAGATCGGTGCGGATCATTCTGACGCGGACGTCGTCCAGACCTCCCAGGACGTGCGCGTGCTCGGCCTCGGGCAGCTCCGTGATGCCGATCGCCTGCTCGGACGCCGGTCCGATCAGCGACACCAGGCCACTTTGCAGGGTGCGCTTGTGCAGTTGCACGTCGTAGCCGATGCAGAAGCGGCGGATCATGTTGAACAGCTCCTGCAGGGCCACGCGCTCGGTGTCGAGCAGCAGCTGGACGACTCCAGCGTCGCCCGTTCCGGCGAGGCCGGATGCCGAGCCGGCGACCTGCTGGAGACCTGAGGCGTCGAGGATCCGCAGGTCGCCGAGCATCTTCCCCTTCGGCGTCAGGAACGCCGCATAGCAGCCCTCACCCGGGGTGAGCGCCTCGACGTCGTTGGTCACCTGCCCCTGGAGGAAGCTCTTGGTCTGCGATCCGCTCAGCGCGAGCTTGCCCCGCTGCGATCGGTCCACCAGCCCACAGGCCTCGGTCACGGCCTGGTATTCGGAGGTTGGCAGGGCCAGCGAAGTCACGCCCAGAAGCATAGAAAGCCGGGCGGAGCCTGGCTAACATTTGCCAAAACTCAGGTTTAGGCCTACCATAACTTTTTGTGAGCACCGTGCAGGAAACAGTTTCGCTGCGATCGCCCGCGATCGAGGACTACGCAAAGGCGATCTACGCGCTTGAGCTGCGCGGTGGCCAGACGGTCAGCACCACCGCGCTGGCCGAGCGCCTTGGCGTGACGGCGGCGTCCGCGTCGGGGATGGTCAAGCGAATGGGCGAGCTGGGGCTGGTGGCCCATCAGCCGTACCACGGCGTCTCGCTGACCGAGCCGGGCCGGCGCGTTGCGCTGGAGGTGATGCGTCATCATCGGTTGCTGGAGCTGTACCTGGTCGAGAGTCTCGGCGTGCCGTGGGATCGGGTGCACAAGGAGGCGGAGGTGCTCGAGCATGTGCTGTCAGAAGAGCTCGAGGAGCTGATCGCCGCCAAGCTCGGTGATCCCACCCACGATCCGCACGGGGATCCGATCCCGACGCGCGAGCTGAAGATCGAGGAGCGGCCCAGCGAGAGCCTGCAGACCCTGGACGTGGGCGCGCGCGGGACGTTTACGCGCGTCTCGGACTCCGATCCGGACATGCTGCGCTTCCTGGCCGAGCGCGGGATCGCTCCCGGCGCCGAGCTGGAGGTGGTCGACAAGCAGCCGTTCGGCGGCCCGCTGTTCGTCGAGATCGGCAGCCAGGTGCACGTGCTCGGCGGCGATCTGGCCCGGGCGATGCGCGTGGAGATGGCGCCCTGACCCCGCCGCCCCTGCCCCTGCGAGCCGCCGCGCTGGAAGGAGCCAGCACGGACGGTCTGGGGATCTCGATCGGGCACCGGCAGCCGAGCCAGCTCGAGCACCTGCTGGCCCGTGGGAAGGTGCGGGCGACGCTGACGATGCTCGGCCCCGCGTTCGTCGCGTCGGTCGCCTATGTCGATCCGGGGAACTTCGCCACCAACGTCCAGGGCGGCGCGCGCTTTGGCTACGCGCTGCTCTGGGTCGTACTGATGGCAAACCTGATGGCGATGCTGATCCAGTATCTGTCGGCCAAGCTGGGGATCGTCACCGAGCGAAGCCTGCCCGAGCTGTGCCGCGAGCTGTTCCCGCGCTGGCTGAGCTGGGGACTTTGGCTGCAGGCCGAGCTGATGGCGATGGCGACCGATATCGCCGAGTTCCTGGGGGCTGCGCTGGGATTGAACCTGCTGTTCGGGGTGCCGTTGTTCACGGCCGGTCTGATGACCGGCGCGATCGCCTTCGGCCTGCTGGAGCTCCAGCGCCGGGGGTTTCGGAACTTTGAGCTGGCGATCACCGCGCTGCTGGGAATCGTGTTCGCCGGCTTCTTCTACGAGACGCTGAAGATCGGCCCCTCGGTCCACGAATCGCTGCGCGGGCTGATCCCCGGTCTGAGCTCGACCACCGAGCTGTACCTGGGGGTGGGGATCGTCGGTGCGACCGTGATGCCGCACGTGATCTACCTGCATTCGGCGCTGATGAAAGGACGGATGCACACCCGCGACGACGCCGAGCGCAAGCGCGTGCTGCGCTTTGAACGCATCGACGTGCTGATCGCCCTCGGTCTCGCCGGCCTGATCAACCTGGCGATGCTGGCCGTCGCCGCCAAGCTGTTTCACACCACCGGGCTGTCGGGCGTGAGCACGATCCAGGGCGCCCACGCCCAGCTCGGACGTCTGGTGGGCGGTGGCGCGGCAATCGCCTTTGCGGTCGCGCTGCTGTCCTCCGGGGCCTCGTCCTCCAGCGTCGGCACGTTCGCGGGCCAGGTGGTGATGGCCGGCTTCATCAACGTGCGGATCCCGATCCTTCTACGCCGCGCGGTGACGATGACTCCCGCCCTGGTGATCCTTGCCCTCGGGCTGAACCCCACCAGCGCACTGGTGCTCAGCCAGGTCGTGCTCTCGTTCGGGATTCCGTTTGCGCTGATCCCGCTGGTGATCCTCACGGCACGGCGCACCGTGATGGGCGCGCACGCCAACCACCGTCTGACCAGCCTGCTCGCCTACGGCGTCGCGGCGATGATCACGGCGATGAACGTGTTCCTGATCGCTCAGCAGCTGATGGGCTGAGGGTTCGTGGGCCCTGGCTCGATAGGCTGCAGACATGCCGCTGGCCGACAACTTCCAAACGCTGGTCGACTCGCTGGCCGACGACTGGACCGATCTGGAGTTCGACCTGCGGATCTTCGACGAGCGTCGCTACGTCGATGCGGCGATCGTGCTGGTGACCTGCAACGCGCAGCCGTACTCCAAGCATGACTGGCACTGGCGGCTGCTGGTCGCCCACCGCTTCGGTCACGCCGCGGCGGTGTCCTCAGTCCACCTGGCGCTGAAGCTGCTTGACGACGCCGATATCGACGGTGAGCTGGCACTGCGTGAGGTCCGCACCGGACGCGTGGAGGTGGTCCAGATGTGGGGCCGGCCAGAATCCGTGCGCCAGGACTTCAAGCGCCTGCGCGCCCAGTAGGGGCAATCGGCTGGCGCCGATTGCCTTCGGAGATCGCCCAGGGGGCGGGCTCCATTATCTAGCAGCCGAGAGGAACTCGAGGTCGAACATCGTTGCGACGTCGGGTACCCGGCGGACGATCCCGAACCGCGTCTCCCAGGTCGCCCAGGAGCGCAGGCGGGCCAGGTTCAGCTCGCCGACGCGCCCGTCGGGACCGGCGAACGCCGGCCTGAGCACGGCGAGCTCGGCGCTCACGAGCTTGGGATCAAGGCCGGCCACGCGTGACTCCAGGCTGGCGGCGGCCGCGGCGGGGTCGGCCAGCGCCAGGCGGTAGCCGGCGACCAGCGCCCGCACGACCGAGCGCGCGAGGGCGGGATCGGCCCGCAAGCTGGAGCTGGTGGCGCACAGCACCAGCTCAGGGTAGGAGGGGGCGCCGAACTGATCGACGCGGAAGATGTGGACTCCGGGGTCGCGACGCTGCAACGTGACGCCCTCGTCGTTCCAGAATGACGTCACCGCGGCGACCCGGCCGGCGATCAGGTCCGGGACGGCGTCATAGCCGATCACCAACTGCCTGACCGCGGCCGGGTCACCGCCGGAACCGGCGACGATCGAACGCAGCACGGCGGTGTCGCTGGGAACCCCGGTGACGCCCACCGTCCGGCCCTGCAGCTGGCGCGGATCGTGAATCTGGGGGGCGGCGATCACCGCCGCCAGCGGACGCTCGACGATCGCCATGATCGCCATGATCGGCTCGCCCTGTTGGCGAGCGATGGCGAGATCGTGCAGGTCGAGGATCGCGAAGTTGGCCCGGCCGGTCTCCAGCAGCTTGATCGAGTCGGTCGAGGCTGACGGGGCGACCACGTGCAGATCGACGCCCTGCGCGCGGTCATCGCCGTGCGCCAGCGCGGCGTAGATGCCGGCGTGGACCGCGTTGGGGGTGAAATCGAGCACCAGCGTGGCGTAGCGCTCGGTTGAGCCGCAGCCACCCAGCAGCAGGGCGACAACGAGCCACAGAATCCTGACGCGGGGCAAGCGGGCCAGGATAGGCCGCCGCTGCGGCCTCCGTAGAATCCACGGCGAATGCGCCGCCGCGTCACGTTCAGCCGAAACCTCACGCTGTCGCTCTCGCGGACGTGTCGCTGCTACTGCAAGTACTGCTCGTTCGCGACCCACAAGGCACATCTGCACTCGCCGGATGAGGTCGAGCAGATCCTCGACCGGGCGGTCAAGCGCCACCGCGTCAAGGAGCTGCTGGTGCTGACCGGCGAGAGGCCCGAGGTCAACGCCGAGGTCAGCGCCCGCCTGGCCCAGTACGGCCATGAGGACTTCACCTCATATGTCGTCTGGACCTGTCAGCAGGCGCTGGACCGCGGGCTGCTCCCACACACCAACCTCGGCGTGCTGGAGCCGGGGGATCTCGCCCGCCTGCGTGAGGCCACCGCCTCGCAGGGCCTGATGCTGGAATCCGTCTCCGAGCGGCTGATGGCGACCGTGCACGCGGGCTCGCCCACCAAGCATCCGCAACGGCGGATCGCCACGATCGCCGCGGCCGGCGAGCTGAAGATCCCGTTCACCAGCGGGATCCTGGTCGGGATCGGCGAGAGCGAGGAGGAGCGGATGGCCTCGCTGGAGAAGCTCGCCGAACTGCACGAGCGCTACGGGCACATCCAGGAGGTGATCCTGCAGAACTTCGTGCCCCATCAGAGCTACTACGGTCGCGAGCCGGCTCAGATCGCGGATGCGGCGGCGCGCGAGTACTGGCGCACCGGAGTCGGCCAGGGACCCCAGCAGGAGATGCCCGCCTGGGCCTGCGAGGTGACCGTGGCGGACATGAAGCGGCTGATCGCCCACGCGCGGGCGCTGATGCCCGACGTGGGGATCCAGGTGCCGCCCAACCTGTCGGACTGGTGGCCCGAGCTGGTGCGTGCCGGTGCCACCGACCTCGGTGGGCTGAGCGCCAACGGCGATCACATCTCCCCTGAGCACCCGTTCCCCTCGCCGGTCCAGGTGCGCAAGCGCCTGCACGACGACGGCGCCGCGCTGACCGAGCGCCTGTGCGTGTACCCGGAGTACATCGATCAGGAGTGGCTCGCCGCCCCCGTGCTCGACGTGATCAAGCGCTGCTACTGGTCGTTCATCCCCCGGCGCGGGAGCGGGCGCCGCGCCGAGGTGACAATCGCCGACGACGCCGCGCCACGGGCGATCGATAAGGCCCGGGATGGCATGGCCCTCACGCCCGACGAGCTGACCGCGCTGTTCTCCGAGCGCCGCCCCGCGGTGATCGAGGAGATGCGCTGCGCGGCCGACGAGCTGCGCCGGCGGCTGGCCGGCGAGACGGTCACCTTTGTGGTCAACCGCAACATCAACGTATCCAACGTCTGCATCGTCGGTTGCGCGTTCTGCGGCTTTGGCCAGTCACGCCGCTCGCCCGATGCCTACGAGCATTCCGAGCCGGAGTTCGCCCAGCGCGTGGACGAGGCCGTCGCCGCCGGCGCGACCGAGCTCTGCATGCAGTCGGGGATCCACCCCGACTGGGGCCTGGAGGACTACGAGCACTGGCTGCGCTTCGCCAAGCAGCTGGCCCCCCAGCTGCACCTGCACGCCTATTCGCCGATGGAGATCGCGCACATGTGCGACGTCAGCGGCCTGTCGCCCCGGGCGGTGTTAGCGCGGCTGCGCGAGGCCGGTCTTGGGTCCACGCCGGGAACCGCCGCCGAGGTGCTGCACGACGGGGTGCGCGAGCGGATCTCGCCCAACAAGCTCCCGGTGGCCCGCTGGGTGGAGATCATCGAGGCGTCGCACGCCGAGGGCATCCGCTCGACCGTGACGGTGATGTTCGGCCACATCGAGGAGCCGTGGGAGCTGGCCGAGCACATGCGGATCGTGCGCGAGCTGCAGGAGCGCACAGGCGGCTTCACGGAGTTCGTGCCGCTGTCGTTCATCCCGTTCCACACGCTGCTGGGGCGCACCCACGGCGTGCAGGAGATCTCGCCCGAGGAGAACCTCAAGCACACCGCCGCGTTCCGGCTCGCGCTTGGGCTGACGGTGCCCAGCCTGCAGGCCAGCTGGGTCAAGATGGGCCTCGACGCGGCCACCGAGGCGCTGCGCTGGGGCGTCAACGACCTCGGCGGGACGCTGATGGAGGAGTCGATCTCCCGGATGGCCGGTAGCTACCACGGGGTCAAGCTGGAATCCGAGGATCTGATCGCCGCCGCCCACCGTGCCGGGCGCCCGGCGGCGGAGCGCACGACCCTGTACGAGATCCGCCGCCGCTACGAGCTGCCGGTAGCGGCAGCCGGATGAACCGGGAGCCCAGGACGACAGAGCGCCCGGCGTCGCTGTTCGCCGGGGTGGAGCCGCTGGAGGTAATGGTCGAGCTGCTGGCCGAGATCGACAACGACACCTCCTCGACCGAGTTCTATGACCGGATCTGCGAGGCGATCTGCCGGCTGACCACGATGCGGCGAGCGGCGATCTTCATGGCCGACGCCGGCCGCCGCCGGGTGCGCGCGGTCGGCGCCCACGGGACCTCGTTCTCCCAGCTGGCGGCGCTGAGGCCGACGCTGGTCAACACGCCGATCGCCCAGCGGGCGCTGTTGGAGGACCAGGTGGTGGTGATCTCGGAGTCGATCGAGGACGCCGTACCGGCGCAGTACGCCGAGCTGCTGGGGATCACCACGCTGGTATGCACGCCGCTGAGCGCCGCCGGACGCGCCTACGGCGTGATCTGCGCCGATCGCGGCGGCGGGCGCTTTGAGCTCTCTGACGGCGAGCGCCATCTGCTGTGGACGCTGGGCAAGACGGCGGCGCTGGTCGCCACCGCGCGCAACGCCACCCGGCAGCAGGAGCGCGCCAGGCGCTACGGCGAGCGGCTGGAGCTCGCCCGGGAGATCCACGAGCGGGTGCTGCAGCGCCTGTTCGGCGTGTCGCTGGCGCTGAGCGCCGAGAAGCCGCTTGACTCCGACGAGCGCGACCGCTGCCGGATCGAGATGCAGGAAGCGCTGAGCGACCTGCGCCGCGCGCTGGAACGTCCGCTGGCCCCGCTGCCGCCGGAGACCGGGACGACGCTGGCGGCCGAGTTGGAGCGGCTGGCCGGCGCCCCGGGGCCACCGCTGCACGTCGCCTGGGCGGCCGGTGTGATCGTGCCGGCCGACGTGGAGGCGCTGGCTCAGTCGGTGCTCGCCGAGGCGCTGCGCAACATCGCCAAGCACGCCGACCCCTCGCGCGTGGACGTGACGGTGGCGCGTGGCGAGGACACGTTCACGCTTGAGGTTCGCAACGACGGTGTGCATCCCGGTGCGCGCGGGGCCGGGATGGGGCTGCGCCTGGCCTCGTTTGAGGCGCTGCAGCAGGGCGGCGTGGTCGACTTCGGCTCGCCGGGCACAGGGCTGTGGCGGGTGCGCCTGGTCGTGCCGCTGGAGGGGACCGAGTCGTGACCACGCAGGCGCCGACCGGCCCGGCCGCCAAGCGGCGCCTGCGCGTGCTGGTCGTCGACGACCACGATGTCGTGCACTGGGGCTTTCGCGTGCTGCTCGGAGAGCAGCCGTGGGTGGCGAGATGCCTGGCGGCAAGGACCGGCGCCGAGGCACTGGCGCTGGTGAAGAGCTTTGCGCCGCATGTGGCGCTCGTCGACCTGTTCCTGGTCGGCGAGTCTGGCGCCGATGTGTGTGAGTCGATCCGCCGCGCCTCGCCGGCCACCCGTGTACTGCTGATCTCCGGCGCGGGCCGGATGTCGGCAGCGGCGGCACGGGCTGCGGGGGCGTCTGGATTCGTATCCAAGGACTGGGAGGCGAACGAGATCGCCCGCGCGGTGCGGATGGTGGGGCTTGGGATGACGATGTTCGCGCCCAAGGCAGATCAGCCCACGCCGCTGCTGAGCGAACGCGAGCGTGAGGTGCTCGACCTGATCGCGGTGGGCTCGACCAACCGGGAGATCGCCGGCGAGCTCTACCTCTCACCGCACACCGTCAAGGAGCACACCAGCTCGCTGTATCGCAAGCTGGGTGCGCGCAATCGAACCGAGGCGGTGCAGCGTGCGCAGCGGATCGGGTTGCTCGGCTAGTTTCGAATCACGGCACTAGGACCGCGGGCGCATCATCCACTCCACCGTCGGCAGCTTGACGGCGTGGGGGAGGTAGCGCGCGGCGAGCATCGCGGTGCGGATCGGCAGCCCTGGCACGACGACGCGGCGACCGGCCGCGAGCCCGTCCACACCGGCCTTGGCCGCGTGCTCGGCGGTGACCCAAGCCGGGCGCGGGACCGCTTTCTCAAACGACTGCCCAGCGCCGACCTCCCAGCCGGCGATCTCCCAGAACTCGGTCGAAACCGGCCCGGGCGCCAGCGCCGTGACCGTAACGCCCTGGTGGCCGAGCTCCTGGTGAAGCGCCTCAGAGAACGCGAGCACGTAGGCCTTGGCCGCCGAATAACCCGCCGAGTAGGGCATCGGCTGCATGCCGGCGGTTGAGGCGACGTTCATGACCGCGCCGCGCCCGCGCTCCACCATCGGTCCGATGAACGCGGAGCTGAGCGCGACGACGGCTTCCACGAGCACCCTGACCTGCTGCAGCTCGCGCTCGGGGTCGGACTCGTGGAACGGGCCGCCGGTGGCAAAGCCCGCGTTGTTGACCAGGATGTCGACCTCCAGCCCGAGCCGTCCGATCCGCGCCACCAACCGCTGGCGGGCGAGCGGCTTGGCGAGATCGCAGGGGATCACTTCGGTGAGCACCCCGAACTCGTCGCCGAGCTCGGTGGCGAGCGCCTGCAAGCGCTCCTGGCGTCGGGCGACGAGCACCACCCCGTGCCCCCGCCGCGCGAGCTCACGAGCGATCGCCGCGCCGATTCCCGCAGACGCGCCCGTAACGAGCGCCACGCCGGCCGGATGAGGCTCAGGCAAACTCATACTGAGCCATTATCCGCGAGAGCGACGGGAGGGGAAACCGCCCCCGAGAGAATCGTGCGGATTGCCCTTAGGGACAAGCCTGGCGGCTGGCGCCCGGATGTAATCCGCACGATTCTCTTAAGGGAAAGCCGCTCAGGAGACCCTTCGACCATTTCAGCATGTTCTGGGGCTTTCCCCCCGATCGGGGGGAAGAGCATCACGGACCTGTATCGGAGTGGGTGGGTGTGCGTAATTTCGACCGATGGGCTCAATTACCGCAATCCTGTTTCCCGGGCAGGGCAGCCAGACCTCGGACATGAGACAGATCGTTGCCGAGGCGCGCCCCGAGCTGCTTGAGCTGGCCATGCAGATCGTCGGCACGGACCCGTTCACGCGGGCGCAGGAGGGCACGAACTTCGCCCAGCCTGCGATCTTCTGCGCCAGCCTGGCGGGATGGGCGGTGCTGGGTAGCCCGGAGGGCGACTTCATGGCCGGCCACTCGCTGGGGGAGCTGGCGGCGCTGGTCGCCGCCGGGTGCCTGGCCGAACGCGACGGACTGGAGCTGGTCGTCCTGCGTGGACGGCTGATGCACGAGGCGGGTCAGCGGGCCGGCGACGGTGGCATGCTAGCGCTGCTCGGAGCCGGCGCCGCCGACCACGCGAGCCAGATAGCCGACGCGCATGGGCTGGCGGTCGCCAACGACAACTCACCCCAGCAGGTCGTCCTGTCAGGCGCCAGGGCGGCGCTGCTCGCCGCCGAGGCTCACGCCAGGGAGTTCGGATTGCGGGGGCGCGAGCTCGACGTAACCGGTGCGTTTCACTCGCCGATGATGGCCTCCGCCGTGCCGGAGTTCGCCGCCGCGCTGACGCGCGTGGAGGTCGGCCTCCCTCGCGTCCCGGTGATCTCGGCCGTCACAGCGGAGCCGTTTGACGACGTTCGCGTCCGTCTGGTGGAGGCGCTGACGATGCCCGTGCGCTGGCGCGAGACGCTGCTGGCGCTGCGAGACCGCGGCGCGGATCGCTTCCTGGAGGTCGGCCCAGGCCGGATCCTCACCGGCCTGGCCAAGCGCACGCTGGCCGACGTGGAGCTCGCCAGTGCCTAAGTCCGCGCCACCGCGGGAGGGCTGCGCGCTGGTGACCGGCGCCTCGCGCGGGATCGGAGCGGCGATCGCCCACGCGCTGGCCCGTGACGGGTGGCCGGTGGCTGTCAATTACCGGTCCGATCGCACCGGTGCCGAAACGGTAGTGTCGGAGATCGAGCGGCAGGGGTACCGGGCGATCGCCGTCTGTGGCGACGTGTCGGACCCGGCCACGCCTGATGCGCTGTTCGCGGCGGTCGAGTCAGGACTGGAGTCGCCCGTGCGCGTGCTGGTAAACAACGCCGGGATCAGCGCCGACAATCTCGCCCCTTCGCTGAGCGACGAGGAGTGGTCATCGGTGCTCGACGTGGACCTGACCGGCGCGTTCCGGCTGATGCGCCGCGCGCTGAAGCCGATGCTGCGAGCAAGGTCCGGGCGGATCATCAACATCTCCTCGGTGGTGGGACTGCGCGCCAACGCCGGACAGGCGAACTATGCAGCCGCCAAGGCCGGGCTGATCGCGCTCACGCGGACCGCGGCGATCGAGGTCGCGCGGCGCGGAATCACGATCAATGCGGTCGCACCGGGCTGGATCGAGACGGAGATGACCGCATCGGTGTCGAAAGAGCTACTGGCGGCGGTGCCCGCAAGGCGCGCCGGAACCCCGGAGGAGGTGGCGGCCTGCGTACGCTTTCTAGCCTCCGAGGAAGCGAGTTACGTGACCGGCGCGGTGCTGAGCGTCGACGGCGGGCTCGCGGCGTGAAATTCCCCAACAGATTGGAGATCCACAGATGTCAGCGGTAACCACAGAGCAGGTGGAGAGTCGGGTCGTCGAGACGCTGGCCAGCTTCGGCCCCGACAAGAGCCAGATCACCCGGGAAGCCACGTTCGAGGAGCTCGATATCGACTCGCTGGACCTGGTCGAGCTGGCGCAGGTCGTCGAGGACGACTACGGCGTGGTGCTCAAGGGTGAGGACATGAAGGAGCTCAAGACGGTTGGCGACGCAATCGACCTGATCGTGGCGCGGGCGGAGTAGTGAACCAAGCGCGGGACAGACGCAAGGTCGTCGTCACCGGCATCGGGGCGGTCACGCCGCTGGGCATCGGCGCCGAGACGCTGCACGACCGCTGGGCGGCCGGCGTATGTGGGATCGCCGAAGGTCAGGGGGCGTGCCGCGAGTTCACGCCGGCAGACCACCTGTCGGTCAAGGAGGTACGGCGGCTGGACCGCTTCTCCCAGCTGGCGCTGGTTGCCTCCGCCGAGGCGCTGGCGCAGGCCGGTTGGAGCGATGAGCTGCCGTATGACCCGCTGCGGACCGGTTGCGTGATCGGGACTGGGATCGGTGGAATCGAGACCGTCGAGATCCAGCACGACGTGATGCGCGACCGCGGCGCAAAGATGGTCTCGCCGCTCGGGATCCCGCAGTACATGCCCAATGCCGCTGCCGCGGCAGTGTCGATGAAGCACGGCCTCCGGGGTCAGATGTACGGCGTCGTCTCGGCTTGCTCGGGGGGCGCCCATGCGATTGGCTCGGCGCTGCGGATGATCCAATATGGCGATGCGGACGCCGTCGTCTGCGGCGGCGCCGAAGCCACCCTGACCGAGTTCGGATTCGCGTGCTTTAACGCGATGCAGGCGCTCTCGCCGACCGGCATCTCCCGCCCGTTCGACCTCCGCCGCGACGGCTTCGTGATGGGCGAGGGCGCCGGCGTGCTGGTGTTGGAAGCGGAGTCGGGCGCGCGAGCCAGGGGCGCAACGATCTTGGGCGAGGTGGTCGGCTACGGATCGACGTCGGACGCCCATCACCTGACCGCGCCGGAGCCGAGCGGTGGCCCGGCCTCCAAGGCAATCGAGTTCGCGCTCGCCGACGCCGGTCTCGCGCCCGACGAAATTGACTACGTCAACGCGCACGGCACCTCAACCCAACTCAACGACGCCGCCGAGACGAGGGCGCTGAAACTGGCGTTTGGCGACCAAGCCAAGCGGGTGCCGATCTCTTCGACCAAGTCGGCCATCGGGCATCTGCTCGGCGCCGCCGGCGCGGTCGAGGCCGTGGCCACGCTGCGGACGCTGATCACGCGCGTGGTCGCGCCGACGCTCGGCTACGAGGTCCCCGATCCCGAACTCGATCTCGATTACGTCCCGGGCGAGGCCCGGCCCCTGCTGGGCTCAAACGGCCATCCGCCGGCCGCTGTCTCCAACTCATTCGCGTTCGGCGGCCACAACGTCGTGCTGGTTCTGCGCGGGGCAGCCCAGTGAGCGCGACCGCCCTGCAAGCCCCGGTGCGGCGCCTGTCGCCGCTGGCGCGCCTGGAGGCGCTGTGCGATCCGGGCAGCGTCCAGGTGCTGCGATCGCTGGCGCTCTCGTCCCGGCTCGGCGAGCGGGCGGTGCCGGGCGACGGCGTCGTCGCCGCCACCGGCGTGGTGCACGGGCGCCCGATCGCCTGTTACGCCCAGGATGGCTCGTTCCTGGGCGGGTCGCTCGGCGAGCGCCATGCCGACACGATCGTGCGCGTGCTGGAGATAGCCGGTCGCGCTCGGATTCCGGTGGTGGGCTTCGTCGAGTCCGGCGGCGCGCGGATGCAGGAGGGCACCGCCGCGCTGGCCGGCTACGGCCGGATCTTCCGCCACACGGTCGCGCTGACCGGAGTGGTCCCTCAGATCTCGGTCGTCTCCGGCGCGTCGGCCGGCGGGGGTGCCTACTCGCCCGCGCTGACCGACCTGATCGTGATGACCCAGGACGCGGCGATGTTCCTCACCGGGCCCGGCGTCGTGCGCGAGGCGCTGGGTGAGGAGATCGACGCCGCCGGCCTGGGCGGCCCGCACGTGCACGACCGAAACGGGGTCTGCCATCTGGTCGAGGTCGACGAGGCCAGCGCCGCCGCCCGGGTGCGCACTCTACTCGGCTATCTGCCGGCCGCGGCGGGGGAGAGCCCGCCCCAAGCCCAGCCGCTGGCGCCCGAGCTTCCGGATCCGGGCGCGGTGGTCCCTGCCGCGACGCGGCGCGTCTACGACGTCCGTGATGCGCTGCGGGCGATCGTCGACGCCGAGTCGCTGCAGGAGCTGTGCCCGCGCTGGGCGCGCAACGTGGTGACCGGACTGGCCCGGCTCGACGGGCGCCCGATCGGCATCGTCGCCAACCAGCCCCACCATCTCGGCGGCGTACTCGACGCCGAGGGGTCCGAGAAGGCAGCCCGATTTGTGAACTTCTGCAACTCGTTCGGCGTCCCGCTGCTCGCGATCGTGGACACCCCGGGGTTCATGCCCGGCTCCAAGCAGGAGCGCGCGGGGGTGATCCGTCACGGCGCCTCGCTGGTGCGGGCGTTCGCCGCCGCGCGCGTGCCGAAGCTGACCGTGGTCCTGCGCAAGTCCTACGGCGGCGCCTACATCACGATGAACTCACGCGATCTCGGCGCCGATCTCGTGCTCGCCTGGCCCGACGCCGAGCTGGGGATCATGAGCGCCCGGGCGGCGGTGGGGATCGTGCACGGCCGCGAGCTGCGGATGGCCGGTGATCCGGACGACGCGCGCGATCGGCTCGCCGATGCCTATGCCCAGGAGCACCTGCGGGCGCACAGCGCGGCGGCCGCCGGGTTCGTCGACGAGATCATCGAGCCGGCGCAGACGCGCGAGCGCCTGGCCTGGGCGCTGCGCACGCTCGCGGGCGGGCGGGCATGATCCTCGCCGGCAAGCGGCTACTGATAACCGGCGTCATCACCAAGGACTCGATCGCCTTCCATGCCGCCGAGCAGGCGCAGCGGGAGGGCGCCGAAGTGCTGCTGACCAGCTTCGGGCGGGTGCGGCGGATGACCGAGCGCGCCGCCCAGCGCCTCCCGCAGCCGGTCGACGTGCTGGAGCTGGACATCAACAACACCGGCGACCTGGAGGCGCTGGGCGCATCGCTGGACGAGCGGTGGGGACGGGTCGACGGGGCGCTGCACGCGATCGCCTTCGCGCCGGAGGACGCGCTCGGAGGACGGTTCATGACCGCGCCGGCCGACAGCGCAATGCAGGCCTTTCAGACGAGCGCGTTCTCGCTCAAGGCGCTGGGCGCGACGCTCGCGCCGCTGATGCCCAGCGGCTCGAGCATCGTCGGGCTGGACTTCGACGCCAGTGTGGCCTGGCCGGTCTATGACTGGATGGGGGTCGCCAAGGCCGCGCTGGAGTCCGTCTCACGCTACCTGGCGCGCGACCTCGGTCCGCAGGGGATCCGGGTCAACCTGGTCTCGGCCGGACCGCTGGGCACGGTCGCGGCGCGCGGGATCCCCGGCTTCGAGCAGCTGGCTGAGCTGTGGCAAGCCCAAGCGCCGCTGGGATGGGACATTGAGGACCCGGTGCCCGTGGCGCGGACGATCTGCTGGCTTCTGTCCGATTACGCGCAGGCGATCTCCGGCGAGATCGTCCATGTCGATGGGGGATTTCACGCAGTTGGGGCGCCTACCCAGGCGTGAGTGCAGATCCCCTTGGGATTTCACGCGGTCGGCGCGCCGAGCCAGGAGCGAGGGATCGAAGCCGGCCGTTCGACCACGCCACGCCAGCTTGCTAGCGGAACAGGTCCTCTGCCTCCGGACGCAGCAGTGTCAGCGCCCCGGGCCCGTCGGCGGCGCTGACGTGGCGCCCGGCGCCTGAGACCAGCACGGCCGGCTGCATCGCGTCCTTGGCCCGCGCCAGGTCGGCCGCTCCCGCCAGCTCGTCGGCGACGGCGATCCAGGTCGCCTTGAGCTCGCGGCCCCGCGCGTCGGCCCGTCCGCGCCAGTCCTCCAGCGCCGCCAGCCCCGCGCAGCCGATCGCGACGTCGACCTGACCGTGTCGCCAGGCGCGACCAAATGAATCGGTGATCAGGACCGCCGGCGCGACCCCCAGCCGCGCGCGCAAAGCCTGACGAATCGCCCGCGCCGAGCCATCGGGATCCCGCGGGAGGAGGATCAGGGTGTCGTCGTCGTGGGTGTTGGACGCGTCCACGCCCGCATTGGCGCAGACGAAGCCGTGATGGGTGACGCAGATCAGCACTCCGTGCGAGGCGCGCAGGATCTCCCGCGACTGATCGAGCACGACCTGCACGTGGCGCGGATCCTTGCCCAGCTCGGCGGCGAGCGCCTGCGCCCGGCCCTCGGCGGTGACGGCCGAGAGCCTCCTCGTCGCACCCTCGGATTTGGAGACGACCTTGTGCGCGATCACCAGCACGTCCTCGGCGACGACCTCCGTCTCAGAGAGCGCGCCGGCGATCAGTGCACCAAGATCGTCTCCGGCCCTTACCTCAGGCAGTCCCTCAAGCGCCGTGGCGGTGATCATCGGCTGCGATCGGCACTAGGTCTGGCTTCGCAGCAGCTGGCTGAGCATCCCCCGAGTGTGCGCGGCGCCGCCGCGGGTGGCCGCGAGCGTGGCCCGCACCGTGGCCAGATCGTCGGGTGTGTCGACGTCGAGGGCCAGCGACGGGACGGCCACCACCTCGCCGGCGATCCCGGCCTGCCGCGCCAGCGCCGCGTGGCGCTCGCAGCTACCCGGCCCGAACGAGGGCTCGAGCGAGTCGGGCGGCGTGAGCACCAGCGCGTTGGTCCCGGCGCCGTGGCGATCGGGGACGATCAGGATCGACGGTGGCGACACCGCGCGGGCCATCAGCTCGTCGAGCTCGGTGGGGGCGAGGATCGGACAGTCGCCCGGAATCAGCAGCACACGCTCGGCGCCCAGCTCCAGCGCCCTGGCGATGCCCAGCGCCGCGGCCTGATTGTGCCCTTGGTCGGAGTCCTCCAGCACCACGGCGCCGTAGCCTCCGGCGATCCGCTGGGCGCCGTGGTCGCTTGAGACCACGAGCACTTGGTTGATCGACGCGGTACGTCGCAGCGCCACCAGCACGTCGGAGAACATCGATTCCGCCAGCGCCCGGCGCGGCGCGGGCTGAAGCGCGGCCCGCAGGCGGCCCTTGGCTTCGTCGAAGCTCTTCATGGGCAAGATCGCGAGCGTCTTCATCGGGGGCACACGCTAGTGGTCAGGCCAGCGCGAGGGCGAAGCCGAGGGTCTCCTGCGCCAGCCGCCGGCGAGCCTGCGCGCTGTCCATCAGCACGTCGGTCTCCAGCACCGGCAGAGCGTCGGTGCGCTGGTCGGCCACCAGCCCGTCGACCAGGCCCGTGTAGATCGCCGCGATCCCGTCGCTGTCACATGGCTGCTTGGCCCACTGCATGAACGCCTCGGTCGGGCCCTTGAGCACCTGGCCTCCGACGAACGGACTGACCGCGACCACCGTCGCCGCGCTCGCGAGGATCGCGGCCCGGACGCCCTCCAGCTCCAGGATCGGCCCGATCGAGATGACCGGGTTGGAGGGACCGATCACGATTGCCTGCGCATCGGCGATCGCGGCGAGGACCTCGGGCGTTGGCGAGGCCGCGCGCAATCCGCGGAAGTCGACTCCCTGGACGGCTTCCCGGCCGCCGAGCTTGATCATGAACTCCTGAAACGGCAGCCAGCGACCGCCCGCCATCACCCGCGTGCGCACGGGGTGATCGCTCATCGGCAGCACCGTCGCGGTTACGCCGAACGCCCTGGCGATCGCGGTGTGAGCTTCGGTCAGACGGCGGTGGTCGTCGAGCTCGTGGGCGCGCTGCAGTCCAATCGCCAGATCGCGATCTCCGAGCGAGAACCACACCTCGACCCCCAGCTCCCGCAGCCCGTCCATCACGTTGAAGGTGTCATCGGCCATGCCCCAGCCGCGCTCGTCGATGCGGTCGGCGAGCCAGAACGTCACCAGGTCGGGGTCCGGCGATATATAGGCGCCGTAGATCTCGATGTCGTCGCCGGTGTTGGCGATCACCGTGAGCTGCTCCGCTCCGACGACGTCAAGCATCCCGCGGGCCAGCTTGGCGCCGCCCGTCCCGCCGGCGAGGACCACGACCTTCTGGCTCACCGGTTCAGGCCGGTGATCTTGATCCCGGTCCGGGCCTTGTTGCGAACGTTGATCGAGATGATCAACGCCGTCAGCTGTTCGACGATCCGCGCCATCTCCAGCGGCCCACAGTCGACGCAGCGCAGGCCCGGGATCTGGTCGACCAGCGCGGTCACCTTCGCCTTATCCTCGCGCCGGTCGCCACACACGAGCACGTCCTCGTCGAGCTCGTGCTCCAGGTCGGTCAGCAGTGCGGCGCTGACCGTGTGGAAGGCGGACACGACACGAACACCGTCGGGGGCCATCTCCTCCGCCTGCTGGGCGGCCGATCCCTGCCAGACCGCCAGCGTTCGAGTCGCCTTGCCGCTGACCGCCGCCGCCAGGGGCACGGTCGCGTCGATCACCAGCTGTCCCTCGCGCAGCGCGCCCTTCAGATTGGTGAGCGTCTCTGACTGGTTGCGGAACGGAACGCTGAGGATCACGGTCTCGGCAGCCTGGACGGCGTCGGCGTTCTGGAGTCCGTCAAAGGACGCCTCGGGCAGCTGCCGGGCGGCCCGGGCCGCCGCTTCCTCGGCGCGCGTGGCGTCACGGGACCCAATCACGACCGGGATGCCGGCGCGGCCGAGCCTCAGCGCCAGGCCGAACCCGAGCGCCCCTGTCCCGCCGACGATGCAGATCGGGTCTGGCACGGGCCGGGAGTCTAGTGCTGCACTGGTGCGGATCGTGCGGTGCCTTGGGCGTGCGGTGCCTTGGGCGTGCGGTGCCTTGGGCGTGCGCGGTCTATATTGCCCGCGGGTGCGCGCTCGGATCATCTTCCTGACGCTCGTTACGGCTCTGGCCGTCTCGGTGGCCACCGCGGGCGCGTCAAGAAAGCGCCCGCGGCCGATTCCGGTTCAGGCCTCCTCGCTCACGCAGGACGCCCAACAGCTGATCTGGCGGGTCGACATGTCACAGCCGTTCTCGCCGGCCGGGCTGGCCGCCGCCCGGCGCTCGCTGTGCCTGCTGATCGAGCGCCTGAAGTCAGGCTCGGTGTCCGGACAGCTGTGCGTCGCCGGCCCGGCTCGCGGCGGGCACCGACCGCGGCTGCTCTACCAGCCGATCACCGGTGCCGGTCCGGGCCCCGCCAAGGCGATCCCGGCGACCGTGACGCGTTCCGGCGATCAGGAGCTAACCGCCGCCTTCACGCCGGCCAGCCTCGGCCGGGGCTATCAGTCACTGCGCTGGCAGGTGATCAGCACGCTGCGCCCGCCCGCCTGTCGCCCGGCCAAGCCCAACCGGGTCGGCTGCTTGGCCCTGTTCCCGCGCTCGCCGACGCTGGCCCAGCTCCACACCCCGCAGCTGGTCGGCTGCGTGCCCAGCGGGCCGGCGTTCGTCTACAACGGCCCGGCCAACCCCCGCGTGATCGCGCTCACGTTCGACGACGGGCCCTGGTACGACACGCCTCAGTTCCTCGACATCCTCGAGCACTACCACGTGCCCGCCACCTTTTTTGAGATCGGCGAGCAGATCAGCACCTACGGCGAGGGTGGCGCGATCGAGCGCCGGATGCTGGCCGACGGCGACATGATCGGCGACCACACGTGGAGTCACCCGAATGTGTCGGGGGCCGGCTCGTTTGCGGCCGGGCAGATCTCACAGACTGCCACGGCGATCGAGCAGGCCACGCACGGGTTCACGCCGTGTCTGTTCCGCGCGCCCGACGGCGCCGTCAGCGGCCCGCTGATCTCCGAGGCCCGTTCGATGGGCTTCACGACGATCCAGTGGGATATCGATCCCCGTGACTGGGCGCTCCCCGGCGTCAGCGCGATCTACGACAACGTGATCGCCAACGCGCATCCCGGGGCGATCGTGATCCAGCACGACGGCGGCGGCAACCGCTCCGAGACGCTGGCGGCGTTGCCGCAGGAGATCCAGACGCTGCGCAGCCGCGGATATCAATTCGTGACCGTCACCCAGCTGCTCGGCCAGCGTCTGATCTATCGATGAGCGAACTCGCGGCGCGGAGCGGGCTGCCGGAGCGGGTGAAGATCCGCGAGGTCGGTCCCCGCGACGGCTTTCAGAACGAGCCCGAGGTGATTGCCACCGCCGACAAGGTGGCGCTGATCGAGCGGCTGGCTGGAACCGGCTTGCGGCGACTGGAGCTGACGAGCTTCGTGCGACCGGACGTGATCCCCCAGCTGGCCGACGCCGAGCAGGTGCTGGAAGCCGTTCGGCTGCCGCCGGAGGTCTCGGTGAGCGTCCTGATCCCCAACGAGCGCGGCCTTGACCGTGCCCTTCGCCACCGCCAACGCTTTGACGAGATCAACGGCTTTCTGTCGGCCTCGGAGACCCACAACCAGAAGAACGTCGGGCGGTCGATTGAGGATTCGATCGCCGGGCTGCAGCGCACGTTTCAACGCGCGCGCGGCGAGGGCCTCCGCTGCGAGGCGGTGATCTCGACCGCGTTCGGATGTCCCTACGAGGGGCATGTGGCGCCCGAACGCGTGCTGGCGATCGCCACGGCGATGCTCTCCGCCGGCGCGGCGGAGGTGGGGTTCGGCGACACCACCGGGATGGCCAACCCCGTTCAGGTGCGCGAGTTCTTCGCCCTTGCCCGTGTGTCACTGCCCGGTGCCGAGCTGACCGCCCACTTCCATAACACCCGGGGCCAAGGCCTGGCCAACGTTCTGGCCGCGCTGGAGGCCGGTGTGGACAGCTTTGAGTCGAGCTTCGGCGAGCTCGGCGGCTGCCCGGTCCCGGCCGGAGCGACCGGCAACATCGCCACCGAGGACCTCGTCTCGATGCTGCACGAGATGGGGATCGAGACGGGGATCGACCTCGGCGCGCTGATCGCTGCAGCCAAGGCCGCCCAGGAGGTGCTGGGGCGGCCGCTCGGCAGCCATGTCCTCAGCGCTGGGCCGGTCCGCTGGGACGGCGTCCGAGCCGACTAACGCGAGGAGGAGCAGCTACCGTGACCGACGTCGACCACACCCAGGCCCTGCGCACAGCGCTTGACCGTGCGCTGGCGGGCGGTCCAGAGCGCCACCGTTCCCGGGCGGCGGAGCAGGGCAAGCTCCCGGTGCGCGAGCGCGTCGGGCGGCTGGTGGATGAAGGCTCGTTCGCCGAGGAGGGGCTGCTGGCCGCGTGGGAGCAGGACGGCCTCGGCGCCGAGGGCGTACTCACCGGGCTGGGGACGATCGCGGGGCGGCCCGTGGCGGTGATGGCCAACGACCCCACCGTCAAAGCCGGTTCGTGGGCGCCCAAGACGGTGGAGAAGATCCTCCGCATCCAGGAGCGCGCGGCGTCGCTGCGCACGCCGCTGGTGTACCTGGTCGACTCGGCCGGCGCGCGGATCGACGAGCAAGTGCAGATGTTCCCCGGCCGGCGCGGCGCGGGACGGATCTTCTACAACCAGGTGAGGCTGTCGGGCGTGGTGCCCCAGGTGTGCGTGCTGTTCGGGCCCAGCGCCGCGGGAGGGGCCTACATCCCCGCCTTCTGCGACATCGTGATCATGCGTGACGGCAACGCCTCGATGTACCTCGGCTCGCCGCGGATGGCCGAGATGGTGATCGGTGAGCACGTGACGCTGGAGGAGATGGGCGGCGCGCGCATGCACACCTCCAAGAGCGGTTGCGGTCACGTCTTGGTCGCCTCAGACGAGGATGGGATCGACTTCGCGCGGCGATATCTGAGCTACCTGCCGTCGAACTTCAAGCAGGCGCCGCCCGATGCACCCGCGGTGCCGCCCGCGTCGCAGCGACCGATCGCCGAGCTGATCCCGGCCGATGAGAACAAGCCGTTTGACATGCGCGAGCTGCTCGCCGGCCTGCTGGACGCCGACTCGCTGCTGGAGATCCACGCGCGCTGGGCCAAGGAGCTGATCGTCGGCTACGCGCGCCTGGAGGGCCGAGCGATCGGCGTCGTGGCCAACCAGCCCAAGGTCAAGGGCGGGGTCCTGTTCGTGGACTCGGCCGACAAGGCGGCCCGCTTCATCTGGTCCTGCAACGCCTTCAACGTTCCGCTGCTGTTCCTCGCCGACGTCCCGGGATTCATGATCGGCACCCAGGTAGAGCGTGAGGGGATCATCCGTCACGGCGCCAAGATGATCAGCGCCGTCTCCGAGGCCACCGTGCCCAAGCTGTCGGTGATTGTCCGCAAGGCCTACGGCGCCGGCCTGTACGCGATGGCCGGACCGGCGTTCGAGCCGGATTGCTGCCTCGCGCTGCCGAGCGCTTCGATCGCGGTGATGGGGCCTCAGGCGGCCGTCAACGCCGTTTACTACAACCAGCTTCAGGCGATCGACGATCCCCTCCAGCGCCAGCAGCGCGTCGAGCAGTTGCGCGGCGAATACGCCAAGGACATCGACATCCTGCATCTGGGCTCAGAGCTGGTGGTCGACGCGGTGATTGAGCCCGACCGGCTGCGCTCCGAGCTCGCGCGCCGCTTTTCGCTCGCAGCGGCCAAACAGCGCGACTGGCCCGCCAAGCACAACCCGGTCACGCCCGTCTGACCGCTGCTTGGGGGCGCGGTCGCCGTTTGCGGTGCGGTGACGGTCACTTCGGCGCGTCGTCCTCGTCTGCGGTGCGCTCACGGCGCCGCCGCGGTCGCCGGCGGGCCGGGGCCGACGCGCGCGCGCCGAGCTTGGCATCGATCGCGTCGACCAGCGCCAGTGCCAGCTCCAGCGTCGCGTCGATGCTGCCTGGTTCGATCGCCGGTGGTGTGTCGGCCGCCTGATGGGAGCGCGGGGCCAGGCCGCGCCGATCCAGGCAGCCGATCGTTATCGCGGCCCGGTGGGCCGCCCGGGCGGGTAACGCCGGAGTCACTCCGCGGCCTCGTACCGCCGTGGCGCCCAGATGCGATTCAGCGGCGGCTACCCGCTGGGCGCAAGCGCGCAACCAGCGGGAGTAGCGCAACGGCACAAGCGACCCGTCGCTGTCCCACCAACGCGGCCGCCCGGCCCCACAGGCGGCGATGCCCAGCACGACGACGTCTCTGCGTCCCAGCTCCCGTCGGCGCGCCCGCAGGTGCCGTCGCAGCCCGATCATGCCACCGTCGCCTGCGCCCTGGAGCACGACCTCCACGGCCAGGCGCGGCGGCGGCGCCACGTCGAGCGCGCGCACGAGCGCGAGCGCGACAGCCACGCCGCTGGCGTTGTCGCCGGCGGCGGCGCCGGGCGCGGCGCTGGCCAGCTCCAACGTCAGGGCCAGCGCGAGCACGAGCGTCGCGGTGGGGATCAGTTGGGCGATGCCGATCGCCGTGCCGGAGGCGCCGCCGCGGCGCAGGATAGCCGTCACGAGCACCCATCCGAGCGCTATCACCAGCCAGCCCGTCCAGCCTGGCGCCGCGCCGATCGTCCAACGGCGTAGTGCGGCGCACGCGCCGCGCGGCCCGTCGCGATAGACCGCGCCGTTGGGCCCGGCGTCGTAATTGGCGGTCACGATCAAGCGCACGCCGGGACCCGGCCCGGCGGGGCGACTGACCACGTTCTGACTGGCGCGCTCGGGAGTCAGCCGGCGTCCGAGCGAGATGCCGGTCACCGAGTCGGCAATCACCGAAAGCAGCGCGAGCGCCACCAGCGCGAGGCCCACCACGGGCGAGGACACCGCGACCAGGCTGCCGGCCAGGCCCAGGGCCATGTGCCAGGCCGCAGCCGCCGCCCAGTTGGGGCGACACCAGAACGTTTCGAGCTCGGCATCGCGACGGGGGTCCCGCAGCTCGCCGGCCAGCCAGAGGGCCGCTCGTCGCTCGGCGTCGGTCCCGGCCCCACGGCGGTCAAAGCCGGCCAGGGCCGAGATGGTGTTTTCCGCGCGCATCAGAGTTCGTCAGCGAATGAGATGTGCGTTGAGGGGGTTGAGGACCAAGCGGGGCGGTGCCGGCGAGAGCCTGGCAGTAGAAGCGCTACGACTGGCTCTCGCCAGCCGCCTGACTCCAGTGCGGCCCATTCTGGCGAGGCTGGATGCCGGCCGCGGCTGGAGCGCATCCGCGCAGGTCATTCGTCCGCCTCAACGTGCAGATTATTCCCTGACGGGCCCTTGGCTTGTTTGCGGATGATCCCATGCGGGCTGATCGTGTAGAACGATGGCCATGACCGACTCCGAGCACGAGCAGGCGCTGCTCTCCGTCGCGCGGGAGGCAGCCCGCGCCGCCGCGGCCGAGCTGAGCGGACGCTTCGGCCACCGCCAGCGAGGCGTGCGGGCCAAGAGCGGGCCGACGGACCTTGTCTCCGACGCCGACGTGGCGGCCGAGGGTGCGATCAGGGCCGTGCTGGCCAGGCGGGCCCCCGGCGATGCGATCCTGGGCGAGGAGGGGGGAGCCAGCGGCCAGGGGCCGCGACGATGGGTCGTCGATCCACTCGACGGCACGATCAACTTCCTGTTCGGGATTCCCGTGTTCGCGGTCAGCGTCGCCTGCCAGGACGAGCGCGGCGCGCTGGTCGGAGTCGTCCTTGATCCGATCCGCGACGAGTGCTTCGCTGCCACCAGATCGGGTCCGCCGACGCTGAACGGTGTGGAGATCGCGGGCTCGCGCCAGGACGTGCTGTCACAGGCGCTGGTCGCGACCGGGTTCGGCTACGACTCCGACGTCCGCGCTCGGCAGGCTGAGGTGATGGTGCGCGTGCTCCCGCGCGTGCGTGACATCCGTCGCGCCGGCGCCGCGGCGATCGACCTGGCCTGGTGTGCCTGCGGCCGCGTGGACGCCTACTTCGAGCGAGGCGTCCACTCCTGGGACATCGCGGCCGGGGCGCTGATCGCGCAGCGTGCCGGGCTGACCGTGCGTGAGCTCCAGGCCGAGGGCGAGGATCCCGCCGGCCTGCTGACCGCGCCGGCGGCGCTGATCGACGAGCTCCAGGCCCTCGTCCTGGGGCGCTAGGGCTCGTGGGCGCTGGGGCGAATTAGACTTAGCGCTCGCGCGGCGGTGGTGGAACGGTAGACACGATGGCCTCAAAAGCCATTGTCCTTCGGGACGTGTGGGTTCGAATCCCACTCGCCGCACTGGGTGACGACATCCGGGCTCTGGGAAGGGCGGGAAATCCTTGCGTCTGGGCCGCTCGGCGGTTCGGCCGGTGACAGCGCTTTCAGGCGGCGGCAGGCTCAGGCGGTGGTGCTGCGGGAGTGCTCCCGCGGCGCCGGGCCTCTTCGATCGGCACCTCCCGCTCGACGTTCCAGCCCTGCGCGAAGCCGCTCATCGTGAAGATGATCAGCGCCAGCTGCACCGGCGCCAGAATCACCGCCACAGTGCCGAGTGCATCGGCGCTCATTCCCGTGCCGCCGAACAGCGACTGCGCCGCCGCAAAGCCGGTGTGGCTGCGGGCAAACCAGCTCGTCCCGGCCAGGCCGGTGGCGGCGATCACCGCGACGATCAACAGCAGGATTCCCAACGCCGCGGCCAGTGGCAGCGCTCCGCGCGCCCAGCGCCAGACGTAGAAGGCGCTGACCAAGTACACGATGCACCAGACGAAGTTGATCGGCTTCATCCCGTCGAGCTTGCTCCAGCCGCCGATCGTCAGGATCAGCATCAGGACGACAGAGGCGAGCAGGAGCAGGACCACGATCAGCCTGGTGAGCTTGCAGACCGCCTTGTCACGGTTGGGATGGATGACCGTGTGGCCTGGCGCGAGGTTGCGAACCGGCGGCACGATTACTGACCATACATTCTGACTGGGCTGCGTGCAGCAGTTTTCGGTCAGATGTGAGCGCGGCCTAGAATCGTGCGACGCTCAGCGCCTCGGCGGGCGTGGCGAAATTGGTAGACGCGCCGGCTTTAGGTGCCGGTGGGCTTAGCTCTTGGGGGTTCGAGTCCCTCCGCCCGCATTGTGCAGTCAGGACCCAGGACCCGTAGGAACATTACGTTCGTATACGGTGCGGGCGGCTCAAAGCTCTTGCGGGTACGATCGCCAGAGCAGAGGGGAGTGAGTTAACGGTTATGCGCGCGGTCTCCAAAACCGTGAATCCGGGTTCGAATCCCGGCTCCCCTGCTAGGTGCTCCCCACACCAAATACGATCCCATTCGAGCGCACGAGCTTGCGCTCGGGCGGGCCGGCCGCTCAGCATCCGGCCTCGCCGAATTGGCCGGCGCCCGAGTCATCCGGCTGTCGGCATCCGACCTCGCCGGATCGGGCCGCGCTCGCGTCATCCGGCTTGGCGGCGCCTGGCTGTGTCGTCGGAGGCTCATGCAGCGCTGCTGCACCTCGCCTGCGTCCTCGCCAGGCATCCACCAGCAACCACTCTCGTTGGGACCGTACTTATGGCGGGAAGCACTGAGTGAGATCCCACACCGTCTACCGGACCTTCAACACCCAGCAGCGCCGCGAGTTCGTCCGGATCACGGAGGACGTCGCGGCCGCCGCGGAGCAGGCCGGGGTCCAGGAGGGCATGGCGCTGGTCTGCGCGATGCACATCACCGCGGGCGTGTGGATCAACGACGACGAGCCCGGCATCCAGGCCGATGCGCTGGAGTGGCTGGACAAGCTCGCGCCCCCCAGTTGGCGAGAGCCCGACGGTGACGTGGCGCGAGCCCTGCTGCCCAATCCCGGCGACTACCGCCACCACCGGGGCGGCGAAGACAATGGCGACGCGCACCTCAAGAACCTGCTCGTCCACCACCAGGTGATCGTGCCGATCACCGACGGGCGGCTGGACCTCGGTCCCTGGCAGCAGATCTTCTACTGCGAGTTTGATGGCCGGCGACCCAAGCGCCTGGTGATCAAGGTGCTGGGGGAGTAGGCCCTGGCGGCGTCAGAGGTCTTCGCACCGGACGCGCTGGAGGGGCACGTGGCGCTGGTCACCGGCGGCGGTACCAACCTCGGCAAGGCGGCTGCGCTGGAGCTCGTCCGCTGCGGCGCGTCGGTGGTGATCGCCGGCCGGCGCGCCGACGTGCTGGAGCAGGCCGCAGCGGAGATCGGTGAGCGCTGCTCATGGATCGCGGGCGACATCCGGCAGCCGGCTCAAGCCAAGGCTCTGGTTCAGGCTGCGCTGGAGCGGCACGGTCGCCTCGACCTGCTGCTCAACAACGCCGGCGGGCAGTACTTTGTGCCGGCCGAAGCGATCACCGCCAAGGGCTGGAACGCGGTCCAGCGGCTGAACGTTGGCGGAACGCTGGCGATGTGCCACACGGCCTACGAGCTGGCGATGCGTCCGGCCGGAAGGGGCACGATCGTCAACACGACCGTTTCCCCGCATCACGGCATGCCGGCGATGGCCCACACCGGCGCGGCGCGGGCGGCGGTCGAGGCGTTCACGATCGAGCTCGCCGACGCCTGGCGGGGCGATGGCGTCGCGCTGGTCGCTGTTGCGCTCGGGCGCCTGGCGACCGAGTCGCTGCGCAAGTACCCGGCCGAGCTGTGGCGTCGCGCGGCCGCCAGCGTTCCGCTCCAGCGACTGGGTGAGGTGGAGGAGTATGGCTGGCTGGTGGCGCTGCTGGCCTCCCCGCTGGGCGCCGCGCTCTCCGGCTCGGTCGTCACGCTCGACGGTGCCCTGGACAACTGGTTCGGGCCGTGGCCTCCGGCGGAGCTGATCCGCGACGGACAGGTGCCCACCGAGGAGCGCCGGCCGGCGGGCTGAGCGCGGGCGCCCCGGCTACCATCCCAGCTACCTGCGGGCGAAGTGTTGTGGTTGCACAGAAGCCTTCCAAGCTTCTAGGGCGGGTTC
>ODAK010000505.1_pt1 | contig 45077 bp, 78 predicted proteins | sample 1539591 | NCBI WGS metagenome assembly ODAK01 (sample SAMEA3539303, study PRJEB22396) | soil metagenome | biome: tundra; feature: field; material: soil | place: USA | collected 2010-05 | depth 0.15 m
CTGGGCATGGCCATCGCTGACACGGATGGCCAGCAACCCCGTCGCATCATCAGACTTGGAACCATCACCGAACAGCACCACGGCGTCACCCGGCTGCAGCAACTCATCCCGGGCAGCCAGCGCGACGTCTTTCGGGTCGCACCAAGCGTCTTCCTGCGCCGTGATCTGGTTGTACCACTTACGCCGGCTCTCGCTGGCTGAGTTCATCGGATTCAAGATGGACGAAAGAATCCGCTTCGTTGACAGCCAGACCGAGTCACCCCGGATGGACTCCACCACGCCGGGCGCGGCGGCGGCGGTCAGAGGTGCCTCGGGCGGTGCCTCGAGGCTGTCATAGAGCTGACCGAAATCCGCCGACTTAGGCCGCTGACAATTGATGCACTCAGGCCAGTCCACCGAGGTCGCGTGAGTCTCGCAATGGGTGCCCTGCGTGGCCTCGAACGCCTCGCGCGCCTTCTGCCCAACCGACTCCTCACCAGGGCGGAACGCGTTACAAAGATCAAGGATGCGCGCAGCCCCATCAGGTGACTTCGCCGCATTACCCTCGATCGCGCCAGCCATCAAATGGCCACCGTTTGAGGTATTCCAGTTCTGCGTCTCGTTGCGGATGATCGTCGTCGGGCGACCACCCTCAATAGTGAGCGGGTTCGACGTCACAGCCTCAATCTGCGCCGTATCACCCTTCGCCCACACATTCAGCTTCCCCACCTGAATGCCGTACTTCCTGCGAGTCTCAGCACCCAACAACCGGGGGAAAAGCTTCATCGTGTTCTGCGTCTGCACCTGACTGACAGCCACGACCTGAACCCAGGCGTTTGGACGCTCCATGCCAACCGGCACGTCGCCATCCCAGTGCGAAAACACCGCGTCCTCGGAACAGATGTCAGTGGACGCGATACAGGAGCCGACCGGATCCTTACCGTGACCCTTCAGCCGCTGAAACACGGCCGACGGGTACAGGAACTCGCCTGTCTCTGAGTCAAGCGCGTAGAACCACAAAATGAACCGGGCCTGCTCCAGCGTGTACGTCCAGTCCCCACCCTTGGGCGCCGACAGGTTCAGGGCAGCCCACGCCAGGTTGCGCCAACCCAGCGTCACCGCCGGCAACACCCACCCGTTGTCGTACTGCCACGTCGGGCCGATCTTCACCGGCTCCCACGCCAGCCCCACAGGCGGCGTCGCACGCTCTAACTGGTGTTCATACCAGCCGATGATCCTGCGGTAGTCAGCTTCCTTATTGGGGACCTGGGAGGCAGCGAGGCTACGCGCCATCGCAGGTCATCGCAGCATCGCCCTATCTGCGGCGTTGCACACCCAGTGGACATGGCAGTGAGTGAGCACATCAAGGCGCCACATAAGCCTGCCCCAGCGGCGGCGCAGCGCCATCACGCGCCACGCTCCGACCACTTGGTGTTCGCCGCGTCACGATGCTGATTCGGGACAGGCACAGCGCCCTCATCAGCATCAGGCAACCCCAACTGCTTCAAGAACGCAGCCCGCGCCTTCCGATGCGCACCAATCGAAGGAATCAGCGGATGGATCACCAACTGACCCATACTGCCCGACGTCGTCATCGGACTACCGTCCTCAACCCACGCCGCAGTCAGCGCAGCAAGCATGTCAGTCGTCCGACACACATCCTCAAGCACCGTGAACTCATCCGGCCGCAACCTGTACGAACCCGCGATCGACGACCACTGAGCCTTACCCGCCTTGCCAAGCCCTACAGGTGCCCTCAGTACCGCCATGTTGACCTCCAGGGTCAGGAACGACCCACCAGGGGTCGGTGACGTGCCAAAAAACGAACCGAACGCCGCACGCAGGATCCGGCCTGCTAACCTCGTCGCCCTTGTCCCTTAGGCCGGGTAGGGTCCCCCCCCCAGGGGTGGGGGGGTGTGGGTGTCAGACTGGGGTCCTCGGGTACGTTGTCGCGTTTGGCTGACACCCCCTACGAGTCAGTTGGGGGTGTCTTGTGTGGGGGGTCCCATTATGGGGGGTCCCAATGTGGGGGGGCCGCCCAAGGTATGTGGGGTGTCCAGGTGTGGGGGGTGCCCAAGGTGTGGGGTGGTGACATCGGTGGGGTTGTTGGTTGACCATCCAACCGTTGTGATTGTTGACGCGTTGCAACATACGTTGATGTGTTGCAACATACGTTGCGCGTTGCGTGTTACGTGTTGCGTGTTGCAACGTGCGTCTTGATGTGTTGCGTTAGATCAGACCAGGATGTAACTCGACTGGTCTCTTGCCGCGTGATGCGTGGCGTGTGCTGCCGCGTGCTGCCTCTGCCTTGCTCTTGAGTGCATGACAGTTGAGTCCACACGTTGGGCATGGTGCGCCGTGTGCAGGTGCAAGGTTGGACGCGTCATGCACTGACAGTGTTGGGTGTGTCCACTCTGCCCAAGGCACGATGTGGTCGACTTGGTACGCGTCACCATGCCCACATAGGTGGCACACGTACCCATGTGCGGCAAGGATGCGTGCTGCTTTGTGTGGGTTGATGTAGTCGGCTGACGTGCGTCGCTTCTGATCCCACGCCATCGCTCACCTCACTGTGCAGGTACGACGTCCTCGTGTGTTGGGCAGTACGTCACGACGCTGGCACGCAGTAGAACCTTGGTGCCTGCATTGTTGACTGCACCTGTGGCGAGCATGGTTGCTGCTACCTGATCGGGTGTCTGTCCTGAGTCGAGCTTCGTGCAGATGCCGTGCCCGATGTTGGCCCACTTTGCGTGGTCGACGCCTGGCCATATGCCGTCCATCAACGTGAGGAACTGTGCTTCAGATCCTGTGGTCGGCGCTGCCTTCTGCGTGCTTGAGCATCCCACAAGCAGGAGCAGGGAGATACATGCGACCAGGATGCGCTTCATGCCTGCATTATCACGCAACTTGCCGTCGTGCGCTAGATGTTCAGCCGCCCCAACCCCAGGTGCTGAGCGTGTTCATCACCTGCTCAGTAGTAGCGTCTGCCGCCTGGTCGGATGGCGAACAGGATTAGTCCGAGGACGACGAGGACGATGCCGATGGTGACGAGGATGGGGATGGCGAGGAGTAGGCCGAGGATGAGGCAGACTACGCCGAGGAAGATCATGGTGCCTCTGTTCTGAGTCCGAGTTGTAGGCCGGCTACGGCTGCTTGTGACCTGGAGTGGACGCCGAGTTTGTTGAAGATGTGCGCGACGTGAGTGCGCACCGTGCTCGGGGTCAAAAACATTCTGCGGCCGATCTCCTGGTTGCTAGCCCCAGTCATGAGATACCCGAGCGTTTCGTTTTCCTTGCGGGTCAGATCCCGGTCCAGATCGATAATCCTGGGTTGCGGTGGGGCCATCAGCGCTTCGAGTGCGCGGATGGATGTGAGTGCTTCGCGGAGTCTGGCGATTTCGGCTTGTGCTGCGATGAGGTCGGCGCGTAGTTCGATTACCGATTCCAGTCGCTCATTCATGGGTGAGTGCCGATCTTTGGTCGAGGAGTTCGTCGACTCGTTCCATGAGCCTGAGGACTTGGACCAGATCGTGGGTATCCTGGCTCAACATCCAGCGGCACCGGTCGAGTTCGCGGTCGATGTTGGCGATGACCTGATCCTGGTCGACCATGGTTCGCCTCCTGACGTGACGATGCCACGGAGAGCAGTGCTCGATCCGTGGCTTTGGTAATTCTGTCGCTCGATGCCTCGCATCTTACACCTGTGAATGCTCACTAGTCGTGTGCTTGTCGTTTGAGTGTGTCGCGGAGGTGTTCGACGTCGGCGAGGTTGATGAGGTGGGGTTTGGGGCCGTGTTGGTTGAGTTTGTGTTCGCTGATCCAGCGTCTGATGGTGGAGGCGTTGACGCCGGTGATGTATGCGGCGTCGGCGATGGTGCAGAGGTAGTCCATCAAGCAGTGATCCGGTTGTGCCGGTCGGGGCCGCAACGAAACGCCCGCATCTTCATCGGTTCTTTGGTCATGGTCGCGTGCCTCCGGCCAGAACGTTGGCAATCAGAGAATCGAAGGCCGCGTTATACACACGAGTCACCCCATCACGTGGTGTTTCTACCCTCACTGCGACAACGTGGCGCGGATAGCGTTCGGTGATGCGGTAGGTGATGTCGCCGAACTTCACAATGTCGCCGTCAATGACCACTTGTTTTGGATCTGCTTGGTCGAGTAGTTCGTTGCTGATCCAGATGACGGGAAACGTGATCATGGCTTCCACTCGTCCCGGTAGTCCGGGTGGTCGGCGTAGGGCAGTGCGAGCAGGACAACCGCATCCTTATAAGCGGCTGCTCTGCTGTATTCGTCAGCCGAGCCGAGCCGCTCGCTGGCTTCCTCTGCATCTCGCGCCAATTCCATGATCTGCCGCTTCGCCTCACACTCAGCCAGGACGCGGGCAGGGTAGCCACACTTACATTCCCCGAAGGTCTCAAGCAGCCGCAGGTCGTCAATGAACGAGTCGTGCTTCTGATCGGCCGCTGCCTCGTCTTCGGCGATCCGTGCCAGCAGAAACTCCGTCAGTGTCATGCTCATGCGATGTCTCCAAAGTCGAGGACGGGTTGCAGGGGTTTACTGATGCGTTGGATGATGAGTGGCAGGTAGTCGGTTTCGCGTTCGATGGCGACGCATCGGAAGCCTTCGAGGATAGCGGCTTCAGCGGTGGTGCCTGATCCGGCGAAGGGTTCGAGGACTGTGCCGCCTGGTGGTGTGACGAGTCGGACGAGCCACCGCATGAGGTCGAGGGGTTTGACTGTGGGGTGTGCGATGGCGCCTGTTCGTGGGCGCTCGAGGGTGGGGGCTTTGGCTTCGTAGCGGAACGTGGGGAAGAACCGTGACGCGCCGCCCGGCCGGTCCCCGCTCATCGCGTCGAGGGCGTCGGCTTGTGAGCCGTCCAAAACCACGTTCGCAGGCCAGCGGCCAGAGTCTGAGCCGATCAGTTTGCGGTCCTCTTGGTCGATACGGTCTTTCCAAGGGCGGTGCTCCTGAGAAAACATGGCAGTTTTGCTTTGGAGTCGCCGTAGTTCTTCATCCGACTTCACCCGGCAGCCGTCGATGTTCAGTGCGCCCGTGCCGTACGCCAGGACGTTCCCAGCGACCGTGCCGACCAGGGGTTTGCGTCCGACGACGATGGGTTCGAACGCGGGTTTGAGTGCGGTGCCCCAGCCCTGCCAGCGTGCGGCCTCGTCTGAGTTCGCAGATTTGATCTGGCGAGTGATGGCCACCCGCTCACCCTGCCCAACGTTGACGACTCCGCTCGGCTCGTTGAAGCGATCCTCTGTACGGAGGACGTCAGCTGTTGCCCATGCCTCGCCGGGTGTGCCCTTGCGCCCATTGAGTCGCCACACTTCGGCGTCCATGTCGTCAGGTAGATTCATCCACGCGCGTAACTCCTGCCACTGCTCCCAGGTCGGAAGGCTGCGACTGGTCGGGTTGGTCATCCAAGCCGACGATGAGCCGCCGCCGTTGCTCGCATGCCCGAAGTGCTTATTCACGGCGTCATGACTGATGCCTGCGTCAAGGCGGCGTTCATTGAGCCACGCGCGCACGGCATCGACCGGCGCGTGGTCTTCGGTGCGCACCTTGTCGATGGCTTTGGACACGTCGAGCGACTTCGGGAAGCCGCTCCCGTAGAGCCATGCGATGCTGTCGCGGATCTCGAAGCCTGCGTCCTCGACAGCGCATGTGAGCCGGTGTGAGGTGCGTGTGCCGCCGAAGGCGAGGAGGTGCCCGCCAGGCTTGAGGACGCGAAGGCACTCCTGCGCCCATGGCAGTCCAGGCGGCAGGTCGTCCCACTGTTTGCCCATGAAGCCGAGGCCGTAGGGCGGGTCTGTGACAACCGCGTCGACGGTCTCAGAGGCGTACTCCCGCATGACCTCGAGGCAGTCCCCATGCCAGAGGGTCACCGCGTCGTCTTGGTAGTACGGCTTCATCAGGCGGTGATCCGGTTGCCGAGGAACAACCAACGTGTCTGATCCCAGACATGCTCAGTGTTGACTGTGCAACGCAGATCTGACGGCACGGAGTTGACCTGGATGTAGGCGATGAGGTTCCCTTCACAGTCCGGGCATTTCCCGACCTTGATGCGGCGGGGTTTGGTTTGCTGGACGAGTTCGACGATTGCGTTGGCGCAAAACCCGATCTCGCTGACGGCGTATTTGCCGATCTCGTGGTCGGCGAGGAACCGTGAATGCCTGTCAAGGAACCTGCATATGGGCACGGTGGCGAGCAGGTCGAGTCCGGTGGTGAGGTGTCGTTCGTCCCAGACGAGGTGCGCCCATGATGCAAGCAGGTAGGCGGTGTCGAATCGTAGGGATACGACGTTGGTGGGTAGTGGTGGTGGTGCTTGGTGGCGGCCGATGGTGTGTTCGGTGAGTTCTCGTGGGAGGTCGAGGAGTTGCTGCCAGTAGTGGGCGATGGTGTCGAGGTCGCGGCGGATGATCGGTTCGAGGTCGGTCACGGCCGCCATTCCTCGCAGTAGTCCGGGTGGTCCGTGTAGGGCAGGGCGAGGGCGCCGAGGATGTCGTCGAAGTTGCCGCCGTGGCCCTCGAGGCACTCCATGTCGCATCTCAGCCCGTCCACACACTGCGCCACGATCTGCCGCTTCGCCTCGCACTCAGCCAGGACCCGGGCAGGGTCCCAGCGGATCATGAACTCTGCGGTGAGTGTCCCGTACTGCTTGGTCGCACGGCCTTGAATGTTGTGCGTGGTGAACCATTGGGTTGCGGATGCCAGGTTGGCGCGGTCCTCATCCTCGGCGATCCGTGCCAAAAGGAACTCGGTCAGGGTCAGTACAGCGGCGAGTCGTTCGATCGGCTCGAGGTCGGTCACGGCTGATCCTCGTGTAGGTGTCGCGCGACCCATTCGGCCAGTTTCTGGTCGGTGTGGGCGGGGTTGTCGTATTGGCCGATGTGGGCTTGGGATAGGCAGCGGCGGCAGACGGTGTCGACGGTGCGGATCTGCCGGTCTTTGATGACGATGTGCGCGGGTGTGTCAGATTTGTCGGTCATGGTCGCCATCCACGGATCAGGGTGACCTCGTAGACGTGCCACACGTAGGGGCCTTCGAAGACGGTGGCGAGGTACACGCCAGGGTCAGGGACATCCATGCCGGTCCCGATCACACAGAATGTGCGCTCCGTCAGAGGATCTGCGCCACCAGGGGTTTCAGCCCACGCACAGACCTTGTCGCCCTGCATCTCAACCTTGCGGATGCGCGCACCCTCACGCATCAGCACGTCGGTCTGCATCGAGGTGCCGTCGGAGATCATGTACTTGAGCATTCTCATTGGGTGGCCTCGTGGGTTGGGAGTTGTGTGTGCAGCGCCATCCCCCACGTGAGTGCCGGGTTGTATGCGGGGGTGTCTGCGGGGTCTTTGGTTGGTTGCCATGGGGTGTCGGGTAGCGGGTCGGCTTGGTATGCGCGTTGGGCGCAGTGGCAGCTTGGGTCGCGCATGGTTGGGAGTAGGCCCATGGTCTGCATCTCAATCTCGCATTTGAGGTCATGCTTCATGGCGCTGGCCGATGTCACACATGAGCCCGTGTTCGCAGCAGACCCGCTTGAGCCGTGCTACCTCGGCACGGGCTTCGTTGCGTTCGGTTCTCAATCTGGCGATGGTCTGCAATGCGTTGTCGATCTCAATGGCGTGCCGCTCATGCTCGTCCTTGCGTCGCTTCATGGCTTCCCTTTCGTGGACTGTGCGCTTGAGTGCTGCACATGAGCGCGGACAGCTTTGGCATTGCGTTCGATGAGCCACGCCTTGAGCCGGTCGATGCGGGCCACGAGGGCGGCCGTGAGGTGGTCGACGATGAGGACGAGCGCTCTACGCGTCATGGCTGCGCCACCCTGGCTACGACACTGTCGGACTTGCGTTGCCGCCTGCCACGCCCGCGAACTTCCGTCGTGCGCGAGCCTTCGTCGAACCCAGCAGCGTAGATTCTTCCGGCTAACTGGTGCAGGGTCCACACGCCTGACTCGTCCAGTGGTGTGCGGTTCTCGTACTTGCGGTCATCTTCATGCTCGCTGTCTACGAAGGACTCAACCATCTCAGCTATCACCAACGGCTCCACATTCATGATGGCTCCTTGAGCGCGGCGATCGTCGCGGTGGTCACGGTCGCCATTCCTCGACGTAGTCCGGGTGGTCGGTGTAGAGCAGGGCGAGGATGCGCAGCGTCGTGCAGGGCCACTCGACCCCATATTCATCGAAAGTCCCGCACTCAAGGCAGGCATGGTCAACGCCCCCATAGACGTCCTTGGTCCATCCAACCGTGTGGCCGCCGTCGCCGTGCAGCGCCACGATCCGCCGCTTCGCCTCGCACTCAGCCAGGACGCGGGCACGGGCAGGATTCCATTGGGCAAAATGGATGCGCTCGTATCGCACAGTCTCCGCGATCACCGGAGGCAGCGCTAATGCACATCCCTCGTCCTCGGCGATCCGTGCTAACAGGAACTCGGTTAGCGTCACAACGTCCTTCCGTAGGCGCGCTCGCGTGCCTGTTGGAGGTCGGCGAGTAGTTGGGCGCCGACGTGCTTCGTGTACGCGGGTGGTATGGCTTCACACATCTCGCGCGGCGTCATCCAGTCGATTCCCATTGCTGCGGGCCATTCCTCCCGGCCGCCGCCATTGCCGTAGACCTGCACGACCGTGGAAAGTCGGTGCTCACCCTTGGGTCGCCATCCAGTCCAGTAACGCGGGACCGTGTAACGATGATGGGCACATGCGATCCCCTCCAGCGGCACGTTGGACTCAAACATGCGGTGGCGTCGGAGTGGCATCTGCAGGCCAGTTCCACAGATTCTGACCGGGGAAATGAGGTGCTTCCCTGCGTCCGCGACGTTCTCGATTACGTAAGGTCCACCGAACGTGATCAGTAGTTCGCGTGTTGCGGCGATCAGATCGGGATGTTCATAACTCCGACCGAGCGCACGATTCACGGCGCCAAGGTTGAGGTATTCCTGACAGGGTGGTGAGGCGTGGATGACGTCGAACTCCCACCAGTGTCCGACCAAGTACTCGAACGCGTCATCCTGGTGGAACTCGAACGGGTAGTTGGACATCGGGGCTAGGTCCACGCCGACGACATCGAACCCTGCACGGTGGTAGCCCATACCGGCACCACCAGCGCCGCAGAACAGGTCGAGCAGCCGGGGTTTCATGTGACCCGCCTTGTCCCTGACGCGGCCACACGCGCATCCCTCAATTGCCCGATCGTGCGGAATGCGTAGATCCGCTGGCGCAGAGCGCGTGCGAGCCCGGTCTGCAGATCCGCAATCAGCACCCCATTCGCTATCGCCTCAGCCTTGAGCCGCTCAACCTCAGCCAGTGCCGCGTTCCGTTCCTTCCTCATCTGCTCGAGCGCCCGGATGGTGCCCACGAAACTCTTGATCGCGTCAGGGTCGCTCACGACGCGACCTCGACATCGATGACAGCGCCAGGACGATCAAGAGCGAACCAATCGCCGACCCATTTTTTGCGCGCATTCAGGTGCACGACCTGACTATCGTCGTTCCACACGCCGGCGTCTGTTAGCGCATCGAGGCAGGCCCGGACGAGTTTGTCGATGTCGCCGATCGTGTGACTACTCGGATAGGGCGGCGCGGAAGGGTTGAGGCGGCCGGCGTTGCGTCCTGTGCCGAAGTGTCCTTTAGGTCGAGCGAACGTGAACCCGATCGCGACGCTAACTGGTGCCTCACCGAATGGGTCGTCGGCGTTGACTGCGGCGGCGCGCACGTTGTCACGCCAGGGCAGCAGTGTGGCGCCGTTGCTGTCACGCATGGACCAGCGGGTGCGGATCTTCGATCCCTGAGTGATCGGCTTGCCGTAGACGGTGATCCTCATGGCCGCATCGATGTGGTGATCGCTGCTCGGATGTCCGCGACTGCGATGGTGTCCTGATCCGCAGCCTCAGAGTTTGTGACCAAATCCCAAACTCTGTCTAGCGCCAAGACGCGATGTTCGACCTCAGCCATAGCCATATCTGCCTCGATCATGGCTAGGTCATCTTCGTATCCGCTCATTTCTAGGCTGCCTTCCGGTTTGTGAGTTTCGCCCTGCACCGGGTGACGGTTCTGGGTGTGACGCGCATGAGGTTCGCGATCTGGTTGGTGGAGTAGCCGTGGTTGGTGAGGATGCGGACGGCTTCGAGGTGTTCGCTGCTGTTGGCTGTGACGGGGTGCCCGGTGGTGAGTCGGTGGATGACGACGGGGTCGATGGGTGGGTATTGGTAGGGGGTTCCTGGTTGGCCTTGGCGGCGGATGCCGAGGCCAATGTTGGCGCAGGTGCGGGTGCAGTAGGTGCGGGGTGTGCCGGGTCGGCGTCGTGGTCCGACGGGTTGACCGCAGTTTGGGCAGAGGTTCATGGGGTGCGCTCGATCGCTTCGTCAATGTCGTCGATCAAGTTATCGACCTGAGACGACTGGCCCCGGCACTCATCAACCACCGCCTTGACACGCTCGATCGTGGCACTCAACTGCTCGACCTTGGTAAAGAGTGCATCCTCGTCAAGTGCTGTGCAGCGTTTGCAGATGAAGTTCTGATCCAAGACATGATCGCCGTACTCGCCCTGGTTTGAGATGCATTTGCTCACAACGTCCTCACTTCGGCATATGGGGAAATTTCGTATGCGCGCGTGCGCGTTACGGAACTGTTGTTATCGCTGGTAGGTAAGAGAGGTTCTTCGTTAGTACGTCCGTACGTCCGTCCGTGCATATGCTCAGTGCATTGCTCAAGCACTGCATCGGGCATTGCTCGGTGCATATGCTCAGTGCATTGCTCGGACATGGCCTGACTCCTTCTTGACCTCGGCCTTGCTCCAGCGCACCGCTGCGGCGTGTTGGGCCTTTGACCTGCGCTTATGTGACTCATCGTCCGTGATTTGGTACTCGTCCCATGAGCAGATGTCCCATCCGCCGGCGATCGTTTTGAGTAATCCGGCGCTCACAAGGCGTCCCATATCGACGTTTCGCGCGTTGATTCTGGTCACAGCTTCGCGCGGAATGAAGCCATCAGTTCCGTGTTTACCGGCGTAAGACATGGCACAAATCCACACAAACGCTGCACGATGTCCTTCTCTACTGGTCAGTAACCCGAGTAATTTGGGGTTGTCAGGCATCGATGTGTCGAGTCTGATCCATGGAAGACCCATCAGATTGCTACCCCTTTGAGGCTGTTTTGGTGGCGTGCCTGGTGGTGTCTGCTCAGCAGTCCGAGGTGGTTGAACGTCTGCGTGCACACGGTGCAGATGTGCAGCCGAGCAGCCTTGGCCTCACGTGACCCGCCTCGCACCTGACGGGGAGGTGATGTTGCCCCGCACCGGGTACTCCCGCGGCTTCACAACACCCTCACCCGCACGATCACGCGCCTTAGCCCGCGCCCGTTCCCCCCGACGCTTCAAACTCCGCCGCTCATCCTCAGTCAGCCCACCCCACACGCCGTACTCGCCGGCGTCCTGCAAACATTCGACAGCCACCGGGCAGCCGGCGCAAACGGTTTTGGCTGCGGTGGCGTCGAGCAGGGCGTCACGGGATCTGTTGCCGATCGGGAAGAACGTCTCAGGGTCCTCACCGAGGCAGGCTGCGGCGTCTCTCCAATCCCAGGGGGCTGCGGCGGCGGTCATGCGACTGCCTCGCTCTGGATGTGGGCGAGGAGCTGGGCGCCGATGTACTCCGTGTAGGCCGGCGGGATAGATTCACGGCCACCGCGTTGGCTCATCCACTCGACACCCATCTCACGGCGCCACACCTTCTCAGCGTCAGCCCGTCCAAACTCGCGATAGATGCGGTCTCTGCCTGACTGCCTGTGCGGGTTCATTGGCGCGCCACGGTGCGCGCATGACGTCCCGGTCAGCGGGATGGATGACTCGAACAGTCGGTGACGATAGACGCGCAACCCGAAGGCTGTCCCGCATAGCTGTATGCCGTGAGTGCCGAACAGGTCGTCTTGTGTCGGGATAGGGGATCCTGGCACGTTCTCTATGACGTATAGGCGACCTTTTAACGCCTCACGCACGGCGTCGATGAGCATCGGCTGCGGGGTCGCCATGTGCTTTAGAGCCAGGGAGTACGACTGGCAGGGCGGTGAGGCTGCGATCACGTCGAACGTGTCGAGGTATGCGGTGTCTGTGAGCACTTCGATCGCGTCAGCTAGGACGAACTCAAACGGGTAGCGTGGGCGCGACTCGATATCTACGCCGACGACGTCGAACCCGGCACGCTGGTAGCCCGTGGAGCAGCCGCCTTCGCAGCAGAACAGGTCGAGCAGCCGGGGCCTCATGGCGCATCGCCGAACAGTCCTGGCTCGACGTCGGTGACCGTGGGTGCGAGGTAGTCGGTGATCTCTTCGGCTATCTGCCACCAGAGGGCACGCTCATGGTCTGGGAGGTCACTGTTCGCGGCCTGGGTTTGGGCGTGCTGAGCCAAAGTGGTGAGGTCGCTCATGGTTTCACCTCGTTGCAGCCGCACGCGCACCGCAACCGTGCAGGCATCGCGCCGACGGTGACGGTCACGTCGGTGAGGGCGAACTGTTTGCGGAGGATGCTTTGGATGAGGCGGGCTGTCTCCTCAGGGCGGGAGTAGCGGAACTGGAGCGGGTCGACCTCGACGACGAAACGGGCGCGGGGGATCATGACGGCTCACCTTCGAATGGAGGTTCTGGGCTCGGCGATTCGGCGTCGATCAGTCGGCTGGCCTCGGCGCGGGTCAGTTCCTTGCTACTCGTCAACGTGCGGCCGACCTGCCCGGACAGGAACTTGAGCGCCGTTTCCCGCTCGCCGAGGTCATGCTCCTGGAGGAGGATGTGCAGTTTGGCGAGCTGCAACTTGGTGATGAGTGACGACGCGGCAGAGGTGGGCTTGATCCCTCTCGCCAAAGAATCATCAAGCCCGGGGGAGGCATCCCTACTCGATGCCGCGTCGCCAGTCTGTGGGGGTCGCTGACGGCTCATCGTGCGCGTCGCGGCCGGTTGTGCCGGTCCAGTGAACTGCGGCTCCTGACGGGGCTCAGCCATGGCGTGCAGATCCTCCTTAGCCCACAAGTCCAACGCAACCCCGAAACGCATCGCAGCGTTGCGGATCGCGTCACCGATCAGTTCCTTCAAACTCTTTCCGTCACCCACGCCGATGCGTGTCACGCCGCAGATGGTGAGCTTGATCCACAGGTTGTGGTTGGCGTCGAGCAGTGGCAGACCGCCCATGTCGTACGCCATGGGTTCCCAGTTCCATTCCGGGTCGACCTGTAGGAGGCGGTCGGTTGCTGCGGCGTGCCCAACGAAGTCGAGCATCGCGCCACCCTTAGGCAGTTTGCCGATCTGGGCTGGTAGGAACGGTTTACGGAGCGCAGCCGCTTGCTTCTCGTCCATCAGGCCACGTCCTCTCTGATGTGAGGGACGCCGACGTAGCCAGTGCCCGGGATCTTCCAGTTCCCTTCAGCGCGTTTGTTGATGTCGAACGCCTTACGGATGCAAAGGAACTCATCGAAGATGCGAGGGCCGAACTCCAAGGGCAGAACCTCATAGCCGTCCTCGCGGATGTGGACGCCGTAGGCCGCCTCACACTCAGGCACGGGGTGCTCCTTGCCGTCCTCGCCGACCATGAACTCGCCGCCGGCGTAGGCATTCAACTGGAACGCGGCTGATGCGTAGATGGCCTTACCCGTCTTCCAATCCCAAATGGCGCCGTTGGCGAACAGGTCGGCCTTACCTGCGTATTGATGTTCGCGGCTACCAATGACCCGCTCGACAATGGGAAGCTCGATCTTGTAGTCCTCAAGGAACGCGATCGCGGACTCAACCAAGCCGACCTGCTCCGCTGGTACTTCCACTGATTGACCGAGCAGGATCCGTTCGGCGAGGTCATGGAACGTGGTTCCCCGTTGGCCTGCCGTGTCGCGTCGCTGGTTTGGGATCGCTTTGAGGAACGCCACAAGCGGGTCGTGTCCGCCGTGCTCACGCATTAGGTCGACGGTGCTGGGTTGGTCAGCGACGTACTCGGCGATTGTTCTGGCAGCGTGTGAGACAAACGGCCGGGACTTGTCGAGTACGCCGATGATCGTGGTAACACCGGGCACCCATTCACCGTCGAGTTTGTAGCGGTGCGCGCCCGGGTAGTAGACGAGTCCATTAGGCTTCGGCTTGGCACTCATGCCATCTCCTCGTCGAGGGTGTCGCGTGGGATGCGTTCGCCACACACGCCGCATAACCAAACGGTTTGGTGCGAGCGGTATGCGTGGCCGTAGACCATGCAATGCATGGGGATGTGGACGGGCGCGGGTTGGGCTGCTCGTCGTCTTGCTTCGCGTCGGTCTGCTCGTCGGTGTTCGGCGTGGACGATGGCGAGGACCACGCAGCCGACCACGAACGCCAGTAGGAGGAACCAGAACGCGCCAGGGCTGAGATAGTCGTCGGCGGGGGTCATGACGCAATCCCCACGGCCAAGGCCACGCCGAGTATGAGAACGGCTGTGATAATGAGCGAGCCGCCCCAGACCGCGGCTGCCAGCCGCCAGCCACCAATCGATGCGGTCACCCAGAAGAAGCCGGCAAATACCGCCACGACAATTGCGACTCCTAGGACATGCGTCATCCCACCCACCGCCGCACCCGCGTGGCAGGGCAGTCCAGGCACCGGTCCACCGCGGAACCCGGGACCGACTGCCACTCGTGCGCATTGTCGAGCAGCTGCGGCAGGTCATGCTTCCAGCGGGCGTCGATGCGGCCCCACTGCACGGCGGCGATGAAGCCCCCGGCGCCGATGGCGAGGACGGCAAGGAACACGGTGCTCATGACTCGGCCCCGTCACGGATGAGGACCGGGTCTCCCAAGTGCTCCCACTTCCAGGCGTTGGTGATGGCGCCATCCGCTGCGACCCAAGGCCATCCGGGGTTCACGTTTGTGCGGATGAACTTTTGGCGTGAAGTGTCGGAAAGCTCAGCCCTACACGCTTCGACGACACCCCACAGCCCGGGTTCGGGGATCCGCGGCGGCTTGGTCTGCGCCTCGATCTGGTCTGCAATAGGTCCGGCCCAATCGTGTCGCAGTGGGTCGGACAGAAGGCGAACGAGGGCGATCGTCCGCGTAGGGAGGAGGTCGAGGACGATCAGCGGGCGGGCGTCGGTGATGTGCTCGTCGGGATCGTGATAGGTGAAGGTCCACCCACTGTCGCTCTTGACGCGGATGCTGCTAGTTGCTTCGTTCCTTTCAGTGACCATCACGGTCACATCAGGCACACCGCGCACTGTCGCCTTGTACAGGCCAGGTTTGAGTGTCATGACACGGCCTCAACCGTCTGGTAGGTGAAGCCGACACGGGTCTCGTTCGCCTCTGCGTCATAGTCAGCAGTGACAGTAGTGAGGTACTCGCCAAGAAGGTTTGGTCCCTTGACCTCGCCCATGATCTGGTTGACGACATTGCCGGGGTAAGTAGCGAACCGGACTGGTTTGGGTAGGTAGGTCATGACTCGCTCCATTCGCCCGGGTCGACGGCGCCGGCGCGGGTCGCATCAGCGACAGCCATGGCGCCCTTAAGGAACGCGACGACCTCGACGGGCGGGGTGTGGAGGCGCATGAGGAGCATGGCGCGTGTGAGGGCGTGGTGTTCGACTTCGGCTGCGGCGGTTTCGCGGCGCTCGTGGGCGCTTTGTCCGTGGGGGTAGGTTCGGTAATCGTTCATGCGATCACGACCAGCCACGCGGCAATCCCGAACTCGATAAGGCCAGCCACGACCATCTGCGGTGTGCGCACCTTTCGGACGTTGCCGATACTGAGCACGAGAACGACCGTGTTGAGGGCCAGCCACGCCAGGAGGCCGTACTTCGCGGCGTTCATGACTGGCCGGCAGGGTGTGCGGCCATGGCGGCCTCGAGGTCGACCTTGGCCTGGGCGAGTTCCTCATCCCAGAGCCACGGTGTTTCGATGGCGTCAGCGATCGCGTCAGCCGAGTACAACTCGTCCGCCATCCATCTGCTTAACGTGATGAGGTCCGCCCAGTTAGTGATCGGCAGCGGGGGGTGTGTTTTTGCGGCGTTGAGGGCGAGTCCGGCTTGGTCCCGGTCAGCCCATGGGGTGTCATTCATTGGTACTCTCTCCTTGTCTGTTGGCCACGGTTTCTCGTCTCGGGGATGCCGTGGCCTTCGGCTTGCCCGCCGCCACCGCCTGTGTCGGGCAGGCGGGGCGACGGCGTTGGGGTTACGCGGGTCGCGGGTGCCGAGGTGCGGGCCGTCCGCACTGTCCCGACATTCGGCGACCTACGCGGCCTGACGTTGCTGGGCGAGGGCCACGATGTGCTCGCGGTGGAAGAGGCGGGCGCCACGGATGCCGGGAGCCTTGACTGCCGTGGGCAGTTTGCCCTTATGGACCCAACGGGTGACCGTGGCTTGGTTGACGTGGAGGATCTCAGCGGCTTCGAGGGAGCCGATCAGGTCGGTTGTGGGCATGGCCTAAAGTTAGGCTATGCTCCAATCCGTGGTCAAGTGCCTCGTACTAGTCTTCTGCCCAAATTTGTCGCGCCGGGCGTGTCGCGGAAAATTGCCCACTCTTGACCTATTGCGCAAAGTTGCGCCGTGTGCCTAAAGTTAGGCCCATGAACGACAACCGAGCAGGTAAGGACTTCGAGAAGTTCACGATCGCCGACCGGCTACGCAAAGCCCGCGAGCACACCGGCCTCAGCCAAAGAGAGTTCGCCAAGATGACCGGGATCTCACACGGCACCGTGGGGTCATACGAGACGAACCCCAACTTCCCGCACAAGCTCCCCTACCTGCTCGCATGGGCGGTCGGCTCTGGCTTTGCGTTAGAGTGGCTCCTCACCGGTCAAGGGCCAGCGAGGCCTCAACCGGGCACTAGCCCTTTTCCCGCCATGCTGACCGATAGCGACCGGTCACGGTCACTGCAACTGGTCCCCCGCCACGTCCCGTCTGAGTGGCTCGAGGCCGACGCTGACTTGGCGATGGCGTGATGGCCCGCTGGACAGACGACGACGCGGTGGCTGAGGCCGGATGGATTGCCCGTGAGTCCCGAGCCTTGACCGATGAGCGCGTTGATGAGCACGACGAGCGCTGGACCGACTATTTCAACCGCAAGCGTGCGCTGTTGGCATACATCGAACAGGACAGGATGATGAGGACATGACTTGGAGTAATGCTGAGCCAGTCACTCTCAACGTCGGAGAGTCCATAGTCGTGCGCTTCGTCAACGAAGACGGGACCGAGCGGCAGTGGATTGTGACCATCACGGACAGGGTATCCGTCATCACCGATGACGGAGCGGTTGCGACCTACACTGACCGATAAGGCTGATTCAAAGTGTTTCGAGCGTAAGGTGGAGACATGACAAACCTGAAAGAGTTCCTACTGGAACAGATCGCTAAGGATGAGGCCGCGGCGCGGGACGCCCACGCAGGGCCGCATTGGTATAACACACCGCTACCTAAGGTCCGTCATGTCTGTCGGGTCGTCGAGAGTGGGCCAGTGAACGGATCAGTCATCGAGCGCTGCGCTTGTGGCGCGATCCGGCCTGCTGATTGGCCCAACGGCGAGTGGATCGAAAGAAACTCGCGGAGACGGATATGAGATCACGCCACACTGGCATCTTATGGATGGTCATGCTCGCCTTCAGTTCAGGACTGTTCACATTGGAGATGAATAACGGCCAGCCCACATTCGGCGCTGTGATAGATGCTGCATGCGTAGTGACATTCGGCTTCGCTGCATTCCAGGATTTGACCGGATCCAGGCCATGAACATCTTCGAGAACCTGCAGGGCCAGATCCTGCAACTCCGCGATCCGGAGGGTCTAGTGCTTTGGGCTGGGCTGCCGGCGGAAAGACGACTCGTAGCCACGCTTGCGCAGGATGGGGTGATCCTCACCCTCACTCTGTCGGACGGAACACCGTTGTTTAAGTTCCGTCCACCAGCTGTCGGACACGCAGGGGACACGTTCTCATTCGGCGACGCTCGAAGACCGGCTTCATGATGAGTTCGGCATCCAGTGGGACGGCGATCCAAAGATGGGCGGCGGCTTCTACGTCTGCTCGCTCGGCACCACCTGGCGCACTGAGAAAGAAGCACGAGATGCGACCAAGGTCATGAGGACGAAGCCGGGACTTCGTATCGTCCATCGGTGGGTAAGCGACTGGGAATCGCCATGACCCTGACGGAGTTCCTGCTGGCACGGATCGCCGAGGATGAGATGTGCGCGCGTCTAGTTGAGGACGGTCCCGGCGAGATCATGCGTCGAGGGCTGGACCCTTTGCGGATCACTATGGACGACGATGAGGTGAGATTCGCCTATCTCACCATCGACCCTGCCCGTGTCCTGGCTGAGTGTGAGGCGAAGCGGCAGATCGTAAAGTATGTAGGGACGATGGGTGAAGTGAATGGCGATGGGCTGGAAATCCTCGCGCTCATGTGCCTCCCCTATGTCGACCATCCGGACTGTCTGCACGAATGGTGGCAGTGAGCCATGAGCCACCCCATCCCGCTGACAGACCCGCTGTCCATCGCGTGGCTCCAATGGTGCATGAACGAAGGCATCCCAACCAACACCACCGCCCGCCGGCTCGCCACACTCCGATCCCTCCCAGGCGCCGGGACAGCCACACGGGAAGACGTCGAGGCGTGGTGGGCTGCTAGGACCAGCCACGCACCCGCCAGCCGCGCCAACGACCTCGCCAACCTACGATCGTTCTACAAATGGTGCCGACGCTGGGAACACAGGCCACCCGGTGACGACCCGACACTACGCATCGATGCCCCACACGTCGAAACAGGGCTACCCCGACCCATGAGCCGCGCCGACCTCTTCAAAGCCCTGGACACGATGCCGCCCGACCTGCGCCGCGCCGTCTGCCTGGGCGCCTACGCAGGGCTGCGCGTCAGTGAGGCTGCTGCGCTGCGCTGGTCTGAGGTTGACCTGGAGACCATGCAGATCCGGGTCCTGCACAGCAAGGGCAAGTCCAGGCTCATCGCCATCAGCCCGCTGCTCATCGACGAGATGCTGCCCAACACGGGCGGCAGTGTCGTCACGGCAGGCGCGAAGCCGTACACGGCGGCGACGTTGCAGCGTCGGGTCAACCGGGGACTGCACGGCCTTGGGATCGATGCGACGTTCCATACGCTGCGTCACCGGTACGGGACGATGGCGTATCAGGCGACCGGGGACCTGATCGCGGTTGGTCGGATGATGGGTCATGCGAGCCCTGCGACGACGGCGGTGTATGCGGCGGCTAATGACAATGTGGCGGCGAGGATCGCCACAGCGGTTATGCGATGAACCAGGAGAGGAAGCCATGAGGCCGATGAAGATGGGCGATCATGAGGGAATGGTGCGGTACGTCATAGTAGTCACTTACGCCAACGGGGAGACACTTCAAATCACCATTCCCGGCAAATCGTCGTGGGCCCACGAATACGACCCTGTCCCAATCGTTGAGTGCATCACGAAGGCGCTCCGGCGTGACGAGTATGCCGTTGAGGTGCGCGAGGAACGGACGGAGGTTCGATCGCTGTGACACTGACCGTCGGGAAGTTGATCCGAGTCCTTCAAGGGTTGCCGAATAACTACACCCTGGAAAAGAACGCTGTCGGGAATCTGGTGGTCGTCGACGATCAGGGCAATGTGATCGGGTGGGTTGATTTGCAGGCCGGAGCAGTGGAGATGTTCGTCTACTGAACGCAAGAGAGGCCCCACCGCCCATTTTCTGGGGGCGGTGGGGTGACCTTGCTGCCCGGATGGGGGGCAGTTTGGGAGTGCAGGCGTTGGGCGCTGCGTCGGGCCGTCCGACGTGTCAGCGTGCGTCTACTTCGGTATGTGGGCGGAATGACATCGGCTAGCCGGTGGGTGGCAGTTGTGGCGGGCTGGGATCCATCAGTGGTGTGGACGTGGTGATCGTCGCGCCGGGGTTGACAGTGACAGGTGTGCCGGACGCGAGCGCGGCATCGAAGATCGCCGCGAGCGGGGTCGGGTCTGCGGCTGGCGGTTCGTGAATGGTGCGGGGCTGCGCCGGAGGTGTCACCGACATGGGTGCGTACACGACCCGCTTCTTGGCGGCAGCAGGCTCGACCGTGGCCGGGGTGATGTTCAGCGTGGTCAGGTTCTGCAAGATGCAGACCACAGCAGCCATCCCCGCGAGGGACCCGATGTTGGCCCAGTCCACGGCAAGAATCCCGGAAGTGTTACCTATGAGCAAGGCGACCGCGGTCTGTGCTGCGGTTTTGACGGCACGAACACCGACGTCGACGGCCCACGCCTGGAAGTTCATGGCGCGACGCTCATCGCGTCGATGGTGCCTTGCGACACGGGTTGGGGTGCGGTGCCGAGGACACGCGCCCAGTCCTGATACTCGGCAGGGCTGAGATGCCTGTAGGTTTGCCCGTTGCTCAGGTAGATCGCTGAACCAACTTTGAGCAGGATCATGGTTACCTTCCTTGGTGCGGGTGGTATCGGCGGAACAGGTGCAGGGTCGACCCCGGGCCAGTAGTCGGCCACAACGGAGATGTCGACGGGGGCTGTCATACCGCCCTGATACTGGTGGGCATGACTGCCGGGGTACAGGACTGGACCGATGCCGGGGTAGGCGGCGATCCAGTAGTGCGGTTCGGCGACGCGAGCGTTCTTGAACGCGTTGATGACGATGGCCCAGTTCTGGCCAAGGTTGCCGTATGAGGTGTATACGCTCGGGTCCTCGCCGGCTTTGCGTCTCATCGCGACCCATGCGGGGCACTCCGCCGGGGTTGCGTCCCCTGACTCGCAGTCGAGTACGTGGCCCGCGTTGGTTGATGCGAACACGGCGATCTGGACTTTGACGGCGTGGGGGAACCGTGCCCAGTCGGCCAGTTTCCACGCGTACAGGCCGTCAACGTAGCCAGCGACCATCTGCGCGGTGTCGGGGATGTTCTGAGGGTTCACAGCGTCGAAACATTTCCTCATGGTTCGCCCTTCATGGCTTATTGACATACAGGAGTACGCCGACGCTGATCAGTGACACGAGCATCGTCCCCATGCCGACCATGACTGCTACACCGATCGCGACCCACACACCCCAATGGGTTGACGTGGAACGCGTCTCCACAACCTGCTGCTTCCCGCCCTCGCTCTGGAACTGGAACCGGCGGATCTCCTCGATGCTGTTCTGGATCGGGCCGAACCTGCGGTCGAGGGTGTCGTTAGATGCCTGCGCCACGACCGCGACCTGGGCGCGCATCGCATCAGCGGTGATCGACGCCTGGTTGGCGAGCGCTGTGGCCCTGAGTTCTGCGGCGGCGGCGGTTGTTCGGGCGGTGTCGGCGACATTGAGGAGGATGGCGTCGATACGTTTTGATTCGAGGGTGCGGATCTCTTTGGCGTGGGAACGTCCCAGTTTCGCTATTGCACGGATATGGAGTTGGTCCTGGTGTCGGAGGTCGTCCTGGCGTCTGGTGTCCGACTTAGACAGCGCTTTGACGTTCCGGGTGGGGTCGACAGCTGTGCGGCCTTGCGCATCAGTGCTTGGCCCGGGAGGTTGACTCGTGTTCTCAGACATGGCGGGTTCCTTGCGTTGGGTGCTGCTGGATTAGGCGGCGGTAGCAACCCACGTTGCGACCCCGGCAGCACCAGACACGGTGCAGACGTAGATACGTTGGCCAACCGTGGCGGGGGTGTCCTTGCGGAAGTAGTAGTCACCAGCCGTCCCTGCAATCGCAGGAGCACCAGACCCGGCCTGTGGGATCATTGCGGCTAGGTGCGTCTCGACGACGGCGGGCAGTGTCAGTGCGACGTCGTCCCAGCTCACAAGTTTCTTGGTCATCAGGCAATCTCCCGGCCGACAGGGAACGACGTCGGCCCGAACGTCTGCGGGCGCGTCCCGGGCCACGTGACCTGGACCTCGATGGCGTAGGCGCCGCTGGATGGCAGGTCCCCGGTGACCAGGGGCAGCGTCCAGGACCCGGGCGCGGTGGTCTGGTCGCCGGGGGTGACGGCGCGGCTGATGGTCGTGTCGTCGCTGCGTTTGATGTGGGCGACCACGGTGGTGGCGCTGGTGAGGTCGACACCGACGGAACCGTTGAGGACCGTGCCGGCGATTGGTGGTTCGAGGTCGTTCGCTGTCCATCCGGTCATGCCAGCTCCAAAGATGTGTCAGGGACGGTGATGGTCAGCGCCGACGTCGGGATGGTGATGGTCAGCGCCGAGTTGGGCAGCGTGAGGGTGAGTTTCGGATAGAGGACGAGCGGGTGCGCGCCTCCGGTGATGCCGGTGGCTGTGAGGGTGACTGTCGTGACGACCCCGGCCCCTGCGGTCGCTCCGACGGTCCCTGCGGCCACCCAGGAGGCTGTGAGGGTCGCCGTGGCCGTGCCGACACTGCCGACCACGCCTGAGGCTGTGAGGGTTGTGGAGACGCTCAGGGTTGCCCCTGTGAACCGTCCTACGGTGCCTGTCGCTGTCAGGGTGGTCGTGACGGTTCGGGAGGCGTCTCCTGGCACGTTCGTTACGAGGGACCCGGTGGCTGTCGGGGTCGCTGTGATGGCCAGGGTGGCGCCGGTCGACAGGTTCCTCGAGCCAGTCGCTGAGGGTGAGGCTGTGACTGCCAGGCTGGCGCCGGTCGACAGTGCGACAGTGCCCGTAGCTGCCAGTGTCGCTGTGACCGGGCTGGACGCGTCGCCGGTGAACGCGCCCCCCGCAACCTCCTTGAATGCGCCAGAGACGCCGACAAAGTCGTCGGCGGTGCTCGCAGTCCACCCACACGCAAGGGTTGTACCGCTCATCGACGCGACGCTCTGCCGGGCGAACCCGCGCCCCTGGCTGCCAAGGTCGGTGCTGCTGATGAGAGTCCACGAGGCAGCCGGAGTGGTGGTCATCGTCGTCAGCCCGCTGTGGATGACCTCGAACGCTTCAATCTTCGAGCCAGCAGTGAGGCCAGTAATATTCCACGACGGGTTAGCAACACTTGCGCTTAGGCCCCACCCAGAGGTCGAATCCTGCGCGTAGGTGTTGCCTGCTTGAGCGACACTGTTGCCCGATGCGACCGTCATGGTTGCCACGACCAACTGTTTATTGGTGGCAGTGACACAGCTCATGGCAACGTTCTGGGTACCGCCAGCGATATTGTCTAGCCAGTAGAGGTAAGTGGTTCCCGGTTCGGTGGTCTCACCAGAAGGGCTGGCATCAATCATCGACATGGCGGCACCGCCATAGGTGATGCCGCTGATCTCGGTCGCGTTGGTGCCGTTCTGCTCGACCATCACCACGGCTGCACGGGCCGACGCTGACGCGGCGTGGCTGGTGGTCTGCGTCCCAGTCGAGGTGAACGCAGTGGCAACGGTGGCCACGTCAAACGCAATAGCCACCGCCGCCGCCTCTCGTCAGAACCTCAGGGTGAAGCGGGTCAGGCTGCCAACGGGGCCAAACTCACGCCCAACGTGTTGAGCGTGAACGTGTTGCCGCTGACCCAAGCCTGCGGGGTCGTCAACGCCACCGAGTACAGGAAGTTGCCCGTGGTGATCGCATCCCACACGCTGACATGCGAGATGGTCTCGGTAGCACCACCGTTCGTCCACACCGGGCTGGTGCCGTTCTGGGCGATCGCACCACCCGACGACGCGGCCTGCGTCTCAGCGACACGGGTCGTCGAACCGGCGGCAGGGCTGCCCGCGCCAGCCGCGGTCGGGTCACCGATGTGCAGTTTCACGAACACGCCTGCGACGACGGTGCGGGTTGCGCCACCAGACCTGATGCAGTTCAGCCACGCATCGGCAGTGACGGTGGTGCAGAGACCAACGGTCATGACTCTTCCTCTTTCTTGTTGTCTTCCAACGGGATCGGGCTGGTGCCCTGCCCGACGCTGCCTGATGCTTCAAACACCAGGACGAATGTGTTTTCCTGCTCGTTGTCGGGCATGGGTCTCCTAAGTCGCGGCCAGGGTGAGAGGATTTGTTGCGCTTAGACGGTGGTTCCGGCTGCGTCTTTCCAGACGGAACCGTTAGACCAGATGGGCTTACCCAGGGTTGAGTCGTACGACTGACCACCCGCCCCGACAGAACTAGCGGACTGTCGTGATCCGGTAGCCACCGGGGTGGCCTGCACTATTCCGGCGTTGATCCAGTCAGTAACAACCCACGGGGTGTATATCTGCTGGTTGAACCTCAGCCCGCCGTTGGCGTGAAGCAGCACCATCGGCCCCGCATAGGACGGGCTGGCATTGTTCACGATCGTCACCGAGTTCGCCATACTCCCGCCGATGATCATGTTGTAGTAAGCGAGCGGCGCGTTGACGATTGTCGTCGTTGCGTTCGTCTCAAACCGGCAGTTGTTGAACATGTTGTATGAGCAGGCGTAAGCACTTCCTGAGGTGCCTATCTGGACGAGTACGCCGGAAGAGTTCGCGCCCGTCCCCTGTATCCCCACGCCGTTGAACATGTTGGTTCCCATGGCGCTGTTTGTTCCCAGCATCCAAAGGGAGTAGCCGGCACCTTCAAACACCCCGCCGTAGAACTCGCACCCGTTGACGTTGTCGTTCATCCGCACCGAGGCTAGGGACGCCAACGCATCGCAACTGTAGAACTGGTTGAAGTAGCAGGACTTACTGGTGTTTCCCACGATGTCGATGCCGATGCCGGTCGTCCCATTCTGGGACTCAAACTTTGACCCTTGGCACACCCAGCGGTAAGCGTTGTCCAGCTTCAGCGCAGTCGCCCCCGCCGTCATGCACTGGACCCGGAGATGGCTCACGCCGCCCGCCCGGCGAATCGCCGCAGGATCGGAGGAGATCGCAGCGCCAGACCCGGTGTAGTTGATCCCCGAGGGCCCCTGCATACTCCCCAGCAGTTGTACGTTGTCATGAGCGATGACTATGGATGCCGTGGTCGCATAGATCCCAGGGCAGTAAACAGTCCCACCGCCCGCTGCGTTGACATCGGTCATAACGTTCGCGAATGCGGTGTTACAGTTCGCTGAGCCGGTAGGGTCGGCCCCGTAGCCGTCGACATGGAACCAGCCGGTAAGCGCGTTCTGACCGGTACCAACACCTGAGCCGCCACTGAACCGCGAGTCGTTCCCGGCCGCGACCGTGCCGGTGGTTGTGCCGACGTTCTTGGTCGAGGCGTTGCCGAGCCCGGAGACGTCAGTGTTGGCCAGGACCACCGCCCCGGTCCTGCCCGCAACGGATGTCACCGGGCTACTGGCAAACCGGCCGTCGTCGCCTGCCGCCACAGTGCCAGTCGTGGTGCCGACGTTCTTGGTTGAGGAGTTACCGAGGCCGCTGATGTCGGTGTTGGCCAGGACCACGACACCAGTGCGGCCGGCAACGGAGGTCACCCCACCGCCACCACCACCGCCAACTTCGACCTGCACGGTCAGGTCAGCACCAGCCACCGATGATCCGACCTGGTCCACGTCCACCGTCAGGTATTCCCCAGCAGCCCATGCCGTCACTTGTGGTGTGCCACCTACAGCGGTGAATCCACTGATAGCAATGGTGGGCCGGTTCGCTTGAGTCGTGAAAATCGTGGTGCCGTTCTTGGTGACATCCACGATGAGGGTGGCCCCGGTGGGTGCGGTCCCGACTGATGCGCGGGTCCCTGTGATAGTCAGGGTTACGCCAGTGTCGTTGTAGATACGATGCTTGCCCGTAGCGACCGCAAGAGTGCCATCCGACGAGAACGTATACACCGCACCGCCGCCACCACCGCCACCACTGCTGAACCGACTGTCGTTCCCGGCCGCGACAGTGCCAGAAGTCGTGCCAACATTCCGGGTTGATGAGGTACCGAGACCACTGACGTCGGCTGTAGAAAGGACCACGTCCCCGGACCTGCCCGCGACAGATGTCACCGCACCACCAGGACCACTGCCCCCAACGAAAAGCCCGCTACCTGCAGGGCTCTCAGTGGCCGAACCGCCGCCTGCGACCAGGGACGCGATCTGAGCAGTGTGTGTGTTGAGCGTGCTGTCTCGGAGGTTGACATCAGTGATGTCACCCAACTCGCCGTCAACATGGTTCCCGGTCAGACCACCAGCCATTAGATGCTCCTTACTGTTTCCATCAGATAGCCATACCCCAACCGGTAAAACCGGATGCGGTGTATGAGCTTGCGCCAGAAGCGGACAGTGAAGCCGTGACCGCGCGTGAACCACCGGTCGAGACAACGGTGAGTGAGGTTTTCACCAGGACCCCCCAGGGACTGGTGGGGGTAAGGTCTGTTGCGCTGAGAACAAGCGCGTCCACTCCCTGACCTGAGTAGTCCATCCACCATGCGGCCCAACCGATTCCGTTTGCTGCGCAATACGGAATCAGGATGTTCATATCGGTCATCGTTGCGCTCTCAGTTGGCGCAAACTCCCCGATGAACACCGCCAGGTTAGCGTTGAAGGTGGCCTGGAACTGGGCCGCGTAGGCAGAAGCTGGCTGATAGCAGTGCGGTTTGTAAACAATGTTGGAGCGGCTCACGGGATCCGAGATTGCTCCCGACACATCCTGGGAATAGTTAGAGCCGGGAACAAACACGATAGGTGTGAACGGCGACGACGCCGTCCGGATGTTATCCACCATCGTCTCGAAGATCGGGCGAAGGGTGGCCCAGTCTGAGCCGGTCAGATGCGGCTCGACTTGCAACCCGAACATGACCGCCGGGCTGCCCTTGTAGCGTGCTGCCAGGATGGGAAGGGCCGCCTGGCCTGAGGTATCCGGGGCGTTTGGCTGGGCGCCATCCGGAGCGTCTGAGCGCCAAACAAATATCACGTACATCTGGTTGGCCGTCGCCAGAGAAACGTACGCGTCCAGCATGGCAAGGTAGGACGAATCGCTGGCATTTACGGGGTCGGAAGCGAACCCGCGAAGGATGAGGTTCCCTCCCCACGCCTTTAATGCAGGGATGGCCACGTTCTCCCAGGCCATCCCATAGCCAGAGGTCCAGTCGGACCGCATGAAGTTTGCGCCGCGAAGCAGAACCGGGGCGCTCGTGTCTGTCCTTACGATCCGGTTCCCCGAAACAGACAGCACGGGGACGGGCATGGCGGGCTGCGTTCCATCAATGATCAACGGTGCCAGGGTGGTCGCGAATGGGTCGCCCTGGCTGCTGTCATCGAAGGTGTCCCACACGAACCCGCCACGGATGGTCGGGTGTGCCGTTAGGACCTGGTTCCACGCTGTTACCGCGAGCGTGGGGGTCATCGTGAGGTTGGCCGCCTCGGACGGGTACAGTTCAAAACCCAGCAGGATGCGGGTCCAGTCTCCGCTTATGAGCGCAGACCAATAGTTCGTGTTGGTGGTGGTGTCCGCCAGTTTCGCCGCGTCGGTCGTCGCGGGCCAGTCGTAGTTCATGACGCCTATGACGTCGAGCACGCCGGCAGCATTGAGCGCTGTAGCCACCGCTGGGCCGTTAGTGATCCATGTCCAGTCCGCAGCACAGTAGGACACGATGAAGCCTGGGTAGAGCGTCCTGAGTTGTTGCATCGCGGACACGACAAGGCTCGGAGAAACCAGTGGCGCGTTGTCCTCTAGATCAATGTCGATGCCGTCGAACGGGCCGATGGAAGATTGCAACGCGACGACGCTGTTGACGAACGCGGTGACGTGGCCGCTGGTGGTGAATGACACGTTGGTGGTACTTGACGGGCCAGCGCCACCCATTGATGCCAGTACGGTGACCCCTGCCGCTCTTTTGGCCGCGATACCCGACTTCACGTTGGCCGTCGTGTTCGGACTTGTGAGCGCTTGGAGCTGGACCGCGCCAGCCGTCGTGCCGGGCTCCAGGAAACTCAGATAGATAAGGTTGAAGGCGCTATGGACCGAGGATAAGGTCTGCGTCTCCCACGTCTCCCAGTACCCCCCAGCAACATCCGCGGATAGAGGCACGGTCACTTCGCAGTCCTTTTAGTAGACATCGGAGTACACATCGGAGTAAGCGGATGTGTTGTCTGGGCCGCTGATCGCGTAAGCACCCGACGCGGCATAGGCGACAGCGGTGTAAATGTTGTCGATGCCGCCCATGGACGCCCCGGGCAGCAGGTCGAGATACTGGCTGTTCGGTGGAAGGTTCGCCGCGATCCTGACGGTGGTCCCGTCCGGGCTGGTGCGGTACAGGTCACACACGATGGTGTCGGCGTACCCACCCGAAGCTGGAGGGTTACTGATCTTGACGACCACGGCGGGTCGGCCGTGAAGGTTCGGATACCCGAGTACCCCCGCGGCGGTCAGTGTGGCCATAACCACCCGGGACGCGCCTGTGTGGACGCTGGCGTTAACAACCCCGGCCGCGGTGAACGTGGCCGTCAACGCCTGGGATGCGCCTGAGGCTGGGCCGGCAGACCCGGCAGGAATAATCTCCGCGTAGGCGAGCGCGGGCGAGTTCGTGACACCAGCGACGGTGAACGTCTGCGTGGTCAGCCCGGTTGACGGGGTGGTCTGGTGGGTGAGTAGCCCTGCACTGTTCGAGGACAGGAAACCGTCGGTGGTGGTGTTTGAGATGGTGACGGTGCCACCAGCCCAGCTCTCCTCGACGAGCAGCCCGATAGACCCGATGATGGTGGCCGTGTAGGAGACGGTTGTGGGGTTCGTCGCGATGAGGGTGTGGCTGTGAGCCCCGACGGGGGTGGACGTGTTCGCCCCGGTGAACACGTAGCACTTCAACGCCATGTCGCTGCTGGCGTTGTTCGTGGCCCTGACCGTGGTCGAGGTGCTTGTTATCGCCGTGGCCCAGTAGATCCCGACCTTGCCGTTGGTGACTGCTGGCGCCTCGACTGTCGTCCAGGCCGACGTCGACCCTGTGACTGTGGACATGGTGATGGTGTTGGTGTTGTCGATGGTGTCGAAGATGACGCATCCGACCAGCACCGACCCACTGGGCGGGGTGAACGCGGCAGTGGTCAGGGATCCGATAGCGGTCGGGTCACTTTTGACTGATGCCGGGGTCGTCCCATCAATCGCCAGAGTCATGGTGTCCTCTCACGGCTGAAACGCAGTCACGACAGGGGTCTGCGGAGGCGCAAACTGGGAGACCACATTCACGCTCGCCCACAACGACCACAAGCCACCAGTACGGAAAGAAACCCGCAGCCAGTCCGTCCTGCCCGCGACAGGATCCAACGGCACCAGCGCGTTCGTCGCCGTGGTCACCGAGTTCATAGACCAGTACAGGGCACCCGACCCGTCACTGTTCTGGCAGCGTTGCGCCATGAACGCCTGCTGCGTCCACCCCGTCGGGATCGTCCACGCCAGAGACACCGGGGTCGCGAACTCGTTCGTGCCCGCGGTCGGGGCTGTAATCGTCGGAGCGCTGATCGTCAAGATGGTGTTCGTGAATGACGATGCGCTCCAAGGGCTTTGCAAACCGGCGGAGTCGTAAGCGGACACCTGCCACTCGTACTGCAACCCCGTCGTCAACGTCCCTGCAGGCATCACGTACGACCCCGCAGTGGACGCAACCCATGTCAACGTGGTCCACGACCCGCCAGACGGCTTGTAACGCAGATCAGCCCGGGACTGGTAATCCCCCGGGTCGTTGCTCGCGAAACTCCACGTGAAAGTGTTCGGGTTGGCGTTGAAAATGAACCCGTTGTTAGGTGGCCCCGTCAGGGTCGGGGCAAGAGGCGCATGGTTGACGGCGGTGATCCTGACCTGCCCGCTACCAGTCTGAACACCGGTATACATGACACCACCGGCGACCAAGGACGATGTGAGGACACCTGAACCGCCACCACCACCACCGGCAGGGACAGCGCCGCTGCTGATGTCGGTGCAGCCGAAACCGCCCCAAAGCCCGCCGCCGCCGCCACCACCACCCGCAGACGTGGTGCCGTTGTTGCCGCCGTCGCCGCCCTGACCCGCCGCGTACCCGCCGGTCGCTGAACCCTTACCACCGCCACCGTTCCACCCACCGTCAGTGCCCGACGCACCACCACCGTCGCCGCCCTGGTTCGCGCCCGCAGTGACTGGGGTCCCACCACCACCACCGCCGCCGCCACCAGCACAGATCACAATGTTGCTCAACGCTGTGCCGCCGACACGGACATCGGTCATCCCGCCGCCACCACCACCAGACGGGGAACCGGTGCCGCCCGCGCCGCCACCGTTCCACCCACCCAGCGAAGACGCCGACGAGCCGCCGACGAAGACGCTGAGGACTTGACCCGCAGCGACAATCAGGTTCGCTTTGGCATACCCGCCGTAACCACCATCGGCGTACCCCGAGATACGACCCTGCGCACCCCAACACTCCAGGGTCACAAACGTGATGCCTGCAGGGACCGTGTACGTCTGAACGCTGTTCGTGAAACTGAACGTGGTAACGGTCACTGCGACCACGGCCCAAGGACCAGCATCGTGGCGTTGTCAAGCATCAAAGTCGTCACACTGTCGCCTTCGACCGGAAGGTACGCGGTGAAAGCGAACAGGGTCCCCGGCCAGATCGTCCCGACGTCAACCAGTTTCACCGTCAGTGGTGCGACCGTGAGGACCACCGCTTGGTCGGCCATCAGGTTTTCACCAAGAAACTGACCCCGACAAAGGGGGGGATGTTGTTGTGGGCGCCGCCGCCACCGGTCGCAGACACCAGCCCCGAGTTAGCGTTACCGATGACGTAGCTGCCAGCCGTACCAGCCGACGTGGTGATCGACCCGCCCAACACCTGGGTGTGCTGATGGGAAGGCATCTCAGTGGTGGTCAACACGTGGGTGGCCTCACCACCGGTAATACCCGGGGTGCCACCGGTCGGGAAGGTGCCCTGCGGGAAGTTCGGCAGGCTCATGTGGGTTCCGTCCACCGCGCCGTACGGGTACGACGGGGTGGACGCGGCCCAGTACGCGCTCAACGCCGGGTAATCGGCTCGGAGCACTGATGCCCCGTTACAGATGAGGTAACCGGCCGGCGCGGACCCGGCCTGCATAACGATCCTGCCGGTCGGGGTCGTATCCGCTGCGGTGCTGCCCGTCCCCGTTGTGCCAAGGACGACGACCTGGGAGCCTTGCTGGTCGACACTGACTCGGTCGTTCAAGGCCGGCGTGTAAGACCCGAGGCACAGCGCGGGGACAGCTGTCGCGGACGAGTCAAGTTGCACGAGAAGCGGGCTGGCCTGGGTGACGACGGCGGGCTCAAACACTGACAACCTCCAAGACGTAGCTCATGTCGGAGCCGTCCAGCGGCATACTCCAGGAGCGGCACTGCGCGACCCTGTCCGGGCCAAGAGCCGGATCCGAGTAAAGAACTGTGTCCCGGTTCCACACCGCCGGGAACGGGCTCAAAGCCAGGGTCAGCACCTCCGTGACACGCATCGCGGTCGCCTTGATCGCATCCCCTTGCGTGACAAGGTCCGCCTGGGATGTGGCGTCCAGGAACTGCACCGGGGCGTGACGGGCGCCCACCGACGCGATGCTGGATGGCCCGGTTGACGAGTTGTACGTCGTGTACTGCCCGGCGCCCTCCACTGGTGGCACCCCGAGACCGTTCTGGGTGAACCGCCACGTGTTGGGACTCGACCAGACATCGTTTGACACGGTGCGCGCCGCAGCCACAACACCCGTCTTCAAATCCCCGACCTTGAACGTCCATTCAGGCGGTTTCAGCGACGGGTCAATGATCGGCCCGCTTCTGAACGCCCCGTTCCAATCCGTCCAGATCGGGAGGTAACCGATCGCCGCCAGGAGTGCGTTCACCACGACCAGCCATGTCGGGCTCGAGCCGCTGGTCAACGGCCACGTCAATGGTGTGACCAACCGTTTACCTGCCGCGGTCGTGTCAAGCAGCACCGGGGCCAGGATGCCCGCCGCCGTCAACGCTGCCTGGACGGCGGTTAGAACGTCCGCGCCTGCCGGCACCGAGCGGCTGTCCTGGATGTTGTCCTGCAGGAGGTAGTTCTGGTCGAGCCCGGACACGCTGTACGTGGTGGGTGACGGGTCGAGCGGCATGTCCGGGGTTGTCATGATGAACACGCCAAGATTCCAGCGAACAGAACTGACCCCGACAGTTTCCGACGACAGCAGCATGTACGGCCGCACCCGGTCGTAACCCCACTGCAACGCCTGGCTGATCGACATCGTCAACGTGCCCTGCACCCCTGCGGCATTGTCCCTAGCCACCACCGGCGCGGAAGGCACGTTGCTGCTCAGGTCCGAGACGAGCACCAGCGCCGGGGTCAACAACTCGACACCGAAGTCGACCTCAAGGTCGGGTGCGACGAGCAGCGCAGTCATCTGCGCCGTCGTGTACGCGTCACGAGGCGGCGCAGTCAACGGCTGCACCTAGACCGCTTCCGAGTAGTCGGAGTCGACCCAGGTCAACGCCACCGTGTAAAGAGGAGCCGACGAACCCCGAAACACCGAAACTGGCGCAATATCAGCGAACATGCCCCAACGTCGCCAGCCTTGGAAGTCACGCAACAGCAGCAGCCGCCCACGCAACGCCCGCAACGTCTCCACATCGGCGGCCGACACATGCTGCAGCACCATCGGGGTCGTGCGAACATCTGAGGGGGTTGTGATGATCCTGCGCCGCCCACCCGCGTAGGTCCGCACGGTCGCACCAGACACGTCCTGCTCTGTGCGGGTCTGCTTGAACACCTGCACACTGACGGTCGGGTTCGTGGGGTCGGTGAGCCACGTCCCCGCAAAGACGACGCTGCAGGATGTCATGCGTACTGCCTCGCGTTCAACTGGTAAGCCTTCGGCATGGCCGCCAGTGCGGCCTCGAGCCGGTCGCCGAGGGTGCGGATCTCGCCCTTCTGCTCGGCCAGGTCCGCCCGCACCCCGCTCATGTCCACGTTGACCACGGTGGAGGCGGGAGCGTGCTGGGCGCTTCTCAGGTCACTATTCGAGGTGACCTGCTCGCCGCCGCCGAAATACATCAGCTCCTTGCCATGCTCACCAACAAACGCGAAGCCCTTGGCCGCATTGTTGGTGCCGTTTGCGTAGCCCATGGGTCGGACCAGCGGGTCGATCGCGGCGATGGACCCGTAGGTGTGAAGCGCGTAGTTGAGCCCTGCGAAGATGTTCGACAGCGGGTTGGTGATGCCCCCACCAGCGAGCCAGCCGGCATAGGCTGCGAACGTCGATGGGATCACCTGCATCAACCCTTGGCTCGGATGCCCGGCCATCGCGTTGCTGTCGCTCAAGTTGATCGCGTTCGGGTTGCCACCAGACTCGAAGTTGATGCGCCGCTCGACCGCGCCGAGAAGGCTGGCGGGCTGGCCGAGCAGCGACAGGGCCATGAGGATCGTGGTTGCCCACTGCGCTGCGCCACCACCAACAGCGCCACCACCAACAGCGCCGGCGGCGCTAGGCCCAGGCTTGTACCCGATGGTGCTCATGAACGCCCGAGACGCCTCATTCATGCGGGTGGGCACCGACGGAGGAAGCAGACCAACGATGCCGCCGCCCGCGAAACCGGGCGCGCCACTGTTGATCGCCTTAATCAGGGGCAGGTTCTTCGCGGTCTGTGCCGCGTTGATGACGTACTCGCCGGTGGACACCCGCGCAAGCATCGAGTCAGACGTACCCGACCCGGGACCTTTGAACAGCCCGCCGGTCGCACCGGCAGGGAAGAACCCGAACGCGTTGCTGCCGCCGGTGCCCATGCTGAAGTTCGCTTTAACACCGACAGTGACGTTATTGCCGTGCAAGCTGTTGACCTGACCCTGAAAGTCATGGAGTTTGGCGCTGCCCGGTGCAGTGTTGGCGTTGATCCCAGGTGGTGTGCCCTGGTGGATCCCGGTGATCCGTGACTGCAACACGTCGACCGTACTCATGCCCGAGTGGCTGTTAGCGGCCAACATTGGGGGCATGACCTGGTGGATCGCGTTGATCCGTGACTGCAACACATCGAGCGTGCTCATGGCCGAGTGGCTGTTAGCAGCCAGCGGCGTAGCCATACCCTGCCGGATCTTGTCAATCTTTGCTTGGTCGTCGGCGATGACAGCCAGGGCCGCCTTGCTGTTCGCGGTAAGGCCCGGAACCTTGCCCTGCTTGATGAGGTCAATCTGGTGCTGCAACGAGTTGATCTCAGCTGTCCCGGCCGCAATGTTCGCGGTCACTGTGGGAGTCTTGCCCTGCCTGAGCGCGAGGATCTGGGCCTGCAACGCGGCGACCCCCGCTTTACCCTCCGCGGTGTTCGCGTCCACCCCGGGAACCTTGCCCTGCTTGATCGCGTCGATCCCCTTCTGGAATACGGCGATCTTCACTTCAGCGGCGGCCTTGTCAACGTCGAGTTTCGTCGGCGGGACAGACTTGGGAATCTTCAACACGCTATCGATGTACGCGGTCACAGCGGCACGATCCACGCCATGCGCTACCGCGTTATCAATGATCTGCTGGCGCATAGCCGCCAGCTGAGGCAACGCTTTACCTGTGCTATCTGTCAAACCACCATTAGCCTCTACGACGTTCTCAAGGCTTGTGACCTGGCCGATCAGTTCGGTTCGCAAAGCCACTGATGCCGAGGACATGTCATTGATGCTCGTGGTCGTGAACGTGATCTTCTTGCCAGTCTTGTCGACGTGGTCACCCATGTTCACCAGCGACGAATCGAAACTGTTCTGCGCCTGCGCCGCGCTGATCGCCTTGCCATTGAGCAGATCCAAGGACGTCTTCAAAATCCCCGCGGCGTCGTTCTCGATGTACATTTTCGCGGCGGCCTGGGCTGCGGCGTCACGTGTGGCCTGCTGCCCTGCGGTCGCCGCAGCCAGGGCGGTGACCGTCGTCCCGGCCGTAGCGGCAACCTTCTGCTGCGCGACAGCCTGAGCGGACATGGCGACGGTGCCGCCAGCCACCGCCGCAGCCTGATCCTTATAGGTCTGCTGCCCGGCCTTCAGTGCGGTATTCGTCCCACCCAACGCGGCCGCCAACAGGTCGGCTGCGTGGCCGTTGCTCGTGATCGCTGCCGAAGACTTGCCCGCGCCCTGCTCAGACAGAATCAGCGCGTCATGGAAGGGTTTAGAGGTGGTGGTCACAGCAGCCAATGCGGTGCTGTTGCCGAGGGCTGCGTCGGTGACGGTAGACAGGCTGAGGCCAAGCTGGCGGGCGGCGGCAAGTGCCCCGGAGTCTGACAGGTTCTTAACTGTCATCTGGCGGATATTCTCGTCAATGGCGCCGTTAGACGTCCGAAGCGCGTCCGCGTAGTCGTTGGCCGCCTGCGTGGCCTGACGGGTCGAATTCGCATTCGCAGAAAAGAGAAGCGTCGCCGCGGCGATGGCCACACCGATGACACCGGCTGCGATATTCAGCGCCACCATGCCAGTAGCGGCTGTCTCAGCGGAGACACCCATAGATGCCAGCGCCGAACCCAACGCGGAGACACCGGCAGACAGCAGCCCGTAGGACTTGAACCCGATATAGACCGCTGCTGCGGTCTGGGCGAGGGTGGCCAAGACGTCTACGGGAATGGCGTTGATGACATCCGTGAGCATCCGCAGGATGCCCAGCGACCCCATGCCCATTGGTGCAATCGCCGCTACAAGGTGAACGACGGCGGTCACAACAGACTCCACGGTCGCCATGACCGCGGGGAAGACCGAGCGGATATAGTCACCAAAGGACTTCACGCCGGGGCCGGTCATGAGTGTGGCGAAGCGTTGCGACAGGTTCAGGACGTAGACGCCGACGTCGCGCGCCAACGGCTCAAGGCTGATGAACGCGGCGACCAGACCGGACACCAGGAGCCCCGCGGTTTTCCCGGTGATGACGGAGAACTCGCCGATGATCCCGTTCAGGGCGGGCATCTGGGTTTGCAGATTGGCAATCTCATGCTGGAACGGCCCCAGGACGCCTTTAGCGGCGGTCGCGCCCAGTTGTGTCAGATCGCCCTTCAGGGTGCCCACCATGCTTGTGTACGCGCCCCCTACAGGGGTTCCTGCGGCCATCTGCTGCTTGATGCCGACCAGGGCGAGGATGCCCGCAGCGCCCATGCCGCCGAAGCCGACAGCGAGGCCGGCGGCGCCGGCAGCGATCGGGACAATCGCGGGTCCGACGGCTAACAGCCCCGCGATGAGCGTCCCCATGCCGACGCTGGCGTCCTTAGAGGACGACCCTACCTTCTTGTTCGACTCAACCAGTTTGACGCCGGAGAGATCAGCCTTCCCCATGCTGTCCGCTAGCCGCTGCGCTTCAGGGCTGGCATTCTTCATGGCGTCGCTGACGTCACGCTGCGTGCGCGCTAACGTGTTCTGGGCGCCCGCCAGCGCCGACGCCTTAGCCGTGCCCGATCCCTGCATCTCACCAAGACGCAACTGGGCAACGTTCGCCGCAGCGGAAGCATCCGACAGCTTCCGAGCAGACGCAACAACCGAGTCAAGTCCGGTAGACGAGCCCTTCGAGGACTTGGCGACCTTGTCCTCGGACGCGGCGACCGCAGCCAGCTTCGTCTCAGCGCCGGCCGTGTCAGCCTTGACGTTGACGTTGACGTCCTGGCGGTCAAGCTTGTCGGCCAGGCTCTGCGCCCTGGCAATGCCCGCCTCGTAATCGGCGATGTTGAGTCTCAGGAAACCGACAATTGAGCCGGCGTCGGTTTCGCTCACGACTTGGCCCCCTCAGTGTCGGCGGTGAATCGGCGGAAGGTGCGGGTCTCTGCGGTGAGCAGGCCAGTCAGCAGATCTGAGAACTCGCGCCACGACAGACCCGGCGACGACAGCCGGATCCCGTACTCGCTGGCGAAGTCGGCCGCGACGAGCGGCCAGTTCTCGATCAGGCTCAGGACTGAGAAGCCTTCGCCTTGGCCGCCTTGGATGTCGGCCGGGATGTCCTCGTACCATTCGTAGAGGCCCGTGAGCGGGTCTTTGGTGCCGCGGCCGTACTGCTCGAGGGGGTCTGCTTCTGGGTCGTCTGCTTGGCCGCCAGTGCGGCGGCCAGTGCTTCCGGGTTGATCCCCGCCGACCACGCCTCCTCCGCAGCCTCACGACCAAGCTGGAAGTCAGTCAAGGTTGCGTACGATGCTCGGGCGATCGCGTTGGCAGGCACACCGTCCGCGATCATCTCGTCAAAGACCGGTCCGAGGATCAGTTTCGGCTGTTCCTCACTCGGTGGCTCAGGCTCGACGCCGGCAAAGATCTGCTGCCAGCGCAGACCTTCGGCAAAGTCCCGTTCGTTGATGCTGCACACCGTGTAGGTCTTTTCGCCGATGGGGAAGACCAGCGGCGGGGTCGGTTCGTAGGGTTGGAAAGGCATGGCTGCTCCTTGGCTGTTTGGCTGTGGGTGGCTGTGAGGTGACGCGGACGACGACAGCCGGCACCGCCCGCGTCACGACTAGTGCTCCTAGCGAGGCGATCGACGCCAGCCACCAGGGCGACTGACAGGCGGCCGACTACACACGACACCGAAGTACGACCGCCTATCGCTCGGCCAAGGCATCAGGCGCCGCGGGTGTAGCTGAAGGCGGTCGAGACGCCGACAGCGTTGGTCACGGTGATGTTGGCCGCACCGGCCGTGCCGGCAGGCATCACAGCCACGATGATGTTGTCCGACACCAGAGACCAAGACGTTGCGTTGGTCGCGCCGAACTTCACGCCGGACGTTGCGACAGTGCCCGTGAACGCCGAACCGGTGATGGTCACAACGCCACCAACAGCGATCGCGGTCGGCAGCGCCGACAGGATCACAGGGACGGTCGCCGCCACACCCGGGTTCGTGATCGACGCCAACGGGACGTCGGTGCCGGTGAACGTCACAGTGACCGTGTCAAGATCCTGGACCTTCGTGCCAGCGCGCGCCCACTCCACGATCGCGACACCCTGATAAGCCTCAGGGCCACCGTTCTTGTCATACCAGCGCATACCCACACGGCAAGCGTTACCGAACTGCCCAACAGTGGCGGCACGCACCAGTTCCTGGCCAGGGTCGTACACGCCGGTCGCGAGCCGGCGAAGCATGGTCGAGGTAGCCGTCCACGCCTCAGCGGTCTTCTCGAACGACGCTGAGCCGTTCGTGTCATAAGCCGAAGCGTCGACAAGGTTCGGCTTACTGTTCGGGCTGAAGTCGGAGAGGCCATTGAGCTGCAACCAGCCCCCAGCCAAAGTGAGGTCGGACGTGACGTCGATGCGGAACTTCCTAGCAAGCGCGGTGGACATGGTGAGCCCTTTCTATGGGCATACGAAAGAGCCCCATGACGGACGTCGTGAGGCCGGTAAAGCAGGCTGTTTTGCGGATCGGTTTGCTACACTGCTGGCAACGAACTCCCTCAAGGGAGGGGAACCTGGCTGACAGGGATTGCCAGCGTCGGACCACCTTGAGTAGGCCGAAAGGTCGAGAAAAGTTGGCTGCGTTCCGAAGAAGGACCCTCGTTCGCGAGGGTCCTTCTCGTTACCAGGGGCGACCGGACGTGATAGGCACGTCCACGTCGAGTTCGTAGGAGTCGGACCGTTCGGACCGTTTGTTGTCGTCCACGCCGCCAGAAGCACTGATGACCCGCAACGCCTGGACCACATGCGCGGTACCAAACGTCAGGTCTTCGGCGCCCTGCAGGACTGTGAAGATGGCATCCCCAAGATTGAGGACATCCAACGAGTCGTTGGGCAGGCCGCGCAGTGCGACCTCGACCCGGATCTTGGACAGTGCAACCTTCGGCTGATCGGTGGTCACGTAAGCCGAGAGGACGACAACGCGATCAGGGATGGTCGGGTAGAGACCGAAGAACACGCCTGTCTCGGTCGCTAGGTAAGGGTCCGTAGGCCGGTAGGTGATGCCGATGCCCGCGCTACTGAGGTAGGTGGCGAGGCCCTTCAGGAGGTCGCTCGTGAACCCGCTCATGCCTTGGCCATGAGGACTTCGCCGGCCTTGTTGATCGCATCCTCACCCTTCTCGATCATGCCCAGCTCAAGGAACCGGGCGCCCCCGCCGTGGATGTGCGCGAACGACAGATGGTCCTCGATCCAGCGGGCGTACACCGAGGTGTAGACGATGGCGACCGTGTTGATCCCGCCGCGGTCCTTCTTCACAGACCCGGTAGCGGCAAGGTCGCCGGACACCTTCGGGACCAGCTCGTCAGAGCGGGCAAGGATGATCTGCGCGCCCTCAGCCAACGCATCCTCGACGTCGCCGCGGACCCTAGCAAGGATGCCCTCAAGGTCGAGGCTGCCCTCCCATGTCATCGTCATGAGAACTCAACTTCGATATGGTCCGGCAGGCCGAGGATGCCACCATCACGACGCCTGATCGCGGTCACCTGACACGGTCGGCCGTTGACCACAAGCCGGGACTCGAGGACGAACAATGGTGCGTCAGATAGCGGCCCATACCAGATCGACTTCTGCACCAACTGCTCACCCGTTGCCCCCTGAACCCGGACAACACCATCATCCAAGAAGCCGCGACAGCCCACCGGGGCCGCGTAGGTGTCACCGGTAGGGCTCGCCCCAAGGAACGTCTGCACCGAAACCGTGTGGATCCAGAAGATAGACAGTGCGATGGTGCTCATCAGCGGCGCTGGTCCTCAATGATCGGGATGCCCGTAAGCCAGGTCACGTTCAGATCCCAGGCTGGCAAACCCTGACCCGCGTCGACAGGTGTTGGGTCAATCGTGAACGCCCCACCCTGGCCGGCTGCCAGGCGTAGGAGGCGCTGCTCGACCCGGGACAGGTACAGGCCACCGACACCCATGCTCGCACCGGGCGCTGCATACCCGACGTGCCCAGACCCGATGCTGACAGCCTGGGCTGAGGTGACGTTGTTGAAGGCTCGCGCGGCGCAAGACAGGACGATACCCATGGCTGTGTCCGGCAGCGGCGAGATGACGAACTCGCACAAGTCCTGGGCCAGCCGCAGCATCAGTGTGGCCCTGTCCATGTCGATGCCCGGGTTGGCCAGGTACGTGCCGAGGTCGGAAGCAATAGCGATAGGACTGCTCATGTGCTCGTCTCCCTCGGCGCGTACGTGGGTTGTTCAGGACTTCCAGATCAGCTGCCGGCGGCGTGGGTGTACGCCACGAACGCGTTCGGGGTACCGACCACGAAGCCGTAGTAAGCCTCCACGAGGAGCAGCACGAGGTTCTCCTGGAACGAGCTGTGCCAGGTCGTGCCGTCGTAGTAGGACGCCTCGTTGGACACCTTGATGCTGATGTCCATGCCGACGCCGTACGCGCACTGGGAGAAGTCGCCGCCGATGGCGCGCAGGCCCTGGTCAATGACGGGGGACTGTGCGTAGGTCGCCTGAGCTGTGGCCGAGGTGCCACCGGTCAGGCTCAACTGGCTGATGGTGACCGGGGATGCGGTGGCGCTGAACGTGAACGTGTACGGGCCACCAGCGGAACCGGTGACAACACACCCGGCAGCCACAGCACCAGAAAGCAGTTGCACGGCGGTCGTGACCGTGGCTGCGGTCGCGTTGTATGCAATCCCAGCGGTGGTCTGGCCGCCGATGGTCACGGAGAACGTGCCACCGGTGGGGGTACCCACGAGGGTGGCGACCTGCACGGCGTCACCACTGCGGTAGTACCGACCAGACACGCCGCTGTTGAAGTATGACGGATACCCGATGAGGGAACCGGCGTTCGTGGCGCTGTTCGCGTTGTACGCGTCGGCCACGAAGAACGGTCGACCGTTGGCGTCCACGGACATGGCAGCCTCGGGGCGGAGAATCGGGTCACATGCGAACCCGGAGAACTGCATCCCCGGAACGGCCGCAACCTTCGAGACACCAGTCCACAGGTCCGTGTAAACGCCACCAGCGTTGGCAGCCGTGGCACCGATGACCTGCGTGTTGGGGGTGTTCTTCAGGAAGTCGCTGAACGGCCCCGGGTTACCGGATTTCAGGTCTTTCCCGTGGATCGCAGCGTAGTCAAACGCGCGGCTCATCGCGGTTGGCAGGTCCTGCTCCAGTTGTGAGTACAGGCCGGCCGCGTTGGTCATCACAACTTCCTGCGACACGGGGACAAGAAGGGCGAGTTTCTTGCCAGTCATGAGCTTGACACCGACGCCGCCGTTGGCGACAGGCTTCACAGCACCCTCAGCGACCCACCCTGCGGTGGGGATGTCCATCGGGACAGGGATCGCGGTGGTCGCCGAAACCGACAGGGGGACGGTTCGGGCCAGCGACATGACGGCCGAAGACTCAGCCGCCTTCAGGAAGATGGGCCCGGTGATGATGGGCGGCAATAAGGTAGGGGCAATACTCGAAAGTTGAACAGGTGCATTAGCCATGATGGCTCTCCTTGATGTTTGGGCTTAACCCCGAGAACCAAGCTGGCTCTTCAGGAGGGATGCGAAAGCGGCCGCGGGCGAGGCGACGGATCGTCCGTTCGCGCCAGACCCTTGCGAAGGGTCGGGGCGGGGCGCCCTAGGGCCGTTACCTTCTGACGCGGCACCTAGCCGCGGGTTTGACTCGACAGCAGCCGTGATCGCAGCCGTGACGGCCGCAGAATCGGCGGGGTCGATGTCCTTGAGCGACACCAGGAAGCTCGTGGAGTCCAGCAATGCACCAGGGTCAGCGATGGTGCCTGCGGCGCGGTAAACGGCGAGTTCAACCCGTGCCTGTCGTGCGTCCGCACCAGAGGCCGCCAACTGCGCGGCGATCTTGGCGGGATCAGCTACCTCATCGTCCTTGATGAGGCCGAGGTCTTTGAGGATCTGCTGTCGTGCGTCCGTGGCTGCCTGAGCCTTGGCGTTTACGCGGTCGGAGCCGTTCTCCTTGCGGAGTCGTTCGATCTCAGCCTTGGCCACCACGGGGTCATCCCACGGGCTGGCCTTGGCTGCCGCTTCTGCTGCTGCTGCCGCCTCAGTTGCTGCTGCCGCTTCTGCTGCGGTCGCGGCAGCCGCTGAGGCCGCTGCAGCGGCCTCGGTCGATCCATTGGTGCTGTCTTCGGCCATGACTGTGTCCTCCTGGGACGGTTGTGTGAACACCCGCGCCAGGCGGGAGGTTATGGGGTGCGCTGCAAGATGGCTTGGTAGTCGGCTCGCATCTTCAGGTACTCAGTAGCGCGACGAGTGGCCTGCCGCTCCTTGATGTTGGCGTCCTCGGCTTCGTCGTGGTATCTGTCGATCTTCTTGGTGAGTGCACCGATGCGCTCACGGATTTCATCGAGAGCGAGGTTGCGGGTGAGGTCGAGTTCGAATGGGTCAGTCATGTCGTGCGCTCCGTTCATAGGCCGTGCAGGTCCGTGCTTGGTTACTTGCTGGCGAGCAGTTTGCTCAGCCGCGCGATTTGGGTCGTGCGCCAAGGGCTGTCTTTCATCCCTTGCGCCTGCTTGAGAAGGAACTCGATCTGCGGGCGGTCCATGCTCGACTGGCCCACAACATGCTTGGCGACCTTCGCGCCGGTCGTGCCAGTCACAGGGCGACCCTCGAGTGCTTGACGGAAAGCGTTACGGGCGTCGTTGCCGCTCCTGCCCTTAGTCGAGTCGGCCCAGAGTCGTTGCATGTCACGCATGTGGGCGCTCGGCTCGTAGGCGGTGAAAACCGGCTCCGCATGACACCGGCAGTTGTCGTGCGACTGGAAGTCAGCCGACGACTTCTTGGAGTACAGCATCCCGGCGCCCCCACGCAATGCAAGCATCGTGCAGAACGAACACGCGCCAGGCTCTGTGACCCGAACCCAACCCTTAGCGGCCTTATCCGACCGCACAGCGTTGATAAGCGTGTCCCGGCTCTGGTCAAGCACCATCTGCGACACCGACTCGTCCAGCCGCGCCATTGCGGCCGTCGTGGTGTCCGACGTGACCGGGCCGTACAGGTCCGTAGTCGCCCATGACACTGCGGACTCGATCACCGACTCTGCAAGCGTCGGAGCCAGTTTCAGCGGCGGCCTACCAGGCACGTTCGCCGCTGCACGCTCCGTCTTGTAGTAGGCCAGAGCTCCAGCGGCCGACGCCTGTCCGTAGCGGGCAACAATCGCCCGAACTGCAACCATGAACGCCGGCATCGTGCCCTTAAGATCGTGCAAGTCCAGCAACGGCCACGCCTGACGCAACACGTCCGGGATCAGTGAGACCAGAGCGGCCTGCCCCATCCTGTGATCCTCAGCAGGCTGTGAGGATGTCTCAACCGCCGGCTGGGACACCAGGTACCCGACCCTCGCCCGACGACCCGGCATCGCCCGGGCTGTCGGGTGTCGCGGCCATGTCCGCTGTGATCGACTTCTCCACCCGCAGAGCCTTCGCATCCATGTTGTGCGCCAGCTCCATCAGCAACGACGTGCCCTCATCGGTCTTACGGTCGATCTCAATACGCTCACGCTGAACCGCCGTATACCCGAGCGTCTCGCCCGTCACATCGCTGGTCGCAGGCAAGTAACCCATCGTCACCTGCTTGAAAACCGCATCCGTGGTCGAGGCAATCGTCGGCGTCGCCGTAGCCGACCACACAGTCGAAATCTTCGCCATCGCATCCGGCAGATGCCCTCCCCGAACCGTCAACGCCAGCTTCATCACGTCACGCCAGCCCTTGCCATACATGACCGTCTTATGGTCCGCGCGCCGGATCAACTCACCCTCGCCCGCGCGGATCGCATCAGCGCTCGTCGGGTTCACCGTGGCGAAACCCAGCATGTAAGGCGGCAAACCAGTCAATGACGACATGCGCTGCGCGTAAGAATCAATCACCTTCGTGAACACCGAAGGGTCATAGGCGCTGAACTGGCCAACAGTCGGAACGTTCCCATCAGGGTCACGCTCAAGAGCCAACACGCGGCCCATATAAGTCTCCCAAACGCTCTTCTGCGTCCCATCCGCGGACTGGAACGACGCCTCATCAGCGCCAAGAATGTACCGCTGAGGAGCCGAGAAAAACTCACCAGCAACAGCCATGCCCAGCATCGTCCGGCTCGCCGCATCCGTGATCGACATGATCTCCGGCGTGATCTCCGAAGCCCCATCACGGTTATAAGACCGGGGACGGTTCGGAATCCGCACCATCATCACCTGGCCCAGATTGTGCTGGTCCCTGTCCGTGACAGTCCAGCCACCAGCCGACTTGATGACCGAGATCGTCTCGTCCGGCAGGTACAAAGTTCCCTGACGTGTGCCCTCGAACCCGAAAAGCCGCAGCGCCGCAACGATCGTCCTAGTCCGGGCATCCCACTCGACCGCGATATCCAACGGCGACTCCACCGTGATCAGCGGCGGCGTGTCGATGGTGTTCGGACCCGTCGCCGGCGAACCCACCCCCACATACCCGCAACCGAACACGAGGGCATCCAGATGGGCCAGAGGATGCTCCGCGTCAAGGTCGTTCTCGAGCCAGATCTCCTGCAAATCGGTGTCGACATCGTTGGAATCGGGGTAGCGGAACCCGTCAACGTTCAGCCGGCGGTCCAAAGCGTCAACGGCCACCCGCGGCCACCCTGTAGTGGTATACACGTTGCGCAGTTGCGGCGGGATAGAGATGCCAAGATCCTGGATGTGGACATTGCCGCGGTAGTACGCGTCAATCAGCTCCAGGCCGTACCGCTTAGACTCCACCAGCTGTGTGAGCCGCACAACGGTTGCCTGCTCGTCGTCGGACAGTTCCACCAGCGGCAGGTTCAGCGACGTGACGTTGCTCGGGCCATACGTCTTGACGCCATAGGTCTGGTCGGCGTGATCCATGTCGACGGGGCTGCCATTGACACCAGTAGGCATTATGGACACAGGCAAACCCCTTCCAAATCTAGGTGAGAACGATGACGCGCCCCTTGCCGGGCGTGCCTTGCTTCAGGCTCAGCAGGTAGATCCGGCGAAGCATCCGGCCGCCAATAAGGCAGACCGCGAGGTCGATCTTGTGACGGCTTTCACGGTTGTCCTTACGGATTCCTGTGCCGTACTTGCCCGGTGCGCGTTTCGCGTTACCCATGTGCTCAATCAGCCACTGCGACCTAGCGAACGTCACCGCGCCGTCTTCCAACTCGCTGAGCACCTGATCACACGCAGGCTGGAAGATGGCTTGGCTGGTCTCCAGCGCCATGTCGAACGCCACCGCATGAGTACGGTTGCCGCTCTTGACCGGCCAGCACTTGAGCCGCTTGCCGTACCGCTGCGACCACTCATCACATAGCGGCCACCAGAACCGGTTATCGCCCTCAGCGTCGTCATCCTTGGCATGGCTCGGGTCGAACCAGAACGCCAGCACCCGGAACGTGTCCATGGCCTCGATCACCGCATGATCCAGCGCCTCACGGTCAACGATCTTGCCCGCCTTCGGCTGCTGCACATGCAGCACCTGGGCATGGCCATCGCTGACACGGATGGCCAGCAACCCCGTCGCATCATCAGAC
>ODAK010000507.1_pt1 | contig 44941 bp, 36 predicted proteins | sample 1539591 | NCBI WGS metagenome assembly ODAK01 (sample SAMEA3539303, study PRJEB22396) | soil metagenome | biome: tundra; feature: field; material: soil | place: USA | collected 2010-05 | depth 0.15 m
CCGAGTAGGCCAGACGGCGCAAGGGTGCCTCGTCGGGACCGGTACCCGCGATGTCGAGCACGGCGCCATCGATTTCGCCCATGGCCCGGATCGCGACGTCAACCCCCTTTTCGGGAGAGAGCCGTCCGGCGAGCAGGATGCCCCCACCGGGAGCCGCCTTGACGGGAATCTCCTTCGTGTCGATGAAGTGCGGCACGTGGCGCATGCGCCGTGGAAACACTCCGGCCGCACGCATCCTGCCCTCGAGGAAGCGGCTCGGACAGATGAAGACGCGCACCGGCGAGTAGGCCCCGGAAATGGTGTGGAGGAACAGCTCACCTGCCATCGCCGCACTCGATCCCAGCGAACCGTCCTTGCAGCGCCGCAGGACCGCGTGCTGGAAGTGCCCTCCGAGGCACGCCTGACAGAGATTGCCATGGTCGAGGAATTGGTAGGTGGGACAGGCGAGCTTGTAGTCGTGCAGGGTCATCACCGCCGGGATCTTCCGCCGGGCGACCGGGCGCAACACGGAGGGTGACAACTGGTGATAGATATTGTGCAGGTGCACGACATCCGGCCGGAAGTCCGCAAGCACGTCGTCCATCCCTCTGCTCGCCGAGGTCGAGTAGATCATGCGCGCGACGCCTCGCACTCGCCCGATCATCGTTGGAGGAGGCGGCTCGAGTTCGATATGCGCGGGGAAATGCGCCTCGTACTCGAGATGCGTGTTCAACGGGTGCGCCATCCCGAAGAACGAGACGCTGTGACCAGCGGCAACCTGGAGATCCGCCAGGTCCTCCATGTATGCTTCGGCGCCGCCCCGACGATAAAGAAACTTGTTGACGTGGAGGATCCGCACTCAGTGCCTGTTCAGAGGTTCGTGGGTGTGACTCGGAGCGCTGCGCTACGGACCGACCAGGACGGGCTCGTCGAGCTCGACCGGTGGCCGCAGACCGAGGAGGGTCGCGTTCTCGCTGTATCGCGTGACCGCGTACGCGGCCGCGGCGAAGGCCACGTAATACCAGAGAACGACCACCTGCGTGATCACGTTGGACACGATACTGAGGATGACGAAGGCCATGACGCACGCTGCGAACCCCACCGCGACTGATCGCTCATAGCTCAGTCGCCGGCGCCGCGTGAATCTCATGGCGTGACGAGCGACAAGTCCCATGCTGATCAGCAGGGCAATGTAGGCGATGGTTCCAATGATGCCGGTCTCAACGAAGGAGCGCAGAAAGTCGTTGTGGGGTTCCTTCTGCTGGCTCGTCGCCAACGAGCTCATGTCCAGCCCGATGCCGGTGATCGGGTCCTTTGCCGCCAGCGGGAGCACCTGACCCCAGTAATCGAAGCGCCACGACAGCGAGTTCGATGCGTACCCGGCCGCGCTGGTCGATGTGCCCAGGTCCGCGAAACGCTGCAGGATCGTCGGAAACGCCACGACTGACACCATGATCGCGGCGACCATGACCACCAGCGTCATCCGCCGGCGACCCATGATTCCGACCGCGAACACGCCAAGCACCGTGGCGATCCATGCGCTGCGAGTGAACGTGAAGTAGAGGCAGATGACTGACCCGACGAGCAGGAGCGACATCGCGAGCTGCTTCTTCTGAGCGAGGTGGGGAAGCAATGCCACACCCATGATGATGAGCAGCGTCAGATAGATTGCAAACGGGTTGGGTTGCGCGAACGTCCCTTCAAACCTGCTCACCCCACCGCTGGTGAACTGCGAATGATGCACGACGACGTTGAACAACGTGTAGCCGACCGGGACCACCGCCGATATGTAGATCGAGGCGATCAGCTTCTGGATCATCTCGCGGTTCACCAGCATCACCTCGAGCACCGCGAGCATCGCCACGACTGCGGTGATCCGGATTGCCTCGAGCAGGCTGATTGTCGGGCTCGCCGAGTCGATCACGCTGAGGAAGCCGGCCAGCGCGAAAAGGATCAGGCAGACGCGGTGGATCGACATCGGAGGCGACTTTCGGCCCTCGCGCATTCGCGCGACCATCCACAAGAAGGCGAGGAGAATGAAGAGGATCGCGAGCGCACCGGTGGGATCGAGCCCGGGCGCGGACGCCGTCCCGCTGTTCACACCGGAGGTGCCGCCGTTGCCGGCCCCTGTCTTGGTGATGTCCAGGCTCGCTCGAAGCGCGATGGTGGTGAAGACGAAGTTCTCGAAATTGACGAGCCCGAGAATGAAAAGTCCCAGACCGACGAAGGCGCCGATCGGGACGACCAGCAGCAGCTTGTTACCGCCGAGCGCGGATTCGACGCTGCTTTCGACGGCGAGCGCCAGGATGGCGATCGTACACAGCGCGAACACGATCTTCGAACGTCGCGACGCCAGCTCGAGGCTGGGCTGCCGACGGACGATCGTCGCCATCAGTAGATCCCCCTGTTCTCGGGAACGCCCAGAACGCACACTGCTTGGTGGGCCCCCTTCCGATACGCGATACCCGACACTCCCAAACGGGAGTGGACTCCGGTTCCCCGTTCAGTGTACGGGACCGAATCTCTCATGGCAAGTTTGCAGTTATTGCGGTGCTCTCGAGGTCCTCTGACTCCCCGATATCCACTCCGTCGATGGGACCTTGGTTGGATGGTGTGGCGTCCGTGGCGGAGGCGGTGCGGAGTGTTGGGTCGTCTTCGATGCTCGGGCCTCGGGGAGAGGGGGCACGCCGGAGGACACTCCGCCACCCTGCCTTCTCGACACCATGGAGTCCGCCGTTGAGAAGGATCACTGCCGCAGCCAGCACCGCCAGTCCGGCGAGGGCCGCAACCGGCGTGAACAGCAGCAGGTGCGTGCGATCGGTCGACGTGTAGACGTCGAGCGCGAAGGACACCGCGAGCATCACACCGGCCGTTACCCCGGATGCCGCGAGGAGCTTCGAGGTGTACGAGAGGAGTCCCCGACCGGGATTGCCGTCTTCATGGGAGAGCCGGTACCAGCCGTGCGCGACGTTGACGTACTGCGCAAGCGAGTACGCGAGGGCGACGCCGACGATGCCCATCGGATTCTGCACGCCGAACGGCAGCACGAAGATCGGGAGCATGACGAGGTTGGCGACGACACCGTAGATCGTGTTCCGCAGCGGAGTTCTTGTGTCCAGTCGCGCGAAGAATGGGCCGAGCAGGGCGCGCTGGACGGCCGAACCAACCAGACTGATCGCGTACACGGCGAGCACCGTGCCGAGCAGTTCGGCAGATGCCAGCTTGAAACTGCCACGCTCGAAGACCGCGATGGCTGCGGGCCGGGCGAGCACCGCCATGAATGCGGTAAGCGGCAGGCTGATCGCCAGCATGATCCGCAACCCGAGTCCCGTGAAGCGTCGGACTGCCTCCTGACCACCCCGGTTGTGCGCGTCGGTGAGGCGCGGAATCAACGCCACCATCACCGAGCGGAAGAAAACCGTGCCGCCCACCGCCGAGACCACCAGGTAGCCGTAGTTGAGGATGGTGATCGAACCCGTCGGCAGGAATGAGACCATCAACTGCTCGCCGATACGAGCCATCGGGTTGAGTCCGGCACCCCCCGCAGGACGGACGCAGAGCTTGCCAATGCTGCGCAAGTGCTCGTCATGGAGGTCGAGGGCCGGCCGGAACCTCAGGCCGTGGCGCACCGCCATGATCCACATGAAGGTCGCCTGCGCCGCCGCCCCCGCCAGGAACGCGTAGGCGACGACCTGAATCGGGAGGTCGTGCGGTCTGACGAAGTGTCCGCCGATGATGAGCGCTGCGCTCAGGCCGTTGAGCACCACGGTCATCAGGGCGGGAGCGACGAACGCGTATCGGGCGTTCAGATACGCCCGGAGCACCTCCGCGACGGCCACCAGCGGGACCATGGCGAAGACGATCGGGAGCATCGACGCAGCCAGGTTGACCTCACTGCCCGAAATACCGGGCGCGGTGACGCGCATCAGCGGCCACGCGAAAATCCACGAGAGCAGCACCAGGACGATGCCGATCGCGACCACCGCACACAGCACCATGGAGATGAGGTGGTCGGTCGGTCGCTCCCCCCGCTTGGTCGAAGACGTCCGGAAGGCCGGAACGAGCGCCTGGTTCGCGGCAACCATGACAACCGCGACGAGTCCGATTGGTATGCGCGAGGCGACGAAGAATGCGTCGGTGTTTGGCCCGGCGCCGAAGGTGAACGCGATGCTGACGTCGAGGATCAGCCCAGCGAGCACGCCCGCCGCCGCCGCGACGCCGGTCAGGCCCGACTGGCGGAACACGGCACGGTTTGAATGCCGGCCGGTGTCCCTCCTGCTCCCCTCAGTACTCACTCGTGCACGTGGCTACGCGGCCCAGCCCTCGGTCTGAAGGCGCAACGCCTCGTCGAGACGGTCCTGAAGTTGCGTGCAGAGCGCACGCACGCGCGGATCGATCTCGAGCGGACGAGCGCCGCTCCCACCACGCGGTGCGATGTGCGCGATCAGGTCGTCGCGGAACTCGAGTCCAAGGAATCGACAGATGCTCTGCATCGCGGTCGATGGACACGCGAGCAGGTCCTGGTACGAGGTCAGCAGCACGTCGTCGCGGCGGTTGAATCCGAGGTCGAAGAAAAGGCCGTTTCGAACCCACCAGAACAGAGCCGCGGCCGTTTCCGGGGTCATGGTCGCGTAGTCGAAGCTGCGGATCTGCTCGAGGGTCGATCCGGAGAGCCGCTGCGCCTGCCACATCCCGGCGGCGTTGCCGGCCGCGATATCGGCAAGCACGAGCAGATTGTTGCGCCCGAACTTGGAGAGGGCCGACCGGGCACGTCCGTCGACGTCGCGGTAGGCCCAGATCGCCCGGCCCGGCGAGGGAGTGTCCAGTGAGTCGAGCAGAGCGTCGACCCGATGCGAGTCGCAGAGCGGCTTGAACAGCACGTAACGGTGCTTGCTATCCATGACGATGCGACGGATCTGAGCATCATCGCGAAGCAGGTAGTGGTTGAACGCGGCTCGGTCGTTCTCGTTGTGCACTTCGAACTCCGGCGCGGTATCCAGACCGCGGGCCAGCATGTTGGTCCCGGAGCGCTGCAGCCCGACCAGGTAAACGGGGATGGCGCTCCCCGGCGGCTGCGGATGGGACTTCCGCCAGCGCCGTTTCGCGGACGCCACTTGCACGCGAGTCGCCGGGTTGAGCTCGTCCTCCTCGACGATCCGAGCCCAGCCCTCCGTCCGAATCCATCGCACGTGCCGGCGCACGCGGCGGGCGGCGCGTCCGACCGAACCCTCATCCCGCGGAGCGCGATCGAAGATCGTCTCGCCACCTGCCGGTGTCGCGGCTCCCGGCCGCAATGTGTATCCGTAGTGGAGCAGCAGCGGCAAGGTGAGCGCGCTCACGAGACGCTGATCGCGGCGGGCCATCGCGGTGCGCCATCGATCATCCTGGCGCAGGCGGATCAGGCCGTGACGGAGTCGATCCGGATTACCTGCGACGCTGTGGTTGAAGGACGTGAGCGCCTCTGTGCCACTGACGAAAGGCAGCTCCGCACCCTCCATCCCGACCATCGAAAGGATCCGGCGCACCGTCTCCTTCGGATCGGCGATGAAATCCTCGTAACGAAGGCGCAGATAGCGGTCGGGAGTGCGACCGAAGAGGATGCCGCCGGATAGATTCCAGACGTCCCAGAGAAATGCGCTCTTGGCAGGCCCGATCTGCTCCATATGCGAGCGGGCAGCGCCGTCGGTGAGGGCCTTGCGGCTCGACCATGAATGCGCGGCACCGCGCGGGTCCCTGATGAGATGAACGACCCGGAGATCGATGCCGGGCGTCGCGGTGAGCACGTTCGCGTACGCCGGCAGCTTCGAGGAATCGACGATCACACGGCTCCCGGTCACCTCGGCCATGGCCGCATAGATGCCCCCGAGTGCCGCGCGGTCGCCGGCGCTACCGGCGGACCGTGCCGGGTCGAACGCTGGCCGAACGTTCCCCATCAGGATCGCGGGGAGGTTGCGAATCCTGCCGGTGCGCTTCAGGAGTGAGACGACACCCTCGACGCGACCGGGTTCGTCAAGGTGTCCGGCCTTCGCGAGCACGCGCCCCCAGACGGGGCACTCGCGCACCGGCACTCCACAGCCGCACAGCCTGCTTTCGGCCAGTCCGCGCTGCCAGAGGTAGCGAACCTCGCCGGCCGCGAAGACACCATCGACCTCGCCAAGAATGCTGGCCAGGAGCGTGCTTCCGCTCCGGCCGGTGCCTGCGATGTAGAGAACTACGGTAGACATCAGGTCGCGTCCCGCCGCCGCCAGGTATGTGGCGGCATGGCGCTATCGGCGCGTGGCCATCCCGCGGCCGGTGCGCTCCGGATCGGCTTCAACGTCGGGAGCGCCGGCATGGCCGTTGCCGTTGGCATGCCCATTGCCGTTGGCATACCCATTGCCGTTGGCATGCCCATTCCCGTTGGTATTGCCGTTGCCGTTGCCGTTACCGCCGACGGCGGGAAGAACGGCCGTTGCGGCGGGGCTCGCTCGCCACGGATCGCGGGATGCCGACGGCGGAGCAGACGCCGCGGCCGACGCTGCCTCCACCGGCTCAGGCACAAACGCCGGCACGGTCGTGAACTTCGCCCGCTGAGCACCAAAGGCAAATGCGCCCTGTCCGGCTTCGTCGGCTGCCACGCGGCGCGTCGGCCGCATCAACTCGAGGATGAGGAGCAGACCCAGAAGCATGAGCAGCGCGACCGCGAAGGCAATTCCCGCGAACTTGATCGTGTCCGACAGCTTCGAGAGACGGCCGACGCTGTTGGTGCTAACTGTGCCCGGAGCCGCGTCGGTGATGACCAGGGCTTGAGCGTCGACGAGCTCCGCCGCGGCATGGTCGCTCGCGGCTCGCGCCGCCGCTTGGGCATTCTCGAGACCCGTGTACTGCTGCAGGAGGGCACCGTAGGTTGCCACTTTCGCCTGGTAGTACGTCACCAGCGCTGACGCGGCTACCTCAGCGTGCGCGTCGTTATGAGCCTTCGCCACCTGGAGGTTGGCAGTTTGCGAGTCGAGCTGATTGAGATAGTTGTTGAATTGAGTCTGCGGTGAAACATCTCCCGTCGACGTGATCCAGGTGTCGTAATTTGCATTGGCTTTCAGGAGCAGATTCTGGGCATTGGTCACTGCGTTCTGTGCTTGCGCAACCCGTGGTGCGGCGATCGCGTTCAATGAATCCACGGTAGCTTCGCGAACAGCACCGGTGAGATTCTGCTTCTCCTTACCGAGGATGACGACATTGATGATGTTGCTCGACGCGGTCACGGTGTTGGCGCTCAGCCCGGATGCGAGCTCGCTGATCGGGATGCCGTACTTCTGAGAGACATCGGCGAGGACCGGCTGCGACACGAGGACGTCCTTGAACGTGTCGACGTACTGGGTAGCCGCGCTCTGTGAGAAGCCATTCGCGGTGATGGCCGGAACGACCACTGACGCGTCAGCCTGATACACCGACGGCCTGATTTCCATGAGACCGCCGGTGATCAGCGCGGCGACGACCGGAATGAGGATGACGAGCCACAGATACCGGCGAATCTGCCGTAGGTAGTCGCGAATTTCCATGGCTTGTTCAGTCCCCCTTCAAGATCAGATGTTTGCGCGGTGACCGCGCTTTCCAACAGCAATCATACCGACACCCGCGAGTACGAGTGCGGCACCCAACATGAGCCATCCGCTGCCGGCGCCGGTCGACGGCGTCGACGTAGTGATTGCCTGGACACCGCCGGTCGGCGTCGGCGTCGCTCCTCCAACACCGCCAGTCGGCGTCGGCGTCGCTCCTCCCACGCCGCCAGTCGGCGACGGAGTCGGTGTCAACGTCGGCGTCGGCGTCGGCGTCGCATCGCAGCCGAGGACCCGGATGAAGCCGGACCCGAGAGTCGCCCGATCACGACTGGCGCTCTTGAAGGGCGCCCACACGTCGAGTTGGTAATAGCCGCACGCGTCGAGTGTGTAAGTGAGAGAGATCGTCTGGGTGCCCTGCGGGCTCCAGGTGTCTTTGAACTGCTGCGTTCCCGGGATCACCGCCTGCACCGTGCCGGCGGGACCGTTGAAGGTGATCCCCGGCTGGCCTGGCTGACCGTCCGATACGTTCACACCGTTGTAGGTGAGGATGTGATGAGCGGAGAAGTTGAGCGTGATGGTGTGGGAGGAGTTGGTGAGGTTGGTTGCGACCACGTCGAAGTCGACAGTCACCGGTCCGCCCGATATGTCGTAGGCGACAGGGCTACTCATGAAACCCGTCGGCGAGAGAGCTGACAGAAGCCCCTCAAAGTTCGGGTTTCCACCGGCTGCGACCGCCTGAGACGTTAGTAAGGCAGCCGCGAGGGTCAGCGTGCCGGCGAGGCCCGTCAGCCCTCCAGCACGCTTGAGCGTGAGCCCCGTTCGCGTCTTCATGTGCATCGACCTCTCTCCCGGAGTGCGTGAGCCCTCATTCGTTCGTTCCCACCATTATTCATCGACTGGCGAGAAGGTCAACGATCGCGTTTGCGTCAGCGTTCGCTTCACCGATCTTTCCAAGCGGTGTGCGCAACTGGATCAGGGCGGTGCGCACACTCACGATCGTCGCTTTATTGGCCGGATAGCCGCCGGGGGACAGGCTCATGACCGCTCCGAGAGCCGCGTTGATCGTTGCCCTCGCCGATGCGATCGATGTTGCGAGATCGCTGAGCCGGGGTGCCTCCTGAGCATAGTTCGGATCGCTGCCCAGACCGGTGGCGACCTCGCCTGCGAGCTTTTGCTGTTGGCTTGAAAGGAGCCCTAGCTCGTACAGCTCGTCGCCGCCTGCGATCGCGAGGTGCGTCATGGGCTCGTACACCCCGGCGACACGACTTGAGGGTCCAATGCCGACGACGTCGCTGCGCAGCACATCGGGGAGCGAGTCGGTCGCGATCTTCACTGCGAGAGCCGAGAGCCGCCCGTCGACACCCCCGAGGATCGAGAGTAGAGACCCCGAAAGACTGCGCCCGGCAGGCTCAATCCCGCTGAGGTACTTGTTACCCTTCACGTCGGCGATCAGGGCGTTGACGAGGCCCTCGCGCTTCGCAATTTGATTTGCCGCGATCGCCTGAAGAGCGCTGAATGCCTCGTATTGGGCCAAGGCCTTGGTGCTGGTCAAAGCGTTGAGCTCGACCTGAACGAGGGCGGGCGAGCCGTCGCTCGCAGTCTGGGTAGCCTGCGCGAGCTCGGCGACGATCGCCAGGTTGATGGCTGTGTCGATGGAGTTAACCGGCTGCTCATTCACGGGACTGGCGCTCGATGGAACGCCGATGACCGCCGTCGTGCCCGACGAGCAACCCGCAAGCAGGAAGCCGATGGCGGTCGCGCTGGCGATCAGCATCGAGACCCTAGCGTTCGACCGTTCCATGAATCCCCCAAACAAACCACTAAGTACCGGACTACAGGTGGAAAGCACACCCAGCAGCTACGCCCCAAACGCTGCCGGCCCTTCCGCGAGATAGATCCGTCCGAACGAATCATGACGGTCCGGCGCGCGGTTGTCAAAGTTTCCGGTGGCCGGAAGGCTGTCAAACGCGTCACAACGATCCTGGGAACCGGTGTTCGTATTCCGAGGCCTGGTGAACTCCCAAGATCGCGTCATGATCGCCAAACGTGTCATTTGACTACTCGCCGGGTCCCCCGTAGAATCCGTCAGGGAACGGAATTCGGGGTGGTGCAAGGCCCGAGTCGCCGTTCGGCGGCATCTGGTATCGACAAGGGGGTTAGGTCGTGGGAATTGCGGAAAAAGCGCGTCTAGGCTCAGGTCTGCCTGCGGAGGCCGCCAGCACCGGCCGAGGTGCTGCGGACATCGAGTTGGTCGGCGAGCCGCAGGGCCGGGCTGCTGCTCTTCCGAGCGCCGTCGCGCAGAAGGCCGAGCGCCCGTGGGCGGTCATTCTCGCGATCACGACATTCGCGGTGGACGTCTGCGCGGTTGTCGCCGGCTACTTCCTCGCGAGGATTCTTCTCGACGTTGCTTTCAAGGGCGCGGATCACCTGTTCTTCAGGGGATTCGTTTTCGCCACCGTCGCGATCTGGCCGGTGGTCTTCGCGGTCTATGGCCTCTACGATCTGCGACGGCCGACCCATGCAACTGCGGAGTTGAGACGACTGTTCAACGCCGCGGTGATGTCGGTGCTGCTGGTTGTGCTCGTCACATTCGAGGCAGGCGCTGACACGCGGCGTGAACTCATTCCAGCCCTGTTGATCGTCTGTCTCGCGACCGTCATCACCGGAAGGCTGATCACGCGGCGTCTCACGCACGTTCTCAACGCCCACGCTGTCACCAGCCAGCTCACCCTGATCGCGGGAACCAATGACGAAGCGCGAGCGCTTGCGCGCACGCTCCAGCGGCGGCCCTGGATGGGGTACCGCGTGTGTGGCTTCGTCGAAGTCACCAGGTCCGGCCTCGAGGTGATGGACGGCATTCCCGTGCTGGGCACGGTTGACGACATCACGCAGATCACCGCGGCAAACAAAGTACGCGCGGTGATCATCGCCGGCAGTGCGGCGGGCGGTGCCACACTTCAGGCCATCGATTCAGCGCTTCCGGCGGACGTGAACGTGCGTGTCTCCCCAGGACTCCCCAACCTCGGAGCAGCGCGCGTCATTCTCGAGCCCATCGACGGCATGGCGCTGTTCTCCTTGCGCCGGCATCGTTTTTCAAGGCGCCAGCGCGTACAGAAGCGATGCCTCGATATCGTCGTGACGTCGATCGCGCTCGTGATCGGCGCACCGCTGATGCTCGGCATCGCACTGATGGTTCGTCTGAGCGGTCCCGGTCCGGTGCTGTTCCGTCAGCGGCGAGTCGGTGCTCAGGAGCGTGGATTCACCATCTTCAAGTTCCGCACGATGGTCGTGAATGCTGACTCGCAACGCGATGGACTCCTGGCGCACAACGAAGCGGACGGCCTGCTCTTCAAGATGCGGCGCGACCCGCGCGTGACCAGGGTGGGCAGGCTGCTGCGTCGCACATCTCTGGACGAACTCCCCCAGCTCTTCAACGTTCTGCGCGGCGAGATGAGTCTGGTCGGCCCGCGGCCCGCTCTGCCCGAGGAGACAACGCGATACGCGGAGCTGCAGCGCGGGCGTCTGCGGGTCAAGCCGGGTGTGACCGGCCTGTGGCAGGTGAACGGACGGCATGACCTCGCATTTGAGGACTACGTGAGGTACGACCTCTTTTATGTCGAGAACTGGTCGCTGACGATGGACCTCTACATCCTCGCCAAAACGATCCCGGCGCTTCTCACCGCACGCGGCTCATACTAGCCTCGCGCGGAAGTCCCTGGAAAAGGACACGGGCGGGGCCGATGTGCCCCACCCGTGCCTCGGTTAGGGGGACGGAGTGTCGTTCGGGGATTCGGTGCGAGGTGAAGGGATCACGTTGGCGCTGGGGCGGATGGGCCTGGTTGAGGGGGCTTCGCGGATCGTTCCCTACCGATGGTGCACCGGCTCCGCTCACAATTGCAAGGCCAAATCGGCCTGCGCGCACGATGCTGTCGAGATGTTCGCGGATTCTTAAGTCCGCCTTAATACCTAGCTCGACGCCCCTCGATTTCGATCGTCTGCTCAGTCGGTGTTAGGCGAAACGCGTAATAGTCCACCGAGCGCCCGTCGTTGATCAGAGCTTCCTGCGCAACGAGGTTCGTGGTGAAGGTTTCATCAGCTGCGAGCTCCATCAGGATCGGGAGCTCGGGTGGTGGGCCCACGAAGAAGAGCATCCGTCCGCGCTCCGTAAGGTAGTGCCTCGCATCACGAACGAACGACGCGACGTCGCGCGTTTCGACGGCGCTGACAGCGCGTTCGGGCCGCACATCGAGAGCAGGCACTCGAAGCAGGGGCTCGTAGATGATCAGATCGAATCGACCGATCACTTCGGTGAAGAGATCACCTCGTTGCACGTCGATTCGATCAGCCAGGTCGCTGCGCTCGACGTTGTGTTGCGCGGCCGCACGGGCTTGCGGACTGATGTCAACCGCGACAACCTGTGCTCCCTGCGATGCCGCGAGGATGGCGTTGAGGCCACTCCCGGTCCCCATGTCGAGGACGCGGTCGCCATCCCTCACCTCGGCGAGGACCGCCTCGCCGAGCAGGTGTTCCACGCCGCTGATCTGATGTACGTCGGGAGGGACGATCAGCTCCTTACCGAGAACGACGAAGGTCTGTCCAGAACCATCGTCCCGTTTCACGTGCCGGACGGCGGCCTCATGCCATTCGCGGATGCGCTCGGCGGCCTCCGGGGAGACGACCGGGCGGTAGCCTGCCTCCCGGACAGTCCTGCGATGTGCCGTATTCATGTCTGCACGGTGTCTCCTGCCCTGGACAGTTGAGCCGGGGGTTGATGCTCTTCGCGAGCACACTCGTGATGCGGCGCTCCGTATTAGAACATCGAAGTCCCTCTTCCGCACGGTCATAGCGAATGTGGCTCGTCCCGGTGCGGCCACGAACCTCCCGTGCTGCTTTGTGGCGCTCGCTGGCAGGCGCCGGCATCTCACCGCGGGTCAGGACGCGATACTCTCGTTGCGTGAAGATGTGGTGGCCAGTTGGCGTTGCCGCGGCGGTGGCCCTTGTTATCGGCCTGACCGGCCTGGTTACAGGCCTGCTGCTCGCGCGCAGAAGCAGGAGAGAACTCGTCCGAACGGTCGACGAGATCCGCGCGGAAGAACGCCGGGCAGCCGCATACCTCGAGGCGGCGATCGGCTGGCATGCTTACCTCCAGACCCTGCGTCCACTCGCCTTCCCGGAAGATCGCGCGGCGGCGAGACGACACCGAGATCTGGCTGCCGTGCTCCGATCGCGAGCCCAACTCGAGCTCTTTGGATCGCTGGCTGTCCAGCAGCTCCACGAGGAGCTCCTCGACCAGGCGGTGACGTTGATCGACCTCCTGCGCTCGATGCCGATGGACCCGCAAACCGGCGAGCCTGATCTTGCCGGAGGACGGTATGTCCTCCGATTCGTTCTCGGAGAGGTCGGCAGGCGGGTGGATGCGCTCGAGCGGCAGATGCACCGCGAGTTGGCGCATCGTGAGGCCCCGATGTCTGAGCCTCTTGAACTCACGGGCCGTCGGAAGACCGGACAGACCCCGGCCCCGGGCGGCAGGGTTGTCCCATACCCGGCGGCGAGCGGCTCCAGCCCCTCGACACCCGATGCACTCCCAACCGCCCGGCACGGCTGAAGGCACGGTCTCGAGGACGCCGATTACCCGGCGCCCAGGCCGCCTCGGGCCGGGCGGCCCATGCCCTCGCTGCAAGGTGCGGCGTTCGTCGTTCTGGTGCTGATCCCCGGAGTGAGTGTTCGCCGTCGCCGTCTTCCTCGCCATCACAATCGGTGTCACCGTCCTGATGGCGAAGATGATGCCGACGCTGGCGGCGGAGTCGCCAACCGATTGCCCGGGAGGCAGCGGCGCGGCCCCGAAGGGCCGCGCGCCGCCGTCGCCGGCTGCCGCCCTCAGACGGGCAGGACAGTCCTCTTGAAGTTGGCGTTGGTCACGAACGCGAACGAGCAGTAGATCGCCGCGACCGCGGTGAGCAGGGCGAGGATGCCGGAGATCTGGTTCCAACCCGCGCTCGGCAGGCTCTTCGCCCAGAAGGCGATCGCCAGCGTGATGAACGTGAGAGCGAGAAGGAAGAACACCAGCGACACCCCGCGCGATGCCCCACCCAGCGATGCGATGAACATGTAGGCCGTGAAGATGCCCCACGCGAGCGCATACAGGCCGAGGATGGGAGTGGGATCCTTGGGAAGCAGCGGCGCGAAGGTCGTGTTGATCAGCACGAAGCTGAGCCAGAACAACCCGTAACTTGTGAATGCGGTTGCCCCGAACGTGTTACCGACACGGAACTCCCACATGCCGGCCAGAATCTGTCCGACGCCACCGAAAGCAACGGCCATTGCCAGGACGACTGCCGCCGATCCGGCAGTTGGTCCCGGAGCTGCCGAGATGAAGCCCGCGTTGATAGCCCCGAGCAGCAGTGTCGTCATGCCGAAGCCGATCAAACCCAGCGCCGCCGGGTTTGCGACTGGTGCCACCGTCTCGGCAATCCCTGAGGAGATGGGCGAAGCTGCGGTTGCCATAGGTTTGTAGCCCTCCAATGAGTCCGGAGTAGTTCGCACCCCGGCGCGTGTTCGTAATCGAACTGTCCCCCATTGCGTCGGATCTACTGTTCTTTGGCTTCCTCCTCCGTGGCGCGGCGCTGGAGATCCGTGACGATGCTCGAGTCTGCGAGCGTCGTGGTGTCGCCGAGCTTGCGATTCTCGGCGATGTCGCGGAGCAGGCGGCGCATGATCTTCCCGCTGCGAGTTTTCGGCAGATCTGGCGTAAACGCGATCCACTTCGGCTTGGCGATCGCCCCGATGAGCTTGCCCACATGGTTGCGCAGCTCGACGATGAGCTCCGTCGACTCTTCGTAGCCGGCTCGCAGTGTGACGAACGCCGAGATCGCCTGTCCGGTCTGGGGGTCGCTCTTGGCCACCACCGCGGCCTCGGCCACCGCCGGGTGGTCGACGAGTGCCGACTCCACCTCCGCGGTCGAGATGCGATGTCCGGCCACGTTCATGACGTCGTCGACCCGGCCCATGAACCAGAAGTAGCCGTCCTCGTCGATGCGAGCGCCGTCGCCGGCGAAGTACTGGGTGCCGAAGCGGTTCCAGTACGTCTCCTTGTAGCGCTCGTCGTCGCCCCAGATGCCGCGCAGCATCCCTGGCCAGGGCCGGGTGAGGGTGACGTAGCCGCCTCCGCCGAGCGCAACCGGAACTCCTGCCTCGTCGACCACCGCGGCGCCGACGCCCGGCAGCGGCTTGGTCGCCGACCCCGGCTTGAGCGTGGTCACCCCGGGGAGCGGCGCGATCATGATGCCGCCCGTCTCGGTCTGCCACCACGTGTCCACAACGGGCACGCGGTCGCCGCCGATGTGCTCGCGGTACCACATCCATGCCTCGGGGTTGATCGGCTCTCCGACGGTGCCGAGCAGGCGCAGGCTCGAGAGGTCGTGCGCGGCCGGATGTTCCGGCCCCCACTTCATGAAGGTGCGGATCGCGGTCGGCGCGCAATAGAGGACCGTGACCCCGTACTTCTCGATGATCGACCACCAGCGGTCCTTGTTCGGGTAGTCGGGCGTTCCCTCGTACATCACCGACGTGACACCGTTGCCGAGCGGCCCGTAGACGATGTACGAGTGCCCAGTGACCCAGCCGACGTCGGCGGCGCACCAGAAGACCGTGTCCGGCTGGATGTCGAACACCAGGTCGTGGGTGAACATCGCGTAAAGGAGGTAGCCCGCGGTTGTGTGCTTGATCCCCTTCGGCTTCGCGGTGGTGCCGGACGTGTAGAGCGTGAAGAGGAGATCCTCCGACTCCATGTGCTCCGGCTCGCAGGTGGCGGACTCGGCCTCGACGAGGTCGTGGTACCAGTGGTCCCGGCCCTCGGTCATGGGTACCTCGTTGCCGGTGCGGCGGACGACGACCACGTCCTTGACGGTCGGTGATCCCTCGCATGCCTCGTCGACGCTGCGCTTGAGGGGCACGATGCCGCCGCGGCGCCAGCCTTCGTCGGCGGTGATGATCGCCACCGCGGCGGCGTCGTTCATGCGGTCGCGCACCGCGTCAGCGCTGAATCCGCCGAAGACCACCGAGTGCGCCGCCCCGATCCGCGCGCAGGCCAGCATGGCGATCGGGAGCTCGGGAATCATAGGCATGTAGATGCCGACGCGGTCGCCGCGCTTGATGCCGAGCTTGCGGAGCGCGTTGGCCAGCCGGCAGACGCTGGCGAGCAGTTCGGCATAGGTGATGGCGCGCGTGTCGCCCTTCTCACCCTCGAAGTGGTACGCAACCTTCTCGCCCTTGCCGGCCTCGACGTGACGGTCCAGGCAGTTGTAGGAGACGTTCAGCTGCCCGCCGACAAACCACTTCGCGAAGGGGACGTCCCATTCGAGGACCGTGTCGAACGGCTTGTACCAGGTGACGTACTTCTTCGCCTGCTCGTGCCAGAACCCCTCCGGGTCCGCCTCGGCGGCATCGTACAGACTCCGGTCGGTCACCCTCGCCTTGGAGAGGAACTCGGCGCTCGGAGCGAACGTGCGCCGCTCGTCGAGCAAGGTATCGATGGTCTTGGCACTCTCGCTCATCGCGACCTCCTGGGACGGCGCCTGCCGGAATTAATTGCCGCGCATTAATTGCACTAGTGCGGCAGCTTAGGCAAGCACTTCCGGGAATTTGCCCAGGTTCCCGACAAAATGGGTCTGATCCGGGCCTTGGTTGGCCGCCCGACCAGGGCTGGACCAATCTCCTCCTGAACCATATCGGCGTGTGCGGTCCCACGGGAGGCGACTCCTGCACGCAGCGTCCTCACCTGATTACCACGCGATCAGTCCCGCAGACCAGACTGAGACCAAGGATGCAACGCTCGAATACCAGGGTGGATCCAACTACCTGATCGACCTCCCACCGGGAGCGTCGGCGGACGTGCAGGTCTACAACCCCGCGTTCGCGCCGGACACGTGCGGCAACGGCAGCAGCGGAGCCCCGCACTGCTACCACGAGAACGACGGAAGCTTCGATGGATCCCAGGCGCGGTGTGCACCGAGTACTCGGCCATGGCGTACACGCTGTTCTCGGTCACGACGCTGTCGTCGCGGCTCCAGGACACCAAGGTCGGCCAGGAGATCTTCTACCCCTACGACCAATCCGCGGGGAGCTACTTCTACTACAAACCCGGAGCCAACGGCGGGAGCTGCCCAGGTCAGACAGCCGGTCCGACCGCCACCGACCCGACGTGTCATCAGTGGGTCTCGGTGTTGACCTACAACGCAACCAGCGCGACCGACCCGGAGAACAACAAGGCGGCATCCGGTGGTGCGCCCGCCGCTGACACCAACAGGCTCAACGGCTACATCAGCAACCCTGCTACTAATACGGTCGACGAGTACTACCGCCTCGAGGTCGACTCGGAGCAGTGGAATGGCTGGCCGAGCTGTAAAGCAACGGTCGGGCCGTGCGCGACCCCTGACTCCACTGTCGCAAGCGGCGGCAACGGCTACTCCAACGCGCACAAGGGCTACGCGGTGCGTCTCGTCAGTCCCGGCACGTCCCTCTGCACGAGTTGCGGCACCGTCTCCGGGATGGACGACATGACCGTGTACACGCCTGTGGACGGGACGGCGAACCCACAGTTCGCCATCCCTCTCTTCAGCATTGACCCGACCGCGTACGCGGGCCAGACGATCAACGTGGACCTCTTCGACGTCGGTGACGTCGGAGTCGGCGCGGCATACGTCGGACTGCGGGAGCCCGACGGTGTGACCTGGGCGACGGTAAACAGCATGACCGACCTCGGCGCCGACTTAGCAGGGTCGACACCGCCGAGCGGCAGCGCCACTGTGTCGTCGTTGGGGACCTGGCCCACAGGCGGCAGCTGTAGCGCGTGCTACCAGACGGCCTACTCCGGAGGTGGCGCCATCTACCAGGGACAGTGGGTGGAGCTCCAGATACAGATACCTGCATCGTTCACCGGCCCCGGTGGGGTCGCGTGCACGACGAGCGGAACGTCCAACTGCTACTGGAGCCTCGTCTACAAAGTGGCCGCGGGCGCGACCGCTGGTGACACGTTCAGCGTCGAGGTTGGATTCAGCGGCAGCCCGGACCACCTGCTGCCGTAGTCACAACGCTCACAGCGAACTCTGAGCCTCTGCTCAGTTCGCCGTGAGCCGCGGGCGCCACAGTGAGGCCATGACCTCCCGCCCGTTCTTCGACGATCCCCCGTCGGCGCTGCCGGCCGCCGTCCCCGCGCCGCCGCGCGTCCGTGAGGGCGGAGCGGCGCCCGTCCGGTGGGCCCGGCTCCTGGTGCGCGGACGCCAGGAGGACGCAGCCTGGGTCCGTCCGTCGCTGATCGCGCTCCTGGCGGTCGCCGCTCTCCTCTATCTCTGGGATCTCGGCGCGTCGGGGTGGTCGAACGCTTTCTACTCCGCGGCGGTCCAGGCCGGGTCGACGAGTTGGAAGGCGTTCTTCTTCGGGTCCTTCGACGCGTCGAACTTCATCACCGTCGACAAGTCCCCGGCCGCGCTCTGGGTGATGGACCTCTCGGCGCGCGTCTTCGGGGTCAACGCCTGGAGCATCCTCGTTCCCCAGGCACTCGAGGGTGTGGCGACCGTCGGCTTCACCTACCTGGCGGTCCGGAGGTGGTTCTCGCCTGCCTCGGCGCTGATCGCGGGCGCCACCGTCGCGCTGACTCCGGTGGCGGCGCTCATGTTCCGCTTCGACAATCCCGATGCCCTGCTCGTCCTGCTGCTCACCATCGCGACCTACGCGACGGTCCGGGCGATCGAGGCGGGCAAGACGAAGTGGCTCGTGCTCGCCGCGACGCTCGTCGGCTTCGCTTTCCTGACCAAGATGCTCCAGGCCTTCCTGGTGGTTCCCGCGTTCGGGCTCGTGTACCTCGTGGCGGCCCCGGTGTCGCTGCGACGGCGGATCGCTCAGCTCGGCATCGCGGCTGCGGCGATGGTGGTCGCGTCGGGGTGGTGGGTCGCGATCGTGCAGCTCACGCCCGCCGCGGATCGCCCCTACATCGGCGGGTCGCAGGACAACAGCATCCTCAATCTGATCTTCGGCTACAACGGACTCGGCAGGATCACCGGCAACGAAACCGGGAGCGTGGGCGGCAGCGCGACGGGCAGCTCGATGTGGGGTCCGACCGGGCTCGACCGGTTGTTCAACTCGAGCTTCGGCGGCCAGGTCTCATGGCTCCTTCCGGCCGCGTTGATCCTGCTCGTCGCCGGACTGGGGTTCACGCTCACCCGATCGCGAACCGACCGCACGCGCGCCGCGCTCCTGCTCTGGGGCGGCTCGCTCGTGGTGACGGCGCTCGTGTTCAGCCTGGCGGCCGGGATCATCCATCCCTACTACACGGTCGCGCTCGCCCCGCCGATCGGTGCTCTGGTCGGCATCGGCAGCGTGCTGCTCTGGCGCGAACGTTCGAGCACCTGGGCACGACTGGTGCTCGCCGCTGCCCTCGGCGCGACCAGCGTCTGGTCGGCGGTCCTGCTCGAGCGCAGCCCCTCGTTCGCTCCCGGTCTTGCCGTTGCCGTCGCCGTCCTGGGTGTTGGCGCTGCGGTTGCGATCGTGGGCATCCCGCTCCTGCATCGTGCGGTGGTTGCGGGCGTGCTTGTCATCGGCCTTGCGGCAGCGTTTGCCGGACCGGCGGCATACACCATCGACACCGTTTTGACGACCCATTCCGGCGCCATCCCATCGGCCGGTCCGGGGGTCACCGCGGCAACGACCGGTGGGTTGGGCGGCCTGCCCGGCGGGTTCGCGCGCCGCGGCGCTCCGGGCGGCTTCGGTGGCGGCTTCGGAGCTCCGGGTGGATTCGGGGGCGGCGGGTTCGGCGGAGGAAGGTTCGGCATCCCGCGCGGCGCCGGCGGCGGTGCCTTCGGACGGGGCGGCGGATCGTTCCTCAACGCGAGCGCCCCGGGCGCTGCGCTCGTGAGGCTGCTCGAGGCCAACGCCGGCAGCTACACCTGGGTTGGCGCCACAATCGACGCTAACTCAGCCGCCGGATACCAGCTCGCGACCGACGACCCGATCATGGCGATCGGCGGCTTCAACGGGACCGATCCGGCACCGAGCCTCGCGCAGTTCGAGGCGTATGTCGCCCAGGGTCGCATCCACTACTTCCTGGGATCCGGCGGTGGGCCGGGCGGTGGCAGCGGCACATCGAGTGAGATCGCCCAGTGGGTCGAGCAGCACTTCACCGCGACGACCGTCGACGGCGTGACCGTCTACGACCTCACCCAACCCGCCTCCTGACGGAGATGGTCAGCGGTTCGACCACGCGGCTGCGGAGGTCGCATCCAGGTCGACGCTCGCATCGGTGACCCGTCGGGTCGCGCCCGGGTGAGCGCCACCCGCATTGGCGATGTACCAGAGGCCGAAGTTCCCGTTCGGGTCGGCGGCATTCATGTAGAGCAGGTTGTCCCCGGTCGCCGACCATGAGGGCGAGTTGCAGAGGCAGTTGGCGGCCACCACTCGCGGCGTGCTCAGCGCGTTTCCGTCGAGAGTCGCGACCTCGAGGTCTGCCGACTGCCCCGAGTTGGTGCACACCATCGCCACGGTCACGCCGTCAGGCGCGACCGCCGGGGAGCCGCAATCCTGGGCAGGCGTGGTGAGCGATCGCATCGGGCTCGCCGGTCCCGTCTGCAGCCCGAGCACGGTAACGACCGTCCCCTTGCCGGTGTTGGCGTAGCTGGAGTACAGAATGCCGCCGTCCGGCAGCGGCACCGGTTGGATGTCACCGCCCGTGTACAGATCGGGCACCGACCAGCGGGTTCCGCCGGTCACTCCCGTGTCGCCGATGGTGAACGCCGCGCTCAGTGGAGCCGACCAGAGCGAGAAGTCCACCTCGTAGCCCTGGTTCGGCGCGGGCTTCGGCGCATCGGTTGCGAAGGACACGTCGGTGCCGTCCGGGCCGATCGCCGGCCAGAGGATCCAGTGATCGAGTTGCAGCGTCGAGTTGCTCGTCGACTGGTCGTCGGACGTCATGCGGCTCAGCACGTGCCCGGCGGCGGTGACGTGATACAGGTCGGAGTATGCGTCGAACCTGCGAATCACCAGCAATGATCCATCGGGCAGGACGCGCGGTTGCGTCCAGTTGCCACCCGAGAGCAGCGCCAGCCGGCGGACGCTCGATCCGGATATCGCATAGATCGCGCCATCCTGGCTCACGTAGATCGTGCCCCGGAGGCGCACCTGCGGGCTCGTTGAGCTGATGAGCGCGGCTGCTGTCGTGTGCGATTGCAGTACCGCGAGAGTCCGGTTCGCCGCCAGCCCGCTGGCGATCATGAGCGCGATCAGGATGCTGGCGCGCTTCATCTCAGGACGTCACCGGGAAGTACGTCGCGACCTCCGGCCGGATGAGCGACCAGTTGGGCATCAGGGCGTTCTGACCACCGACATAGACCGTGCTGGTGTACGGAGGCAGGAGCACCACCTGCGTGATGTCCGCGAGCGGCACCGATCCCGCGATCGGGAGGAGTCCGCTCACCTGACCGATGCTCATGTCGGTCTGGAAATCCGTTCCGAGTGAGGTTGCGAGGCTCGGGATGTCCGCGAGCGACACGTGCTTGGTCTTGGCGCGCAGCGCGATGAGTATCTGCTGCTGGCGCTGGGATCGCGCGAAGTCGCCGTAGGCATCGTCATGACGGGCGCGCACGTACTCGAGTGCGAGTGTGCCGCTCATGTGCTGCGCGCCCGGCAGGACGAGAATTCGCTCGTAGTCGAACGGATTGCCGCCCGAGAGATCGGCGGGATAGTAATCGTCCATCACCGGGTTGTTGGCGATGACGTTGACGCCGCCGAGCTCGTTGAGGACCGAGACCAGGCCCTGGAGCCCGATCCACGCGTAGTAATCGATGTGGACCCTGAGGTCGCGCTCGACGGTCTGCATCGAACATTGCGCGCCGCCGTGCAGGAACGCCTGATCGATCTTGCCGTTGCTCCCGTTGCAGAGGCGCACCCAGAGGTCGCGCGGAATGGACAGCATGGTCACGTGCCGGGTCGCAGGATCGACCCGGGTGAGGATCATCGACTGGGTCAGGTAATGGCCCTTGAACTTCGAGTCGCTGTCGGAGCCAAGCAGCAGGAGCGTGAACGGCGACGTCGACGAGAGGTTCTCGCTCGCCGAGACCGGTCTGAGCTGCGCGCTGCCACCCAGCGAGGTGTTGACCTGGCCGGTGTCACGGAGTGCAACCTGGATCGCCGGGAGGAAATAGAGCACCACGCCGGCGAGGATCGAGACCAGGAACCCGGCGGCGACGAGCGATCCCCGGCCGGCCCGCTGGCGGCCCGTCTTGAGGGATGCCCGCCGCCGGCGTACCGGCTGGCGGCCGGAAAGATCGTACGAACGAGACAACCTCGAACCTCAGGTGGGACGTTGAGTGGAACAGCGAGTTCAAGGGCGGGCTGCGACGGCGAGCGCCACGGCCGTCAGATGGTACCCCGAGGTCGCGTCTCGCGCCCACGAACTGCATGTACGCTCTCGGCCGAGAGATGAGCAAGGCCCGCCTCGAAGCCTTCAGTGACGGCGTCATCGCCGTGGCGATCACCCTGCTGGCGCTCGACCTCACCGTCCCCGAGCCGGGACACGGCGAGCTGCTGACCCAGCTCGGCAATCACTGGCCGCAGTTCGCCGCCTACGCCGTGAGCTTCTTCACCATCGGGATCATCTGGGTGAATCACCACGCGAGAGTCAGCCAGATCGCCATCGTCGACCGGACGTTGCTGTTCATCAACCTCGTGCTGTTGCTGTTCGTCGTTCTCATCCCATTTGCGACCGCGACGATGGCCACGTATCTCACCAGCGCAGCTGAGGATTCGCACATCGCGATGGCGGTGTACGCGGTGGTCCTCGAGGGTATGGCCCTGAGCTTCACCGCCATGTTCGAATGGTCGCTTGGCGAGGGTCGCAGCAGCATCACCGTTCCGATCGGTCAGCGACGCGCAGCCCGTCTGCGCACGTCCATCGGAACGATCGTCTACGCGGTGGTCTTCGTGGTCGCCTTCATCAGCGCGCCGCTCTCGCTTGCCATGGCGGGTGGAACAGCGATCTACTACGTCTTCGCCCCCGTCCCGCGCGGCGCGGCGGGCGCCGAGTTGGAGGAGCTGGATTCGGGGTCGACGTGACAGCGACGACAGTGGCTTGGGTCTCAGCAATATCACAGACATGGCTCAGGCCACACTGAGCATTCAGCGTCATGCTGCTGAGTGTCACCAAACTGAAAACCTCGGAGCCTGATGATGACCAACGACATGCAGGAGTTCCTCCCCCTCGACCCGCCACCGCCGCCTGGTGAGCCAGCCGGCGCCTATTACAGTCACTGGTCGCCCAACCCGCAGTGGGGGCCACCGAGCTGGCCGCCCGCGGCGCACCGCCCCCGCGGCGGCTCCGGGCTTCGCCGCACCGCGCTGGCAGTCTTTGCGGTTGCGTGCGTCGGCGCAGGTGGCGGCACCGCCTGGGCGCTGACCACCACCGCCATCTCCACCCCGTCGACCGGGTCTCTGCCCGCGGGCGGATCGACCGGCACCGGAACCATGCCGAACGGCGGCACCACCGTGCCCTCGACGGGTGGCCCGATCTCGACCGCCACCGTCGCGAAGATCGACTCCGCGGTCGTGGACATCACCGCGGACACCGCGGCCGGCAACGGCGAGGTCGCCGGCACCGGAATGATCATCACCTCGAACGGCCAGGTGCTCACCAACAACCACGTGATCGACGACACGGTGAACATCCGGGCGCAGATCGACGGCACCGGCACCACGTACAAGGTGAAGGTCCTCGGCTACGACGCCAATGACGACGTCGCGCTCGTCCAGCTCGTCGGTGCCTCCAACCTTCCGACCATCCCGATCGGCGACTCGTCCAAGCTCTCGCCCGGTGACCCGATCACCGTGCTCGGCAACGCGCAAGGCAAGGGTGGGACCCCGGCCGAGGTCAGCGGCACCGTGGCTGCGCTCGGGGCGCAGATCACCGCGAGCGATGACAGCGGCGACAACGAGACCCTGACCGGCATGCTCCAGGTTTCCGCCGCCATCGAGCCCGGCGACTCCGGCGGCCCGGAGGTCAACTCGTCCGGTCAGGTGATCGGCATGACCACCGCAGGCCAGACCTCGGGCAACGCCCGCCAGGAAACCGGCTCGACAACGGGGTTCGCGATTCCGATCAACAAGGCGATGCAGATCATCGCCGAGATCCGTGCCGGCAGCGGCCCGCACATTCACATCGGCCTGGCGGCCCTGCTCGGCGTCGCCGTGGCCCCCACCGTGCCGCAGCCGCAACCCGGCGGCTCTGGAGCCGATTGCATCGGGTCGCGGGCGACCACCGGCGCCTGGGTGAGTGGTGTCACGGCAAACCCCGCGGCGGGTGCCGGTTTGGCCCCGTGCGGCCGGATCACCAGCATCGGCGGCAACATCATCACGGGCACGTCCGACCTCCACACCGCGATGGAGGGGTTCCAGGTGGGTCAGACCGTGACCCTCACGTGGATGGACGCCTCGGCGGTCACGCACACCGCGTCCGTCACCCTCGGACAGGCCAGCTTCCCCGACTGACCACTGCTCGGGCTGCGCAGCCCCGGGATCGCCGAGCGGCCATATCCCACCGGCCGTAACATCAGCGATTCCGGGGCGTCATGACGCGTTTGAAGCGTCAACGATATAACTCATGCAGCCCCTGAGGGGGGCCCGCCCCGAGCCGGCGCCAGGCTCGCGCGGGAGATCGCGATGCACGGAACTGTATGACGTGTCACGGCACACCGTGACCGCCGAGCAGCAGGTGGATGATGCCAGGGCCGGCCCGGAGAACCCGCCCGCCGCGAGAGCCGGAAGCCTCGCGCCCATCTGGGTCCTCAATGTCGGCATGACGCTGGTGGCGGCCGCCGTCTACGTGGTGGCGGTTGCTCCCCTGGGCGGGGTTACCAACGGCACGATCCTGCGGATCGCGGCGCTCGTCGTCGCGTTCGCCGCCGGCGAATGGTGGCGGGTGTTCATCCACTTCCGCCAGGAGGCCCAGTCCTTCTCGTTGAGCGAGATCCCGCTGGTGGTCGGTGTGTTCGCCCTCACCGGCGATCCCGGAGCGCTGGTGCTCGCCCGGGTGCTGGGCGCAGCCATCGGGCTCGGCCTGCTCCGCCGTCAGGAGCCCATGAAGCTGATCTTCAACCTCGCGAGCTTTGCGCTCGAGACCGAGACCGTCATCCTGCTCGCCCACCAGATCCACATCTCGTGGACCAACGCCACTTCTCCGGCGGTCTGGTTGTGGGTGCTGCTCTTCATGTCGATGGCGTCACTCCTGGGGTTCGGGTTGACAGCGCTCGCCATCTCGCTCGCGGAGGGACGGCAGTCACGCCAGCAATGGTTCCAGCCGATCGTCATCGTGCTGATCGGCGGATTCGCCAACTGCAGCCTCGGACTGGTGGTCGTCGCATTGCTGCAGAAGGATGCGCCGGTGCTGCTGCTGCTGCTCACACCGCTCGCCGCAATCGGCGCTTCGTACGTCCTCTACACCCGAGAGTTCGAGAAGAACCGGCGGCTGAAGAACCTGTACGCCGCGGTTGACATGCTGCAGCGCGCGACCAGCGGCGGGGCCGCCATCCCTGAACTGCTGGACCACTACTGCAAGGTCTTTCGTGCTGACGTCGCGATGGCCTCCCTGCTGCCGGTCGCGACCGGCACCGGCTCATCGCGCACCATCTGCACATCACAGGGTGAGCGCGACGCCGTCGACACCGCGGTCAATGTCGAGCATCTGGAACGGTTGCTGCCGCTCCTCAATGAGAGCGCGGCGTCGTCTGTCGAAGCAGGAGTTCAGGTGGCTCACCGGGGCGTGATCGTGACGCCGTCCACGTCAGATCCGGGGTTGCGCGAATGGTTGCGCGAACAGGGTTTCAGGGACGCCATGGCGACGGTGCTGGAGGGCGACGGCACGGTGCTCGGGACGCTGATCGTCGCCAACCGCCTGAGCGACCTGGGTACCTTCGATAGTGACGACCTCCGTGACTTCGACACCTACGCCACGCAGATCGCCACTGCGGTGCAGAACACAAGTCGCGGCGATCGCCTCCAGAGGCAGGCCCTGTACGACACGCTCACCGGGCTCGCCAACCGCGCGCTCTTCATGGACCGTCTCGAGCACGCCCTCACGCGCCGCGAGCGCCACGAGGAGTCGCTGGCAGTGCTGTTCCTCGACCTCGACAACTTCAAGGAAATCAATGACAGCCTGGGGCACATGGCGGGGGACGAGTTGCTCGCGCAGGTCGCCGACAGCCTGAAGACGGAGCTGCGCGCTTCCGACACCCCGGCTCGATTCGGCGGCGACGAGTTCGCCATCCTCGTCGAGGAGACTGCCGATCGAGCCGATATCCGCCGGGTGCTCGAGCGAGTCGAGTCGGTGTTCAAATCCCGGTTCAAGATTGCCGGACGGGAGGTGACCATCAGCGCCTCGATCGGTGTCGCCATGACGGCGTCGCGAGACATCACCGCGGAGGAGCTCGTCGGGCGCGCCGATGTCGCGATGTACCGCGCCAAGCTCAAGGGGAAGGACACGTCCGAGGTGTTCGAGCCGGGGATGCAGGACGTCGTGTCCCGCCGCCTCGAGGTGCGAACCGACCTCGAGCGCGCCATCGACGACCACGAGCTCGTCGTCCTCTATCAGCCGATCGTCGACATGGCCTCCAGCACGCCGGTCGGAGTCGAGGCGCTGGTGCGCTGGAAGCACCCGCGCTGGGGAATGGTCGGACCTGCGGAGTTCATCGGCATCGCCGAGGAGACGGGGATCATCCGCGAACTCGGCCTCCACGTCCTCGAGGTCGCATGCAGGCAGTGGCAGGCGTGGCACGTCGAGATCGACGACGAGCCGACGGTGACGATGAGCGTGAACGTCTCGCCGCGCCAGCTGCGCCACCCGGACTTTGTGGAGGACGTGCGCAGGATTCTCGTCAAGACCGGGTTGCTGGCATCCCATCTCACGCTCGAGATCACGGAGAGCTTCATGGTCGATGATCCGGAGAGCGCGAGAGCGCGACTTCACGAGCTCAAGGCACTCGGCGTGCGCATCTCCATGGACGACTTCGGCACCGGGTACTCGTCGCTTGCATCACTCCAGGACCTGCCGCTCGACATCCTCAAGATCGACAAGCTGTTCGTCGACCACGTGGCCGAGGACCCCCGCCGGACGGCGTTCGCCCAGGCGATCATCCGCATGGGCAAGACGCTCGGGCTTGGACTCGTCGCCGAGGGCGTCGAGACCGCCGACCAGGCGGCGCGGCTCCAGAGCCTTGGCTGCCGGCTCGCCCAGGGCTTCTACTTCTCGAAGCCGGTTGCCGCCGAGGAGATCCAGCGGATGCTCCACGCGTCGCACGCGATGCGCGTCGCGGGAGGCAGGTGGTCCGACGCGGTACCGCGGCAACAGGCCGCATTTCTCCACGTGCTCGAAGCGAGCGCCTAGCCCAGCGCCGCGGCCACCCGCTGACGGTCAGAAGATCGCGTCGATCCTTGTCAGGACATCGGGTGTGAGGCGTTCGAGGACGTCGAGTGCTCCGAGGTTCTCCCGGACCTGCTCCACGCGGCTGGCGCCGGTGATCACGGTCGAGACGTGCGGGTTGGAGGCGCACCACGCGATCGAGAGCTGGGCGAGGCTGACCCTCAGCTCGGCCGCGATGGCGCCGAGCTCGCGGACGCGCCGGTTGGCTTCCGAATCGGAGACGTCTGCCTTGAGCCAGCCGTACCCGGGAAGCGCGGCTCGGCTCCCCGGGGGGATGCCGTCCAGGTACTTGCCGGTGAGCAGCCCGGAGGCGAGCGGGCTCCAGGTCGTCAGGCCGAGACCCAGCCGGTCGTAGAGCGGCGCGAACTCCCGCTCGACCTTGTCGCGCTCGAAGAGGTTGTACTGCGGCTGCTCCATCACCGGCTTGTGAAGGTGGTGGCGATCGGCGACGTCCCACGCCTCGGTGATCGCCTCGGCGCTCCACTCGGACGTCCCCCAGTACAGCGCGCGCCCCGAGGTGATGATGTCGTGCATCGCGCGCACCGTCTCCTCGATCGGGGTGTCGGGATCCGGCCGGTGGCAGAAGATGAGGTCGAGGAAGTCGAGCCCCAGGCGTCGCAGAGACCCGTCCACCGCTTGCAGCAGGTATTTGCGATTGAGCGTGCTGCGAGTGTTGACCGACTCCTCGATGCCCCAGAAGAACTTGCTCGAGATGACATAGGTGTGGCGCGGCCAGCCGAGCTCGGCGATCGCCTCGCCCATGATCGCCTCCGAACGGCCGCCCGCGTAGACCTCGGCGTTGTCGAAGAAGTTGACGCCCGCGTCGTACGCCGCGGCCAGGCACTCCCGCGCGCTGGCCCCGGCCAGCTGTGGGCCGAAACTGACCCAGGAGCCGAACGAGAGCACGCTCACTTGAAGCCCCGAGCGACCGAGGTGTCGATACTGCATCTCCATGACGATCGAGCATAGAGGCCGGGGGTTGACTCCCGAAGCGGCCGAGCACCGATGAGTCAGATCGACACGCTCACCGGCTGGATCGCGGCGGGGCTGTTCGGCGTCGCCATCGTTTCGGCTCTCGTGAACCGGTGGCGGCTCTCTGCGGGGTTGAGCTTCTCCATGGGCTGGTTCCGCGCCCACAACTGGCTCGGCGCCGTCGCAGCCGTCGCCGGCGTGGCGCACTGCCTCTCCTCGGTGACCCGGTCGAACCTCCCCGCCGGTGAGGAGGTGGGGATCTGGGCCGGCGCCGCGGCCGTCGGCCTGATCGTCCTGACCGCCTTCGCGGGGAGCGGACTCTCCGGTGCCAAGCGCGACGCGCGCCCGCGGATCCGGCGCAACCACGTCGCGACGATGTTCGCGGTGCTCGCCGTGGGCATCGTGCACACCGCGCTGAACGGGCCACTCGCCGGACGATGACGCGCGAGAGTCGCGACGCCCATCGAACGGCACTCTGGCAAACTGGACCCGCCGCACCTGAGGGTGAGTGGCAGGGGTGTTGATGAGCGAACGCGGGAGGCACGCCTGATGACCGAGACGACCGAGGCCGTTTCCCCGCCCGGCGCAGGGCCGCAGCCCGGGGCGCCCGCACCCCAACCGAGCGAGCTCGACCCACGCCGCTGGCTCGCCCTGGCGAGCGTCATGACCGCGCTGTTCATGGTGCTGCTCGACGTCTCCATCGTGAACGTCGCCATACCGGCGATCCGGTCCAACCTGGCCGCGAACAACGCGGACATCCAGTTCGTCGTCGCCGGATACGGACTCGCCTATGCGGTGCTGCTCATCACGGGCGGGCGACTTGGTGACATCTTTGGCAGAAAGCGGCTGTTTCTCCTTGGGATGTCGGGCTTCGTGATCGCTTCGGCGCTCTGCGGGCTCGCGCAGAGCGCCATCATGCTCGACCTCTCGCGGGTGCTCCAGGGCGCCATGGCGGCGATGATGTATCCGCAGGTGCTCTCGGTGATCCAGGTCACCTTTCCGCCCCAGGAACGCGCTCGGGTCTTCGGTTTTGTCGGTGCCGTGATCGGCATCGCCACCATCACCGGGCCGCTCGCGGGCGGGTTGATCATCCGCGACGACATCACCGGTGGCTCGTGGCGATGGATCTTCCTGGTGAACCTGCCGATCGGGATCGCCGCGCTCATCGCCGCAACCCGGCTCCTCACCGAGTCGCGGGCGCCGAACGCGACCCGGCTCGACGTGGGCGGAGTGGTGCTCGCCACCGCGGGCATCCTGCTGCTCGTCTATCCGCTCGTCGAGGGGCAGGTGGCCGGATGGCCCGCATGGACCTTCATCTGCATGGCGATCAGCCCGGTGATGCTCGCGCTCTTCATCCTATACGAGCGCTCGCTGCCTTCGACGCGGTTCCCGCTCGTGCAGCTCTCGCTGTTTCGCATCAGGTCGTTCAGCGTCGGCGTGGCCATCTCGGCGGTGTTCATCGCCGGTATTCCCGCCTTCTTCTTCACGTTCAGCCTCATGCTGCAGGTCGGCCTCGGCTTCAGCGCGCTCAACGCCGGCCTGACCACGATTCCCTGGAGCCTCGCCTCCGCCTTCGCGTCGGCGATGTCGACACGCGTCGCCCCGCGTCTCGGCAAGTACACGATCGCGATCGGCTCGATTCTGCTGGTGGTCGGGATCCTCGCGATCATCGGCACCATCCATCTTCAGGGCACCAAGCTCAGCGGCTGGGACCTGATCCCGGCGTTCCTGGTGAGCGGACTCGGGCTGGGGACGGTGATCGCACCGCTCCTCAACATCATCCTGGCGGGTGTCCCGGGCCGGGACGCCGGGTCGGCATCAGGTGTGCTCACGACCTTTCAACAGCTTGGTGGCGCCATCGGCGTCGCCGTTGTGGGGGTGGTGTTCTTTGGCCTCCTCTCCAGCCGCGCGACCGACGCGATCGCGACCGTGACGCCGCAGCTTCACGCTCAGCTCGCGGCCGCCAACGTCCCACCGGCACAGGCGAACGTGGCAATCGCGAAGTTCACCACCTGCTTCAAGGAGCAGGCTTCCTCGAGCGATCCGACAGCACCGATTCCCGGCTGCCCGAGCGCGAGCACGCCTGCGGCAACCGACCCCGTGAGTGTCGCGTTCGCGAACGCCGCGCAAGCAGCACTCGGCCGCGACTTCATCACGTCCGTGGAGCGCATCCTCTTCTTCAACGTCGGCTTCTGGGCGCTCACCGGAGTGCTGTCGATGCTGCTGCCGCGGGCGCGCCCGCGGCCGTCTCCCGGAGCCGTGCACGCCGCTTGAGGCGCGTCGAGCTGCCGGCGCCTCTTTCGAGTGCCGGCAGCCCGCGGGGGAGATTAGTTGGCCAGGCCGTGACTCACGTTGGAGAAGACGTTGTTCACGGTCTTGCCCAGCGTGGTGAGGATGACGATGACGACGATCGAGATGAGGACGAGGATCAGCGCGTACTCGACCATGCCCTGACCCTCCTCACGAGTGCGCAGCCTCTCGCCAAGCTCGCGGATGCGTTCGCCGACCTCCAGTACCCTGTTGCCCATTTGATTACTCCGATAAGGACTTTCCCTCGACGTGGCGAGGCGATACCTCCATCCTGGAGGGAGTTCTCAAACCCTTCCGGAAAGCCTGGTAACAGGGAGTCGTACAACGATTCGCGTTCCGCCGACGGAACTGTCATCAAGGCTGATCGTGCCCTTGTGGGCGGAAACGATTGCCGCGCAGATGGCGAGCCCGAGACCGGCGCCGCCGGTCTTCCTCGATCGTGAGACGTCGCCGCGTGAAAAGCGCTCGAAGATCACCGGGCGCAGGGCCGCGGGAACACCGGGTCCCGTATCGGTGATCGAGATGGCACACCCACCGGGCGGGGTCGGAGTGAGCGCGACCGTGACACTCCCGCCCCTCGGCGTGTAGCTGAGGGCGTTTTCGAGCAGGTTGTCGAAGAGGCGGCCGAGCAGCAGGGCATCACCCTCGACGACGCCCTCACCGTCCAGCTGTTCGGTGAGGCGGATACCGAGAGTCGTGGCGTGCCCCTCCCATCGCGCAAACGCCTCCTCGAGCACGTCGCTGATGTCGACCGGCGCCACCGACGTGACGAGGCCGCCGGCATCACCCCGGGACAGCGTCAGGAGGGATTCCGAGATCTTCACGAGGCGCTGAGTGTTCTTGAGCGCGAGGCGGACCGTGGCGGTGAGCTCGTCCGGGGTGCGCGGCTGGAGCAGCGTGATCTCCAGGTCGCTCTGCAGTGCGGACAGCGGATTGCGGAGCTCATGGGCGGCGTCGGCGGTGAACCTGCGGAGCCGGTCCGTGGTGGCCATCTGCGCGCGCTCCCCGGCGAGCAGCGAGCGAACCGTCAGCTCGCTGAGGCAGGCGGTCACGACCACGGCGACGAACTGGAACTTCGCGGTGAGCGGATCGATGGCGCCGGTGAGCGCGGTCCCCAGCGTGACCGCGACCGCGGCGAGGGTGATCACGGCCGCGAGCGGCGTCGGCAGAAGCCACGTGGCAAACAGCACCGCGAGGAGCAGCATCCCGCCGAGGGTCGGGTTGTTCGGCACGGCGATCTCGATGAGCAGGACCAGCCCGACCATGACGGCGCAACCGAGAAAGGTCGTGACTCGGGCGAGCACAGTGGCCGGCTGACGGGGGGCAAAGGTGTCGCGCCGCCGGACCGCCTGGTTCACGTCAGACCGCCGCAACTTCGCTGATCATCCGGTAGCCGACGCCCCGGCAGGTCTCGATGAGCACCGATGCGCGGGCCGTCTGCAGCTTGCGGCGCACCTTCCCCGCGTAGACCTCGACGAGACCGGACTCGACCGTCTGCGCGTCGCCCCAGACTGCGTCATGAATCTGCTCCTTGCTGAGAACCTGGGCGGGGTGTCGCAGGAAGAGCTCGAGGATCTCGTATTCACGCCGGGTTGTCGGGAGCACGTCCCCGCCGACGGTCACCGTGCGGGCGGCGCTGTCCATGCTCAGATTGCCGGCCTGCAGGACCTCGGCCTGAGGAGCCATGCGCCGCCGGCTCAGGGCCCGAACGCGAGCGAGCACCTCTTCGAAATGGAACGGCTTGGCGAGGTAGTCGTCGGCACCGGCGTCGAAGCCGGCGAGCCGATCCTTGACGTCGTCGCGGGCGGTGAGCATCAGGATCGCGGTCGGCGCCCCGTGGAGGCGGAGATGGCGGCAGAGATCGATGCCGTCGAGATCACCGCCGAGCATGACGTCGAGGATGGCGACGTCGTAGGCGAGCCCGGAGCGGAGCGTTTCGAGCGCCTCCTCCCCGCTCAGTGCGACATCCACGGACATGCCCGCTTCCACCAGCCCGCGAGCGAGGCTCCCGGCGACCTCGGGTTCGTCCTCGACGACAAAGACGCGCATACGGGCATCGTATTCAGCGCCGGCCGCCGCATCCGGTCCGCGAGTGACTCGATACTTCCCTGGATGAATGATGTCATCGCCGCCGATGGAGAGCTGGTGATCCGGCGGATGCGAGATCACCCCGACGACCACGAGCGGATGGTCGCCTGGCGGAACAGCCCGCACGTCAGGGAGTGGTGGGATCTGGATGACCCGCCGCTCACGCCGGCCGGGGCCGTCGACGAGTTCAGGGAGCTGACCGACGCCGCTCAACCGACCACCCCGTGCATCATCGAGCTCGCGGGAGTTCCGGTGGGCTACGTCCAGTTCTACCCGTGGGACGCTGAGGAGGGATACCTGGCGACGGTCGGGCTGAGCCTCCCGTCGGGCTCGTGGGGGCTCGACATCTTCATCGAAGGCGGGCTCGCCGGCAGAGGGATCGGATCGTGGGCGGTGAAGCTGCTCTCCGATCACCTCTTCGCGGAGGAAGCCGCCACGGCGGTGGCGCTGGTGACGGAGTCCGGCAATGCCCGGGCTCACGCCGCGTACGTCCGTGCCGGCATGCGCGTCTCCGGCAAGCCCTTCCACGACACCGACACCCGTGGCGGTCAGCCGGTCGAGTCGATCCTCATGATCCGCGACCGGCCCGGCGGAACAGCTGGCGGGCGATGATCTCGCGCTGCACCTCCGAAGCGCCCTCGTAGATCCGTGTACCGCGGACGTCGCGGTAGAGGTGCTCGAGAAGGTGTCCGCGCTCGAGCGCCCTGGCGCCGTGCACCTGGATGGCCACGTCGATCGCGAGCATCGCTGTCTCCGTGGCGAAGAGCTTGGCCATCGCGGCAGCCTCGGTGTTGGGGGTGATGCCGGCATCGTGTGCGGCTGCCGCCGAATGCACCAGCAGGCGCGATGCCTGGAGCCGGGTGGCGACGTCGGCGAGCTGATGGCTCACCCCCTGGAGCGCGGAGAGCGGACCACCGAACGCCTGGCGTTCCGCGGCGTACGTGACCGCGGCGTCGAGCGCCGCCTGGGCCATGCCGACGGCGCAGGCGCCGACGCTTGGCCGGAAAAGGTCGAGGGTGCGCATGGCAACCCTGAATCCGTGGTCGACCTCTCCGAGCAGCTGCCCGGCGGACACCGGGACACCGTCGAATCGGAGCCACCCGATCGGGTGGTCGGCAACGAAGGGGATCGCCTCGCCGGTCAGCCCCCGGCTGTCCCTCGGCACCGCGAAGGCGGTGATGCCACGGGCGCCGGCGCCGGCCGTCGTTCGCGCGAACACCGTGTAGATGTCGGCGTCAGGGGCGTTGGAGATGAAGACCTTCTCGCCGCTGAGCCTGAAACCCGAACCGTCCGGCTCGGCGGCGAGCGATAACGCGCCCACGTCGGAACCCGCGTCCGGTTCGGTGAGCGCGAATGCGGCGACCGCCTCGCCCGAGGACACCCTGGGGATCCAGGTGTCGACGATCTCGGTGCGGCCGGCGGCAAGGATGGGATGCGCGCCCAAGCCCTGGAGGGCGAAGGCGGTCTCGGCCTGCGTGGAGTAGCGGGCCAGCCCTTCGCGGACGAGGCAGAGCATGAGCGCCGGAACCTCGCGACCCGCCTCGAGCACCTGCGGCACGAGCCCATGGCTGGAGAGCGCGGCGACCAGCTCCCGGTTCACCTTCCCGGGTTGGCCGCGGTCGGCGATCGGCGCGAGAACGTCTCGTCCAAGCGCCTCGCTCTGTGCCAGCAGTTCGCGGTGCGCGGTGGTCAGATGCGCGTAGGTGGCGCTCACCTGATGACCGCGACCCCGACGAGCTCCACCATCGCCTCGGGGTCGAAGAGCTCGGTGACCCCGAGCACAGCCATCGCCGGGTAGCGGCGTCCGAAATGGGTACGCCAGACGCTCCCCAGCTCAGGCATCGACGCCCGGTACGCGGGCAGGTCGGTGACGTAGATCTGCAACGACACGAGGTCGTCCGCCTGCCCGCCGGCGGCATGAAGGGCGGCGACGAGGTTCCGGGCCGCCAGGTCGAACTGTTCGACGATCGTCGTCCCGAAGATCGACCCGTCCAGCGCCTGCGCGGTCTGCCCGCCGAGATACACGGTTCGTCCCGCCCCGGCGATGACCGCGTGCGCGTATCCAACCGGAGGCGCGAGGTCCGATGCGGTGACGATCTCGTGCTCGCCGGGGCTCATCGTCCCTCCCACACCGGCGCCCGCCCCTCGGTCCAGGCGCGGTGGTACTCCGCATGGTCGTGGCTGCCCATGAGCAGCGCCTGGGTCATCGCGTCCAGCTCGAGCGAGCCGCCGAGACCCATGTCCAGCTCTCGCGTGAGCAGCAGCTTCGTCGAGGAGTAGGCGAGGGCCGGGCCGCCAGCCAGACGGCGCGCCATGGTGGTCGCGGACTCGGTGAGGTCGGCGTCGTCGACGACAGCCGTGGCGAGGCCGATCTCGAGCGCGCGTTCGGCGCTGACCGTGTCGCCGAGCAGCAGCAACTCGGTGGCGCGTCCGAACCCGATCACGCGCGGGAGCAGGTAGGCGGAGCCCATGTCCGCGCCCGCCAGACCCACTTTGGTGAAGAGAAACGCGAATCTCGCCGACCGCGCAAGGAGGCGAAGATCCGAGGCGAGCGCGATCACGGCACCGGCGCCGGCGGCGACGCCGTTGACCGCGGCGATCACGGGGAGCGGGCACTCGCGCATCGCCCGGACGACCGATCCGGTCATCCGCGTGAACTCGAGCAGGTCGCCGGCCTGCATCGACTGCAGGGCACCGATGATCTCCACGACGTCGCCGCCGGAGCAGAATCCGCGCCCCCTGCCGGTGATCACGATGACACGAGCGTCGCCGCGATGAGGCAGCTCCGTCAGCAGGTCGCGGAGATCGGCGTAGACGTCAAAGGTCAGCGCACCGAGCTTCTCGGGACGCGCCAGCGTGATCGTCGCAATGCCGTCGGAGACCTCAAAATCGAAGTGCTGCCAGTCCTTCGTGAACGGGGCGGATGCCCGGAATCGGGTCAACCTACGAGCCTCCTGCCGGCGTGAGCCGGCGCAGCGCGGTCCGGTCGATCTTGCCCGAGCCGGTGCGCGGGAGCTCGAGGACGAGGTGGACCTCGCGCGGGACCTTGTGCGGCGCGAGCCGCTCGCGAACGAACGCCTGCAGTGCCTCCGGAGTCGTTGCGGCTCCGGGCTTGAGGACGACCCAGGCGCAGCCGCGCGTGAGCCCGTTGCGTTCCGCGGCGACCACGGCGCACTCGACGACGTCGGGGTGGGTCGCGAGGCAGCGCTCGATCTCGGTCGGGGCCACCCAGATGCCGCCGACCTTGAGCAGGTCGTCCGCCCGTCCTCGGTAGTGGAAGTACCCATCGGAGTCGCGCTCGACGAGATCGCCGCTCATGACCAGGTCGCCCGCGAAGGTGCGAGCCGACGCCTCCTCGTCCTGCCAGTACATCCGCGAAGCGCTCCCGCCTCGAACCCAGAGCCTGCCGATGCTTCCGTCCGGGAGTGGGTGACCCTCGTCGTCGACGACGTCTGCGGCGTACCCGGGAACGACCTCGCCGATGGTCCCGGGCCGCACCCGCCCGGGCCGGTTCGAGATGTAGATGTGATACGCCTCGGATGAGCCGATGCCGTCGAGCACCTCGACGCCGAAGGCGGCATTCCAGCGATGGTGCAGCGGTTCGGGGAGCGCCTCGCCGGCGGAGGTGCACAGGCGGAGGCAGCTGAGGTCCTGCGCCGCAGCGCTGGGGTGGTCGAGCATCGCCTGCATCATCGTCGGGACGTTGACGAGTATGGTCGGCCGGTGCCGGGCGATGAGCTCGAAGATCAGCTCCGGGGTGGTCCGCTCCGAGAAGATCACGCTGGTCGCGCCGGCGCCGAATGGGAACAGCGCCGCGAGATCGCGCGCGTAGCCGAAGAACAGCTTGGGGATCGGAAGCACCACGTCCCCGGCTCGGATGTCGAGCACGCCGCGGGCGTAGGCCTGGTGGCTGAAGATCGGGCTCCGCGCAGTGTGCACGCACGCCTTCGGCCTGCCCGTGCTGCCAGTGGTGAACTTCCAGATCGCGATGTCATCGGCCGTCCTCGGCGCGGCATCGAGCGCGGCCGGCTGGCCTGATACCAGCGCCTCGAACGACACTTCGCCGGCTCGGAGCGCCGCTTCCCCGGCGTCGACCACCAGCAGCGTCGGATGTAGACGGCTCGCCGAGGACGCCTCGCGCATGCGCTCGAGCGTGACGCGGTCGACGACCACCACCTCGGCGCCGGTGTAGTCGAGGTAGTACGTGTAGTCCTTCGGCTGCAGGAACGTGTACACCTCCGCGGTCACGGCCCCGAGCTTCTGGACGGCGTACCACGTGGCCACGAACTCGATCGAGTCGGCAAGTGCGAGCAGCACCCGCTCTCCTTGCCGGACACCGAGCTCGAGGAGTGCGTTGCCGACCCGGTTGGTGAGCTCGGAGAGCTCCGCGTAGGTGGCGCCGCCGGCCGGCCCGACCAGCGCCGCATGCCCTCCGCGGCCCTCGGTGACGTTGCGATCCAGGAACTCTGAGGCGAGATTCAGGCTGGGATCCGGCTCCCCCGCAGCCATCACTCGCCCGGAGCCGCTGTGACCTGTTCGCGGATCAGGGCGACGAGGAGGCGGGTGAGCGTCGCGAGCGTCGCCTCCCCCTCGAGCGCGCTCGACTCGGCGGGATCGCCGCAGTACGCGCGGTCCATGCCCATGGCCAGGAAGTCGGTCTGACCCGCCGCCATCGCCGCCGGCATGTTGAGCTGATACGCGGGAAGCCGGCGCATGGTCTCGGACTCGACCAGCTCCGGACGGGTCGCGAGCACAACCGAGGTCTCGTAGCGCCCCGCATGGGAGGCGCCGCTCTGGAACTCGGCGGTGAGCTGCTCGGCGACGGCTCGGCGCGTGGGGTCGAGCAGACCCGCCTTCGCATCCGCGGCGGCTCGGCGCACGGTCGCCACGTGGGCGGGCTCGAAGTGGCTGTTGACGATCACCTGGTGGCGGAAACCCTGGGCGCGCAGCGACGCGCACACCTCGACGATCATCGCGTGCAGGGTGGCCTCGCTGATCGTGACCGCGCCCGTGAACGCCGCCGAATAGCGGGTGACACCGAAGGCGATCTCGGGAAGGACGAGGACGCGCACGCTGCTGTCGCCGGCGAGCTCGACCGCCGCACGCTCGCAGATCGCGGTCGAGATGATCGCGTCGGTCCCGAGCGGCGCATGCGGACCGTGCGGTTCCACGGCGCCGAGGGGGAGGAGCAGGACCGGCACCGGCCCGGCGTCCAGCAGCGCCCGCGCGCGCGGCGACGTCAGGTCGGCGAAATGAATCGATGCAGGCATGCTGACGACGCCACATTCACGACGTTCCACACTTTACAGTTGCGCCGAGACTCAGATGCGAATTGCGGTTGTCGGGGGTGGGCCGGTCGGACTGTACTTCGCGGCGCTCATGAAACAGCTCGATCCGAGCCACGAGATCGCAGTGTGGGAACGCAACGCCCACGACGACACCTTCGGGTTCGGCGTGGTGTTCTCGGACGAGACGCTCGGGGGGATCGAGCATGCCGATCCGGCGATCCACGAGGCGATGTCCCGCCAGTTCGCCCGCTGGGATGACATCGACATCCACTACCGCGGAACGGTGATCACCTCGGGCGGTCACGGTTTTGCGGCGATGAGCCGGAGGCGGCTCCTGCAGATCCTGCAGCAGCGTTGTCGCGAGCTCGGCGTGACCGTCCGATTCAACAGCGAAGCCCCGCCGGTCGACGAGCTCGCCACCGGCCACGACCTCGTGGTCGGCGCCGACGGCGTGAACTCGGCAACGCGCGCGCTGTACGCGGACACGTTTCGTCCGACGCTCGACCTGCGCCGGTGCAAGTTCATGTGGCTCGGCACCGACCTGGTCTTCAACGCATTCAAGTTTTACATCGTCGAGACGCCGCACGGCATCATGCAGATCCACGGGTACCCGTATGACGCCACCGGCAGCACCTTCATCGTCGAGATGAACGACTCGGTATGGCGCCGTGCCGGCTTCGATGCACTCTCGAACCACGCATTCGCTCCCGGCGAGAGCGACATCGCAAGCATTGCCGAGATCCGCCGCCTGTTCGCGCCGATTCTCGACGGTCACGCCGTGCACGCCAACAACTCGAAGTGGATCAGCTTCACCACGGTGCGCAACGAGTGCTGGCATCACGAGAATGTCGTGATCCTCGGGGATGCCGCACACACCGCGCATTTCTCTATCGGCTCAGGCACCAAGCTCGCCATGGAGGATGCGCTTGCGCTGGCCGCGTGTCTGCACGAGAACGGCAGCGTCGCCGGCGCGCTCGGGGCCTACGAGACGGAGCGCAAGCCGGTCGTCGTCTCGACGCAGCGGGCGGCGCAGGCAAGCCTCGAATGGTTCGAGAACCTCGGACAGTACGTCCATCAGGAGCCGATGCAATTCGCCTTCAACATCCTCACGCGCAGCCGCCGGGTCACATACGACAACCTGCGCCTGCGCGACCCCGAATTCGTCGCTGACGTGGACACGTGGTTCGCGCGCGAGGTGGCGGCACAGCAGGGGCGCCTCCCGTCGGACGGCACACCGCCCATGTTCCAGCCCTTCCGTCTGCGCGACCTCGAGTTGAAGAACCGCGTGATCGTCTCGGCGATGGACATGTATTCGGCCACCGACGGCATGCCCGACGACTTTCACCTCGCGCACCTCGGCAGCAAGGCGCTCGGCGGTGCTGCGCTGGTGATGACCGAGATGGTCTGCGTCTCCGCAGCCGGCCGGATCACGCCCGGCTGCACCGGGATGTACGCACCCGAGCACGAGCTCGGGTGGCGTCGGATCGTCGACTTCGTCCACGACCGGACCACAGCGCGCGTCGGCCTGCAGCTCGGACATTCCGGGCGCAAGGGATCGACACGACTGATGTGGCAGGGAATGGACGAGCCGCTCCCGGAGGCAAACTGGGAGATCCTCGCGCCGTCGCCGCTACGGTATTCCGCGGTCAACCAGGTGCCCCACGAGCTGACCGGCGACGAGATGGCCGACATCCGCGACCAGTTCGTCCTGGCCGTCGCCGCCGGTGACCGAGCGGGGTTCGACCTCCTGGAACTGCACTGCGCGCATGGGTACCTGCTCTCCAGCTTCATCTCGCCGCTCTCCAACCAGCGATCGGATGGGTATGGCGGCACGCTGCAGAACCGGCTTCGCTTTCCACTCGAGGTCTTCGATGCCATGCGAGCGGTCTGGCCGGCGCACAAGCCGATGACGGTGCGCATCTCGGCAACCGACTGGTACCCCGGCGGCGTCGACGCCGACGATGCGGTCCAGGTCGCGCGCGCGTTCGCGGCGCACGGCGCCGACGCCATCGACGTGTCGACGGGACAGGTGATCAAGGACGAACGGCCGGCATTCGGACGCTCGTATCAGACGCCCTACGCGGACCGCATCCGCAATGAGGTGGGGATCGCGACCATCGCCGTCGGTGTCATCTCGTCATACGACGATGTCAACTCGCTCGTGCTGGCGGGTCGTGCCGATCTCTGCGCGCTGGCGCGCGCCCATCTCTACGACCCGCAATGGACGCTGCACGCTGCTGCCGACCAGGACTATTTCGGGCCGGGTGCGGAGTGGCCGGATCCGTTCAAGGCAGGCAGCCGGAAACCGCAGGCCGGGCGCAGTGACGGACCGAAGCCGAGGCTGCAGCTCATCCGCGAGGGCGTGGCGCAGACGCGGCACAGCCGCTGGCGGCCGCGCTGATTCCGGTCAGCCGGGCTCACCGTCGAGCGCGGTCGCGACACTGTCCAGGAACCACTTCCGCTCGCGCACCAGGAAGAAGAGATGGCCGCCGCTGAAGGTCACTATCTGCGACCCTGCGATGCCACGCCGCATCATCTGCGCATCGCGAAGCGGCGCGATCCTGTCCCTCCGTCCATGCAGGATGGTGGTTGGGACGTGGATCTCATCAAGACGGTCGGTGCAGTCGAAGGAGCGCGATGCCTCTCGCTGCCGGTTGAAGGCGTATCGCGGCTGCGGATGCCTGCCTCGGAACACGAGGCCCGACAGCACGCTCAGCAACTCCATGCGCGACATCGACGACACCGGCCTCGCGGACGCCATCGTGCTCACGAGGATCAGCCGCGCGACGCGGTCCGGGTGCTCGAGCGCCAGATCCAGGGCGATGCGCCCACCCATGGAGATGCCGAGCACGGTTGCGTGCGACATGCCGACCGTCTCCATGAGCGCGTCGGTGTCGTTCGCCATCATCGGGATGGTGTACGGCGCGTCGGGCTTGTCGGTGCGTCCGGCGCCGCGGTTGTCGAAGGCGAGCACGTGGTGCGTCTGCGCGCACCAGTCGGTGAGCCACGCCCACTGGGAGATGTCACTCGCGAGCCCGCCGATCAACACGAGAGGGTCCCCGGATCCGTGCAGCTCGTAGTACATGTCGATGTCGCCGGCGTGGATCACTGGCACGATGAGACCCCTCGCCTCGTGTGCATCAGCGGGACCCGGTCGCGCTGTGACCGAGATCCTCCTCGATACCTCGCGCCGCGGCGAGGAGGTGGGGCAGGAACTCGCTGCGCACCAGGTCGGCACTGCCGCGGCTCACCGGCGACGAGACGTTCACGGCCGCGATCACCCGCCCGGAGGTGTCGTTGATCGGAGCTGCGATCGCCCGCAACCCTTCCTCGAGCTCCTCGTCGACGAACGCCCATCCCTGGGCTCGCACCAGCAGCAGTTCGGCGCGGAGCGTCGGGATGTCGGTGACCGTGCGCGCAGTGAGACGGCGCAGCTCGACGCTCGCGAAGTAGCCGTCGAGCCACTCGTCGCTCTGGCCCGCCAGGAGCACGCGGCCCATCGATGTCGCGTAGGCGGGGAACCGGGTTCCCACGCTGATCGTGATGGTCATGATCCGGCGCGTGGGCACGCGGGCGACGTAGACGACGTCGTCGGCATCCAGCACCGAAACCGATGACGACTCACGGAGCACGCCGACCAGGCGCTCGAGGTGCGGCTGAGCGACCTCGTGCAGGCTGAGGCTCGACAGGTATGCGTACCCCAGCTCGAGGACACGTGGTCGGAGGGCGAAGAGGCGTCCATTGCTGCGCACGTACCCGAGCTCGGAGAGCGTGCGCAGGAAGCGGCGCGCCGAGGCGCGCGTCAGCCCGGCCGCCCGCGCCACCTCACTCAGGGTGAGCTCGGGATGCTCCGCATCGAACGCGCGGATGACGGCGAGCCCTCGCTCCAGGGACTGCACGAAATCGGTGCCGATGCCCCGGTCGACCCGCGCGGTCGCCGGGCGATCCACGCTGGTCATGTCGCTTCGGTGTATGGAGTGGTATCCGCCAGCGCGTCGCGGGCGATGCTGAACGCGCGGTTGGCGCGCGGCACGCCCGCGTACACCGCCACCTGGAGGAGGACCTCCTTGATCTCATCGACGCTGACACCGTTTCGCCGCGCCGCTCGCACGTGCAAAGCCAGTTCGTGCTCCATGCCCTGGGCGGCGAGCATCGCCACCGTGATGCAGCTTCGCGTCCGGCGGTCGAGACCCGGACGCGACCACACCGCGCCCCACGCATAGCGGGTGATGTGCTCCTGCAGGTCCCGGGTGAAATCGTCGGCATCGGCAAAGGCACGGTCGACGTACGCATCACCGAGAACATCGCGCCGGATGGCCATTCCCTGCTCGCGGATGTCGTCGCTCACTCCGATCCTCCTTCGCTTCCGGCCAGATGCTCGAGCACGAGGCGGTTGACCATGGCCGGTTGCTCGACGTTGACCAGATGCGCCGCGTCGGGGATCACCGCAACGCTCGCGTCACGAAAGGACGCGCCGAACATCACCGCGCTCGCGGCAGGAACGAACGGATCCTCCGCGCCGGCGATGATCAGTGTCGGCGCCTCGACCCGGTGGATGTCGGTGCGCAGGTCGCATGCGGCGAGCGCCTCGCAGCAGCTCGCGTATCCCTCAGGATTCATCGCGGCGAGTGCGGCGGCAAAGCGCTGCAGCGTCGCCGGGTGCTCCTTCGCGAAGCGCTCCGTGAACCACCGAGCCGCCACCCCGCCGGCGATCGGCTCGATGCCGCCGGCTCGCACTGCGGCGGCGCGCTCGACATACCTGGCCGCGGGCTGGAGTCGCGCCAGCGCGCACATCACGACCAGGCTGCCGATGCGGTCGGGGTGATGCGATGCGAGCCAGAGACCGACCATCCCGCCGAGCGACACCCCGCAGAACGCCACCGACGTCGCGCCGATCTTGTCGAGCAGGACGATCAGGTCGCCGCCGAGCTCCTCGACGGTGTACGGACCGGGCGGTGCGGGGGACGCGCCGAGGCCGCGATGATCGTAGAGCAGCAGCGAAAAGCGCTCCGTGAGTGGGTGTTGCGCGTCCCACAGGGCCCGGGTGGTGCCGAGTGCGCTGCTCATCACCAGCACCGGCTTGTCGCGATCCCCGATCAGCGAGTACGCGAGCTCCACGCTCATCCGTGCGCGCCGGCCACTCGGTGCGCATGCTGCGCGCGCTGAATGAGCTCATCGATCGACCCGAGATAGCCCGCGGGATCGAGCGCCGCGGCGATCTGCTCCTCTGAGAGGTGCAGGCGCACCTCGGGATCGGCACGCGCGACGGCGGCGAAGGCGACCCGGCGGTCGATCGACTCCTCCACGCAGCGCCGCACCACCTCACGCGCGACCGATCGTCCCGCGGGTCGCGACAGCTGGAGCGCGAGGTGCTCGGCCATCACGAGCCCGCCGTCGGATGCCAGGTTCTCAGCCATGCGGCGCGGGTCCACGTGCAGCGAACCCAGCAACACCGCGGCGTTATGGCTCGCACCACCCGCGACCCGCAGCAACTCCCGGATGGTCTCCCATTCAGCATGCCAGGCGCCGGCGGCGCGTTCGTGCTCCTGCACCATGCAGTGGAGCACGGTGCTCACCATTCCCGGCGCTCGCTCGGCGGCGGCAAGGATGAGCACGGCGCGCACTGGATTCCGTTTCTGGGGCAGCGTCGACGACGTTCCGTGCTCGGACTCGCCGGCTTCCGCGACCTCCGCCTGCGCGAGGAGCACCACGTCTCGCGCCACCTTGCCGGCGACACCAACCGCGACACCCAATGCCGACGCGAGCTCCGCGACGCGAGTGCGATCGGTGTGCCAGGCCAGCACGGGCTCGGCGAGCCCGAGATGCCCGGCCAGGCGATGGGCAATGCCGACGCCCGACCCCTCCATGGAGGCGAGCGTTCCCGCAGCCCCGCCGAGTTGCAGGGCAAGTCGCTCGAATCGAACACGTTTGAGGAGCGCGCGCGCTTCATCAACGCTCACCAGCCATCCTGCCGCTTTGAAGCCGAACGTCGTGGGCGTGGCCGGCTGCAACAGCGTCCGCGATGTCATGAGTGCATGACGATGCGTCTCGGCCAGAGCAGAGCACGCGGCGGCGACCATCGACATGTCGTCGAGGATCACATCGAGAGCGTTTCGCGCCATCAGCGAGAAAGCGGTATCGATGACGTCCTGACTGGTGGCGCCGAGGTGCACGTATTGCTGCGCGTCGGCGGAGACCGCATCGGTGAGAGCGCGCACCAGGGGCGCCGCCGGATTGCCGGATGCGACCGATTGCCGGCCGATGTCGGTCACATCGAATGATGCTGCGCGGCACGCGGCGGCGATCTCGGCTGCCGTTGACGCAGGAACCAGGCCGGCGTCCGCCTCGGACTGCGCGAGCGCCGCCTCGAAGTCGAGCATCGCCTGGATCCAGGCCGTATCGCTCACCGCGGCGTCCACCGCCGGGTTGCCGAAGAGCGGGTCGACGAGGTCCTCAGCGATCGAAGAACACCGTCTCACGCGCGCCCTGCAGGTGGATGTCGAATCGGAGACCACCGTCGTCACGGACGGCCACCAGCGTTTCGCGCTCCTCGGCCGACAGCGTCCCGAGCACGGGGTCGTCGTTGTTCGCCCCGACCTCGTCGGGGAAGTACATGCGTGTCACGAGACGCGTGAGCAGTCCGCGCGCGAAGACGGACACATCGAGGTGGGGCGCGCCGGCCGGCGCACCCGCACCCTGGTCGGACGCGGGCTTGACGGTGACGATGGCGAAATGCCCCTCCTCGTCGGTTGCGCACCGCCCTGCACCCTCGGGCTGCCAGGTCTCGATCAGCGCATCCGGCACGGGTTCACCGGCGCCGTCGAACACCTGACCGGAGATCCGCAGCGCCTCTGAGGTACTGTCGCCGACGACGTGCGCGCCGATCGTGGTCGCGAGCCCGATCCGGAAGAACGGCCCCACCGTCTGCGAGGGCGTGAGCGGCAGTCTCATCCGCCGGCATCATCGTGGAGCGGGGTGGCCTCGCGCCCCGCGACCACGATGTCCCACGCGTATCCGAGCGACCACTCCGGCTCAGTGAGTTCCAGCGACCATCGCGCCACGAGGCGCTGGCGCGCGTGCTCGGGCACCGAGTTGAAGATCGGATCCTGTCCGAAGAGCGGGTCGCCGGGGAAGTACATCTGCGTGACCAGGCGTTGCGCGAACGCGGCCGAGAAGACGGAGAAATGCACGTGTGCAGGACGCCAGGCGTTGGGATGGTTCCGCCACGGGTACGCCCCCGGTTTGATCGTGACAAACCGGTAGCCGCCTCCATCGTCGGTGACGCACCGGCCCGCGCCGCTGAAGTTGGGATC
>ODAK010000508.1_pt1 | contig 44914 bp, 38 predicted proteins | sample 1539591 | NCBI WGS metagenome assembly ODAK01 (sample SAMEA3539303, study PRJEB22396) | soil metagenome | biome: tundra; feature: field; material: soil | place: USA | collected 2010-05 | depth 0.15 m
GCCAAGATGACGGAACTAAAAGCCGCCGGCTTGTGCATCTCCCTGGACGACTTTGGAACGGGCTACTCCTCGCTGGCCTATCTCAAGCGCCTTCCACTGGACCAGTTGAAAATCGACCGCACGTTTGTCCGGGATATTCTGGCCGACGCAACGAGCGGCGCCATCGCACAAACCATTATTTCTCTGAGCCGCGCCATGGGCTTGTCGGTGATTGCCGAAGGTGTGGAAAGCGAAGAACAGAGGAGATTCCTGGCCCACCTGGGCTGCCATGCGTTCCAGGGGTTTCTATTCAGCCGTCCGCTGCCCCTCCTTGATTTCGAAAGGCTGCTGCATGAAGAGTGGTCTCCGGTTTCCCAGGACCCAACAGACACTGACGATCTTGGGTTAAGTGAGCACCTGCTGGTTTGATGGCTTCAAGCGAGGCGGATCATGGTGCAGAAACGGTCCCAGTTCCCAAAATACGATCTCTTCTATCACGCTCAACTTGGTTCAGGGAAACTCTGATTAAGTCACCGTTTTGAAGGGTACGGGCTTTAGCCCGTACATAAGTGCCACAGAATCGGGCGGGCTTTAGCCCCTGAGGGAATGTCGGCTGCTCAAGACGAACTTGTTCAGAGTTTCCCTAGGTTTTGGGTTGAGGCATTGCGTTTATGTGAAGGCTATCATGTGCATCTCGGAATTTCGCGCTAGCCCAATGGCAATTGCTGACGATGAACAAGCTGTACTCCTTTTTCATAAGAAGGGAAGCGAGGGTATTGAGCCCGTGGCGCGAGTGAAGAAGCGTATGTCCAGCTCAATCGATTGCGATGCCTTTTGGGATGTGGGGGGCGTGATGAAGCCTCCGGCACAGCGCCAGTAAGCGATGCGGCCTGGCTGAAAGACCGCGCCGAAACTTATATTGTGAGGACTCATTTATGGCAAAAACAATTCTCGTCGTCGATGATTCGGTCACCATGGTGCTGAGCCTCAAGACTACATTGACCATGAATGGATTCCAGGTGGATACCGCCAACAACGGCCAATCTGCACTTGAAAAACTGAAGAGCGGGATCAAGCCCGACCTTATTCTTACCGACATCAATATGCCTGTAATGAGAGGCTTTGAGTTGATCGGCAAGGTGCGCGCGCTTCCGGCCTTCCGTTTCATTCCGATCTTGACGCTGACTACGGAAAGCGAAGCGTCCAAGCGCGAGGAGGGCAAACGCGCAGGTGCGACCGGGTGGTTGGTGAAGCCGGTTGCAGGCAACGACCTGATCAACGTGATCAAGAAGGTTTTGCCGGGAGCGTAAGACCATGGCGATTGCGCCCGTTGGAATGCATGGAGCAGATTCAATCGATCTGTCTCAGTTTGCGGGGACGATGAGGTTCGGATCATGACGGAACAAGTTGAACGGCTGGCCCGAATCCGCAATCGACTGCTTGCACAGACGGCGTTGGGAGTCCTCTGCAATCTGCTGCTGTGGTTTGCATTGTCATTTGTGCTGGGGCCGGAATTCCTGCCCTATCGGCTTAAAATCGCCGGGTGGATATTTGTCATCGAATTCCTTCCTTTGTTGATTGTTGGACGATGTAACTACACGCAGGGCCGAATTGCTGTGCGCGAAATGTGGGCATTCGGTCAGCATAAGTTCGGGGATATATCGCAAATGCTATCTAACCGCGACGTGTTGATCGAAGAGATTAACGAATCGAAACCATACATCAATGTGATGCACAGCCAGATCGGCGATTCTTTGGGCGAATCTGAGCGTGAAGTCACATTGGTTATCGAACAGATTTGCCTGTTGAATGAAAAGGCAAATCTGCAAAGAAAGCGCATTGCGCAATCCATCCAGAGCGGCAAGGATCTTACCGAAAGCACTCATTCTCGCTTAGAGATGAACAAGCAGATCATCGGGGCGATCGAGATGCAGTTGCAGGAACAGGTCAACGAGCTCCGCAGCAACTTCGAGCGCATTGAGTGTATGGCTGAAGGGGTGCTCGCAATGGCGCCGATGATTAAAGTGATTACCGGCATCGCGCAGCAGACGAATCTTCTGGCGCTGAATGCTGAAATCGAGGCGGCAAGGGCGGGAAGCGCGGGGCGCGGATTTTCGGTGGTGGCCAATGAGGTGCGTAAGCTGGCCGCCAAGTCAACGCAAGCCGCAGCGGACATTGCCGGAAGGATCAATTCGACCTCAGCCAATGTGAACCGGGAGATGGCCGATGCAAGGGCCTCGCTGGAGCAGCATACATCCACCGAAGTGATGTCTCATTTGATTCGCGACCTGTCGGGAATGCAGGAGGAGTTCAGCAGGAACGGCAACTTGCTGCTGGAAGTGATTACAGAAGTGGATGCGAACTATGAGGAGAGTGTTGATCGCTTGTCTGAAGCGTTAGGCCATATCCAGTTTCAAGATGTAATGCGGCAACGAATGGAGCACGTGCAGGAATCACTGGTGGAGATGCGCGACCATCTTCTGCGGTTGATGGAACAACGTCAAGACACCTCCTGGGATGGAAAACTCGAAGCCACTTTCAAGGGCATGCTTGCCGAACACTTTACCCGCTACCGGATGGCGAGCCAGACCGTCACGCACCTTGCGGTATCAGGCGGCGAGAAGAGTGCGGACCATAGCGGGCCGGCCATCGAACTATTCTGATTGCGCTTTTTGTTTTGCTGAAGCATCGCTTGATTTATGTTGCGTGAATTGATAGCGGCTGACTGCTTCTTTGTGCGGAGCGAACCAGACTTGATAGCTGTTGAAGAGAAATTGACCTCCAAGGATCAGCAGCCAAATCCAGAGCGCAATACGCAAGGGGCGGCGTGGGATGCGGCTGCTTAGAAGGGTTCCACCAATGGCCCCAGCGAGTCCCCCGGCAATGAGTTGAAGGAGCAACGGCTGGCTGAGTGGAAGCGAAAACCAATGTGCACCGCCGCCAATTAGCGAGACGACGAAGCCAAACAAGATATCGGTTCCGACCACCTGCGAGGGAACCAGCGGGGTGAGGCTGAGAAGCGCGGCGCTGCCCAAAGCGCCGGCCCCTGCGGAAGAGAAACCGACCTCGGCGCCTACCGGGAGCATCAACCACGGCAAGAGGAAACTGCGATCTTCAGCGCCTGAATTCTTCTTCATGGGGCGGAAGGAAAACAGGATCTGCCAAGCCGCCGTTGTTACAAGTATTCCACCAAGCAATGCATTCAAGAGGTTCTGTGATCCGGCAGTGACCAGGTGCTTCAAGAGCAAGGAACCGACGAGGACTCCGGGGACTCCGCCCACGAGCATGAGCCCGAGCGTTGGCCACGCAACATTGCGGCGAAGAATCTGCGCGGGCGCCAGCATGAACTTGACGACGGCCGAGAAGGTGAGGCCGATTCCAACTGCGATGGGCGCCGGCACATTCAAGAACAGGATGAGAACGGGCACAGTAATGGTGCCCGCGCCTACCCCGGTAAGTGCGATAAACAATGCGATAACGAATCCAATCAGGTATGGCATCCCGCTCCTCGAATCTTATGCGGCCCGGTTATCGAGCGGGCGCCACTTCAATATGAATTCCGCACTCAACCTTGCGACCGCCCCAACGACCTGAGCGCGGGTCATCGGGATTCAAGGGAAGCGAGGTACAGGGTTCACATCCGATGGAAGAGTAGCCCCGCTCATAGAGCGGCAGCAGCGGAATCGAGAGTTGCTCGCAGGCATACCAAACGTCTTTCGTGGTCCAGGCCGCAAGGGGAGCAAGTTTGAGTACCTGCTTCCCGCCGGGAAGAGTGAAGATTGCTGATTCCTCAAGCAGCGCGCGGCTCTTTGCCTGCTCACGCCGCAAGCCCGTGAGCCAGACTCGATAACCGGCGATCGCTTTGAACAGCGGCTCAACCTTTCGCAGCTTGCAGCACTGGTCTGGCGCGGACTGATAGAGAAGGCCAAACTCGGCCTCCTGCTCTGCCACGGTTTTTGCGGGCAACAAGTTGATCAAATTGAGTTGCCATTCAGCGGCGATGCGATCGCGATACTCGTAAGTCTCCGGGAAGTGATAACCCGTGTCGAGAAAGAGAATCGGGATCTTCGCATCCAACTCGATGGCAAGTTTCGTAAGTAGAACGTCCTCGGATTGAAAGCTGCAGGTGAGGCAGACATCGTGGCTGCCGGTAATCTCGCGGGCGAGCGCGGCGCGGACCTCGTCCAATTTGGCACTTACCTGCGCGTGAATCTCGACGGTTGTCATTACAAGCCCGCCCTCTCTACATCGTGAAGAATGCTTGCGTTATGCAACACCTGGTGTACGGCGGCGATGGCAGCAGCCCGATTGCTGACATCGAAAGTTTCCTGCCGGTCTCCAACGCGTATCGTCAGTTGATCGCCTTCGTTAACGGTAATTACCAAGGCAAGCACGCCGGATCGAACGTGCAGATTGGTGAGGGTTTCGAGAAGGCCGGTGTGAAACCGGAAGAGTTCATCGCCCGTGTTAATGCGTTGGGTGATGACTCCTGCTTCAAATAACGATCGCTCGATTGCATCAACGGCTTTTGGGGGGCCGCTCAGCTCCAGGGCGCCGCCTTGATGGCCCCAGCGGGCGCTTCTTTCTACGGAGGTAACTGGGCCTTCTACGGTGGTATAAGAATCCTCTCCGTCCGAAATATCGACGCTGGCCGATCGAATCATTCCGGCCGCCACGGTAGCATTGGTTTCGGTATCTACAAGGACGAAGGCACCGGTGCTTCGATTGTCCGCGTAGGCATCCACAGCGATCGGTCGCAACAGTTGCAGGGTCACTATGCCGATGCTGTTCATTTCCAGGCTGCCGGCGGGTTCATGCTTCAACGTCGCTATGTCATTGCGGTGTTCGATTGCTGAAACGAAAGCCGGCACGGTTTGGCTGGTGTGCTTCAACAGATATCGCCGATTGCGTTCGAGTGGACGCTGATCCATCCAGACAAGCGCGGCACGAATATACCTGGCGACAATGGCCTGGGCATGAGATGAAACGATGAGGTCGCCGCGGCTGATGTCGAGTTCACGGTCCAATACAAGTGTTACTGAGAGCGGGGCATGAGCCTCGGCAAGATCTCCGTCAAAGGAAACGATACGCGCAACCTCAGCAGTTCTTCCGGAAGGCAGCGCAGTGATCTTGTGGCCAGGGCGAATGGTTCCTGATGCAATCTGCCCGGCAAAGCCGCGAAAGGTGTGATCGGGCCGCAGGACGCGCTGCACTGGGAACCGGAACGGCGATGTGCGCGTGTCCTGCGAAGAAGGCAATGACTCGAGCAACTCAAGCAGCGATGGCCCTTTGTACCAGGGCATGGCATCTGAGCGATGAACGATGTTATCTCCGGCCAGGGCGCTGACGGGAACGAAAGTAGACTCGACGGGGCTGCCTGTGTCTGCCGCAATCTGATCCAGAACAACCTTGAAGTCGCGTTCAATGGCGCGAAAGCGAGCCTCATCGTAGTCAATGAGGTCCATCTTGTTGACTGCGACCAGCACGTGTCGCACGCGCAGCAACGATGCAATATAGGCATGACGCCGCGATTGAATTAGCACTCCCTTTGCGGCATCTATGAGCACAACGGCGGCATCGGCCGTGGAGGCTCCAGTGGCCATATTGCGCGTGTATTGCTCATGGCCGGGGGTGTCGGCAATGATGAACTTGCGCCGGGGCGTAGCGAAGTAGCGGTAGGCCACGTCGATGGTTATGCCTTGTTCCCGTTCGGCGCGAAGACCGTCGGTGAGCAATGCGAAATCGATTTGTCCTGGAGCGGTGGTGCCTTTGCCCTCGATGGAGCGCACCTGGTCTTCGTAGACAGAGTGGGTGTCGTAAAGCAAGCGGCCGATGAGCGTGGATTTTCCATCGTCCACGCTGCCAGCGGTGGAGAAGCGGAATAAATCCTTCTCGCGCTCTTCGGCCAGAAACTCATCGATGGAAAACGTGCGATCCATAACGGTCGGCATCAGAAGTAGCCCTCCCGCTTCTTGATCTCCATCGACCCTTCCTGGTCGTGATCGATGGCGCGGTTGGCGCGCTCGGAAGAGCGGAAGGAGATCAACTCCGCGATGATGGCGGGAATCGTGTCGGCGTCGGAACGAATTGCTCCGGTGCAGGGGCTGCATCCCAGGGAACGGAGCCGAGACTTAACCAGTTGCGGAACTTCACCCAGGCGCGCAACAAAAGCCTGCTCGATGGGAAGGAGCGCGTCGCCGCGAACATACATAGGGCGCTCTTTGGCAAAGTAGAGATCCACGACGGGAATGTTCTCCTGGTGGATGTATTGCCACACATCCATCTCCGTCCAATTGGAAAGTGGGAAAACGCGAATACTCTCGCCGGGGTGAATGCGGGCGTTGTAAAGATTCCACAATTCTGGGCGTTGATTTTTGGGGTCCCACTGCCCCGCATTGTCGCGGAAAGAGTAAATGCGCTCCTTGGCGCGGGACTTCTCCTCGTCGCGTCTCGCACCGCCAAATGCCGCGTCAAAGTTGTAGTACCTGAGCGCATCGAGCAGCGCCTGCGTTTTCAGCAGTCCGCAGCAGCGCTTGGTATCGAGCGCGATTGGGTTCGTTCCCGCGGCAATCGCGGTTTCATTGCGCCACACCAGCAACTGAGCGCCGACGGACCGCGCCATTTCGTCGCGGAAGGTGAGCATCTCGGCGAACTTGAAGCCGGTGTCCACATGCAGCAATGGAAACGGAATGGGGGCCGGGTAAAAGGCTTTCTGCGCCAGTCGTAGCATGACGGACGAATCCTTGCCGATCGAGTAGAGCATGACGGGCCTTTCGAACTCCGAGGCCACTTCGCGCAGAATGTGGATGCTCTCGGCTTCGAGAATGCGTAGATGGGACAGGCGCGGCGAAGCATTTTGGGGCAGAGAGAGAGCGGGATCGCGCGGAGCAGAAGCGGAAGCAGCAAGATCGATGACCGGCATGCATGACCTCGTTCAGTGTGGGAATCGCTGAAGGCCAATGCTGCTGATTTCCGCACACCGGCTATTCTGGTCGGGTGCGTCGTCTGATGAATTGCGAGGGGAAAATCAGAGACTAGTTATTACACCCGTCGAAGATGTTCGACAGGCAACAACAGAGGCGGCTTAGGGAGGCGCTCGTCATGTCTAGCGTCATAGTAGCAAGATCGCGGAAAAAGCACAAATCTGCCTGGCGGCGGGGATTTTCCGGGCTCAACGCCGCTCCGGCCTCGAATTCCTTATGCAAGCAAGCGGATGAGACGTTCCCTGCATTCAAGCATCGATCGCCCTGTGTGGTAGGAAACCTTCCACGGGTTACCAATGTTCGGATCGATCGGCTTGCCTTGGCGATCCAATAGAGTACGCCATTCACCCACGCCTTTTATAATCATATGATCCTGGACAAATTGCCAGATCTTGCCAAATGCCTCCAGGTAGCGTGGCTCGCGAAACAGTTCGTACCCATCCAGGAAAGCAACGAGCGATTCGCTGTGCTGCCAGAACTCCTTCTCCAAAACGATTGCCTCGCCTGTGGCGCGCAACCCGTCGCGGAAAATTCCACCGAATTCCCAATCGACACCGTGCTTGGCGGCATGGTCCAACAGGCGCTTATAAATGGGTTTGTCTGAATCTGCCTCGCCGTGTGCCGTCTTCAAAGCCAGGTGCATCAAGTATTCGAGTTCGACGTTATGACCGTAGGATGTTGTATCAACGGGGTCGGCAGGCTTTTCACCGAGGCGTTCTCCGTTCCAAGTACGCTTGATGGGAATAGCCGGCAGCGAATGAAAAGCGAGATCGAATTGGTTCAATCCGCAACCGGTGGACTTATCGATCATCTTTTCGCGAATCAGCTCAACCACCTGCAATAGCTTGCGCCGATGCAGGTCATCCCCACTTGCGGCGTAGAGCGTCGTGAACGATTCCATAAGGTGCATATGGGTATCGAGGCCCTTGCGATCACCTCCGGCAAATCCGCCGCTTTCAGGGCTCCAATCACGATTCACATTTTCGATGTAACCGCCGTTCAGGGTGTCGGCAGCGTACTTCTGCAACAAATCGAAGGTTCGAGAGGCGTACTCCAGTCCTCGCTTGTCACCGGTTGCCAGGTAGTATTCGCTCAGGGCATAAATGCAAAAGCTTTCGCCATAGACAATCTTCGCGGGGTCTAACTCCGACCCGTCCCGTTTCACTTTCCAATAGAAGCCGCCATATTTCTCATCCCAGAAGTTCTTGATGAGAAAATCCACTCCCTGGCTGGCCATATCAGTGGTTTTGGGCAATTGCGGGAAGCGGCGCCTCAGTGTGGAAAACCACCAGATCAATCGACATTGAGTATTGACATATTTTTCGGGGACAGGGAGGGCTTTGCCTTGTTCGTCGAAATTCGTCATAAAGCCGCCGTATTGGGTGTCAAGGGCTCTCTGGAACCAGAAGGGGATAATTCCGTTGTTAAGGTGGTCCTCCACGGTGGTCAAGTGTTTTCGCAAAGTCACATGGGTGGATTCGGCTGTATCTGCTGCCAGACCCTTTGCGGCAGCGACACTGAGTGACATTCTACCTAGAGCAAGCAAGCCTGTTGTCTTGAGAAACTCGCGTCGTTCGATCTGCTTCATAGTTACTCTTGCTCCATGAACCGTGAGATTGGATGTGCGCCGATGTGCCCAATTATACGGCAGAAATGCCTGCTATAGGCTATCCAATCGAGCCGAGCCTATCCTTGACATGGTCATATTCTGCGCGATACGATTCGTCCACAACGAGGTCTTCGATGCCTGAAAAGAGCACGTTACGCCTGACTGCCGGCCAGGTGACTGAATATCGGAAAGAGGGTTTCATTGTCTATGACGATCCGGTCTTTCCGCAGAAGAAGTTTGACGCGCTAAAGGCCCATTTTGACGAAGAGTTTGCGGCATTGCCCCCGGACGTGCGTCCGGAATCAATGGATGTGCCCCACTTCGCGGACGTGAAACTGTTTGATTGGCTCTTTAGCGATGAAGTGCTGGATCTGGTCGAGCCTATCATCGGCCCGGATATAGCATTGTTCTCCAGTCACTTTATTTGCAAGCCAAAGGGAAATGGCAAGCGCGTGCCATGGCACGAAGACAGCTTTTACTGGAATAGCATGATTGCCCCGATGCAGGTAGTTACGGTGTGGCTGGCGATTGACGCCAGCACCCAAGAGAATGGGGCAATGTTGGTAATTCCCCGCTCGTTGGATGGAAACAGCGAACATGAGGAGGTTGACCCCAACAAGAATGTGTTGCCCTGGGAAGTGAGGCGGCGGCCGGTCGACGACGGAAAAGCGGTGACGATCGAGTTACAGCCGAATCACGCAAGCTTGCACGATGGACGCCTGTTGCACGGTAGCCCACCTAACACCAGCAATCTGCGTCGCTGCGGTTATACGATGCGGTATATGCCCACCACAGTGAAGATGAGCGAACCTACTTACGCGGTTCACAATATCTATCTCGCCAGGGGCAAGGACCACGCAGGAAATCGATACGGTGATCCTGCAAAGAACTATGAAGAGTTAGCCAAGTATCGCCGGCGCGTAGAGAATGGGCATTAGTCAGGGAGATTTTTCGATAGGGGTGACTTCGACTCCGGATCGCTTGAACTGAAATCGGAGGATCCACACACTGGGGACGGCTTGACCACTAACCTGAGCGGGATTGAACCTCCACTGCCGCGCGGCTTGCCGAGCAAGGTTTGCGAAGTATTTGCTTGGTCCGGGAATATCGAACACCGCATCCGAGACATTGCCGCTGCTGTCGACCGTGACGCGGATTATCACATAGAAACTGCCGTGAATTGTTTCACTCGCAAATCGAGGGACGTCGGGTAGAACCCGTTGAACGATTGCACTGTTTGGCGAGGGACCTTTGGATGTTCGTCTGGCCGGTTGCGGATTTTTGGACGGGGCGACGGCGACTGCCGGGGCAGCTTGTTGTTCTTCGGCTGGGGACGTTGGCCGAGTTAAATGAGTTCGGGACAGAAGAATTGCGATTACCGCAAACAGGACCAGTGCAGCGGCAACAAATGAAGTAAGGCCGAGTTTGGCTGGCGCATTTCGGGCGGTTGTTTTTACCGGTGCCGGAAGAGGCCGCGAAGTTTTGAGGAAAGCTTCCACATCGCCCAGGGTACATCGCGTTGCGGGCTCGGGGCGGAGACACCCTTGCGCGATTGCGGCGAAAGGTTGCGGAACGGATTCCGGTACGACCGGTTCTCTGCTTACTGACCTGTCCCAAACCGGTGGATGTTGGGTCAAGGCTTCAACCAATGTGACGCCGAGCGACCAGAGGTCTGCTGCCGGAGAGATCGCGCCAGTTGCAGTCTCTGGCGCGCGATAAATTCTTAACGCAGGAAAGTGCTTCCTATGGTCGCCCTCGGCATGAATGGTGTCGGCTGAAAGCTTGATCTGATCGTCGATGACCATAATGTTCGAAGGCTTGAGGTGACCGTGCACGAAGCCTTTCCCATGAAGAAAAGAGAGCGCATCGATAACCGGTTTGAGCATTTCTCTGGCTTCGGTGGGGGTAAGTGGCCGCTCTGGAATAATCTCCGAGAGAACTTCCTCGGCATATTCTGTAACTACATAAAGCAATTCGACTGCGTCGATCCGACAATGCCCGGTATGAAAGAGGCGCATCAGGCGGGGGTGAGACAGTGACATGGTCGCTGCCCAACCAGCGACGTAAGTTTCCGCGTCCGCAGAATCCGCGGCAATGAGTTTGATGGCGGCTTTGTGCGAGGGATGACCCTGCAGTTCCGTGAGAAAAACGTCACCGGATTCAGAACCACCCAGCCATTGCAGGAGGGGAAATCTCCCGTCAATGACTCGCCCTACCCAATCCTCGCGAATTGCCACAGTGTCCATTGCCTAAAACCATTTTATCCGAGTAAATCGAACCAGGGTATGCCATCTATTTTTTGAGGCGGATGCATTGCTACTTTCAGACGAGAGAACAGGTGCAAGAATCTGCTGCCCCCGCGCCGTGGCGGGAACGCCTGATGCCTTTCTGACGTACCTTCTGTGGATTGGATTAATATTCGTTCGATCGGAGCGTCATCTATATGGACAGGCTAGAAGGTGAATCGGTGGCAGTGGGCAGTGCAACGATGCCGTTAGCAGAAAGCAGTGAGAGCCTCTCTCGATTATTCGGAGAGCATCACAGGCGAATTCTCACCGCGGCATATCGAATCACGGGTAGCATGGCCGATGCGGAGGACGTGACACAGGCTGTGTTCCTGCGCCTCGCTAAGGTCAGCGCGCCGCCCGTCTTGAATGCTGGAAGCTATCTTTACCGAGCCGCCATCAACGGGGCGCTCGACTTGCTTCGAAGGCGGAAGGTTGCCGCGACGGAACCTTTGGATGGCGCTCAAAACCTAACGTCATCAGGACCGGGCAGTTCGCCGGAGGCCGAAGCTTCAAGCCGCGAATTAGGCGAATGGCTTAGGCAGGCTATTGGCGAACTGTCGCCGCGGGCGGCTGAAATGTTCACGTTGCGATACCTGGAGGAGTTAGGGAATCGCGAGATCGCGGGATTGATGGGGACTTCTCAGGCCGTTGTTGCTGTGACGCTCCATCAGGCGCGATCCAGACTGAAGAAACAACTCAGAGAATTTGAACGGGGGAACCGATGAAAGAGCATGACGAGACACTGTTAAGGACCGCTATCCAGGCGCTACAGACCGCTGAACCCGATCAAGGGCAGATCGCCAATTCCGCCAAGCGAGTGGCCGGGCGGCTTGGTATCGCCATAGATGACGACTTCCTAAGTCATCCGATGAAAGATGCCATCGAGAATTGCGATGATATACGGCAGCTACTGGGATCCTATCGAGCCGGAACTCTCTCCGGGGCGCGTTCGCTCTTGGTCGAGGCTCACTTGCGAGAGTGCGGCGCCTGTCTGAGCCGGTCGCGCAGCGGAGCAGCGGTGGATTGGTCAGTTCCGAAGCCGCGCGGTACCTTTGACTGGCATCCCCGAGTATTTGCCTGGGCGCTTGCTCCCACGTTGGCGCTTTTGGTCTGCGCATTTTTCATTTACAAGGCCTACTGGGAGATTCCACCTGGGGTGCGCGCACAGGTGCAATCGATCGATGGGTCAGCCTATCGCATCTCCAATGCGGGAGATCGTCAACTGTTGCCCGGCGACGAACTTAGGGAAGCGGATCATCTCAGAACTTCCGCCGGAAGCCACGCGGTTATTCGCCTGTCGGATGGATCGACGGTTGAACTCAACGAGCGGACCGTTGTCGGAATGGGTGCGAGAGGGCATAATATGACCGTCTCGCTAGACAATGGAGCAGTTATTGTTCAAGCCTCCAAGCGTAACTCCGGCCACTTATACGTAAAGACGCCCGATTGCCGGGTTGCTGTTACGGGTACAGTGTTTTCAGTTGAATCAGGAATCAAGGGATCTCGGGTCGCAGTGTTACAAGGGACAGTGCATGTGGCGCATTCCGGAGTGGATTCGCTGCTGCACGCCGGCGATCAGATAACAACCAGCGAGAACCTGAGTCCCGCGCCATTTGAAGAGCAAATCTCATGGAGCCATGATCGCGACAAATACTTGCCTTTGTTAGCGGCGTTTGCCACGCTCGAGCATCGGATTGGGCAAATACCGTTCCCGCAGCCGAGATACACCAGTGACTTGCTGGAACGAGTTCCCGCCGACACCTTGCTGTACGTCAGTATTCCGAACCTTGGTGACTTCTTGGCCGAAGCAAATACTATCTTCCACGATCAGTTGAAGCAGAGTCCGGCTCTTCAACAGTGGTGGAGCCGCGGCGAGCAGCGGAAGACAGAGGAGTTGGATGCGCTGGTGGATAAGCTCCACGACATGAGCCGCTATCTGGGTAATGAAATTGTTATTGTCGGGGTAAGCCAAAGCGATAACCCTGGCTTCGCTATCGTTGCCGATGTGGAGAAGAGCGGACTGGATGATCTGTTAAGAACACAGTTCTCCGCCTCAACTTCGACCCATGGTCTCGTCGTGCTTGACGAGCGTTCTTTGGCTGCCGCAGTTGACACTGCGCAGTCGGGTGGCTATGCGCTCATCAGGCCGCGGGAGGTGGTCTTCTCAAACAGTCTCACGACGCTGAAGCGGTTGAATGTCCAGTTAAATGCGGGCAGCAGCGGTTTCGCAACAGGAGAATTTGGCAGGCAGATCACCGCCGCCTATGGCCGTGGTGCTGGAGTGATTCTGGCAGCGGACCTCCATGAAATGTTGATCGAAAAAGCCAATGTAATTCACGCAAAACGCAATGGTGCCGAAGCTCTGGCGAATAGCGGGATGGATGGCGTTCGCTACCTGATAGCCGAGCATCGCGAAACCAATGGATTTCCCGAGAATCACTTGAATCTGCAATTCTCCGGAACGAGGCAGCGCGTCGCGTCATGGCTTGCAGCTCCTGCGCCGATTGGATCGCTTGACTTTGTGACACCGAACGCGGCGGTTGCAGTCTCACTTCTTTCAAAGGACCCGAAGGCCATCGCCGATGACATTATGGCCATGGCAGATGAAGATGGCAGCGCCAAGGGTAAGGAACTGAGCGAGGTTGAAGCGAAGCTGCAGATTAGTGTTCGCGACGATCTGGCGGCAAATTTCGGCGGGGACTTCCTGGTGTCGCTTGACGGACCGGTGCTGCCGACGCCTTCGTGGAAGGCAGTCATCGAAGTCCACGATTCTCAGCGGCTGGAACAGACCCTGGAGCGATTAACCCAGGCGATTCGCGAGCAAGTTCACGGTCGAAACGCGCACACGATTGTAATCGAACAGAGCGACATAGGCGCCCAGCGATTCTATTCCGTGCGCGATGTCACTTCCGGCACCACTCTTGCGCAGTACACGTTCGCGGATGGTTTCATGATTGTGGCGCCCACGCGCGCTCTGCTGATCGAGGCTCTGCATACCCACGCAAGTGGCGATTCTCTTTCCCATTCGGCAGCGTTCAAGGCCCTGCTGCCCAAGGACGAGAATGAGAATTACTCTGCCATCGCGTATCAGAATCTGAGCCCGGTATTAGCACCACTGCTTTCTCAATTCAGTGGATCGACGGCTGACGCGCTGCGAAAGCTAGCGGCGGATTCCAGACCCACGGCTATCTGCGCCTGGGGGAAGGACAGCCGCATCGAAGTCGCGAGTGACAGTCGTCTTTTTGGATTTGATTTCCTGACGTTGGGAACTTTAATCAATTCCGGGAACAAGTCCGCTAACCAAAGCGTAAAAGAGTGACATGGGCATTATCGAACTCAACGGATTGGAGGTGCGGCTTGGCGGCCGCACCGTCCTCAACGGTCTTACCGGCGAGTTGCAGGGCAACGCGATTGGCTTGCTCGGCCCCAATGGCGCCGGTAAATCCACACTGATCAACACGCTGCTTGGTTTTCACCAAGCCATTAGGGGTTCGGCCCGGGTGTTCGGACTTGACACACACCACGACCGGGCTCGAATCCGCCAGGGAATCGGTTACATGCCGGAAAACGATTCTTTCATCGGTAACATGAGCGGAGTGCGATTTGTCCGTTACATGGCCGAGTTGGCGGGTTTGCCTCCGGGTGAGGCACTTGAGCGCGCGCACGAAGCTCTCTTCTATGTTGGGCTGGGTGAGGTTCGTTACCGCAAGGTGAACTCCTACTCACTCGGCATGAAGCAGCTTGTGAAGCTGGCCCAGGCATTGGCGCACGGTCCGAAGCTGCTCATTTTGGACGAGCCAACCAACGGCCTCGATCCGATGGCGCGCCAGCGCATGATCCAGGTCATCAAGGACATTCGCAAAGAGGGAAGCATCCGTCTGCTCATCTCCTCGCACCTGCTGCGAGACATTGATGAAACCTGCGATGAGGTCCTAATTTTGAAGAATGGTCGCATTGCAGCCCTTTGTAACATCGAAGCAGAGCGCCGGTCCAATCGTAACTTCATGGAACTTGAAACAGTTGGTGCGACAGAGAAATTCTCCGTCAGCATCCGCGGACTTGGCTGCGAGTGCGCATGCTTTCCTGGAGGCCGGATCAAACTCGTGATGCCTGACCACGTTGAAGCGCGCGATTTGTATGTCATTGCATCCGAACAGGGAGTTCAGATCCGTCGCATGAACCAACGGCGCGACTCCCTTGAGGATATCTTCCTTAGGGCGATGGACAGCGAAATGGAGCGGCCAACCTATGTCAGTCTATAAGCACGACTACCGCGCCTATACCGGCAAAGTCACACCATTGTGGGCACGAGTCCTTGTGCTTGCGCGTTATGGATGGATGGATGCATGGTCATCGAAGATTACAGTGGGTCTGTTCACTTTCTCACTGTTGCCCTTGATCGTATTCATGATCGGAATTTATCTTGCCAACAATCCGATCGCCAGAGCACTGATAATGAAAGGCGGACAGGAAGGACTCGCGATCAATGCCAGATATTTCATGATCGTTCTTCAGTTTCAATCTTGGGCTGCGCTGGCATTGACGTCATGGGTTGCGCCTCGACTTATCACCTTCGATCTGGCTGATGATGCCTTGCCGATTCTGCTAAGTCATCCTATCTCGCGATTCGGTTATGTGTTCGGCAAGTTCATCGCGCTTTTCGCGTCTCTCTCGCTGGTGACCTGGGTTCCGTGTTTGCTGCTTTTTGCATATCAAGGATATTCTTCAACGCAGCCATGGGCGGCCGGAAACCTCCGCATTGCCGCGGGCCTCGTGGTGGGAGCGGTTATCTGGATTACTTTTCTATCCATTCTCGGTCTGGCTCTTTCATCATGGGTGAAATGGAGAGTGCTGGCTACCGGCATTATCTTTGCGGCCGTGTTTGTGCCTTCGGGCGTGGGTGGAATAGTAAGTGCGATACTACACACAAAGTGGGGCTCATTGCTCAACTTGCCAGTCATGATGTCGTTGCTGTGGCAGCGGTTGCTTGGCGCACCGGACTTCTTCTGGACTGAAGCGACCCTGCCGACTTCAGCGATTGTAGCGATGCTTGTTTTGGCTTGCGCCATCTTCGCGGCCATGTTGAACGCCCGCATACGTGCCAGAGAGGTGGTCCGAGGATGAACGACAGGATCATTTTCGATGATGTATCGAAGTTCTACGGCGAAGTACTCGGCGTAAATCGAATCTCACTCTCCATTCCGCCTGGAATCACGACGCTGGTTGGCCCCAACGGATCAGGGAAAACCACACTGATGAACCTGATGACAGGCCTGGTGCAACCATCGAGCGGGCATATTTCGGTACTGGGCCTCTCTCCCGGCAATGCGACAGAATTTTTCAGTAAGGTTGGCTATTGTTCTCAATTCGATTCTTTCCCGCGTGGAATAACCGGGTTCGACTTTCTGATGGATAGCCTGATGCTGCATGGGATGGACGAGGTTGTAGCCTTCGGGCTGGCCGCGGAAGCCCTGGAACGCGTGCAACTAGGTCAAGCAGCGGGACGAAGAATCGCAGGCTATAGCAAAGGCATGCGTCAGAAGATTCGCCTGGCACAGGCGATTGCACACCATCCGAGGGTGCTGGTGCTCGATGAGCCGCTGAACGGCTTGGACCCCATGGCACGCGCCGACTCGCTTGCCCTCTTTGAGGAGCTCGGTCGGCAGGGAATGCACCTGTTGATCTCCAGTCACATTCTGGACGAAGTAGACAGAATCTCCGATCGTGTCGTCTTGATTACCGGGGGCTACCTGATCGCGGAGGGGAATATTCACCAGGTCCGTCAGGAAGTCCGCGACAAACCAATGCAGGTTCTTATTCGTTGTGATCATCCGGAGTTGCTGGCTGCAAGGATGTTTGAGGTTAATCATTGCGTCGAAGCAAGATTGCATGCGGATGGAAGAGGGGTCTTCCTGAGAACTGGCGATATTGACCAATTCTATTCTCTGTTGAACGGGATCGCGATGGAAGGCCTTGTCAAGATCGAGACAGTTGCCCCAGCGGATGACGATGCCAATGCAATTTACCAATATCTGATCGGATCGGACGGGAGTGCCTCGTGATGCTAGAAAAGGCGGCGATGGTTAGAAGTTATCTGGTCCGGCAGCCATGGAGTCTGTGGTGGATGCAGGGCTGGCGTCTCACCCGCATTGAAGTGAGAAGGAACCTCTTCTCATGGAAAGCGAGCTGGATCTACTTTCTGGCGTTCATTCCAACATTTATCATCTTCATTCATCTAGTGGTCGAGACGCACCCGTCTATTGCGATGGCCGACGATACGAACATATTGGCCGGCATTGTCCAGTTCTACTACATACGGCTGGGAGTATTCTTCGGATGCCTGGGAATATTTTCGCGGTTAATCCGGGGAGAGATGATCGAGCGCAGCCTGCACTACTACCTTCTTTCTCCGGTGAGGAGGGAGGTTCTGCTGCTGGCAAAATTTGCGGCCGGCTCTTTCAGTGCCTTGCTGTTGTTTGGCAGCGCAATCATCGCGGACTTCGCTCTGATGTATGCCGGCTACGGTGCAGCAGGGCGCGACTTTATCTTCAACGGACCTGGCCTTGGGCAGTTGCAGGCTTACCTTTCCATCGTGATTCTTGCTTGCCTGGGCTATGGGGCGGTCTTTCTTTTATTGAGCATGATCTTTAGAAATCCAACCCCAGCCGCGATGCTGGTACTGGGCTGGGAGGCGATCAACCCTGTCTTGCCCTCTTTGCTTCAAAAAATAAGCGTGGCATCGTATCTCCGCCATTTGATGCCGGTCAATGTCCCTGGTGAAGGCATCTTTGCGCTTCTCACGGTCCAGACCGAGCCGGTCTCCGGCTGGGCTGCGGCGCTTGGCTTGCTCCTTTTGATAGGAGCGGTACTGTCTTATTCCTGTTACAGGATTCGCACGCTCGAGATTAGATACACTACCGAGTAACCTGAGGTTCCTGCTAGTAATCGGTCGCGCACACGCTTCGATTTGAAGCGACCGGCGGATCCGCCCATTTGGAAGCCGATCCAAACGCCGCAAATGTCACTAAGATGTCATCAGGTTGTTACTCCCGCAACCGGGTCTCGGCAATTCCGCAAAAATGGTGCACAATTGTCTTCAGTTGGAGATAATTGGACACTTCCGAATCCAGAAAGCAGAGTTTGTTAATGGGCACGATACTGGTCATCGAAGACGATGCGCGCATCCTCAAGGCATTGCAGCGGCTGTTTACATCAGAAGGATACGAAATCCGTAGCGCCACCAACGGTAGGGAGGGGTTGGAGCTTGCAAGCGCCTCAACGCCTGATGCAGTGGTGCTTGACCTAATGCTTCCGGAGGTGTCGGGTCGCGAGGTTTGCCGATCCTTAAAGCAGAGCTTTCCAGATATGCCGGTCGTGATTCTTAGCGCGATTTCAGAAGTGGCGGACAAGGTACTTCTTCTGGAGTTGGGAGCCGACGACTATGTTACAAAGCCGTTCAGTCCGCGGGAACTGCTTGCGCGGGTGCAGGCGGCGATCCGGCGTACGAAGCGGTCGCGTCTCCGGCCGAACGTCACGTTCGGCGATGTTCAGGTGGATTTTGCACGGATGCGGGCGACCAAGAATGGCAGGCAGGTGGTGCTGACCGCACACGAATTCAAGCTGCTTCGTTTTTTCCTTGAGAATCCAGAGCGAGTGCTTAGCCGGGAGGAGTTGCTGATTGAGGTGTGGGGATATAACTCTTACCCAACCACCCGAACCGTAGACAATCAGATCTTGAAGCTGCGGCAGAAACTCGAAGAGAATCCGGCGAACCCGGTGCATTTTTGCACGGTCCATGGCGCCGGCTACCGCTTTGTGCAGATGCAACAGGAATGAGCCGGGAATCGAACGGAGGCAAGGCGTCTGTGACGATGCGCATGCGAACAACGCTTCTGCTCTGCATGGTCACTATCTCATTTGGGGTGACGGCCCTTAGCCTGGTTATTGTTCACAGCATTCTCCAGAAGCAGATTCGCCGCGACATTTCCGCCGATCTCGAGCGCTCAATACTTACATTCCGCAATATTGAGACGCAACGACAGCAGATGCTGCGGCGAGAGGTATCTCTGCTTGCCGCGCTGCCAGTGCTCAAATCGCTGATGACCACCTTCGATGAGCGCACCATCCGCGATGGAGCGACACAATTCTATCGGCTCAGCGGAGGCGATCTTTTCGTTCTCGCAGACCAAAACGGCAATCCTGTGGCGGTGTTCCAGGGTGGCGCATCGTGGAGCGGACCGGACGTTGCGCTTTCGATTGCACCATCGTGGTTTGCCGCACAGCCGCCGCATTATCTTGTGCTGCGTGGGAGCCTTTACGAAGTTGCGTCTCAGCCACTTTACTTCGGACCGGCAGTTACGGGAACGCGATTGGGTTATGTTCTTTTGGGATATGCTGTCAATCGCCAGTTGGCAGAGGAAGTGAGTCAGGCTGCGTCCGCCGATGTGATCTTCTATGCCGATCGGACGCTGGTTGCTACAACTCTTGACGCGCGTCAACAGGCGGAGAGCACGGGATGGAAAGAGGCGCTGCTTTCCAATAACCCAAGCGGAGGAGATACATGGTTTGGCCGCGAACATTTCGTGCATGCCTCCGCCTTGCTTTCGAGCCCCTCAGATCCTGTAGTTGAACTGGTGGCCTTGAAGTCCTACGATCAGGCGAGCCAGTATCTCACGCGGTTGAACCTTGTGCTGCTGGTGTTAGGCGCCTCGCTCCTGGTGCTGAGCGGAGCACTGGCGGTTTATCTTTCCACCACCATCACACGCCCGCTGGACAAACTGGTTGCTGGAGCGCGCGCGCTTGGCGCCGGCAACTTCGACTATCAACTGCAGAGCAGGGGGGCCAGAGAGATTCGAGAGCTGGGCGAGGCATTCGACCTGATGCGACGACGCCTCCGCAGCGCTCAAGAAGAGCTTCTCGCCGCCGAGCGGCTGGCAACGATTGGAAGAATGGCGAGTTCAATTTCCCACGATCTGCGGCATTATCTCTCTGCCGTGTATGCCAATGCGGAGTTTCTGGGCGAGGATTCTATCCGGCCGGGAGAGCGGCTGGAATTGTTGGCGGAAATTCGCCAAGGCGTGCGCGGCATGACAGACCTCATCGAATCCCTGCTTCTCTTCAGCCGTACCGGCGAATCGCTGCAGCTTTCTTATGAATCCCTGCCATTCCTTGCCGAGCGATCGTTAGCGATGGTTCGTGCACATCCGGATGCACAAGATGTGCAATTCAGCTTGATCCAAATGCCACAGATTGAAGCATGGATCGACACACTCAAGATTGAGCGCGCGATCTACAATCTACTTCTAAATGCCTGCCAGGCGGCACGGCATGGGGCGGGCGCCGCGCAAATCCGCATTTCTCTCACGGAAGATAGTGACTGGATCAGCTTTTGCATCGTCGATAATGGCCCTGGGGTGTCTGAGTCAGTTCGGGTAACGCTTTTTCAGCCATTCGTGAGCGTCGGCAAACAGAGCGGCATAGGTTTGGGACTGACGCTGGCGCACAAGATTGCCCAGGAACACGGTGGCGGCGTGACGCTCGAAGAATCTCAGGCTGGCCATACCGTCTTCCGTCTATCTCTATCCAAATCGAAGTTACGGGAATTTGCAGGAATCTCTCACCCCGCGGAAACACCCTTTGCACAAAGTTGAAGTTGAATTGAACCGGCATCCGACAGAGGACAGCATGATCATTTGGAATCCGGCACCACGGTACGGGATCGCCGTTGCAATGTTGGCGGTCTTTGCCCTCACAGCCGTCTCGCGAGCCCAAACGACAGCGACCTCTTCGGAGGCCCCTTCGTCCGCGAAGAAACTGGACAAAGCGGACGAACTTGAGGACCATCTGGATCAACTTACCGACAAGCTGGAGAGTATGCGGCAACAACTGAAAGAGTCGCAAAGCGAGATGGCTGAACTGCGCGCGGAACTCAATTCATTGCGGGCGAAACTAGCAGAGAAGAATCCGAGCGAAGAGGCAGCAACTGCCGCAGCCACCCTTCGTGGTAGCGTCGAGCAGCTTCGGGAACAGACAGATATTCTTCAGGCCGAAGTGAAGCAACACGATGAAACCAAGGTGGAAAGTGGGACAAAGTACCCGGTGCGCATCTCTGGAACGTTGCTGTTCACTTCACTGGTGAACGGCGGCAATTCGGACAATATTGACCTCCCAACGGTAGCGCTGCCGGGTGAGGCAAATGCGGCGTCGGGGAGTCAAAGCGCGACGGTCCGCCAGACGGTCCTTAGCGTAACTGGGTCGGGCCCTCATCTATGGGGCGCAAAAGCCTCCGCCGATCTAAGCATCGATTTCTTTGGTGGACTGCCATACACCGATTACAACACCGCCGCAGGTTCCGTGCGCTTCCGCACGGGACGTGCCGGTCTTGAATGGCCAGACCGTTCAATTGAATTCGCATTCGATCGGCCGCTGATCTCGCCATGGCAACCAACCTCATGGCTCAGCGTGGGAGAACCGGCTCTGGCATGGTCAGGAAATCTGTGGACTTGGGTGCCGCAACTTAGGTTCAAGGAAAACGGAATTCTACCTCACGGGCGGCTTAGTGCGGAATTTGGATTGATGGATCCGGCGGCGCCCGGCCCTCCTGCTGCGAATGGACAACGACAGCCCGATGCATCGGAGCGGAGTCGTCAGCCGGGATTCGAGGCGCGAGTTGGCTCCACGCTCTCAAGGCGTGAGCGTCCGATTAACTTTGGAGCCGGGGGGTATTACAGCCGTCAGTCGTACACCTACAACCGCCATATCGATGCGTGGGCGGCAACCGCGGATTGGAATGTGTTCCTTGCTCGTGCAGTCGAGCTATCCGGGGTGATTTATCGCGGTCGCGCTATCGGAGGTCTTGGTGGCGGGGCATTCAAAGACTACGTACCGTATGCATCGTACAGGTCCTTGCGCGGGTTAAATGACGAAGGCGGATGGGCGCAGATGAAGTTCATGCTTTTGCCATCGCTCGAAGCAAATGTGGCGGCGGGACAGGACAACGCACTGGCGCAGGATCTGCGAAATTCCGACCTGGCAACCGAGCCAGACATCTACGCCAACCTTGCTCGCAATCAGAACGTGTTTGGAAATCTGGTTTTCCGGCCCCGGCCATACTTTTTGCTTTCTGCCGAGTTTCGACGCTTACAAAGCTGGACCATTGCGGGAGATTCGAATCGGGACCGCATTTTCGGACTGGCCGCAGGGTATTCATTCTGATGAGGAGCAAGATGGTGATTTCCCGTGCAATCGTGATGCTGAGTTTGCTGACCATTGCACCTCTTGCGTGGACCTCCCCGCAGGACGTGGAAGTGCAGGCTCAGATACAGGTGATCCACCCCGGAGCAGAGAAAGTTACGGCTCATAGTCCTTCCTCGACAGTTGTGTTGTGGTTGAGCGGGGTTTCTCAGGATCCAGAGGCAGCAATAGCCACGCCGCCTGCCGGGCACTTTCGAATGGCGCAGAAGAACAAAGGCTTCTCGCCTCATCTCCTGGTTGTGCCGTTGGGCAGCATGGTGGAGTTTCCAAATCTAGACCATTTCTTTCACAATGTCTTTTCGCAATTCAACGGAAAGCGCTTCGATCTGGGACTGTACGAGGCCGGCAGCACCAAAGACGTTCGCTTCGATCACGAGGGAGTCTCCTACATTTTCTGCAATATCCACCCCGAGATGGGCGCCGTGATCATCACCCTCGCCACCCCCTATTTTTCCGTTTCCGCAGGCAGCGGACACATCGCATTGCACAATATTCCCGAGGGCACTTATGAATTGCATGTGTGGGCCGAAGGGGCGGACATTAAACTGTTGGATGCCCTCACACGGCGTGTACATATAACTCCCTCACAGGGCGATCTTGGTACTATTCAGCTTGTCACAAGCGACACAATACCTCCGCACAAGAATAAGTTCGGTGAGGATTATCGCCCCGATCAGCCTTCCACTTATTGATGGGATCGGCACAAGACCTTTTGGGCTGGCCGCATCGGTTCGTTCAAATGCGGGAAAACGTCAGCCTGGTTGTCCTTCTGCAACCTGCTGTTGCGCATCCATCATTCGTTCACTGGGGAGCTTGCGGAACATTCCTGCCGCGATCAGCGGGAGTATGGCGATTGTTCCCAAAACCACCGGATAGCCGAAATTCTTGAAGGCCCACCCTGCAGATGCGGCCGCCACCAGTTGCATCGAAGATAGGACAAAGCTCATCGAAGCTGATGCGCCACTTCTCTGTTCTTCCGGCGCCATGCGCATTAACAGGCTGTAAAGCCCGGGCTCATTCATATACTGAAACGCCATAAGAGCCACATAAACGGAGGACGCAATCAACGGGCGGTTGCTCAGAGCCAACAGGACAAAGCACAGTGATGTTGCGAACTGTGCGGATATGATTCCACCAATTACTCCCAATCGGCGGAAAACAAGAGGTGCGCACAGGACCGCCCCGACCTGAACTAACTGAGATATTGAGAAGACCGTGCCAATCTTCTGCAATGGTAGACGCATGTGAACTGAAAGATAAACATTCGCGAAGGGGCTGAATGAACCCGTGACCAACCCCCAAAGAGCGACAGCGGGGAGGAAACGCATCAGGGATGGCGAGAGAAGAGGACGAGGAGCTAAGGGAATTACTATACGGGAGAAAGTGAGCGCGGCGAGTGGCAAGATTCCCAGCGCTGCAAAGCAGCACGATGCGATCAGTGTCAGTTGATCCGGCCCAGGCGAATGGAAGCGCGGGGAATGATTTGCGAGCCATCCAGGCATTCTGCTCGCCGCGAAGGCCCCGAGAGCCCCGACGCCAATGCCCACAGAAAAGAAAAGACTGAACGCAAAGGGGCGTTCGCGTTCACTTGTTGTTCCCGCGACGGCCGGTGAGATGCATACGGCCCAAAGGGAGAGACCCACGCCAGTTGCAAAGGCGAAAAGTAATTGAAGCTGAAATGCAAGGAACAGCGACTTGGCGCCAAGCACGGCGAGAGTAAGGAGAATGCAGGTCATCAACGATCTTTTCAATCCCACAAGCTGAACGAGTCGACCCGCGGGAAACGCCCCAGCCAGGTTTCCAACCGCAATTGCCCCGGTGAACAATCCCAATTCCGATTCCGTGTAGCCTCGTCCAACTAAAAAGAGGTTGAAGAGAAAGAAATAGGCAGACAGGCCCGACTCAAAAAAAAAGAGGCGGAGAGGAACAACCAGAACTGAAGCCGAAGAGTGCGTTGAGATAGCCAAAGGCTCGTCCCATGTAACAGAAAGATTGACGTCGCCGATGCATGGGAGAACAGCCTGTTGCAGATATATACAGGGTAGTCGAAGAATCGACCCATGCCGCTTTGCTCCTTTGCTTGTCGATTCTTGATGCGCACCGCGGGTGTGTTTGGGGCAGATATGGCCGCCGGAATGATCGCTCTTCGCAATACTTCCTGCCTTGCCGCCCATGAATGGGTAAGTAACAAGTGAAGTAGCTTGCCATCTTTTATGCGACGGAACATTACCTCGAGAGAAGAGTCCCCGAACCGTTCGATCCAGCTCTTCTGTGGGGCCGGCATTGAATCGATCTGTTTACGGACAGTAGCGGGGAGGTTGCAGGAGAACCATTTTTCAGCCAGAGAAAATGAAATGGCCTCCATGCTTCTCTGGTGATTACTGTGAGTTATCTCCCATTGTGCCCATAGACGCCCATCTTCCACATGACTGTGCAAGAACGCAGCCAACTCGCGAACATGATGGACAATCCAGTCTCCGGTGAAGACCCCACGCAAGATATGGAGGGCGAAGTAGCCAAGCTGATCGACCGCGTGCAGGGCCGGGAATGAGAAGCTGTCAAACCTGCGAATTACATGCTGCTTCCAGAATAAGTTGACCTCCGGAAGCTCGATTAGCCAAGCGCTGTCGTTCCACAAGCAAAAATGCAAGTCAATCGACACAGGCATCTCGGGGTCATACATGTTGCCTTTCCATTCCCTGTTTCCTGGACGGGCCATGGTCGCGACGTGATCCGCGAGTTTACTTTCCGACCCATCTACCGCCATATAACCAATACCTTCCAATGCCGCCTTGGCTCGGGGGATCTGATCCCGGGGGCAAAAGAGGTCCAGGTCCGATTGCATGCGAAAACGAGGGTCCCTTACGTACTCTGGAGACTGGGTGAATCCCTTTAGGACAAGATGATCAACACGAGCCCTCTTGAGAGCCGAAGCCGCCTCTTTGTAGCTATCTCGAACGCGCTCGAATCGCAAAGCGTTGTCGGCAACATTTTGCTTTAATCGCTGCACCACCCAAGCCGGAAAGCCTGTGGGTACGACCTGAGCGAGTGCAAGGGCGAGGTGTGCCACATCGCACAAATCCATCAACCTCTCCCACTCCTCGTTTCCCAGCCGCAGCAGAGCGTCTGTATTCGCACCCTTGAGTTGCAGCGCATCCATCAGTGCTGCGAACTCGCGAGGCACTCGCGGCGTCAACGTGCCATTGCCAATCGGATATGGTTGCATGTCTTCCTATTGCCCCGAGGTTGCAAGTTGATTGATCCGGTCAATTGCCCAGTTCATCTCCTGGTATCTCAATTCAAATACCTCGGCTTTGAGCAACCTGGAAAGTGCCCCTTCCTGAAGTGGGCGCGACCCGGAAGTCGCCATGACATGTTGCCGAAACCACGGCCATGCTGAAGCTCTGGGCACCGGAACCAATTCCTGGCATGGCCCTGGGCTTCGATTCAGAAACACGATATGATCTACACTCGCCGCATCGGCGGTAGCCAACTCCGGCCATTCCGACGTGGAGACTTCAACCGAGGGCTTGCCCGTTGCCCGCGGAGTGATTGGAAACCCTTCAATCTCGGGGAAAAGCGTGCATGCGGACGGACGAAATCGCACCTGATGGCAGTTTCCGACGACCATTCGATCCTCTCTCTCAAATGGCAGATAGCAGGCATCGTCGCAGACGAAGGTCCAACCTGAACGTGCGCCCGCGTATGCCAGCGTGGATTTGCCGGCGCCGGAGTCGCCGCAGAGCAAGATGCCCCGATCCTGCACACGCACACACGCTCCATGCAGAGCGACCGCCCTTAGCGTTGCCACCATCACCAGAGCGGTAGCTTCCAACATGTAATAACGCAGATAGTTCGGAGAAGCTACAGTTGCCCTCGTCACGCATCCTACCGCTCGTCCCTCGTTGAGGTCCGCAATTGTGAAGTTATTGATGTCTGCCGCGTAGACGAAAAGATGACCTCTCACGCTGTGAACCGGTTCTGGAGGCAGCGTGTCAGCCCCCGCGACGTCCTCTTTCAGGTCAATGCGCATTTCAAGCGGCCGATGCGGAAAGGCCTGCCTGAAATAGCCCCAGCTTTTTGCTGCCGCGGCGTGAATGGCCGCGGAGTTGGAAAGAATCCGCAAGGGGAAGCCGAGGGGAAAGTACATCGCCTCTTGTGAAAACTTCATCGGCGCAATTAATTCGCGATTAAGGCTGAGGCCGACGGATGCAAGCGCATGTGAGTGAGGCGTCCTCAATCGTATTGCATCATTCACCCACCTTGTGTTTGAAAGCAGATTGATCCGGCCAGTGGTTCCGTTTTCATTTCCTGTCATCTTCTGTTTCCTCCCCCGAGTAGACCCCCGGCTCTCCCCGGCTCCCTGCCGGTGGTAGATGGCGCAGGTAAACAACAATCGACCACATTTCGTCATCGCTAAGAATTCCGCGTGACGCCGGCATTCCCGAAGGTGAGATTCCGTTCTCGATGATCCACTTCAGTTGGCCGTCGCTGTAGCTTTGTATCTCCTTCGAAGCCAGGGATGGAACAGGGGGCGAGAGGCTGGCAGCAAAAGGAACCCCGGTATTCTGTCCATCCATGCCGTGACAAACAATGCAGTAATGCCCAAAGGCGATCCCGCCGTCTTTGACGTTTGCAGGCGTGCCTCCCAGCGGATTGCGATCGTGCGCCCCTTTGACAGTGACGTGCAGTTTCAACCATCCAACAATCCTGGATTCAGTTTGCCCGGGTGCTGTGGCGCGACATCCCGCAAGCATGCAAAAAGCGGAAAACAGGATCACGAGGAGTGGAGTGCGTGGCCCCATACATTAGTTCCCGGTAACGTGGACCGTGAAAATCATTTCTCCATGGCCGCCGCCGCAAAATCGGCCGCATCGGCCGTGGAAGTTACCCGCCTGGCTCGCAGTGAATGTGACCTGGGACGGATGTGATTTCTGAATCACCTGATCGATTCCAAGGTCCTTTACAAGAAGGCTGTGAGGGACGTCGTCGGATATAAGAATCAATCGGACCGTTTCACCTTTCTTCACCGTGATCTCGGAAGGAGCGAACGCGTAACGGTGCGCGTGAATTTCAACCGAGCGGCTTGGCACCGCGGCAAATGATGCGGAACGGAAAACGGTAAAGAGACAAAATGCGATGACAGCGAGCAATGTTCGGAAATTGTTCATCTTCGTTTCTCCTTTGCCTCAACTTGCAGAGACGGTATCAGTTCAGTTGACGAGTTGAGAGTGACGCTAAGGCGCGATAAATGTCAGCAGAGCCTGCTCATCCTGTTGCGACAGCCTGGCCCGCACTCTCATGTGCATAATCACCGTTCCAGTAGTTCGTGGAGTGAAACTCATGGGCGCAGCGTGGCAACGCGAACAGTTTGCTTTGAAGACGAGTCCCCCTTCATCCGTCGAAGGCGCGCGACTGGAAGAAGTTGCTCTCTGCTGAGGTTTCCCCGCCGTGCCGCCCGGCTTTTGAGCGAAGCCGATGAATACACTTAGTGGAACAAGGAGAAGGCATGCATGGACAACGCGAAGTTTCATCGTTTGCCTCCGAACCACAGCGGAATCATGAAGCGATAAGTAAATCCGAGGTTCCAGACATTGGCATTCTGCGCACTGCTCAACGACCGGCCATAACTTGACAGGAGGCGAAGGTCGTCGCGCAGATAATAGTTGACGCCGAAGTCGACCCGCTCGGTTCGGATGGGCGGAAGCCCATTTCCGCCGCCGTTTAGCGGAAATAGTTCCTGAATGCGCCCCACAGCCTGCACCTTTCGGAAGAGCTTTGGCAGGGATGGGTAGTCGAGTCGATAAGCTGATTCCAGCCAATAGCCATGTCCGTAGTAGCTATAGTCGTACTCTGCCTTGATATCGACCTTTGCGGCGGCCGGTTGCCATGAAACATAGGTTGCGCTGTTGTTAACCCTGTGACCCTGAAGAAATCGTTGCCAGGAAGCGCCAATCTCAAAACGGGGCCGCGGGAAGAAGACACTAAGATCTCCACCGGCTGTACGCGCAGATTCGAGTTGCTTGATGCCGCTCCGTGCCGAGAAGTAGGCGGAGTATTGAGTTGTCAGATTCGCCGTCTGCGTTACGACTCCCCGCAACATCAAGCCATCGCCGGCGCCACTGGTCCGTGTGCCGATCGTCGCGGTCAGCGGAGAGTCCTGAAGGTTCCTGATCCAGATAGGTTCTAGTCGCTCGTTGTAGAGCCCAAAGGGAAGCAGATACTTGCCGGCGACGGCCATCACGTGCGTGTTTGCCAGCCAATCGAGCTGTGCATATTCAACGGTCTTGAATACTTTCCCCTTGTATGGCCCGCTGGTTTGATTCTCCCGTTGAAAGAATCCAGTGAAATCAGTGCGCGATTCCAGAAGTACGTGCTGTCCAAATGGAAATACGAGGACCGGGTTGATTTGCGGTTCCAGTGTCGGTACTCCACCGTTCACGTTGTAGATATAGCCGGCTCCACCGGAGATCATCGGGACATGGCCCGCAGTCAACTCCGAGTCCGAAGCGTTTTGCGAGGTCAGGCGGCCAGAAGCCATTAGCCCCAGAAGCACTATAGAGAGGTATTGGTACTTAACTGTTTGCCTCAGTAATAGCACGTTATGGAATTTCCTTTCTGATCATGCCGAACCTGCTTACCGGTCCGGGCCTGACCTCGATATGACGTGAGTGTAGGAGAACTACAGCAGCGCCTTGTCAGGCAGATGTAACCGCTTCGTCATTTCTGGTTCGAGGCGGGACTCGAACGGGGATCGGGTGGTTTACAAGGTTCCCCTGACAGAAAATGCACGAAACAGTGACACGAGCATGACAAATCCAGAGCCCCGGCTCGTTAATACTCGCTGACATCGTGAGGAACATGGACATGAGAAATGCAATGTTGAAAACGGTTCTTCTGAGCGGCGCTTGCATGATTGCGCCATACTGGGCGCCGGCACAAAGCCCGGGTACCGGTGCTATCGCTGGGCGAGTGACGGATGCAACTGATGCCGAAATCCCGAACACAACTGTCAAAGCGGTCGATGAGGCCACACACGTTTCACGGTCGTCACTTACCTCGCAACAGGGCGGCTTTCGAATGTCCCTGCTTTCTCCCGGCACCTATTCGGTTTCAGTCGCTGCAAGTGGATTTGAAACACAGGTGGTGACGGAAGTGAACGTAGTGGCAGGCGAAACCACGACGCTTGCGTTAAGACTGGCGATCGGCAAATCTGACGAAACGGTACAAGTGACCGGGACTGCTGACCTGGCCCAGACCGAGACTTCAACGCTGGGACGTGCAATAGATGAAGAGACAATTCAGAGCTTGCCGTTGGCAAACCGTAATTACACACAACTCCTGGCGCTTTCTCCTGGCGTTGTTGTTGAACTTCCCAACGCTGCCGCACTGGGCCGGAACAATCAGAATGTCTCGGCGAATGGCAGCAAGACAACTTCTAACAACTTCCAGTTCAATGGGATCGATGCAAATAATCTCTCGCAGAACTCGGCATCGGGATATCAATCGGAGGTGGGTACGGCGATACCCGCGCCGGATATGATTCAGGAATTCAAAGTGCAAACGGGCAATTATGACGCCGGGTATGGGCGTGGAGCCGGAGCCAATGTAGACCTGGTGAGCCGGACCGGCAAAGACAAACTCCACGGAACCGCCTGGGAGTATCTTCGCAACGATGTGCTGAACGCCAACGACTTTTTCGCGAAGCGAAATGGCCAGACACGCCCTGTGCTCAAGCAAAATCAATTTGGATTTAATGTCGGCGGGCCGGTGCGGAAAGACAAGGCGTTCTTCTTCGGAGGGTATCAGGGAACCACGCAGAGAAATGGCGATTCAAACCTCTCTCTTGTAACAGCAATTCTTCCTCAATTGGGCAGCGACCGCTCTGCCGCAGCGCTTGGGGCGCAGTTTTGCCCGGCAAATCATCCCGGCAATCCCGGCTATCTGACGGCCTCAGGCGGCAAGCAGATTCTATGCGACGGTTCCAATATCAATCCCGTTGCACTTGCGTTTCTGAATCACAAGTTCGCCAACGGCAAGTACGCCATTCCGAGTCCGCAAACAAATCTTGCGGGCGGCACACAGCAGTTGCCGATTGGAGAGTCAACCTATTCCATTCCCGCCGATTATCGCGAAGATCAATTCGTGCTGAATTTCGACCAGGCAATTTCCAATTCAAATGAACTAAGCGGAAGATTCTTCTATTCCCGCGCTCCAACGGCGGAGCCCTTCTCTCCATTTGGCGCCAACGTTCCTGGGTGGGGCACAAACGAGCTGGATCAAAACCACATGTTCGTTCTGGCAGACACGCACGTCTTCAGTTCCAGTTTTGTAAATGTGGCGCGCTTAGGTTTTATGAGATTTAACGGAGATGCGGTTATTCAGCAGCCCATCCAGGCAGCGGATGTGGGAATGGACACACCTTCCGGGCTGCCGGAAACTCCGGGACTCGCAATTAATGGGGTCTTTACTATAGGCACTGCCGGCCAGCCGTTCTATTGGCAAAACACCAACACGTTTGCAGGGCAAGATACGATGTCTCTTGCCCGTGGTCTGCATAGCCTTCGCTTTGGCGCGGAGGCAAAGCGCCACCAGGTTGATGTGGACGTCCCGTTTGTCAGTGATGGATTCCTCTTTCTCCTCAGTTTTCCTGATTTTCTTGTGGGGGAAAGCGGAACGCAAAACGGCAGCTCTGTGAGCAATGTATTTTCGGTTACAGGCTCTTCTGGAATTTTTCGAAAGGATGAGCGCTATACCGATGTTGCCGGCTTTGTGCAAGATGACATGCGGCTGCGGCCCTGGCTTACTGTCAATGCCGGCTTGCGTTACGAGATCTTTGGTCCACCCTCGGAGATCAATGGCCGCCTGCCCACTTTTGATCCCGCAAATGCAACGCATACGGCACCCGGCTCCGGGACCCTGAGCGGGTTCGTCTTGCCGGGCAACTATCACGGACCATTGCCCACCGGCGTTGTTCGTTCCGACCACGATGGCATGTGGGCGACAAACTTCGCGGATGTTTCGCCGCGTGTCGGATTCGCAGTGCGTCTGCCGGGCGCGAGTGCATTGGTACTGCGAGGGGGTTATGGGGTTTATTACGATCGCATGTCCGGGGATCTCGCTGAGCAGACAGTCGGGCAACCACCTTTCTCGTTCAAGCAATCTTTGCAGGGCGCGCAGAATGCGAAGGCCACGTTGCAGTCGCCCTATAATCCGCGGCTTCCGTCCAACTCCGATTTCCCGAAATTCCTTGAACGTGTTCCGGGGGGAGGTCTTTCGCTTGCCGCGATTTCACCGCGACTGGAAGATCCGTATGTGCAGCAGTACGATCTGAATCTTCAAGAGGAACTGACACGGGACCTTCTGTTTGAAGTGGGTTTTGTCGGCTCCAAGTCGACGCATATCCCCGGGTGCGTGGAGTTTAACCAGGCGCTGCTTGCCAGTCCGGTGAACCCAATCAACGGCGAGACGACGAATACGATACAGAACATTGTTCAAAGGCTACCTTTCACCGGCATAGCTCCAGGGTCGTATACATGCCAGTCGACATTCGATTCCCGTTATAACTCCCTGCAGACGAGTGTTACCAAACGGTTATCGCACGGGTTGCAGTTTCTTGCCGGCTACACGTGGTCAAAAAATCTTGATACCTTAAGCGGTTCGGGCGGGCTTTCGAACTTTGAACTTGGATTCCTGACCAACGACCAAACTAATCAAAGTCAGGCGCGGGGACTCAACGATTTTGATCGGGCACATCGCGCGGTGTTGAGCCTGGTTTATGCGCCACCTGGGTTCTTAGGCGGCGGACCGCTGTTGAAACGCGCATCTTCGGGCTGGCTCTTATCTACGGTCGCTGTCGCACAATCCGGAACGCCCGTAACAGTAACCGACAGCAACGCCGGAAGTGTATTTGGAAACCTCCTTGGCTTTGAACGAGCCGAATGTACCGGAATGAATCCGGCCAATTCAGGCTCGCTCTTCCGGCGAATCGATGGCTATCTCAATCCGGCAGCCTTTACTTTTGCGCCCGTCATCGGAGATGGAACCGGATTCGGAAATTGCGGCGTAGGCATTTTGCGCGGACCGGGCCAGAGGAATATGGACGTCGCAGTGGAGAAGAACTTTCCCATCGGAGAATGGAGCTCGCTGCGATTCCGAACCGAGTTCTTCAACGTCGCGAATACGCCGGAGTTCGGCAACCCGATCAATGACGTTGAAGCCGGAAACGCCTTTGGGCTCATAACCTCGACAGTCGCCAATCCGCGATTAGTTCAATTTGCCCTGAAATACGAGTTCTGAAAGGAGCCCCATTGAATGAATCTAGTTGTGGGCGGCCGCTCCGCCATGCCGGTTCCTTCGAAGCGGTTACGCCGGCTAGAGACAATTCGTCGATGGCTCGTAGCTCGCCCTTTCTGACGAATGAGCAACTGAGCCGATGGACACAGTCGAACTCAAAGCGGATCTTTGACTGTGCCTGTGTGCTCTTGACGATACCCTTGCTCGTCCCATCTCTTCTGGTGATTGCACTGGCGGTGCGCCTAACCTCTTTTGGTCCAGTCCTGTTTTTACAGAAGAGAGTGGGACGTCACGGTCGAATCTTCACCATCCTGAAGTTTAGAACCATGATTGAATCCAGGGTCGTTGTTCATCTTGCTGTTACGACGGCGGGCAATCAGCGATTTACTTCGATAGGCCCCTTTTTGCACCGATGGAAGCTTGATGAGTTACCGCAGTTACTCAATATACTTCTGGGGCAGATGAGCCTGGTAGGTCCACGCCCCAAGATTCCGGAGCATTTGACTTGCGATCTCACATGTCGACCTGGGGTCACGGGCGCCGCTACGATTGCGTTCGCAGACGAGGAGACGGTTCTCGCGCGAGTGCCAATGCGCGATTTGGATTTTTACTATCGTGCTGTTGTTCTGCCTGCAAAGGGAAAACTGGACGCGGAGTACATGGCCAGGGCGAGCTTCCAAACCGATCTCAGGCTGATCGTCAAAAGCGTACTGCGCCGCTGGGATCACTCTATTGTGGAGAGTGCGCTGAATGCCGGGTTCTACTCCGAGGACTCACGTGTCCTGATAAGGTCCAGTTGCGGATGATGTCGACAATGCCAAATGGGGCTTACTGAGTGCTTAAAGTGAGGTATGGATAATGACTGGCCAACATCGGATTGTTACGTTTCGCTCCATCCAGTTACGAAAAGCCAACTAGACTTTGTAGCCGAGTACCAGCGGTCGTAACGAGTTTGGGTGGCTTTCGGTGTTTTAGGGGTTGGTAAGTGAGATGCCGCCGCGAGTTTGGTGCGGAGCGAATCGTTCGCTGAGTCAATTTCCCTAGCGGTGATTCGTATATCATGTCGATCATCTAACTACGGATCAGCATGCGGCGGCATCTTTTCGGCTATCTATTCCGTGCAACGTTCGTGTTGGGTTAGATTCGGAACTATTTCATCTTCGTTCGATGGTCCATGCAGACATATCACCCGCGGCGGGCCTCATCCGCATCCTCTGCTAGGTCGCGCATCAAGCTGAAGAACGCCGGAGACTGACCGATGAAGAGGCCCATCTGCGTCAAAAATTTGACCACACCCATGGCGATACCTTTTGTTTCTGTCGGGCGTATCACCGAGCATCGCGGAAGCTTGCGGCTTATAAATGGGCACGGCTCAGGCATGATCAGGTTGGTTTGGAAGCGCTCACCACCAAACGGCGGGGAATTCAGGTCGGGAAAGGTTACCGAAACCTTGGTCACAGGATCGACGGCGGTGAGTGGAGGCGCGTTCCCAGCCTTATCCGACCACGTTTGGAAATGCATTGTCTCAGTGGGCCCGATGCTGATGAGAATTCTGAGGACCTCCACGCTGGTGGCTCTTTGCGCCATTGCAGGATAGAGGCTGTTGCCGCCTTGCTCGATTGTGGGCATGTGGAAGCCCGCGGTATTGGCAATCGCTTGCAGAAAGTTCGGCTCCATGGTGTCTTCGTCGGTTCGGGGGATCGCTGTATGTTTCCCCTTCGCCAAGCTTGGCACCGCCTGCGGGAAAGTGAAGTTTGGATCGAGGTCGGGGTTTTGGTGGCTGCTGCGGTAGCGCGTCCACCAACTGGTATCGAGCGTGAGCTCCATCAAATTTGTGAGTCGCATTTTTCCGCTGGAGCCTGTGGCAGTGCTGCCGGCTAGGGTACGAAACTGTTCAAGATTTACCGGATCGGCTCCCTTGGAAACCAGATAAGCATTGAGAAAGTTCTGGTGGGTGAATTCATCATCTGTGTTGTCATGGACGTACTGGGCCATGTCGGCGTCCAATACCGAAAGAGCGGCGGTGTAGGCAGGATTCCCGGTTCCTCCTGGAACCTCCTTGTCTGGAATGCCCCCCAATTCGTTGTATTGCACCCAGAAGTCCGTCTCGAGGATTTCAGCTGCCGCCGCGAATCGGATCAGGGCGGCATCTCCCCGAGTGAGACGACCACTGCGTTCTTCAGGTCCCTGTTGCGCTAAAAGAGATGGGCTATTGGCCAGGAATGCGCCAGCGGTTGCAGCACTTGCTGCGGTCAGTCCGCTCTTCACGAACGACCGCCGGTTGATAGAGGTTTTCATGCTCGCCCAAACTTCTTCCATATACGAATCTCCTAATGCCACGAGATTGAACTCGCAAAAGGAATCAAGTGTCAGGGTTTTGTAAAAGGGATGTCATCTGTTTCGCTGACTTTGTCGTGAAATAGAAGTGTGAGGGAAGGAGTTTAAGCTGCTATCACAACTTGATTCGGAGTATTTTTATGGTGCGCCCGGAGAGATTCGAACTCCCGACCTACTGGTTCGTAGCCAGACGCTCTATCCAACTGAGCTACGGGCGCACACGTGTGGCTTCAAGCGAAACCATAGACAGATTATCAGGGTTCTCGCGGAGGCGCAAACTTGCTTGCATTCACGAAGCGGGAAATTGAGTTTCGCGGTCCGAGCACCCCGCCCTTTCGACGGTCGTGCTCAATCTAGTGTTCAATCTCGTCGCAATCCCTTGGGACAACACATAAACAGGTCCATGGAACACGATGAGATGTGCAAATTCAGGAAACTATAGTTTGCGACGAAAATGGAAAACCAAAATAGCCCCTGCTCGCATCTGACTTTCATAAGTACCCCCTAATTCTCCGGAGGCACCAATGCACGTAGTTAGGTTTACTCTCGAGTTCATCGGATGCGCAGCGATCATGATTGTCTTTGGAACCTTGATTGAGCGGCTAGATGCGATGCTCTACGGTTCTGAGCCCCAAATCGCTCAGAGTCGGCGAATGGCGAGTTCGCCGGCCCGCGTGCTCCCCCGGGCCCGGCGCTCCGGCAGCATCTCCAATCAAGTCTGGTCCCGAAGATAGAAATCCTGCCAAGAATCGGGTTGCATCGGCGCAAGGGTCTTCAACGGCCCCGGCGATTGCGATCCCGACACAAGAGCTTTCACCTCATGAGAAAAGGCCGCCGCCTTGCGGTGCTGCTTCCCCGCCAGGAAAAGGGACAGCCAAGCCACGCCGCCGGCCAATAGGCCGGTCGGAATTGCATCCGTTCCTTGGCGCGACCGGCCTAAAGCGCCGTTTCGCCTCGCTCGTCGTTGCGGATGCGAATGGCTTCTTCCACGCGGCTGACAAAGATCTTTCCGTCGCCAATGCGACCGGTGCGCGCGGCGCCGATAATGGCCTGCACCGCCTTCTCTTTCATGTCGTCCGTGACAACCAGTTCTATCTTGACCTTGGGCAGAAGGTCCACTGTGTATTCACGGCCGCGATAAAACTCGGTGTGGCCCTTTTGCCGGCCATGCCCGCGAGCCTCCAGAATCGTCATGCCTTCGATGCCTGCCTCGAGCAATGCATCCTTGACCGCATCCAGCTTCGAGGGCTGGAGTACCGCTTCAATTTTGACCATCACCGATTGCCTCGCGTTAAAATGCCCCGCTTGACAGCGTAACAGGCGGGGCGGGTCATTGGCCTGTCCCGCCACTTCTTTGACTTGAGGTCAGGAGTTCAGATCGTAACCTTCCTCGCCGTGCTGGGAGAGATCGAGCCCTTCCAATTCATCTTCAGGCGAAACACGCAATCCAATGACCTTGTCCACGATGAAGAGCAGCGCCAGGGTTCCCACGATCGATAACCCCCAGGCAATGCCCACGCCGGCAAGCTGGTTGAGTACCTGTCCCCAGTGGCCGTCGAGTGCTCCGGTGGGAATGGGGTTGCCATGCGCGTCCTTGCCGTAGACGGCGTTGATGGCGCTGGTGGCGAACAGCCCGGTCAGCACCGCGCCCAGCGTCCCGCCTGCCCCATGCACGCCGAATGCGTCGAGCGAATCGTCATATCTGAGGCGGCTCTTGACCTCGAAGACCATAAAGGAGCAGAACGCTCCCGCCACCAGGCCGATGGCCAGTGCACTGAAGGGCTGCACAAAGCCGGACGCAGGCGTGATTGCGACCAGCCCCGCAACTGCCCCGGAAATGGCGCCCAGTGCCGTAGGCCTGCCATTGTGAATCCACTCCGCAACCGTCCAGCCCAAGGCAGCCGCCGCCGCGGCAAAATGAGTATTGATAAATGCGCTGGTGGCCAAAGGGCCCGCGGAAAGCGCGCTGCCGGCGTTGAACCCGAACCATCCCACCCACAACAGGCAAGCCCCAATAAAGCTCAGCACCATCGAGTGCGGCGGCATGTTCGTCTGAGGGTAGCCGATGCGCTTGCCCAGGTAGATACAAGTAACCAGCGCGGACACTCCCGAAGTGACATGCACAACGGTGCCGCCGGCAAAATCCAAGCTGGGAATGTGGCCGCCGTTGGCATTCAAAAGCCCGCCCACGCCCCAAACCATATGGGCCATCGGGCTGTAGACGAATAAGGACCACAGCGAGAGAAAGACCGCCATGGCGCTGAACTTCATCCGTTCGGCAAAGGCGCCCGTAATCAGCGCCGGAGTGATGATGGCGAACATGAGTTGGTAGACCATGTAGGTCTGCTCGGGAATGGTGGGCGCATAGTCAGTATTTGGCGTGAGCCCGACGCCGCGCAGGAAAATGTGCTCGAAGCCCCCCACAAAGCTGTTGCCGTGGCCAAACGCCAGCGAATAGCCCACGATAGCCCAGATGATTGTCACCAGGCCCATCATCGCGAAGCTCTGCATCATGGTCCCCAGAATGTTCTTCTTGCGCACCAGCCCGCCGTAGAACAGCGCCAGTCCCGGCCCGGTCATCAATAGCACCAGGGCGGCGGAAACCAGCATCCAGGCGTTGTCCCCGGCTGATTGCGCCTTCTCGACGGCCTGCTGGAGCGCGGCAATTTGGCCCTGCGTGGCCGGCGCCGAGGCGGGCATTCCCTGGCCAGAGGCCTGGGCCAGGCTGAGGGCCGGAACTCCCGCCAGGGCCGACAAGAGCAACAGCTTGATTCGACGGTTACATATCATCGTTCCGCTCCGAAAAAGGCTTCCGCGCATGGATTTGCATGCGAATACAAGGGTCGGTTCTCAATAATCCGTTATGACTCCAAAGAAATGCGTGAGTGCTCACAGACTGCCCGTGGCCGGGATTGCCTGTTCCGGTTCACGAAGACCTTGATTGCGCGTTTAATTGATTCTCATAAATACCGCCGGATAACGCAAGCTGTGTTCCATTTCCCGATAAGGTGGGCTGCCCAAGGTCCTCGATTTTGAGACCTGGGAAACCGCTAACCTGAGCTAACCGACGGTCTTTTCCTATGGCCTGCCACAAATCCGAGGGGTGCCCCATCCTTGCCGCGCGGCAAGGGTGGGATACCTGGAGCCTCAAAAATTTCCGCTCATGAGCAGCGGTAAAATCAACAGAGAATCAAGGTGGAAATGAACCGAAACATGAAGCCAATCGCGCTTTCCGTCATCTTTGCCGCTTTGACGTTAGCCATTCCCCTCAGAGGCGAAGCCGCGCCGCGCCAAACACACTGCCGGAAATTCACTCTCACCGGTGAGGTCAACGCCGGTCAGGAATGGAGAGCGACAATCGGCGAAGGCTGGGTCTTCCGCGTTCTACCTGTCCAGCCGCCAAAAGATGCGCAAGGGCCGGCCTACAGCGGATGGGATCTGGTCGTTGATCGGGACCAACCCGCGGGGTTCCCCGACGCTCTCCTCTTGGCCACGCCCCCGTATAACTCCATCAGCGAGCGCGAAGTGGGAACCACATTCGGCCTGCGCGCCCAGGACGCCATGGGCTGGAATCCGCGCAGCTTTCACTTTCTTACCGATCCCGATGCCTTACGCGAGAGCCAGAGACTTTTTCAGATTTTTGGCGGGATAAAGCCTATCGCGAAGCCGCCCGCGGCCAACAGTCAAGAGGCGACGGCAATCCAGCGCCAATTGAAGATCAACCAAAAATCATCAGCGGGCGAGTTTCGCATCCTCAATGCGAGGCTTGCGCCGGGCGTTTCCGATGCAGCCCCTTATGCGGAGAATTGGGCGCTCGCATCGACAAGAACGCCCCATAAGTTCGAGCCGCCCGCTGCCGGCAAGTCTTCGCCCCTCGGTGAATTCCACTGGATGCAGTTTTCCATCGTCCTCTGGCTACCCGGCGCGTGGAAGACGCCCAAGGGCATTCAAAGTACGCCCGCGGCCTGCCCGGAGTAGGCGCGACGTGAGCAAATCAGACCATTGCCTTCATAAAAAGGAGAGTTATAGTAAAAGCATGACTGCGACGGTAGAACACGACCGCTATCTGTTCGGAGCGTTGGAGAGCAGCGCCAAGAATCGCGTCAAACTCCAGGAAGTCACCTATGGCTACGAACAGGCAGAGGGCGTATTTCTAACCTCAATGGATTTCGCCGTCAACTGGATCCGCAAAAACTCCGTATGGCCCATGACCTTTGGTTTGGCTTGCTGCGCCATTGAGATGATGTCCATGGGCGCCTCGCGCTTCGATATTGCACGCTTTGGCGCAGAGGTCTTCCGCCCTTCTCCCCGCCAGTCCGACCTCATGGTGGTTGCCGGCCGTGTTTCGCAAAAGATGGCTCCCGTAATTCGCCGGCTCTACGATCAAATGCCGGAGCCCAAGTGGGTCATTTCGATGGGAGCCTGCGCCACCTCCGGCGGAGTATTCAACAACTATGCATTGCTCCAGGGTGTGAACCAGGTAATTCCCGTAGATGTGTATGTGCCGGGGTGTCCCCCACGGCCGGAGCAACTCATGTATGCCATCACCCTTTTGCAGGAGAAGATTCAGCGCGAGCCGCGCAGCCTGCTCAAGACTCTGAACATTGGGTAATACTCGGTTTGATCCGCAGTTGCTCTGGTCGAACTGATACTGCCCCATTACCAAGGTAATATCCGGTTTCTCTCCCGTTTTGTAAGTGACTAGGAAGGCTACCGGCTCAACAAATGTGCTTTACGGGATTCGCCCTGTGGTACGTTTATAGTGCTGTAAGGATGCCTCACCGGTCCGTGCTGTAATTCGGAGCCGAGTCAGTCCGAGCAGAAATTTGGGCTCGCTAACAGCTTTTTCCATTTTGCATTCCAGCTTGATTTGCGGAGGATCATCGCATGTTCTGTCGTGTTTCGAAATCCATGAACTTGTTGCTTGCCTTGGCGTTTGCGGTAATGATACCCGTTGCCGTGGCCGCGCAAGATGCAGCCAAGCCGGCCGCAAAAGTCTCTGCTGCCGATTCACCGTCCAAGTGGGATATCTTTGTGGGTTACAGTTATCTCGCCCCCAAGGGAACCGTTCAGGTTCCACAGTCGGATGGAACTACCCTGCCTTTCGATTACACTTCAGTCAATGTTGGCGGGATAGGCAGCGTCACGCGTTACTTCAATAAGTACGTTGGCTTTCAGGGAGAAGCAGGCTTCCATGAGTGGGGTAAGGAAGACTTCCCTAAACAGAACGGTACTGAGGGAAACAACGACGGCTTCTTTACCGTGGCAGGCGGCCTCATTGCCCGTTACCCCACTGAAGACCTGACGCCGTTCGTGCATGCCCTTGTTGGTGGCGCGCGCATCGATGGCCCGAATCACAATCCCTTCACCTGGGGACCGGCCCTGACAGTCGGCGGTGGCGTGGACTACCCGACCCCGCTCTTCAATCACCATCTGGCAATTCGCGTTTTCCAGGCGGACTACGAGTACATGCATGCCGACTTCGGCCCTGTGCCCCATGGCGGTCGCGCTAACATCAACGCCGCACGTCTGAGTACAGGTTTGGTTTTCAGCGTCGGTACGCTCGCGCCTCCTCCATCTGTCACCATCGCTTGCTCCGCCAGCCCTGCTTCTGTATTCCCCGGCGAGCCAGTTACTTTGACCGCAACCGCCGGCCAACTGGATCCCAAGTTGAAAGCCATTTATTCATGGTCGGGCGATGCGGTCACGGCCAACGGAACCACGGCCACTGTCGCCACCGGTTCACTGGCCCCCGGCAGCTATACCGTCAAGTGCGGCGTCAAAGAAGGCAAGCCCGGCAAGGAAGGTCTCAAGCCCTGGCAGACTGCCGATGGCACAGCCACCTACACGGTCAAGGCCTTCGAGCCGCCGACCGTTGGTTGCTCGGCTAACCCCACCACCATCAAGCCGGGCGAGACCAGCACAGTTACCGCCACCGGCATGAGCCCGCAAAACCGCCCGCTCACCTACGCCTTCACGGCCGCGGCCGGCACGGTAAATGGGACTGGCTCCACCGCAACCTTCTCTTCAACCGGCGCGCCCACTGGATCCACAAACATCACCTGCACCGTGTCCGATGACAAGGGTCAGACCGCCACCGCAAATACCAGCGTCACCATCACGGCGCCCTATGTTCCTCCGATACCTCACACCCAGGCGCTTTGCTCCATCACCTTCGAGAACGACAAGAAGCGCCCCGGTCGCGTGGATAACGAAGCCAAGGCCTGCCTGGACGAAATAGCCCTGAGCCTGCAGCGGCAGTCGGATGCGAAGATTGTGGTTGTAGGCAATGCCACCTCTGCGGAAAAGACCCCAAAGAAGGTTCGCAAGCATGCCAAGGCCGCCAAGATGGAAGACTTGGCCGCGGATCGCGCAGTCAACACCAAGGAATACCTGGTTACGGAAAAAGGCATTGATGCCTCGCGCATCAGCGTCGCCACCGGTGCCACGGACGGTCAGAAGGTGGAAGACTATCTCGTTCCTTCAGGAGCCACCTTTGGCAACGACGTGGCCGGAACCACTCCGGTGGACGAGACCATGGTGAAGCCGCAAGCACGCAAGGTCCTGCCGCAAAGGCACCCAGCCAGGAAGCACGCCGCGGCCGCGAAGTCAGTCAAGCACCCAGCCAAAAAATAGGCTGGCTAAGGCATAACTGCAGTAACCGAAAGAGGCTGGCCGGCAACCCCGGTCAGCCTCTTTCGCTTGCACTCCATTTCTTTGACCCGCCTCATCCTTAAAACCTGAGCGCATCATAGTTAGAATGAGTTTTATGCGGATTTATTTTCGTATTTGTCGCCGGTATCTGTGGACCGCGTCAGTTGTGCTGGCTTCTTCCTTCTTTTCTTCTGCACAGATTCTGCCCGCGCAGGCGCCCTGGATCCCGATTGGCCCACCCGGCGGCGATGCGCGGGCTTTTGCAGCGGTTCCCGGCCAGCCCAACCATCTCTATCTCGGCACCACCAACAGTTGGATCTACGAATCCCTGGACGAAGGCGCTTCCTGGCATCGCCTCTCAAAATTGGCTCCCGCGGACGGCCTGGTCCTGGACCACATTATTGTGGACCCCACCAATCCTTCCCTCCTCTATGTCGCAGCCTGGACCTTCGACCATCCTGACGGCGGGCTATGGATAAGCCATGATGCAGGCAAAAGTTGGACCCCCTCCGTGGGTCTCCGCGGTCAGTCGGTGCGTACGCTCACACAGGCTCCCTCGAATCCAAAGACACTTTTTGCCGGGACGCTCAACGGAGTCTTTCGCAGCCTGGATGGGGGCGCTGGCTGGACGCTCATCAGCCCGCCGGGCAGCCGGGAGATTCACGAAGTGGAGTCGCTGGCCGTGGACCCCGGGGACCCCAACATCGTCTACGCCGGCACTTGGCACTTGCCGTGGAAGACCACCGACGGCGGCGCGAACTGGCACAACATCAAGCAGGGCCTCATCGAAGACTCCGACGTTTTTTCCATCATTCTCGATCTCGCCCAGCCAGGCACCGCTTACCTTAGCGCTTGCAGCGGCATCTACAAGAGCGAAAACGCAGGCGAGCTCTTCAAGAAGATTCAGGGTATCCCCTCCACGGCGCGCCGAACGCGGGTTCTGAAGCAGGACCCGGTCAACCGCGACATTGTGTATGCCGGAACCACCGAGGGGCTCTACAAGACTCTGGACGGCGGCAAAACCTTTCAACGCATGACCGGGCCCGACGTGATCGTCAACGATGTGTTCGTCGATCCAAAGGACACAAGGAATGTCCTGCTGGCGACCGATCGGCGAGGGGTTCTGCTGAGTCACGACGCGGCCGCCAGCTTTGTGGCCTCGAATGAGGGCTACTCCGCGCGCAAGGTTGAGGCCCTGGTAGTGGACCGCGCCAATCCCGCGCGCCTGTTTGCCGGCGTCGTCAACGACAAGGAGTTCGGCGGCGCGTTCTCTTCGGACAACGGCGGCGCCGAGTGGAAGCAAATCGGCGAAGGCCTGGAGGGGTACGATGTCTTTGCCATGGCGCAGGCCCAGGATGGGACTGTCGTGGCCGGGACCAATCACGGTATCTACACATTCCAAGCGGATTCCAAGGACGCCGCAGATGCCGATTGGGAACCCAGAAACACGATTGAGAACACCCTGGTTAAGCAGGCCACCGTTCTCCGCAAAGGCAAAAAGATCAATGTCGAAAAGAAAATCAAGCTCCCCGTCCGTCAACTGACCGGCCGCGTCTACGCGCTCGACCTCTCGGGCGATGCCTGGCTGTCAGCCACCAGCTTTGGTTTGCTCACCAGCCGCAACAAGGGCGTCAGTTGGCAAGGGGGCCCGGTAATGGGCCCTGGCGAATACGTCACCCTTGCCGCGCGCGGATCAACCATGGCCGCGGCGCAGCGGGACGCTCTGGTTGTCTCCACCGACGCCGGACTCACCTGGACCCCCGTCCAGATTCCCAGCGCCATTACCCGCATCTATCGCATCGCCTTTTCCGCGGAAGGGACCCTGTGGCTGGGCGCGCGCGAAGGGGTCTACCTGACGCGGGACCAGGGCAAGACCTGGTACTGGATCGAGCGTCTCCCCTTCCGCGATGTCAACGATCTCTACTTCGATGCCTCGCTGGGCAAGGTGCTGGTCAGTTCGCGCAGCAGCGATTTTGTCTACGCCATCGATCCAACCGCGCTCGACTGGAAATGGTGGAAGACCGGGTATGGGCTCTTTCTTGTCCGCGCGGCGGGCGGGCGCCTGGTGGCGGCGTCGCTTTATGACGGGGTGCTGGTTGAGCCTCGGGCGGCCGGAGCGCAATCCGGCCAGAGGTGAGTGATCTGTAACACCGGAATTCTGTATCATCAAGATATGCAGACCGGGACGGCGGAGCCCCGCCAACAAATCGTGTTTCCCAATCACCCCTTTCAGACTCATGACCCGCGGCTTGAACCCATCGCCGCCAAAGTCCTGGCCGGCGAGCGCCTCGATTTCGACGATGGCCTTGTCCTCTACGGGTCTTCGGACGTGCTGGCGGTCGGCTGGCTGGCCAACCTCGTGCGCGAGCGGCTGCATGGCGATATAACCTACTTCAACGTCAATCGCCACATCAATCCCACCAATGTCTGCGTGGCGGCCTGCCGCCTCTGCGCCTTCGGCCGCAAGAAGGGCGACCCGGCCGGCTACACCATGGCGCTCGAAGAGGCCTGGGAGACGGCGGCCTCGGGATATTCCGAAGCGGTCACCGAATTCCACATCGTTGGCGGCCTCCATCCGGACCTGCCGCTCGAGTATTTTCTCGACATGATCAATGGGCTCAAGCAGCGCTTTCCCAAGGTACATATCAAGGCTTTCACGATGGTCGAGATTGCCTATCTCGCGCGTCGGGCCAAGCTCACTATCGAGCAGACCCTCATCAAGTTGCGCGAGGCCGGCGTAGACTCCATGCCCGGCGGCGGGGCGGAGATTTTTGCCGCGCGCGTGCGTTCCATCATCTGCGATCACAAGATCGACGGCGAGGAGTGGCTCTCCACAGCACGTCTTGCCCACAAGCTGGGCTTCAAGTCGAATGCCACGATGCTGTACGGACACATTGAAAACGATGAAGATCGCGTCGACCACCTGCTCAAACTGCGCGCCTTGCAGGACGAGACCGGCGGCTTCCAGACCTTCATCCCGCTGGCCTTTCACCCGGAGAACACGGCCCTCGACCACCTCCCGGTTACCACCGGCCTTACCGACATCCGCCAGGTTGCCGTCAGCCGCCTGCTGCTGGACAACTTTCCGCACATCAAGGCCTATTGGCAGATGCTCACGGCCAAGATCGCGCAGATTGCGCTGCGCTTCGGCGCCGACGACCTGGACGGCACCGTGATCGAGGAAAAGATTTACCACGACGCCGGCGCCACCACCCCGCAAGGCATGACCCGCAAAGACCTTTGCCGCCTGATCACCGAGGCCGGCCGCATCCCCGTAGAGCGCGATACCATGTACCACGCGGTAACCCGCACCGAGGACAGCTTTGTCGTCGCGGTCTAGTCCCCGGCCGCGCGCCAAAGCAGCTGGGTGCCCCATCCTTGCCGCGCGGCAAGGGTGGGAAACCTCGAACCTCGATGAGAGTTTTCATTCATCCATTTGCATTGAATTAAGACCACATGGCGCACACTATGAATTGGAGAGTCCGCAATGTCCAAGAACTTACCGCCGCCGGACC